>Ga0105244_10001812_pt1 | contig 16714 bp, 14 predicted proteins | sample KBSM44metaG_FD_80423 | JGI IMG/M metagenome (GOLD analysis project Ga0105244, IMG submission 80423) | Miscanthus rhizosphere microbial communities from Kellogg Biological Station, Michigan, USA - KBS M4-4 metaG | ecosystem: Host-associated > Plants > Roots > Rhizosphere > Soil | place... | reverse complement strand
CGCTGATCCGCCGCACCAGCCGCTCCATCGGGCTGACCCCGGGCGGGGAAACCTTCCTGATCTACGCGCGGCAGATCCTCAAGCTGCACGGCGAGGCGGTCAGCGCGGCGCAATTGCCCAATGAACAGGTGTGCATCCACCTGGGCATGCCGGAGGACTACGCCGACTATTGCCTGGGCGGCATGCTCAAGGACTTCCAGGCACAGTTCGCCCAGGTGCGCCCGGACATCTGCTGTGAAATGTCCACGGCGCTGGTCAGCCGTCTCAATCGCGGTGAGCTGGACCTGGTGCTGGGGGTGGAACACGCCGGCCTGCAACCCGGTGAATACCTGTGTGATGAGCCGTTGGTGTGGGTGGCGGCGCCGAGCTGGAGCTGCGTGGGGCGCCAGTCGGTGCCGCTGGCGGTGTACGCCGAGGGCTGTGCGTTTCGGGCGAATGCCGTGCAGGCGCTGGCCAGGGCCGGGCGCTCATGGCAGGTGGTGTACACCAGCCAGAGCCCGCGCGGCATTGCGATTGCCATCGAGCAAGGCTTGTCGGTCGGGGTGATGGCGCGGCGGCTGGTGCCGACGGGCTGGCAGATCCTGGATGAGCGCCAGGGCTTCCCGCCGATTGCGCCGGCGCGCCTGATGTACTGGCGCCCGGCCGGATGCCAGGTGCCGGAGGTTGAGGCGTTGGTGGAGATCCTGCAGCGCCAGTTGGGGCGCTCAGGGTATGGGGGCCTGCAGCGTCACGGCGAACTGTCGATGGGCCATGCGCTTGAGCATTAGCAGGCAGGCCAGCACCCAGCCGGCGATCCAGGCGTGCACCACGGCAAACTCGCCGCTGGCTTGCAGCAGCCAGCCGCACAAACCATTGGCCGTGGCGCTGACCAGGCCATAGCTGACCATGCTCAGGCTCACCACTTGCAGGCTTTGCACCGGGTTGAGGCGAGCGCTGAGGTAGGCCGCCATCAAGCCCCAGGACGGGAAGTAGAACAGCGCGAACAGCCCGGCCGCGAGCCAGCTCAGCAGCAGGCTGGGGTGCCATAACAGGCCCAGCATGGCCAGGCCGAAGGCGCCGATGCTCAGCGCCAACACGCGCAGTGCGCCCCAGCGATCGGCCAACGCGCCGAGCAACAAGCCGCCTGCGGCGCCGCCGAGGCCGATCAGCGTCCACATCGAACCCGTCACCGCCGTGCTGGCGTGCAGGCGGTCGCTGACAAACGCCGACAGGAAATTCAGAAACGGCCCACTGATGGCGCCGATAAACCCGCTGAGCAATACGATCTGCATGGCCACGGGGTATTCCAGGCATAGGCGCAGCCACTGTTTCAGCACCTGGTTGAAGGCCGGCGCTTCAACGGTGCGGGGTGCCTGCTCGGTATGCGGGGCCAATGCCCACAGAGTCAGCAGCGTGACCAACAGCGTCAGGCCGGCACAGATCAACCAGAACTGGCGCAACGACAGGCCCTGCAACAGCGCGATCAACACGCCGTTCAAGCAGATCGCGAAGGCGGCCCCCGAAGAGGCCAGCCCCAGCACACGGCTGCGGTGCGTGGCCGGGATGACCTCGCGCGCCAGTGCCGCAATAGCGTTCCAGTTCGACACCGCGCACGCCGACACCAGTGCCAGGCACGCCGCGAACGGCACCACCCAGGGCGTGGCGACGGCCAACGCCAGCAGCGCGGGGCTTATCAGCATAGTCAGGCGCACCATGTTGCGCGGGCTGACCCAGGCCGCCGCAATGCCGCTGGCGATGGAGGCGCCCATGTAGAACAGCTGCAACAACGCGGCTATCAACGCGGCCTGGCTGTAGCTGAGTTCAAATACCTGGCGGATCTGCGGCAATAACGCCGAATAAAGAAAAATACTGAAACCGTGGGTGGTGGCGTTGCAGGCGGTAAATATCAGTGCCTGCAGACCAATACTTCGCCGCGGTGAAACAAGTGTGTTCGACATGGCGAGGGCCCGATTTAATAAACGGCGAATAATGCTGAGTTAGTTGTAAGGCAGACTAACTTTTGTGGCGCGTCGGCGACCAATGCTTAATTGTCTTAGTGTGCATGCGTAATACGCGTGCTATTTATGCGTGAGCGACGAAATACGCTGGAAAACGACATAGAGGGCGTTCGCCGGTTTTTTCATCGTCGGCAGAGGGTGCTACCGCTGGCCCAATACAAAAAGGTATGTTGTGTGCGAATTTTCCCGCGTTGTCGTGGGATTTTGTTTCCTTGTCAGCCGCTGTCGAGTGCCCTCCATGAAACGCAAAATGCCCGGTCTCAATGCTCTCAAAGCCTTCGAAGTGGCCGGCAGTACCGGCAGCTTCACCCGGGCTGCCGAGCTGTTGAACGTGACCCAGAGCGCGGTCAGTCGCCAGGTACGGCAGTTGGAAGAACAGTTGGGCGAGCACCTGCTGGAGCGCCGTCATCACCACTTGGAGCTGACCAGCGCCGGGCGCGTGTTGTTGCGGGCGCTGCACCAGTCGTTCGACAAGATCGAGCTGACGGTGCGCAGCATCCAGCAGAAAACCCACTCCAACCGCCTGCATGTGAATGCACCGCCGACCTTCACCAGCCGCTGGCTGATGCCGCGTCTGGGGCGGTTGCGCGAGGCCCATCCTGAGCTGGAGCTGAGCATCACCACCTGTTTGCAGGACAGCCTGGCGCAGACCAGCACCCTGGATTGCGCCATTCGTTTCGGCAATGGCGAATGGGATGGCCTGGACAGTTCGCTGCTGGTGCAAGAGCGGCATATCGCGGTGTGCGCGCCGTCGTTGTACGCCCGTGAATGCAGCGATGGGGTGGACTTGAATCGCATGACCTTGCTGCACGTGTTGGCCAGCGAGGATCAGCGATACCTCACCTGGAAACACTGGCTCGACGCGGCGCGCATTCATGGCGTGGACACCCAGGGCGGTTATGAGTTCGATCTGCTGGACCTGGCCATTCGGGCGGCTACTGATGGGCTGGGCATCACCATTGCCGACTGGCACATGGTGGCGGCGGAGTTGGCGTCGGGGCAGTTGACCCAGGTGATGAACGTGCACGTGGAAGGGCATCAGTCTTACTGGCTGGTGACGCGGCCGGAGCAAACGGACCTGCCGCAACTGCAGGTGTTCAGCCAGTGGTTGCAGGAAGAAATCTGGTTGGCGCAGCGCCAGTTGCAACCGTCCACCGCCGCAAGCGCCTGACCGCCCACAGAACCCTGTAGGACCCGGCTTGCCGGCGATCCAGGCGCCTTGGTTTTTCAGGTACACCGCGTTGATGCCATCGCAGGCAAGCCAGCTCCCACATTCGGCCGCATTTCAACAGATGGACCCGGTCATCTGTGGGAGCTGCCGAGCCTTGGCGAGGCTGCGAAGGCGGTGGTTCAGGCGACATCACTATTAGCTGTGCCGCCGTTTTCGCAGGCAGGCGCCTACAGATTGATCTTGATCTGCGCACACAGCCCGCCGCCCGGGCGGTTGCTCAAGGTCAGCGAGCCGCCAATCGCCACGGCCAGTTGCTGGGCAATCGCCAGCCCCAGCCCGGTACCGCCGGTGCCGCGGTTGCGTGAGCTCTCTACCCGGTAGAACGGCTGCATCACTTGCTGCAGCTCGTCCTCGGCAATGCCGGGGCCGTTGTCGAGCACCTTGATCGACAACTCGCCACTTGCCGTCGAACCCACTTCCAGTTGTGCAGAACCGGCGAACTTCAAGGCGTTGTCCACCAGGTTCACCAGCACTCGGCGCAGGGCGTGGGGGCGAGTGTCGAGCACCACTGCGCTCTTGCCGGTGAGACTGACCTGTTTGTTCATGTCCTGGTAGTCGAACACCAGGCTGTCGAGGAAGGCGTCAAGGTTGATGCGGTGACTGGCTTCGGTGGCACCGTGCACGCTGCGTGCATAGGCCACGCCTTCGCGCACCAGGTGCTCCATTTCCCCCAGGTCGCTCCACAGTTTGTCGCGGTCGACCGAGTCTTCCATGAACTCGGCGCGCAGCTTCATGCGGGTGATCGGGGTTTGCAGGTCATGGGAAATCGCCGCAAGGATCTGCATGCGCTCCTTGAGGTATTCGGCAATGCGCTTTTGCATTTCGTTGAACGCCGCCGCTGCGTGAGCCACTTCGGTGGGGCCTTTTTCGTCCAGGGGCGTGGGGTGGGCGTTGGGGTCGAGGGTTTCCACGGCACGCGCCAGGCGCGTGAGGGGGCGGATCGCCAGGCGCACGGCAATCCAGGTGCAGCCCAGCAACAACGCCAGTTGCAGGATGAGCACCACCGGCAACCAGTAGGCCACGGGCTGGGCGGCGGGGCGCACGTCGAGGGTGATCGGGTTGCCATCGGCCAGGGTCAGGTGCGCCTGGAAGTGCTTCTGGTTGCCGGGGATGTCACGAAAGGTCAGGGCATAGTGCTCACCCAGCGCATCGCTGATCGAGGTGGCCGCCATGGGGACATCATCGCTGCGCATCGGCTCGCCGGGTTCACCGGCGTTGAGCAGGTAACGGTAGTTCTGACGGTCCAGGCGCGGTAGCCAGCTGGCGCGTTCATTGGCGGGCAGGCGGTCGAGGATCGCCACCGAGGTGGCCACGTCGTTTTCCAGATTGCCCAACATCACCGTGCGCGCGCTGATGTAGCGTTCGTAGAACTGCGCGCTGAACGACAACGCGTGGGCGCACAGCAGGCTGATCAGGAAGATCAGCGACAACTGCGACGCCAGGGTACGTGGCCAGCCCCACTTGAACTTCATTGGTCGGCCCCGAGGATTTCCACGGGCAGGGAGAACACATAACCTTCGCTGCGCACGGTCTTGATGTAGGCCGGTTCCCGCGCATCATCCAACAGGCGCTGGCGCAGGCGGCTCACCAGCAGGTCGATTGAGCGGTCGAACAGGTCGGCGTCGCGGCCCTGGGTGAGGTTGAGCAACTGGTCGCGGTTGAGCACGCGTTGCGGGTGGTCGAGGAACACACGCAGCAGGCGGTATTCGGCACCGCTCAGGGCCACCAGGGTGTCGTCTTCGTCGAGGAGGTGGCGGGCGGTGGTGTCCAGGCGCCAACGGCCAAAACGGATCAGCCGCCCGGTTTCGCTGACCACCAGGTTGGGCGGCAGCATCCGCGTTCGGCGCAACACGGCGTTGATGCGTGCCAGCAATTCGCGCGCGGCAAAGGGCTTGACCAGGTAGTCGTCGGCGCCCATTTCCAGGCCGATGATGCGGTCGGTTTCGTCGTTGCGTGCAGTCAGCATCAGCACCGGCGTGGCCTTGTGCTTGCCCACCCGCAGCTCGCGACACAGCTGCAAGCCATCATCGCCGGGCATCATGATGTCGAGCACGATCAGGTCCACGGGGGTGGTGTCGAGGAAACTGCGCATCTGCCGGCCATCGGCGACCACGGTGGTGCGCATACCGTTTTTCTTCAGGTAATTACCCACCAGTTCGCGGATCTCCCGGTCGTCATCGACGATCAGGATGTGATCGACATGATCCATGCTGCCTTCCTCAATAAGTAGTCAATGGTGCGCAGTCTAGCCACTGCCTGTGGCCTTGCCTTGTGCCCTTTGTATTGCAGTGTATCTGGCGTCGGGGAGATACACGACGAGGCAAAAAAGCCGATACAGAGCAGGGTGTTCGACACATCCCCGATACCTCGGGCCGTTCAAATGGACGCCATCGAAGACCTGCCGAGGATGTTGTGATGTGCCAAACCCTGTATCGGCTGCTGGCCAGTTTCGCCCTGGCGGCAACCCTGTTCTACCTGTTGCCCAAGCCTGTGGATGCCGAACCCTTCAACCGGTCCGGCGAGCAGATGCCGTCCCTGGACGGCACCGTGGCCTGGCTCAACTCGCCGCCGCTGACAGCCGAAGGCCTCAAGGGCAAGGTGGTGCTGGTGGACTTCTGGACCTATGACTGCATCAACTGCCAGCGCAGCCTGCCCTATGTGAACCAATGGGCTAGAAAATACGCCAAGGACGGGCTGGTGGTGATTGGCGTGCACACACCGGAACTGGCCCAGGAAAAAATCCTGGCCAACGTGCGCCGGCAGGTCAAGGCATTGGGCATCGAGTACCCGGTGGCCGTGGACACGCATTTCAGGATCTGGCACGCGTTCGACAATCAGGCGTGGCCGGCCCATTACTTCTTCGACGCGACCGGCAAAGTGCGCTACAGCCATTGGGGGGAAGGGCGGTACGAGGCGCAGGAGCAGGTGATCCAGGCCCTGCTCAAGGAAGCCAACGCCACCGCGCCGTTATAGGCGCTGGCTTGCCAGCGATGGCGCCCTAGAGAACACCCTTGCCCTCAAGGCTGATCGCCGGCAAGCCGGCTCCTACAAAGAGCGGCGGCAACCGTGTCGGTTATGTGCTAATGAATTTTAAGTATTTCTGGTTATATCTGGGGATGAGTACAGTTGCGCTTCATTCTCCATCCTCGCCGCCGGGAAATTGTTCATGAACCGTCCCCACGGGCAGCCCACGCCGATTCTGACTTTGCCCCAGGGCGAAAAAGACCCGTTGTCGATCCGCGCCAAGGCCCTGGTCTTTTCCGACCCACGCTCGTTGCAATTGCTCGACTACCTCAAGCGCGTCGGCCCGAGCGAAGCGCCGGTATTGATCAATGGCGAGACCGGCACCGGCAAGGAGCTGGTGGCGCGCTACATCCACAGCGCCAGCGGGCGCACCGGGGCGTTTGTGCCGGTGAACTGCGGCGCCATCAGCGAAACCCTCGCCGAGAGCGAATTCTTCGGGCATGAGGCCGGGGCGTTTTCCGGTGCGGTCGGCCGGCGCGGTGGCTGGTTCGAAGAGGCGGATGGCGGCACGCTGTTCCTCGATGAGATCGGCGACCTGCCGTTGCCCTTGCAGGTGAAGTTGCTGCGGGTGCTGCAGGAGCAGGAAGTGGTGCGGGTGGGCTCGCGCAAGCCGATCAAGATCGATATCCGCCTGGTGACCGCCACTAACATCGACCTGGAACAGGCCGTGGAAGCGGGTAATTTCCGCCTGGACCTGTTCTACCGCATCAATGTGGCCCAGGTGCAGGTGTTGCCCTTGCGTGAGCGGCCGCTGGATATCCTGCCGCTGGTGGAACACTTCCGTCGGCTGTACAGCGCCAAGCTGAAGATTGCCGAGCCGATGTTGTCGGAATCCGCCACCCAGGCCCTGCTGGATTACCCGTGGCCGGGCAATATCCGTGAGCTGGAAAACGTGGTGCACCTGGCGCTGTTGGTGGCCGGCGACAAGCCGATCATGCCCAATCATCTCAAGTTTTCCGCCGGGCTCAGCGCGATGCACGCCAGCGTCAACAACGGCGCGCCGCGCATTCCCCAGGAGGTGATTCGCGAGCAACTGCTGCGCTTGTTCGAAGTACCAGGGGACACGCTGCTGCACGACATCGAAGACCTGATCGTGCGCGAGGCGTTCGGGTTCTGTGGCTTCAACCAACTGCGCACGGCAGACTTGCTGGGGATTACCCGCAATGCCATGCGCACCTTGCTGGTCAACCACGGCATGCTCAAAGGGCGCGCGAAGCCTTGAGCAACAGGGCTTCAAACACCTTTTGCATCGACGGCTCATCGCTGTGGGCCACGTTGAAGCGCATCGAATCGCGATGGGCCGGGTCGTAACCGAACAACACCCCCGGCGCCAGCACCAGGCCTTGCTTCAAGGCGTCCTGGGCCAATTGCTCGCCGTTCACTCCTTGGGGCAGGCGCGCCCAGATGAACATCCCGCCTTCATACGCCATCGGCAGCTCGCACCCACAGCGCTTGAGCCATTGCTCGACGCGTCCACCGGCCTCCAGCAACCGCTGGACCATGCGCTTGCGGTGCTTGGCGTAGCTGCCTTCGCTGAGCATGCGGTACACGAGCTGCTCGAACAGCTCCGACGTAATGCCGCCGCTCATCAGCTTCATGTTGGTCAGGTTGGCCGCCAGTTGCGGTGCGGCCACCACGTAGCTCACCCGCGCGTTGGCGCTGAGGACCTTGGAGAAACCTGACAGGTAGGTGACCTGGTCCAGACCGGCGAGGGCGGCCAGACGCGGGGGAGGGTTGGGGTGCAGGTCGCCGTAGAGGTCATCCTCGACGATATGGCACTGATACTGCCGGGTCAGCTGCAGCAGGCGAAACGCCTGGCTGGGGCTGAAGGAGTGGCCGGTGGGGTTGTGCAGCACGCCGGTGGTCAGGTACAGCCTGGGGCGATGTTCGGCCAATAGTTGTTCGAGGGCAGCGAAGTCGAAGCCGTCGGGGCGACGCTCGATGGTCACCACCTTGACCCCATGCAGGGCCAGGTTGGCGTGGAAGTTGAAATAGCACGGCGCGTCCAGCAGCACCGTGTCGCTGGGGCGGGCGAGCAGGCGCATCAGCATGTCCAGCCCCTGCACGGTATTGGGCGTGGTGATGATCTGTTCCACCGGCACCGACAAGCCTTCAGCGTGCAGCTTCTGTTGCAAGGCCTGGCGCAACGGCAGCAGCCCGGCCGGCGTGCCCAGCCCGGCGATGCGCAACGACGGCGCGCGCACCACGCTGCGCATGGCCTGGCGGATGGCTTCGCTGTCGAGCCAGTCTTCCGGCAGGTGGCCGCCCCCGGGTCGCAGTTCGGCGCCGACGGTGGCCAGGGGGCGACGCAACACGCTGAGCAAATCCTGGGGCAGCAGGTCGACCCAGTTCGCGCTGCTCGGGCGCACGGTGTCCATCGCCACAAAGTAGCCACGGCCCTGGCTGGACGTGAGCAGGGTGCGCCCGCGCAGCCGGTCCAGCGCCTCGTTGAGGGTGAACTTGCTCACGCCCAGAACCTGAGTCAGTTCACGCACCGACGGCAACTTGCTGCCCGGGGCCCATTCGCCGCTTTCGATGGCCTGGCTGAACGCCTCGACGATCTGCTGCACTTTCGGTGTGCCCGGCGCAAAGGTGATGGCGGATACCAACATAAACCTTCCTTGTGTTTGCCGGTGATTTTACCGGTAAAGTTCGGCTGGATTAGGCCTGACTTTACCTGCCTTGTGCAATGCCGATTGCCTAGACTGCGCGCTCTCTCCCTCAGGTCCATGGTCATGACAAGCGCGTTAACCCTGTCCTCGTTTCTCTACTTCCTACTGTTCTGCGCGACCATGACCTTCAGCCCCGGTCCCATGACCCTGATGTTGTTGAGCCTGGGCCTGCGCGACGGCTTGCGCAGTTCGATCCCGGCGCAGATCGGGGCAAGTGTGTCGTACCTCATCTCGATCCTGATCTTTGCCGTGGGCTTTTCCGAGCTGATCCGGGGTTATCCGGTGATTACCCAGGTCATCCAGGTGGTGGGCGTGGCGTACATCCTGCACCTGGCGTACAAACAGTGGACCAGCGGCGGCATCGCGATCGACCGGATTGGCCATGTGGAGGCCGCGCGCAGCCGGTTCGGCAAAGGGCTGCTGACCGGTTTTTCAAACCCCAAGACCCTCATCATGTTCAGCGCAGTGTTCCCTCAGTTCGCCGGGAGTGGCGGGCACAGCTCCATGCTCGACATTGCGATCCTCGGGCTGACGTTCCTGGTGCTGCAGTTCATCAGTGGCTGCCTGTATTGCTATTTCGGCCAGCGCATCCAGCACGTGCTGGAAAACCCTCAACGGCAGAAAATGCTGCAACGGGCGACGGCCGTGCTGCTGGTGGGGGTGGCGCTGATGCTGGCCCGTGGTTTCACCCATTGATCGGGCTTATGAGCGGTAGTGGCGATTTGACGCTCCGCTGATAGACTCCAGGCATTCATCAAGGATCACACCCTCACCATGACGGCTGCCGGAGGAAATGGACTTCCGCTCGCTTCACGGTTGTACAAGTCGCGCACACTGGGGCTGACGCTCGGTTTTGTGTGCGTGGCGTTTGGCATGTACCCGTTGCATCCGCCGGCCTGGGTCTGGGTGTGGATGGTGATCAACGCCTTTGTCTGGCCACACTTGGCGTTCCGCATGTCGCTGCGGGCTGCCCATGCGTTGCGCAGCGAGCGACGCAATTTATTGTTCGATTCGTTCTGCGGCGGGTTCTGGGTGGGGGCGATGCACTTCAACCCGCTGCCAAGCGTGACGACCCTGTCGATGATGACCATGAACAACGTCGCCATCGGCGGGCCGCGCTTTATGCTTGCCGGGTGGGTGGCACAGGCGTTGGGGATTGGTACATCGTTGCTGCTCTTTACTCCGGCTTTCGTCGCCGTCACCACTTCAGCACAGCTCTATGCGTGCCTGCCGATCCTGATGTTGTATCCCCTGGCGCTGGGCTGGATCTGCTACCGCCAGGCCGTGACCCTGGCGCGGCACAAACGCGAACTGCTGGCCCTGAGCCGCACCGACAGCCTGTCGGGCCTGCTCAACCATGGCGCCTGGAAAGACCATTTGGAGATCGAATTCCAACGCTGCCGCCGAGGCCCGGCGGGCGCTGCGATTGCCTTGATCGACATCGACCACTTCAAGGTCATCAACGACACCTACGGCCACGTCACCGGCGACATCGTGCTGCGCCAGCTCAGTAAGGTACTGCGCCAGAACTTGCGCACCACCGACCTGGCCGGGCGGTACGGCGGTGACGAATTTTGTGTGATCCTGCCGGATATGCCGCTCAACCGCGCCACCGAAGTGATGGACGCCCTGCGTGATCGCTTCAACGCGTTGGCCTACGCCCAAGACCCGACGTTGCGCGTGAGTTTGAGCATCGGCCTGGCGCCCTACCAAGCGACTCACGCCGACTCCACCAGTTGGCTCAACGATGCCGACCAGGCGTTGTACGAAGCCAAGAGCAGCGGGCGCAACCGGGTCAGTTCGGTACAGGGGAGTTGGTTACGCTCGGTTTAGTGGGGTAGGGTGTTGCGGCACCTCATCACAAAAACAAGGATCGGTTCATGCTTTTCACCTTCTCCCGTACCCTGCTGGCCGCCACCCTGGCGTTGTCCTTTGCCGTGCCAGCCTACAGCGCCGAACCCCACAAACAGATCCAGGCACAGGCCGAGCAATACAAGCCCGACGCCCTGAAACTGCTGGAACGCCTGGTGAACATCGACTCCGGTTCCGGCTACGAGCCAGGCCTGACCCAAGTGCGTGATATTGCCGTCGACGAGTTGAAACAACTGGGGTTCTCCATTGAGCTGGTGCCGGACAAAGCCGCCAACAACAGCCATGTGATCGCCACCCTCAAAGGCACCGGCAAAGCCAAGATCCTGCTCATGGCCCACATGGACACTGTGTTCAAGGAAGGCTCGGCCGCCGAGCGCCCCTTCCACATCAAGGACGGTCGCGCCTACGGCCCCGGCGTGATGGATGACAAGGGCGGCATCGTCGCCGGCATCTACGCGCTCAAAGTGCTCAAGGACCAGGGCTTCAAGGACTACGCCCAAATCACCTTCCTGCTCGACGCCAGCGAAGAAACCGGCTCTGACACCGCCTCCGACCTCATCCGCAAAACCGCCAAGGGCCACGACGTGACCCTCAACCTCGAACCCGGCCGCCCCGCCGATGGTTTGGTGGTGTGGCGCAAAGGCAGTGCGACGGCGGTGGTCGAAGTCAAAGGCAAGGCCGCTCACGCCGGCGTCGCGCCAGAGCTGGGCCGTAACGCCGCGATGGAAGCTGCCCACCAGATCTTGCAACTGGGCAAGCTGGGGGATGAAGAGAAGAAAACCACCATCAACTTTACCGTGCTCAAGGCGGGCGACCGCGTCAACGTGATCCCAGACCAGGCCACCGCCAAGGCCGACGTGCGCGCGGCGCTGCCGGAAGAATTCGATCGGATCGAGAAAGACCTGGCGCGGGTATCGGCCAACAAGTTAATCCCCGAGACCGAAGTGAAGACCTCGTTGCAGCGCGGCCTGCCGCCAATGCCACAGACGCCGGAGTCGGACAAGCTCGTTGCGATTGCCCAGGGGATCTATGGCGAGTTGGGCAAGAAACTCACAGTTGAAGGCAGCGGCGGTGCGGCGGACGCGAGCCTGTCGGCCGGGGTCGGGACGCCGACGTTGGACGGGTTCGGGATTGTGGGCGGCAACATCCATACGCCGGAGGAATACGCAGAAGTGGAAAGCGTAGCGCCGCGCATCTACCTGCTGAGCCGGATGATCATGGAGCTGAGCAAACGCTAGTCCTTGTAGTGAGCAGGCTTGCCCTGCGCTGGGCTGCGAAGCAGCCCTAATCCATTCGGCGCCAATCTGCCTGAAGAAATGCGGCGCTTCGGTTGGGGCCGCTTCGCAGCCCGGCGCGAGCAAGCTCGCTCACTACAGGGGTGTGGATTACGTTTGCTGGTGTGGGGGTTACCACGTTGATGGGTCTTCGACGCTGGCTTTTTGGAGGTCGTCTTTCCAGACCTCATGGGCGAGTCGGTAGATGTCGGCGAAGAAGCCTCGCGGGTCGATGATTTCTGTTTCATTCCAAGCCATAATTTTATATTCGTCGTGATCGTTCTCAAGTTCTTTTGAAAAGTCAAAGTCCGGATTGTCAAGTGCATTCTTTAGAACGGACATCAATACGAAGCGATGTCTGTATGACAGGTACATAAGATCTTTTAAAACAAAATAAATGATAATTTTGTCTCTGTCTTTTTGGGTGTTAGGGTCATATTTCCATAGTTCTTTTCCAAGTGTTTCCTCAAGGTCGTATATCGATAGCGCCCCTAGTATGTGCGAAATGCTGGGAGTATATGGAGCTTTCATGAAGGGGCATTTCAGCATTGGATACTCATATGAGAGGGTAGCAAGTGATCGAGTTAGGATGCTTATGTAAGACTTGAAAGGTTTAATTTTTTATTTGATTTTCCTTGATTGATTTTTTTTGCCTCGCTGCTGTAGCGCTTGAGGCTTTCAAGCAGTACTTTCATGAATTGTCTTTTGTCCGTTATTTCATCTTCAAAGTATGTGTCGAACAGATAAAAGGCAGTCTCAAAGTCATCGCCTTTTGAAAGGTATAGCTCAATGGTATCTATAAACCATATCTGTTCATCCTCTCTGTATGAGAGGAATTCAGGCTTTGTCAATATATTAAAAAGCTCTGCAAGCTCAGTTTTACTGTTGACGTTTTTTGAAGCTATGATCTCTTCTCGTTCTAAATTTTTGGTGTTTTCCGTGCAATATGTGAACAAAAGGCCTTGGAGTATTTCGAGATTCGGTTTGTTTTTCATCTATCGATCCTGCAGTTGGGCAAGCTGGGGGATGAAGAGAAGAAAACCACCATCAACTTCACCGTGCTCAAGGCGGGTGACCGGGTTAATGTGATCCCTGATCAAACCACTGCCAAGACTGACATGCGTGCGGCGTTGCCGGAAGAATTTGACCGTGTCGAGAAAGACCTGGCGCGGGTATCGGCCAACAAGTTGATCCCGGAACCCGAAGTGAAGACCTCGTTGCAGCACGGCCTGCCGCCGATGCCACAGACGCCGGAGTCGGACAAGCTCGTTGCGATTGCCCAGGGGATTTATGGCGAGTTGGGCAAGAAACTCACGGTTTAAGGCAGCGGCGGTGCGGCGGACGCGAGCCTGTCGGCCGGGGTCGGGACGCCGACGTTGGACCGGTTCGGGATTGTGGGCGGCAACATCCATACGCCTGAGGAATACGCGGAAGTGGAAAGCGTAGCGCCACGTATCTACCTGCTGAGCCGGATGATTATGGAGTTGAGTAAGTAATGATTTGAATTGGGGCTCATCCATTTAATTTTTATGAGCCTATTCAGTATTCTATTTGCATGCAGGATGGACTTTGGCCTTAGATTGGTGTGATTATGATTTTTGTGTGCCATTTATATAGTGATGGATATCTGAAGTGTTTATTTCATTAAAGTAGTTTTTTGCTTGCTCTAGGATTATTTTGTTTTCATACGTGGTCTCGTAGATAAGCTGAGCTGCGGCGTGCGTTTCTGTATCGTAAAACCTGCATAATAATATGCTGGCTTGAGATTCTAAGAGTATACTGATACTTTGGGGCGTAATGCGGCTTTCAAGTATGGCCATGTTTGACCAGAGTTCTTCTATTGAGGTCTCTGTTTTTTGAATAACTAGAATAGTGTCATGTGAACCTTCTAATGCTAAATTCTCTATTTCCCATGGATTGCTTGGCATGATCTTGATTGTGGAATAAATATTATTGCTTTCATTTTTTTTACATAGGTCTCCGTTTTTTAGTGTTTTGGCTATGTCTTTTTTAAACAAGTACTCTTCTGTTAATGAATTGAATTCGGAGTTTGTTGATGAGTACCACTGTCTTTTAATGGGCCAGTCTTTTGATAGCGTATCCATCAAAGTGCACCACGCCCCCCAGACGCTGGTAAAATCGTGATCTACTAGGGTTGTAGTAGTGAATTTTGCGTCGGACATTGGATGTGGGCTTTCCCATGGCCTTATTCCAAATTCATTTATATATACTGTTCTCATTTTTATCTCTCGAAATAAGTGTGGGAGTCATCGCCGATTTTCAAGGGGGTTTTTATTTGGTTCACTGTGTTTTTTGTGTTGAAGTGGGGGCCGTGATTTCCTTGCTTATGTCCCAGTGAATGTTCATAAATTGTAGTGAGGTGATTTTTTTTCAAGCTGAACACATACACTCGGCCCAAAATATATTGATCTTGATCATAAATGGACGTCCGATAAGCCTTTATCGGCTGAGTGCTATGCGGTATGCCTCCAATTTCTTTTGCTCTTCTAAAAGCTTCTTTTCTTGATAACTTGGAATCGGAGCCTTTGGGTGGCTCTACGTCTCCTTCATTTATCTTAGTGCTTTTCGACGGGTCTTCGAAACGATGCTTCGGCTTACACCCATTTCCCCCCGGGCATCTGCTCAACCCTAGCGGATCCACCCACCCCGTAGGATTCGGCACGTACCGGTACGCATTGATCCCACCCGCCAGCTTCACCGGGTCCGACGTCAGGTAGCGACCAATATCCGGATTGTAGTAGCGATGGCGGTTGTAGTGCAGCCCGCTTTCCTGATCGAAGTACTGGCCCTGAAAACGCAGCGGGTTGTCGATTTTTCCGACGTCCAGGCGGCTGATTTCGCCGTAGGCGCGGTAGTGAGCGGACCAGACGATTTCGCCGTTGGGAGCTGTGAGTTCTTGCGGGGTGCCCAGGTGGTCGAGTTGGTAGTGGTAGGGCTTGGTTTGTTTGGGGCCAAAGCCTTCCAGTAAGGCCAGTGGTCGGAAGCTATCCGGTTCGTAGAGGTAACTGCGGTGCCGATCCTTGTGATGCTCGGCAATCAGCTTGTCGCCTTGCCAGAAAAATTCCGTGGTTATGTCATCTACGGTTTTGCTGATCCGCCGCCCGAACGGATCGTAGCAATAGCTAGCCACCTGCCCGTTGGGTTGGGTGATGCCAATCAGCCGATGCTGACAGTCATAACGGTACTCGGTGACCAGTGCGTGCCCACGCCCACGCCGCTCACGGATCAGGTTGCCGAACGCGTCATAGTCGTAATGCCGGTCTCCTTGGATCATCAGCCGATTACCCGCCACGATGTCCGGGCCGGGGCGGTTTTGCATGAGCAGGTTGCCCGCCGGGTCGTGGGCGAAGCGTTCTTGCAGGTCCTGGGAGTGGTCGGCGCGGGTGAGGCGGTTCAGCGGGTCGTAGGTGTAGTCGTGCTGGCCTTTGCGGGTATCGAGCAGGCGGGTGAGGTTGCCGGATTTGTCGTAGGTGTAGTGGCGTGCGTAGAGGTGGTGTTCCTGCTGGGTGACGGTGTGGGCGTGCAGGCGTTGTTGGTCGTCGTAGTGGTAGTGGCTGAGGAGCTGGCCTTGTTGGCGTTGGTGTTCCTGGCCGGCTTTGAACAGATGAGAGGTGAGGACTTCACCATTGAGTTCGACGGTGGCGAGGTGACCGCCCTTGGCATGATTAAAAACAAGACGGTTGTTGTCGGGCAGGCGCAGGTTTTGCAACTGGCCGCAGGCGTCGTAGCCGTAGCGCAAGGTGCCCCAGCCTTGGTGTTCGGCGGTGAGGCGGTTTTGGCTGTCGTATTCGTAGGCCAGCGCCCAGTGACCGTCTTCGACGCCGAGAAGGTTGCCCTGGCGGTCGTAGGTGTAGTCGACGGTTTTGCCGTCGGGGAGGGTTTTTCGTACAAGGCGCCCGGCATGATCGCGTTCGTAGCGGGTAACCAGCTGACTGCCATCATCCCCGTGTTCGGTCTTTTCCTGCAGGTTGCCGTTGAGGTCGTAGACGTAGGCCGTGCGTTGGCCATCAAACCCTATCTCCTGCTGGATCAGGCCATTGGGGTGGTACTGCAATCCATAGGTCTCACCGTCTTCGTTTTCGATCTCAGTCAGCAATAACCGCGCATTGTCGTAGCGATACTTGACCTGGGTGCCGTCGGAATTAATACGACGGCTGATCAGGTGCAACCCATCCGCATACTCGTAGCGGGTAACGCGGCCTAACTCATCCCGCTCAGACGTGATTTTTCCGTAAGGGTTGTAGCTGTATTCCCTAAAAGCGCCCCCCGGCAACACCACCCGAACCAGTCGCCCTACGCTGTCCCACTGATACTCGGTCAGCGCGCCATGCTCATCCTCCCGCGCCACCTGCCGGCCAAGGTCGTCATAGCGATAACGCTTGATCCCACCCTCCGGCAGATGCTCCTCAAGCAACTGCCCGCGCTCATTCCACACCAGCCGCTGACAACTGTTATCCGGAAACCAAACCCCCGTCAGTTGCCCATATTTGTTGTAGACGTAGTCGGTGCTGTGGCCCTCAGGATCAATCCTGCGAGTGATATCGCCCCTGTCATTACGCTCATATTTCCAGACCGCCTGACCACGCCTTACAACCCGTACGAATCCGTTGTCATGCTCGTAGG
>Ga0105244_10001811_pt1 | contig 16714 bp, 9 predicted proteins | sample KBSM44metaG_FD_80423 | JGI IMG/M metagenome (GOLD analysis project Ga0105244, IMG submission 80423) | Miscanthus rhizosphere microbial communities from Kellogg Biological Station, Michigan, USA - KBS M4-4 metaG | ecosystem: Host-associated > Plants > Roots > Rhizosphere > Soil | place: Michigan... | reverse complement strand
TGCCGAGAAAACCGGTGGTCAGGAAAAAACCGACGGCATTGTGTCCGTACCACCACTGGATCATGGCGTCGGTCGCGCCAGCGTAGGCCGAATAGGATTTGAACAGGCTGACCGGCAACGAGATATGGTTGACGATGTGCAGCATGCCGGTCACCACGATGAACGCGCCGTAGAACCAGTTGGCGACGTAGATATGCCGGGTGCGGCGTTTGACGATGGTGCCGAAAAACACTGCAGCGTAGGCGGCCCAGACGATGGCCAGCAGAATCGCCACCGGCCATTCGAGCTCGGCATATTCCTTGGTGGTGGTGTAGCCCATCGGCAGGGTCACGATGGCGCCGACGATCACGGCCTGCCAGCCCCAGAAGGTGAAGGCCGCCAGACCATCGGAAATCAGCCGCGTCTGGCAAGTGCGTTGCACCACGTAATAAGAGGTGGCGAACAGCGCGCAGCCGCCGAAGGCAAAGATCACCAGATTGGTGTGCAGCGGGCGCAGGCGTCCGAAGGTGGTCCATTCAAGTTCCAGGTTCAGCCCTGGCCAGACCAGTTGCGAAGCAATGAACACGCCCAGGCTCATGCCGACCACACCCCAGACCACAGCCATGATGGCAAACTGGCGCACCACGGTGTAGTTGTAGGTTGTAGGACTGATTGTTGTGCTCATTGCAGACTTCCACGATTCAGAGGGTTACCGCAGACGTAATCGGGCCAGGGCGATGCAGCGCTGGCAATCGCATCGAAGCACACCGAAGAGGCAGGGGCAGGAACAGACAGGCACATCAATGAGCGTCAAAGGGCTGCGGCAGACGCGTGTCACGAGTTTAGCGTTGAAACAGGGGGTGTGGGAAGTCGCAGGTTCTGTACGAAAAGATGCTGCGCAATGCGTCAGCGAGTATTCCGCACCCCGTTGCAGGGTGCGGAGTTCACGCATCGCCGCTGGACTGGAACACAGCGGTGGCGACCTTCGCGTACAGACGAGTTGATCAGGACCCGCGCAAAGACTGTCACGTATGTTCAGTCGGCAGTAACACCTGTCATTGCCCAGCAAATCGGCCTGAGCAGGCATATGACTCTGGTGACCGACTCAGCGGTGTTGTTGCAATGTGCGAGGCCAGTGCCGTCAATGAAACCGCCCGGCGGTGTCAGGTTTGGGGCGCTCATCGCCTGGGTACTTTACCTAGTGCACCTTGACAGAGTACCCGGGCAGACCTGAATGGCGGCTGTCCGACGGGGCGGGGCGTCTCGATGCGCCGTGCGCTCGCGATTCGTACGGGATTCGCGACCCGGTTCGCCGCTATAGTGATGGGCTACTTTGCGACCCACCTGAATGAGGCAAACATGAGCAACGGCTTTAAGCCCGGTATCGGTCAGGATCAATGGCTGCAGCTGGTCAGTGAAAGAGGCTGGCTGTGGACGCCCGCGCAACTTGCGGGTGCGCTGGACGCGCCGACCCTGTTGCTGGCGCATGGTGCAGGTGCACCGATGGACAGCGACTTCATGAACCGCATGGCGGCTGATCTGGCGGCGCAAGGTATCAGCGTCCTGCGCTTCGAGTTTCCTTATATGGCGCAGCGGCGTCGGGGCGGCAGCAAGCGTCCACCCAATCCACAGGCACAATTGCTGGAATGCTGGAGAGAGGTGTTCGCCTGTGTGCGTGCTCACATCCGCGGGCGTCTGGCGGTCGGCGGCAAATCAATGGGCGGGCGGATGGCCAGCCTTATCGCCGATGAGCTTGAGGTCGATGCGCTGGTGTGTCTAGGGTATCCGTTCTACGCCGTGGGCAAGCCTGAAAAACCACGCGTGGCGCATCTGGCCGACCTTAAGACACCCACACTGATCGTGCAGGGCGAACGCGACGCGCTAGGCAATCGCGAAGCCGTAGAAGGCTATGCATTGTCGAGTGCCATTCGGCTGCACTGGTTGCCGACTGCCAATCACGACCTCAAACCCCTGAAGGTCGCGGGTATCAGCCATGAGCACTGCCTGGCTGAGTCCGCGAGAGAGATTGCCGGGTTCCTGCGCGCCTGAGTCACCGGCAAGGCAGGCCGATGGTGGTTCGCATTTTACCCACCTTGCCGTCGGCGATGACGGGGGACTGTTCCAGCTCCGATCTCAGCGTCAGCCGACCTGTCAGTGAGGACGTCCTGAAAGGCTGTGAGTTGATGCTCGCGGCAAAGCGGCCTTCATGGGTTGCAGGTTAAACGCAGCGTTGGCGTGAGGGAGTCGGACGGTGCATGGGCTGGCCCTGGGAAACTCCTGAAAACGGTGACAGGGCGTTACGCCTTTAGCGCAACGCCCTGCCGGATGAACAATGGGTTCAGCAATCGGTCATCTGATGCCTACGCCGAGACTGGAATTGTGACTCTTCAGTTTGAAGTTGCCGCCAGTGACCATGTTTTTCACGTAATACCAGTTCCATCCGCCGATGCCGGCGCTTGAAACAGTGGACGACCAATAGTTGCCGTTGCCCATCGGCCAGCGATTGCCATACAGGGCGTAGATATCCACCAGCTCGTGAATGGTTGGAATCCTCGCGCTGTTGTTGCCCGCATTTTTGCTGATCTGAGAAAAGCTGCCGCTGCCCAGACCGATGCAATGGATGACGCCGGTGACGGTGATCAGGTAGCTTTTACTCGCGCCCGAAGCATCGGTCGCCGTAATGGTGGCTGTGCCGTTGCCTCGAACCGAGGTCAGGCCATTGCTGTCCACTTTCGCGACCAGCGGGTCGCTCGAAGCGTACTGATAGGGTGCCTGTCCGCCACTGGCCTGACGCAGAAGGGTGGTATCGGACGGGAAGTTCGGCAACAGGTCCGGCGAGCCCGGAAGCAGATACACCTTGCCGGCCAGCGTGACCGGCGAGGTGTCCAGCAGCAACTCGGGCTGCGCCGCCAGAATCTGCAAGGCCAGCGTGCCGGATACCTGCACCAGACCGTTGACGCGATTGACCACATAAGAAATCGCCACCGTCTGCCCGGCGTTTGCCGTTACCAGAGCAAACGCAAACAGCATCTCCAGCGTCTTGCCGGCTTCTGCGCTCGACAGGGTCTTTTCCTGGGTGTCACTGCCGTTCGGCCCTTGCCATTGCACGATCACCTGATCGCCGGCTTTCAGGTTGGCGGTGGCGTCGATCACCACGGTTGCACCGGATGAAGCGTTGGCCGGGTCGAGTATGGTGCCGATGGCTTCTTTTATGGTTGGGGTGGGCAGGGGCGTTGCTTGCGCGAGTTGCAGCTTCACGTCCACCGACTCCGAGGCCATGGACAGATTCCCTGCCAGATCTGTAATCGTGTAGTAAACCGGCGCCTCAATGTCGCCGATCAACTCCAGAAACGGCCTGGCGAAGTCGACCATTGTTCGTTTAAGACCCACGTCATCACTGCTCACCACCGCCATCGGACCGGGCAGATCATTCCAGTAGGTGCGGACAACATCGCCCTCCTGCATGCCGTTGTAGCTGGCAATCGTCCCTGAAAGCACGTTACCCATGGTTTGCAGTTCTTCTGACGTCAGACCGTTCTGTACCTGCGTGGGAAAAATGATGGGGGCCAGCAGCGGATCGCCAGGCGGGGTAAGGTCTACGATTACAACTGTCTCGGCAGAAAACTCGACGACCATATTGATCGGGTTTTCGACCGCGTAAGCCACCGAGTGACGGCCTTCCGTCAACAGCTCGGATGGAATGTGCAGCATGAGATCGTCACCTGGCATCTGCGAAAGCAGTATCTCTTTCTTGAGACCAATAAGCACTCCATCGAAGTACAGCTGATAGGTATAGCCGGGGCGCGCGCCTTGCCAGACGTTCAACAGCACTTCGAGGGGCGTGTTCAAACTGTCGACGGGTAATAGTCCACCGTTCAAGGCGGCTGCGATGACTGGCGAAGTCAGCACGTTTTCTTTTTTTTCAGTCGCAAGGTTATACATGGGCGTTCCTTCTACGTGTAAAAGTTGCGGGCCTTGTGAGCCCGCAACGGTTTAGCGACTCAGACAGGTAAAGTCGGTAGGTTTAAGCATATGCACGATGACGCGAGTGACCGTGGAGGTTGCCGGACTTTGATTGCTGCCTTCGACAGGGTCGACGGTATAACTCGCCTCCGCAAACCCGGTGCAAATAAGCAGTGTGTTGATCTGAGGGACCTTGAATACATGCCCTTGCACAACATCCACTTCATCGAGCTTACGAGTCGTCACATAAGTAGCGGCTTCGATGGGATTATTGAAGTCGTCAAAACCCTTGAACGTGAAGGTGATCTTCTGGCCCTCGGCAATATTTACATAAGGTGAGACTTTTACATCGGCACCGTCTGGATTTTCATTGGGCCCCAGCACTCCGTTGGACGTGAGATTGAACGTGGGCCCGGTCAATCCGTTTTCGCCACCGGGTTGCTCTTCTCGAGACCGTACTGTTACAGGCTGAGTCGGACTCGTCATACTGTTTGGGTTTCCTGTACGCGTGACTGTGAAGTACACCGGAATGGCCTCGCCAGTGCCTTGCAACTTCATCAGCTCGTTATCAATCGGAATAATCAAGTCTCTTGCCGCTGCAACGTCGCTAGACCGTATTTGATACCACTGCGTTTTTAACTGATTGCCCCAGTACAGGTTCAAATCATCATTGATTTCGAATCCCGTATTCCAGAGCACTACGCCTCTGCCGTTCAACTCGTAATCGTCTTCGTCGATGAAGTTGTCCTGGGTGTTCGGGTTTTGTACGCTCGTCCCTTGTATCGTCAAATTGTTCAAGGGGGTGGGGAAGGGAAGTGTTGTAAAAACGTCTATGTGGGTGTCCAGCGATGTGCCGGTCAGTTCGCCGTTGCGAAACACTTCATAATGAACCGCGGTGTCGCCTTGCGGACCTTGGGCAATGGCCTCAAATGGCAGTTTCAACGTGAGTATGACGGCTTCATTTTCGTCGCCAGGTGCAACGAAGACAGGGGTCAAGGGATTATTGGTGCCCCAGAATAGCTGGATGCTATCAAGCGCTGCCGCGCCTGGATAATGGGGGATGTCGACCAATACGCCGGCCTGAGCTTCCAGATAATCAATCAGATCGCCTACCGCTTGATCAATGACAGGTGCCGGATAATCAGAAGGCAAGTCGTTCAGCCTTAATTTCACCGCTACAGTGTTCGAGAGGATTGAAGGGTTACCTGCACGGTCGATGACCTGGTAACACACCTGCTTTTCTTCCTCCCCCAACGTTTGCAGAAACGCTCGTGTAAAAGTGACCGAGACCTTGTCCAGACCCATGTCGGTTTCGTTGACGACGGCAGTGGGGCCTACGATATCTCCCCACCTGGTCAGAATGCGGTCATGCTTGGCCATACCGGTGTAGCCGGGAATCTGCACATCAAGTTGGCCACCCAGTTGATCGAGCTCGGCGGCAGTCAGACCGTTCTGGATCTCGGCTGGGAACTGTATGGCAGCAAGCTCCGGAGCGCCTGGCGCTGTCCGGTCGATCTGAATCCGGAAAATTTCCGATCTCTGTTCTACCTGATTGATCGGATTGACAACGACGTACGCGACATCGTGGAAACCTTCCAGCAACAGCTCGGCCGGGATCTCCAAGTGCAGGGGGTCTCCTGGTGCATGTGAGGGCAGAATCAGTTTTTGGGGGCCAGTCGCGATACTGTTGAACAGCAGTTGATATGTGTAACCAGGAAGTGCCGCTGGCCATACAACGAGATCGACCGTCAACGGTTGTGATGCCTCAGCGACCGGTATGAGCCCTGGCGTATCCTGATCATGAAATGCGACTGCAATATCGGGTGCAGCCAATACAAGATTCAAGTTTCTGTGCCTGTTTCCGGAAATTGAAACAGGTGTTGGGAGATAGTTGTTTGAGCAATTTTTCATGTGGAGAGGCCTTATCATTAAAATTTTGTAGGGGATTTCCTACTTTTTTTCGAACGTGTTTCTGAATGAGATTTTTTTGGTTGGTACTTGGCGAAAGAGTCAATGATGTTCTCAGTCAAAATTGGACGTAATAGGGTTTTGGTGGGCTGGTCAAGTGGTTGTGTGGAGATTATTTAATTAGTTTGAGAGTTTTTTGCTTGGCGCCCATTTGGATGCTCGCTGTAAGAAACTTCTTATATTATTTTGGGAAGGCTCCTACGTTTTGGGTATTGAACAGGGCCAGGGTTTATGAATTAAGTAAGCTATCTTTCCACTCTCAAAAAAACGAGGAGATGGACGGTGTCTAGTAGAAAAAGTAACGTCGTTAAGTCGCGGGGTGGCGCGTTTCAACTTGCCGTGATTGCCTTTGGCGCTCTCGCTAATGTACAGGCGTCGGCAGCGGCATCGGGCGATAATAATGGTCTGCCTTTAGACACTGCAGCAGTCACCGGATTGTGGCCGGATGAAGAGTTGCCAGATGAAACCGTTAGACGGGCTGAAATCATTACCGTAGGTCCTGATACTCCTTTCGATTCTTATCACATTGGTTATCAAAGTGTTCTTAATATTGTCGGTGGGCGAGCAGACCAGGTGGTCGTGAGAGACGCTACGGTCAATATTCAGTCCGGCGTGGTTGAGAGCGGTATCAGCCTTTCCGATGCGCTGGGTAATCTCTCCAACGCTACCGTGAAAAACGCGACAGGTAGCGGCATCGTTCTTCATGGAGTGATGGGCTCTATCAACCCTGGCTCCACGGTATCGGCTCATTCAAGCGATGTATCGGGATCGGGCGACGGTATTTCAGTCGGGTTGTGGGGGGCGCTGAGTATTTTCAATACCGATGTGCGCGGGTTTGCGTCGCAAAGCAAAAGTGGCCAGGGGATTTCTGTTTCTGGCGCCAATGTGCTGATCGCCGACAACAGTCATGTGACAGGCGACATGAATGGAATCCATCTGGTAGATGGATCCCAAGCCGGAATACTGGTCGGAAACAAGTCCGTTGCTGTGATTGACCGATCGATAGTCCAGGGTTTGGCCGGGGCCGCCATCAAAGTAAACCAGCGCGTTGCACTCGACATCGAGGCCGACATTGCTGTGCAAAACCATTCCGAGCTATGGGCCGGAAATGGCAACCTGCTGGAGGTGGAAGATCACAGCACTGTCAACTTCAACGTCGATAACAGCACCCTAAACGGCGACCTTATCGCCGATGACACCAGCACCCTGAACATCACGCTGCAAAACGGCGCGCAATTGAACGGCGACATCGTCAATGGCAACCGTCTGGCGATTACCTCGGGCAGTCACTGGCAGATGCAGGGCGACAATGCCGTCAGGTCGCTTTCCCTGCACGGGGGGAGGGTTTCGTTTGCTGATGAAGGGTTCCATACACTTTCGCTGAATGAGTTGTCAGGGGGCGGCACGTTTGGCTTGCGCGTGGATCTGGACAACGGTGTCGGAGATCTCATCGACGTCAACGGCCAGGCCAGTGGTCAGTTCGGCTTGCGGGTGCGCAACACGGGGGTGGAGGTTGTCTCTGCTGACATGGCACCGCTCAAGGTGGTGCATACCGAAGGTGGTGACGCGCAATTCAGCCTGCTGGGCGGGCGTGTCGACCTCGGCGCCTATTCGTATCTGCTGGAGCAACAGGGCAATGACTGGTTCATCGTCGGTAAAGACAAGGTCATAAGCCCCTCGACCCAGAGCGCGCTTGCGCTTTATAGCGCGGCACCTGCCATCTGGATGAGTGAGCTCTCTACCCTGCGTTCGCGCATGGGTGAGGTTCGTGCTAGCGGCAGGGCGGGCGGCTGGATGCGTGGCTATGGCAACAGGCTTAATGCCACGACCAGTGACGGTGTCGACTATCGGCAGAAGCAAAGTGGCCTGTCGCTTGGGGCCGATGCGCCTGTCGAGGTCAGCAGCGGCCAGTTGGTGGTGGGTGTGCTGGGAGGGTACAGCACGTCCGGTATCGATTTGAGCCGTGGTACTACGGGTAAAGTCGACAGCTACTATGCAGGCGCCTATGCCACCTGGCTGTCGGACGATGGCTACTACGTTGACGGCGTGCTCAAACTCAACCGCTTTCGCAACAAGGCAGATGTTGCCATGAGCGATGCAAGCAAGGCAAAGGGTGACTATACCAACAACGGGGTAGGGGGCTGGGTAGAGTTCGGCCGCCACATCAAACTGGCGGACGATTACTTTCTCGAACCGTTCGCTCAGTTGTCCAGTGTCGTCGTTCAGGGACAGGAACTGCGCCTGGACAACGGCATGAAAGCGAAAAACGATCAGACCCAATCGGTATTGGGCAAGGTGGGCACCTCGCTGGGCCGCAGTGTCGCGCTCAAGGATGGCGGGGTATTGCAGCCTTATGTGCGCGTCGCCGTTGCACAGGAGTTTTCTCGCCGCAACGAGGTGAAAGCCAACGATGTGAAATTCGATAACAGCCTGTTCGGTTCGCGCGGCGAACTGGGCGCCGGGATATCGGTGTCGCTGTCCGAGCGTCTGAAACTGCACGCAGACTTCGATTACATGAAAGGTCGGCATATCGAGCAACCCTGGGGAGCGAATGTGGGGTTACGCCTGGCATTCTGATCCTTAAGGCCAGTGCCTGAGTAACACCAGAGCCCCCGGTGAATGATCACCGGGGGCTTTTCGGTTAATGATCGGTAAACCTGCGTTTGCGTTGTTTCTGTCGGGAGGTGACAGGCACCGCGTAGTTGACGTTCACCCGTAACACTGGCGATGTGCCGATCAGGCGATGGTCACGATAAAGCTCGTAATACAGGTCAACCAGACCGTACTGAATATAGGGTGTGAAAGTGTAGGAAATACACAGCACACGTACCACGCTGTTTTCGCCTACCCGATGGAAAAGCGTTGTCGATGACAGGTTTTTACCCCAATAGAAATGGATTTCGTCACCCCAGCACATTTTGACTGACCCAGGGATATGGATGGTAATGCCCGCATGTGCCTGTTCGTGACTGATGGAATCAGGATCGATGTTAGGCAGCACAGGTGCTTTCAGCGTGTTGGAAATATCGGATGGAAGATGGAGAGGGCTCGCGTGTCGGTAGCGGCTCTCGTGGGGTGGGGCTTCTTGAACAGTGCTCGCGCTGTCGGGAGTGTTTTTTTCTTTTTGGGTGCGCGCCGCTACATCCGTGGATTGTTGTTTATCCATCGTAAACTCTTTTATTGACATTAAGTTGAGTTGTTATGTGCGTGCCGGCAGTTGTCGGCAACGGAATTATTACAAGGCACATAAGTGTTCAGGTCAAGTGTCTGCCGATATCAAAGACAAGCCAAGCTTGTGTGAGGTTATGCAGTTACATTTGGTATCATGTGCACAGTGAGTTATCACTCGTTAGTGTTGGAGATGCTGTAAATAAAGGGTGTGGCTTGGTGTGGGTGTTCTTTCAGGGCTTTTTGTGTGTGAAATACCTGTAGGACATTAACTACAGATAAGTCTTACAGAAGGTAAAAAAGTAGGTTTTGGCTGAATTCCCACTCCTGCGTAGGAATATTCACTCAACTTTATCATTAGGTTCTCGCACGCGTTAGCGTGCGAGGCCGTCAAGGTTGTGGGCGGAAATGTAGGCTGCTGTGTTTAAACTTGTATTGACGGTGCCGGGGTGTCCAGACCGAACAGCAATGCGTTGCTGAAAACGATCTGCATGTTGGCGTAAGGGGTAATAAATAACTACCGCATCAACTGTATTTCAAATGATCGGAGTATGCGTCCACTGTCAATAGATAAAAGTACTGCATTGCTGTCATTGAAGGTGTTAAAAAATATCCTGCACGTTCTTCAGATGGCTTCTCAAGTTCTGTCAGATTTGAAGAGAGGGCTAACAGTGCACACTATTGACGCTCATAAAAAAGCCCCGACCAACCGAAGTTTGTCGAGGCTTGGCATACAGTCTCAGGCCTTAGCGATTAAACCGCTCTACCAGTGAATACTGTGAGTTGGCCGTGTCGGTCAGTTCACCACTTAATACGGCAGAGCGACGCGCTTCGTCAGAGGTCTGATCTGCCAGACTGGCGATGGTGGCGATGTTGCGATTGATTTCCTCGGCCACGGCGCTTTGCTCTTCCGTGGCGGTGGCGATTTGCGTGGTCATGTCGGTGATATTGGCGACGGCCTCGCTGATGCCCACCAGCGCCTGATCTGCCTCCAGTACCCGGGCTACGCCTTCTTCGGCCTGACGGCGACCGGTGTCCATGGTGTGAACCGCGTCGGTTGCGGTCTGCTGCAGTTTGGCGATCAGGCCATGAATCTGTCCGGTGGACTCGGCGGTGCGTTGCGCGAGCTGACGCACTTCATCTGCCACAACCGCAAAGCCGCGACCCATCTCACCGGCGCGCGCCGCTTCGATCGCGGCGTTGAGCGCCAGCAGGTTGGTCTGGTCGGCAATGCCTTTGATCACATCGACCACGCCGCCGATTTCATCGCTGTCCTTGGCCAGGCGGGTCACGGTCAGGCCGGTTTCGCCCACCGAGGTGGACAGGCGCTGAATGGCTTCGCGGGTTTCACCGGCGATATCGCGACCGCGACGCGTCAGTTCGTTGGCCTGCTGGGTTGCATCAGCGGCACGGTTTACGTGATTGGCGACTTCCTGAGTGGTGGCGGCCATCTGGTTGATGGCGGCGGCAACCTGCTCGGTTTCCACACGCTGACGTTCCAGCCCGATCGAACTGGCATTGGCCAGCGAGTTGGACTGGCGGGCCTGACTGTTCAGGTGTTCGGCGGTGTCCTGCAAACGCGTCAGGCAGGTTTTCATGCGCGCTTCCTGGCTGAGGATCGACATTTCCAGACGCGCTTGCGGGCCACGGCTGTCAGTGTACATCTGCGCGATCAACGGGTCGGAAGTGGTCTGTTCGGCCAGGCGTAACAAGCGTTTGGTGCCACGCTGCTGCCAGGAAAGCCCCAGCAGGCCGAGCGGTACCGACAACGCCGCAGCCAATGCAAAACCCCAGTGTGAATTGAGCCACACGCCGATCAGGAAGCTCAGTTGACTGACCAGAATGAACGGCAGCCAGTCCTGAAGTACCGGCAGCCACTTGTCGCGGTTTGGTACGGCGCTCTTGCCCTTGTTGAGGCGGGTGTAAAGCGCCTCGGCACGGCGGATCTGTTCGGCGGTCGGCTTGATACGTACCGACTCGAAACCCACCACCTGGCGGTTTTCCAGTACCGGCGTCACGTAGGCATTGACCCAATAATGATCGCCGTTCTTGCAGCGGTTCTTGACGATGCCCATCCACGGCTGCCCGGACTTGAGCGTGGTCCACATGTGCTCGAAGACTGCAGGCGGTACGTCCGGATGACGTACGGTGTTATGCGCAGCACCCAGCAATTCAGCCTCGCTGTAACCACTGATGTCGACAAAGGCATCGTTGCAGTAGGTGATGGTGCCTCGGGTGTCGGTGGTGGAAATCAGTCGTTGTTCGGCAGGGAATGTCCGCTCATGTTGAGTGACGGGCTGGTTGTTGCGCATGGGATTTCGATCCTTCGATCCGGAAGACTGTGGCGTGGTTATCGGCGGGCACGTCGATAAATTGAGCGACGTGCGACAAGTGACCGGAGAGTCAGCCCTGGCGGGCCAGCATGGGGTAGGTGAACAGCCCGAAATGCACGAGGTTCAGGCCCAGATGGCTGATGACGGCGGCCTGCAGCCCGCCGAAACGAAATGCGATGCCGTACCCCACTCCAGCCATGCCTGCCAATGCCACCCACTGCGGGCCGGCACCAGCGTGCGCAAGCCCGAACAGGCCGGCAGCGAGGGTGATCGATAATGCCGTCGCATACCTTGAGCTCTTGAACAGGCGCATCAGGCTGCCCTGCAGATAAGCGCGGAAAAACAGCTCTTCGGTCAGGGTCACCAGCAACAGGTTGTTGAGCAGCCATATCAGGCCCTGGGCAGGCCATTTCGGTGTCCAGCCGACGACGTTCAACATGACCGCAGCGGTCATGCAGAACGCCGACGTCACAATCAGCGCCAGAAGCCCGGTTTGCAGTGAATGGGCGACGTCAACCTTGGGCAGAATCCAGGGGCAGGCCAGTATCAGCCAGAAGCCGATCAGCGGCTTGTCCAGATTCAGGTCCATGGAGAACAGCGCGGCATCGGCACTGAATCGCGTTGCTTCGATGACGTTGGCGTTATTGAAGCCGGGCGCCAGGTGAAAGGCCAGCGCCAGACCGGTCACGATGAACAATCCGTGGCCACACAGGCGAATGGAGGAGTAAGAGGATCGCGTCACGCAGAACCAGGCAATGAACAATGCGCCAAAGCTCAGCGCTGCCGAAGGGTCAAGGTTGCCGTGGAACAACGCCAGCGCGTAGCCGCTGCTCAGGAGGCAGAAGGTCAGCCAGTGCCTTGTTGTCATGAGTAAGTCCTGCCTTGAGAGCGGGGAATTCTATCCGGCGTTCAGCAGGGCAGGAGCGAGTTTATAAAAATTTTCATGCTGGGGCCTGACCCTTAAACAGGGTGCAGGCCCCATTCAGGGGTATCAGGACGCGATCAGCTGGCGCAGCACGTAATGCAGAATGCCGCCCGACTTGAAGTATTCCACTTCATTAAGCGTATCGATGCGGCACAGCACGTCGACGGTTTCCTTGCTGCCGTCTTCGCGGTCGATATGCAGGGTCAGGCTCATGCCCGGCTGTACGTCTGCGTTGGTCAGTCCGGTGATCTTCAGCGTCTCCTTGCCGGTCAGGCCGAGGGTCTTGCGCGTCTGGCCGTTCTTGAACTGCAAAGGCAGCACGCCCATGCCAACCAGGTTCGAGCGGTGAATCCGTTCGAAGCTTTCGGCGATGACCGCCTTGACGCCCAGCAGGTTGGTACCTTTGGCTGCCCAGTCGCGGCTTGAGCCCGTGCCGTATTCCAGACCGGCAATGATTACCAGCGGCGTCCCTTCTTCTTGATAACGCATGGCCGCGTCGTAGATCGCCAGCTTCTCGCCGGAGGGCACATGCACCGTGTTGCCACCTTCCTCGCCGCCGAGCATTTCGTTGCGGATACGGATATTGGCAAAGGTCCCGCGCATCATCACTTCATGGTTGCCACGGCGCGAGCCGTAAGAGTTGAAGTCCTGATACGTGACGCCTTTCTCCTGAAGGTAGCGCCCGGCAGGGCTGTCGGCCTTGATATTACCGGCAGGGGAGATATGGTCGGTGGTCACCGAGTCGCCCAGCAGGGCCAGGATGCGTGCGTTTTCCACGTCTTCGATAGCCGGCAGCGGACCGTCGATGCCGTCGAAGAACGGCGGGTGCTGAATGTAGGTGGAATCGTCCTGCCAGACGTAGGTGGCAGCCTGCGGCACTTCGATGGCTTGCCATTGTTCGTCGCCGGCAAAGACTTCGGAGTATTCCTTATGGAACATGCCGGTGTTGACGCTGGCCACGGCGTCGGCGATTTCCTGCTGACTCGGCCAGATATCGCGCAGATAGACCGGTTTGCCGTCTGCGCCTTCGCCCAGGGGGTCGCTGCTGATGTCGATGCGCACCGAGCCTGCCAGTGCATAGGCGACTACCAGGGGGGGCGATGCCAGCCAGTTGGTCTTGACCAGCGGATGGACGCGGCCCTCGAAGTTGCGGTTGCCCGAAAGCACCGACGCGACTGTCAGGTCGGACTGTTGAATGGCTTTCTCGATAGGCTCCAGCAGCGGTCCGGAATTGCCGATGCAGGTGGTGCAGCCGTAACCGACCAGATCGAAGCCCAGGGCATCGAGGTATTGGGTCAGACCTGCTGCGTTGTAATAATCGGTCACCACTTTGGAGCCGGGTGCCAATGAGCTTTTCACCCACGGCTTGCGCTTCAGGCCTTTCTCGACGGCTTTCTTCGCGACCAGCCCGGCTGCCATCATGACGCTGGGGTTGGAGGTGTTGGTGCAGGACGTGATCGCCGCGATCACCACAGCGCCGTCTTTCAGATGATAGGTCTGGCCGTTGTATTCATATTGGGTTTCGCCGCTGACCTGGGCCTCGTTGCCAACCGCGACACCGCCACCGCCTTCGCTCTCCAGGCGACCTTCATCGACCTTGGCAGGCTTGACCTGCAGACCGAGGAAATCGCTGAAGGCCTTGGACACATTCGGCAGCGCTACACGATCCTGAGGGCGCTTGGGGCCAGCAAGGCTGGCTTCGACCGTGCTCATGTCCAGTTCCAGGCTGTCGGTGAACACCGGTTCCTGGCCTGCCAGACGCCATAGACCCTGAGCCTTGCAATACGCTTCGACCAGCTTGACGGTCTCGTCGGGACGACCCGACAGACGCAGGTAATCCAGCGTGACGTCATCGACCGGGAAGAAACCACAGGTTGCGCCGTACTCGGGCGCCATGTTGGCAATGGTCGCGCGGTCGGCCAGTGGCAGATCGGCCAGGCCGTCGCCGTAGAACTCGACAAACTTGCCGACCACACCTTTCTTGCGCAGCATCTGGGTGACGGTGAGCACCAGGTCGGTAGCGGTGATGCCTTCCTTCAGTTTGCCGGTCAGCCGGAAACCGATGACTTCCGGGATCAGCATCGACACCGGTTGGCCAAGCATCGCCGCTTCGGCTTCGATACCGCCCACGCCCCAGCCCAGTACGCCCAGGCCATTGATCATCGTGGTGTGCGAGTCGGTACCGACCAGCGTGTCGGGGAATGCGTAAGTGCGGCCGTCCTCTTCCTTGGTCCATACCGTGCGGCCCAGGTATTCGAGGTTCACCTGATGGCAAATGCCGGTGCCGGGCGGCACCACGCTGAAATTATCGAAAGCGCTCTGGCCCCAGCGCAGGAACGCGTAGCGCTCGCCGTTGCGCTGCATCTCGATGTCGACGTTCTCGCCGAACGCCTCGGCGTTGCCAAACTTGTCGACCATTACCGAGTGGTCGATCACCAGGTCCACCGGGGACAGCGGGTTGATGCGTTGCGGGTCACCACCAGCCTTGGCCACGGCAGCACGCATGGCGGCCAGATCGACCACTGCCGGCACACCGGTAAAGTCCTGCATCAGCACGCGGGCAGGGCGATATTGAATTTCCCGGTCCGAACGGCGCTCGGTCAGCCAGTCGGCGAGGGCCTTGAGGTCGTTGCCGGTTACCGTCTTGTTGTCTTCCCAGCGCAGCAGGTTTTCCAGCAGCACCTTGAGTGACATGGGCAGCTTGTCCAGATCGCCCAGTGAGCGGGCGGCTTCCGGCAGGCTGAAGTAGTGGTAGGTCTTGTTATCGATTTCGAGGGTTTTAAGGCTCTTCAGGCTATCGAGGGAGGGCATGAATGTCTCCTTTGAGGAATGTTCTCCGAACATCGGTTCACGGGCTCCATGTGCATCAGGTCGGGAGCGCCGCATCAGGCTTCAACTGTTGTGGACTGTTCTGCAGCACCAGTGGTTCCTGGATTGGGCTATCATGCGCGGCTTTCAAGTCTGCGGGGTTACGCCCGAGTGCCCACTGCCCAGGAGTAACCCATGAATACACTGTTTATGCACTGCCGACCCGGTTTTGAGGGCGAAGTCTGCTCGGAAATAGCCGATCACGCCGCGCGCCTGGACGTGGCCGGGTATGCCAAGGCCCGTCCCGACACCGCCTGCGCCGAATTCATCTGCACCGAGGCGGATGGTGCCGAGCGGTTGATGAACGGTCAGCGCTTCGACAAGCTGATCTTTCCCCGGCAGTGGGCGCGGGGGCTGTTTCTCGAGTTGCCGGAAACCGATCGCATCAGCGTGATTCTGGCGCAGCTGGCGGCGTTCCCGATCTGCGGCAGTCTGTGGCTTGAGGTGGTGGATACCAACGACGGCAAGGAACTGTCGAATTTTTGCAAGAAGTTCGAAGCGCCGCTGCGCAAGGCTCTGACTCAGGCAGGCAAACTGGTGGATGACCCGCGCAAGCCGCGTCTGCTGCTGACCTTCAAGAGTGGTCGCGAGGTGTTTCTCGGTCTGGCCGATGCGGACAACTCCGCCATGTGGCCTATGGGCATCCCGCGCCTCAAGTTTCCCCGCGAGGCGCCAAGCCGTTCGACCTTGAAGCTAGAAGAGGCGTGGCACCACTTCATTCCCAGAGACCAGTGGGACGAACGCCTTTCCGGCGACATGACCGGCGTGGACCTTGGTGCCGCACCGGGTGGCTGGACGTATCAACTGGTGCGCCGCGGCATGCTGGTGACGGCAATCGATAACGGGCCGATGGCGGAAAGCCTGATGGACACCGGGCTGGTCCAGCACTTGATGGCTGACGGTTTTACCTACAAACCCCGGCACCCGGTGGACTGGATGGTCTGCGACATCGTCGAGAAGCCTGCGCGCAATGCCGCGCTGCTGGAAACCTGGCTGGGCGAAGGCCTGTGCCGCGAAGCAGTGGTCAACCTCAAGCTGCCGATGAAACAGCGTTACGCTGAAGTACGCCGACTGCTCGACCGCATCGAAGAGGGCTTTCAGGCGCGAGGGGTACGGGTGTCCATCGGCTGCAAACAGCTCTACCACGACCGCGAAGAAGTCACCTGCCACCTGCGCAGGCTTGATGTGGCCAAAGCGGCGAGAAAGTGATTTCTCACACTCGCGCCGCATGCTTCAGTGACTATAGGATTTCAGTGACTATCGGATTATCGTGCCAATGCTCCGCGTTGGTACGCAGTTCGTGACGCTCTGCGTCACAAATCATCGATACTAAACAATGTCATGCCTTACACGCAGTCGCTGCCAACTCAGTGCTTTTCAACCGCGATGGCACTGACGACGCAGAGTGCGACGTTAGTGACGGCTGAGTCCTGGCGCTGATCCGGGGGTAGCCTGGCAGGACGCCAGGCTAGCCGCACCGGGCCATGGATGGCCCGTTGCGGCGACCCCC
>Ga0105244_10001808_pt1 | contig 16736 bp, 15 predicted proteins | sample KBSM44metaG_FD_80423 | JGI IMG/M metagenome (GOLD analysis project Ga0105244, IMG submission 80423) | Miscanthus rhizosphere microbial communities from Kellogg Biological Station, Michigan, USA - KBS M4-4 metaG | ecosystem: Host-associated > Plants > Roots > Rhizosphere > Soil | place... | reverse complement strand
CTCGACGATGGCCTTCGTGAGGGCATCGACGATCGAACGGGTGGTGGAGGACTCCATGTTTTTCATGATAGACCCAAAGCCGGTAACTGTATACACTTTTGTCCACCGGAATTTCCCGCACCCGATTCGACATTCGAAGGAGCGCCCCATGGGCCTGAGCACTCACGTACTGGACACGATGCACGGCGGCCCGGCGGCCGGCATGGAGGTGGCGCTGTACACCACCGACGGCGACGCCGCCACGCTGGTGAAGCGCTTCACGCTGAATTCGGACGGCCGCAGCGACGGGCCGCTCTACGACAACAACTCGCTGAAGGCCGGCACCTACCGGCTGGTGTTCGACGTTGCGGGCTACTTCAAGGCCCGCGGCGTGAAGCTGCCCGAGCCGAACTTCCTGAACAAGGTGTCGCTGGACTTCGGCGTGGCGCACACCGACCAGCACTACCACGTGCCGCTCCTGGTGAGCCCGTGGAGCTACTCGACCTACCGCGGGTCTTGATGCTCGCCCCCAGGCTTCGCGCACTTCGTGTCGCTTCGCCAACCCCCTACCGGGGGCGGGCCGGCCGCTTCGGGCGGCCGTGCGCGGCGGCCCCCGCGCAAATGCCTCCGGGTGTGTCTTCAGTCCCCTTGCTGTTGGCCTTCAGTCAGGGTGTCGAGCTGGAAGCGCCCGCTCTTGTCCCACAGCCAGGTATCGGTCCATGTGACCGCGCCGAGGCGGGTGGCGGGGGGGAAGGGCGCGGCCTTCAGCACCATGCGCTCGATCTCGGCGATGACCTCGGGTGCATGCTTGGGCGCGCGCAGCCAGTGCATCGACAGCACCTTGCCGCCGGCATCGATGTGGACCTGCAGCGTGCCGACCGCATAGAGCATCGGCGGCAGCTGGCCACTGTAGATGCGCGACTTGTTGGCGTCGTAGATATGGCGCGCTGCGTCGCGACGGTAGTCGCGCGCATTGGCCGCATTCGATCCGTGCGACACCGGGGCGGCCGCACTCTGTTCGACCTTGGCCGCGCTCAACTGGCCGGGAACGGTCCCGGGGCTCCCGCAGCCGGCGAGCCAGAGTGCGGAAATGACGGATGCCACCAGGGCAAGGTGGCGCGGCGTAAGCTGACGGTTCATCGCAGGTTTATACCGTGAGTCTCGTGCAACCCCGCAACCGAAGGTGTCGGAAATGAACGGCATGGTCGATCAGCTGCTGGCCCGTCTTGCCCGCGAAGACGCGGTGCTGGTGCGCGTCGAGTCGACGCAGGGCTCGGCGCCGCGCGAGGCCGGCACCTGGATGGCGGTGTGGGCCGATGCGCTCACGGCCACCATCGGCGGCGGGCAACTCGAATTCCAGGCCACGAAGGAAGCGCGCGAACTGCTGGCCGGCATGCGCGCCCCCTTCGACGGCATCCAGCGCTATCCGCTCGGGCCCAGCCTGGGGCAGTGCTGCGGTGGCGTGATGTTCCTGTCGTACCAGCGCATCACGGCGGCCGATGCGCCGAGGCTGCAGCGCGAACTGGTCGCGCAACTCAAGCCCGTGGCGCTGTTCGGCGGAGGTCACGTGGGCGCCGCGCTGGCGCGCCTGCTGGCCGCGCTGCCGTTCGCGGTGCGCTGGATCGACAGCCGCGACGGCGTATTCCCCGAAGAGCTGCCGGCACAGATCGACACCGAGCATTCCGAGCCCGTGCAGGACGCCGTGGCCGCGCTCGCGCCGGGCAGCCGCGTGCTGATCATGAGCTTCAGCCATGCCGAAGACCTCGACATCGTCATCGCCTGCCTCAAGCGCCTGCGCGAGCGCAACGACCTGCCGTACATCGGCCTGATCGGCAGCAAGACCAAGTGGGCCACCTTCAGCCACCGGCTCGAGGCGCGTGGCTTCACGGCCGACGAACTGGCGCGCATCACCTGCCCCATCGGCGTGCCCGGCATCACCGGCAAGGAGCCCGAGGTGATTGCCGTCGCGGTGGCGGCACAGTTGTTGCAATCGCTGGGCTGAACAGGGTTTTCCCCGGCGGCGACGCTCAAAAAACCAACCCGCCTCGTGTCAAAACTGTATACACTTTCGGTCCACAACAAGCCGCAGCGGAGCGAGGCCCATTTCATGGCGCCTGCGTTCGCGGCACTTTCTCTGCTTACAGCGCCCGCGGTGGTGAGCAGGCTGAAACCCTTTGGCGGCGTCTCCACGCGCCGAAAGGGCTGAGAGAGAGCACATGGAAAGCTACTACCTCGACTGGGCCAACCTGCTGCTGCGCTGGGTCCACGTCATCACCGCCATCGCCTGGATCGGCGCCTCCTTCTACTTCGTGATGCTGGACAACAGCCTCGAGAAACCGCAAGACCAGGAATCGCTCGACAAGGGCGTGGGCGGCGAGCAATGGGCCGTGCACGGCGGCGGCTTCTACAACATGCAGAAGTACGCGCTGGCGCCGAAGAAGCTGCCGGACCACCTGCACTGGTCGTACTGGGAGAGCTATTCGACCTGGATCACGGGTTTCTCGCTCTTCACCATGTCGTACCTGTGGAATGCGAGCACCTACCTGATCGACAAATCGAAGATGGACTGGCAGCCCGGCGCCGCCATCGGCGTGGCGCTGGCCTTCTTCGTCGTGTTCTGGATGGTCTACGACGGCATCTGCCAAGTCTTTGGCCGGCGCAAGAACGGCGACACCATTGTCGGCGTGCTGATCGCGCTCTTCATCGTTTTCGCGACCTGGCTGGCCTGCCAGTGGTTCGCGGGCCGCGCGGCCTTCCTGCTGGTGGGCGCCATGATGGCCACGACCATGAGCGGCAACGTGTTCTTCTGGATCATCCCCGGCCAGCGCAAGAACGTGCAGGCCCTGCGCGAAGGCCGCCCGGTTGACCCGGTGCACGGCCAGCGCGGCAAGCAGCGCAGCGTGCACAACACCTACTTCACGCTGCCGGTGCTGTTCGCGATGCTGAGCAACCACTACAGCTTCACCTACACGCACAAGTACAACTGGATCGTGCTGCTGCTGATCATGCTCGGCGGCGCGGCGATCCGGCAGTTCTTCGTGGTGCGCCACCGCTTCAAGCTGGGCAACGCGGGCAACCCGCTGCCCTACGCGCTGATCGGCATCGTGGTGCTGGGCCTGACCATCGTCTGGATGAAGCCCGAACCCGCGGCCGCGCCCGCCGTGGCTGCCGCCGCGCCCGCGGTGCCGTTCAAGGACGTGCAGAAGGTGCTCGAGCAGCGCTGCTACATGTGCCACGGCGCGGCCACGCAGATGAAGAACGTGCGCGTCGATTCGCCCGAACAGGTGGCCGCGAATGCGCAGGCGATCTACCAGCAGGTGGTGGTCACGAAGATCATGCCTATGAACAACGCCACGGGCATCACCGACGAAGAGCGGGCCCTCGTCAGCCGCTGGTTCCAGGCTGGCGCCAAGACAAACTAGACCGGGATCAAGAGTGCGGGGCGCCGTGCCCCGCACAATCGCCGGTTGGAGACAAGCAAAGCCATGACCGCATCGAATCCATCCTTCGGCCCCGCCCCCGATCCGCGCGAGGCCCCGCGCGCCTTCCTCGAACACATCTACCGCGTGGCGGTGGACCGTGCACTGCCGCTTTCCACCTTGGGGGCCCACCTGCCGCCCCCGCCCAAGGGCCGCACGCTGGTGCTGGGCGCCGGCAAGGCCGGCGGCTCGATGGTGCAGGCGCTCGAAGCCCTGTGGCCGGCCGATGCGCCGCTGTCGGGGCTCGTCGTCACGCGCTACGACCACATTCCGCCGCGGCCCGAAGGCGTGCCGCAGCGCATCGAGATCGTCGAGGCCGCGCACCCCGTGCCCGACGCGGCCGGCCAGCAGGCCGCCGAACGCATCCTCGCGCTGACGCAGGGCCTGACGGCCGACGACCTCGTGCTGTGCCTGATCTCGGGCGGCGGCTCGTCACTGCTGGTGCTGCCGGCCGAGGGCCTGACGCTGGCCGACAAGCAGCGCATCAACAAGCAACTGCTCGAAAGCGGCGCGGGCATCGGCGAGATGAACTGCGTGCGCAAGCACCTGTCGCGCATCAAGGGCGGCCGGCTGGCGGCCGCATGCGCGCCGGCCCGCGTGGTGACACTGACGATCAGCGACGTGCCCGGCGATGACGCGGCCGTCATCGCGAGCGGCCCAACCGTGCCCGATGCGAGCACCTGCGCCGACGCGCTCGCGATCCTCGACCGCTACGGCATCGAGGTGCCTGCGCCGGTGCGCGCCCGGCTCGAAAGCGGCGAACTCGAAACGCCCAAGCCTGACGATGCCGTGTTCCGGGGCCACGCAACCCACATGATCGCAACGCCGCAGCAGTCGCTCGAAGCGGCGGCCAGGGCGGCGCGCGAGGCCGGTATCGCGGCGCACATCCTCAGCGACGAAATGGAAGGCGAGTCGCGCGAAGTCGGCAAGGTGCATGCCGCGCTGGCCCGCGCCGTCGCACACCGCGGCGAGCCGTTCGCGCGGCCCTGCGTCATCCTTTCCGGCGGCGAGACGACAGTCACGATCCGCCCGCGCCAGCCCGGCCAGGCCAAGGGCCGCGGCGGCCGGGCCGGCGAGTTCTGCATGGGCCTGGCTGGCGCGCTCATGGGCCAAGCGCAGGTGTGGGCGCTGGCCGCCGATACCGACGGCATCGACGGCGTGGAAGACAACGCCGGCGCCTTCGTAATGCCCGACACGCTGGCGCGCGCCACGGCCGCTGGCAAGAAGCTGTCGGACCACCTCGACCGCAACGACGCGTACGGCTACTTCGACGCCATCGGCGACCTGTTCGTGACGGGCCCGACGCACACCAACGTCAACGACTTCCGCGCCCTGCTGGTGCTGTAGGCAGGAAGCGCCTCACTCCTTGAGGACCATGTCGATGCACATCACCGCCGCCACGATCAGCAGGCGGCGGGCGTCGTTGGCCGGCACGCCCGGATCGATCGACAGCATGTAGTTGTCGGCGGTGGTGAACAGTTCCTTGCCCAGCCCGGCCCACTTCTTGGACACGGCAGCGAACTCGGTGCTGTCCTGCACGAAGCGGAAATCCCAGCTGGTCCACTTGCCCCTGAGCGTGCAGGCGATCCGCTCCTGTGCGTCGAGCACATCGAACTTGCCGCCGATGGAGAAGAGCTTCTGCTTGAACGAGCCGACGACCCGGTCGTTGCCGTCGAGCACCTGCACCTTCGACAGGAAGATGGACACGCCGCGCTTGACCGACAGCACCTTCTGCCCCTCGGGCGTGGACACGACCACGTCGAAGGGCGTGAAGCGCTTGTAGTCGGTGAAGCGCAGCAGCTTGCTGAAAAAGCCGAGGTTCGGCTCGCGGCATTCCAGAATCTTCTGCTGCGAATGCGGATCGAAGATGTCGTAGTTGTTGGCGGCCTTGAAGATGCCGACGTGTTCCTTGATGAAGAACAGGTTGTTGCTGAGCGCTGCGTGCATGGATTTCCCTCGGTCCTCTGTGTGTTGGTTTGGCGGGGATTATGTTCGGCGCGCATGACTGCCCCATGCCCGGCCCGTGACCGGTGGTGGGCGGGGTTTGCGAACTCGGGTTAATCTATGCCCCCCGGCGGCCTGTGGCTGCCGTTGTCGCCGGCGCACCCTTGCGGGTGCCGCGTCGCACATCCAGATTCCCCATTCCTCCTTTCATCATCCAGTCCCGAAGGAAAAGTTCGCCATGACCGCCACCTACACCGACACCCGCCTGCTGATCGACAACGAATGGGTCGACGCCGTCGGCGGCAAGACGCTGGACGTCGTGAACCCGGCTACCGGCAAGGCCATCGGCAAGGTGGCGCACGCCAGCATCGCCGACCTCGACCGCGCCCTGGCCGCCGCCCAGCGCGGCTTCGACAAGTGGCGCAACACCCCCGCCAACGAGCGGGCCGCCGTGATGCGCCGCGCCGCGGGCCTGATCCGCGAACGCGCCGGCGACATCGCCAAGCTGCTGACGCAAGAGCAGGGCAAGCCGCTGGCCGAAGCCAAGGGCGAGACGCTGGCCGCCGCCGACATCATCGAGTGGTTCGCCGACGAAGGCCGCCGCGTGTACGGCCGCATCGTTCCCTCGCGCAACCTGGCCGCGCAGCAGCTCGTGCTGAAGGAGCCGCTCGGCCCCGTCGCAGCATTCACGCCGTGGAACTTCCCGATCAACCAGATCGTGCGCAAGCTCGGCGCCGCGCTGGCCACCGGCTGCTCGTTCCTGGTGAAGGCGCCTGAAGAAACCCCCGCATCGCCCGCCGCGCTGCTGCAGGCTTTTGTCGACGCCGGCATCCCGCCCGGCACCGTCGGCCTCGTGTTCGGCAACCCCGCCGAGATCTCGAACTACCTGATCTCGCACCCGATCATCCGCAAGGTCACGTTCACCGGCTCCACCCCGGTCGGCAAGCAACTGGCCGCGTTGGCCGGTTCGCACATGAAGCGCGTCACGATGGAACTGGGCGGCCACGCCCCGGTGATCGTGGCCGAAGATGCCGACGTTGCGCTGGCCGTCAAGGCCGCGGGCGCCGCCAAGTTCCGCAATGCGGGCCAGGTCTGCATCTCGCCGACCCGCTTCCTGGTGCACAACAGCCTGCGCGAAGAATTCGCCCGCACGCTGGTCAAGTACACCGAAGGCCTGAAGCTCGGCGACGGCCTCGCCGAAGGCACGACCATCGGCCCGCTTGCCAACGCGCGTCGCCTCACCGCAATGGCCCATGTGCTGGAAGACGCGCGCAAGAAGGGCGCCACCGTGGCGGCCGGCGGCGAACGCGTGGGCGACACGGGCAACTTCTTCGCCCCCACCGTGCTGACCGACGTGCCGCTGGACGCCGACGTGTTCAACAACGAGCCCTTCGGCCCCATTGCCGCCATCCGCGGCTTCGACACGCTCGAGGAGGCCATCGCCGAAGCCAACCGCCTGCCGTTCGGCCTGGCCGGCTATGCCTTCACCAAGTCGATCAAGAGCGCGCACCTGCTGAGCCAGAAGCTCGAGCTCGGCATGCTGTGGATCAACCAGCCCGCCACGCCTTCGCCGGAAATGCCGTTCGGCGGCGTGAAGGATTCGGGCTACGGTTCGGAAGGCGGCCCGGAAGCGCTCGAGGCTTATCTGAATACCAAGGCTGTTTCGATCCTCGGCGTTTGAGTCGGCTCACTCCTCGGCGGTGGCATTCCAGAAGGCTTGCTGCACGCCGTCGAGCGATTCGAGATCTTCAATGACACGGTCGAGCTCCGCGGGCTCGACCGCTGTCGCATAGAGCGTCGCACCAATCTCGGTGTCGGCCGGCCCGAACGGATGCTGGTCGACATCGCGCACCGGATAGTTCGCGGCTTCGAGCAACAGCAGCAGCTGGTCCATCACCTCGGGCCGTGCCGCGCGTGAACAGATCACGCGCACCACGTACGTCGCCTCGCTCGCTTCCTCGCTGATCGGCTGCCGGTTGATGCGGTTCACCACGGGCCGCAGCAGCGTGTTGCTCGCCAGCACGAACAGCGCCGCGATCAGCGCTTCCCCCAGCAGGTTCGCGCCCGCGCAGGCGCCCACCGCGGCCGACCCCCACAGCGTTGCCGCCGTGTTCAGCCCCGTGACGTTGGCGCCTTCCTTCATGATCGCGCCCGCGCCCAGGAAGCCGATGCCCGACACCACGTAGGCCACCACGCGCACTGCGCCGCCGCTGCCGTCGAGCCGGTTCGCCAGATCGACGAATACCGCAGCACCTACCGCCACCAGTGTGTTCGTTCGCAAGCCTGCAGTGCGTTGCCGAACCTGGCGCTCCAGGCCGATCAGCGAGCCGAGGATGAAGGCCGCCGCTACGCTGACGAAGGTGTCGAGCAGCGAGTGCAAGTTGATGTTCTGGATGGCTTGCATTGGATGGATCCCTTTCTTGTTGTGATTTCGGTGTGCAGTTTGTGGGGGCCGGGTGTCATGTGCATGTCACGGGGCGTTCGGGAGGCTGCTGTTCGGGGGGTGTTCACGCCCCGAACACTCAGCGGAAAGATCACTGCCACCCATACCGCCGCGCGTACCACCCCTTCACACCCTGCGTCAGCAGCGCATACCCGAGCAGCATCGCGACCAGCCAAGGGAAGTACATCAGCGGCAGCGCCTGCAGCTTGAAGTAGTGCGCCAGCGGCCCCATCGGCAGCCAGATGCCTACGGCCGCGATCGCCGCACCCATGATCAGCAGCGGCCATGCCGCGCGGCTTTGCAGGAACGGGATCTTGCGCGTGCGGATCAGGTGCACGATCAGCGTCTGCGACAGCAGCCCTTCGACGAACCAGCCTGACTGAAAGAGCGTCTGGTGGCCCACCGTGTTGGCCGCGAACACGAACCACATCACCGTGAACGTGAGGATGTCGAACACCGAGCTCAGCGGCCCGAAGAACACCATGAAGCGCCCCAGGTCCGCCGGATTCCAGCGCTGCGGTGCCTTCAGGAATTCATCGTCCACGTTGTCGAACGGAATCGCGATCTGCGACACGTCGTACAGCAGGTTCTGCACCAGCAGATGCAGCGGCAGCATCGGCAGGAACGGAAGGAACGCACTCGCCACCAGCACCGAGAACACATTGCCGAAGTTCGAGCTCGCCGTGAGCTTGATGTACTTGAGCATGTTCGCGAAAGTGCGGCGCCCCTGCACCACGCCTTGCTCCAGCACCATCAGGCTCTTCTCCAGCAGGATGATGTCGGCCGACTCCTTGGCCACGTCCACCGCGCCGTCCACCGAGATGCCGATGTCCGCGGCGCGCAGCGCGGGCGCGTCGTTGATGCCGTCGCCCATGAAGCCGACAACGTGCCCGTTGGCATGCAGCGCGTGCACGATGCGCTCCTTGTGCGCGGGCGTGAGCTTGGCGAACACCTGGTGCTGTTCCACCAGCGTGCGCAGGTGGGCGTCGTCCAGCTCTTCGATCTCGCGGCCGAGCACCATGCGGCCGACCTCCAGTCCCACGTCGGCGCAGACCTTGCGCGTGACCAGCTCGTTGTCGCCGGTCAGCACCTTCACCGACACGCCATGCTCGGCCAATGCGCGCAGCGCCGGCGCGGTCGATTCCTTCGGCGGATCGAGAAAGGCCACGTAGCCGAGCAGCGTGAGCCCCGATTCGTCGGCCACGCCATAGGCCGGCTTCTGTGCCTCGGCCTTCAGCGAACGGCTGGCCACTGCCACCACGCGCAGGCCCTGTGCATTGAGCCCCGACGCCACGCGATGGATGCGCGCCAACACCTCGGCATCGAGCGCCAGCACCTCGGCGCCGCGCTCGACCGAGGTGCACACCGACAGGATCTCCTCCAGCGCGCCCTTGCAGATCAGCAGGTGCTCGCTGCCGCCGTTGGCCACCACCACCGACATGCGGCGGCGCGAGAAATCGAAGGGCACTTCGTCGATCTTGCGCCAGGCCGTCTGCAGGCGCGTCTCGAGCTGCATCTCGGCGTGGCTCAGAACGGCCTTGTCGAGCAGGTTCTTCAGCCCCGTCTGGTGAAAGCTGTTCAGGTAGGCCAGCTGCAGCACATGGTCCGACTCCTCGCCCCAGGCGTTGGTGTGGCGCTCGAGCACGATGCGGTCCTGCGTCAGCGTGCCGGTCTTGTCGGTGCACAGCACGTCCATCGCGCCGAAGTTGTGGATCGCCTCGAGCCGCTTCACGATCACCTTCTGGCGCGACATCACGACCGCGCCCTTGGCCAGCGTGGCCGTCACGATCATCGGCAGCATCTCGGGCGTGAGGCCGACCGCGATCGACAGCGCGAACAGCGCCGCCTCCCACCAGTCGCCCTTGGCCACGCCGTTGATCACCAGCACCAGCGGTGCCATCACCAGCATGAAGCGGATCAGCACCCAGCTCACGCGGTTGATGCCTGCCTGGAAGGCGCTGGTGCCGCGGTCGGTGGCCGTCACGCGCTGGGCGAGGGCACCGAAGAAGGTGCGGTCGCCGGTGTGCACGATCAGCGCGGTGGCCGTGCCGCTGATCACGTTGGTGCCCATGAAGAGCAGGTTCTCGCGCTCTAGCACGCCCGCTGATTGGTCGCCGCGGTCGACCACGAATTTCTCGACCGGCATGGCCTCGCCCGTCAGCGCGGACTGGCTGATGAACAGGTCCTTGGCGGTGAGCAGGCGGCAGTCGGCCGGGATCATGTCGCCGGCCGACAGCGCGATGACTTCGCCCGGCACCAGGTCGCGCATCGGCACCTCGACGCGCACCGTGCCGGCGTGCGTGGCGTCGAAGCCCTCGATGCCGGCCACGCCCGCCTTGTAGCCCGGCGCGGGTCGCAGCACGGTCGAGGTGTTGCTCACCATCGCCTTGAGCCGGTCGGCCGCCTTGTTGGAGCGCGACTCCTGCAGGAAGCGCAGCACCGTCGACAGCACGACCATGCTGCCGATCACGAGCGTGGCCTTCATGTCCTCGGTGACGTATGAGACCAGCGCCAGCACCGTCAGCAGCAGGTTGAACGGGTTGCGATAGCACTGCCACAGGTGCTGCCACCAGGGCAGCGGCTGCTCGTGGCGCACCTCGTTGCTGCCCAGGCGCTTGCGCAGCACTTGCGCATGGCCTTCGCTGAGGCCGCGAGGCGAGCTGTCGAGCCTGGCGAGCATGTCGCCCGCATCGGCGCGCGAAGCGGCGCTCAGCGCCCTGGCGATGTCGGGCGGCATGCTGGCGGAGCCGGTGCCGACGGGCTTCGAGCCCAGCAGCGTCTGCCAGCGCTCGAAGTGATGCAGCATGTGGCGGCTGCGCAGGAAGCTTTCGAAGAAAGACTTCAGGACGTTTTTCACGGGGTTCTCCTTCGGGGCGGCCGCCGCCCGCCCGGGGGAGAACCACCGGCCTCAACGAGCCAGGGGCAACCCTTTGCGAAGCGCGGCGGCGGGCCGCGTTGTTATTGCTGCAATCGATCGAAGCGAAGGGGGCGCGCTACGGCGCCAACGAGAGGCTGGGTCCATGGGGTGCTCCTGTATTGCTGGCAGGTCGAGGAAGGACGGGCGCGTGGAGCGGCTCAGCGGCGGCGCGTGCAGGTCGGCTGGAGCACGAGAAAGCTGCGGATGCGGCGTGTGGTCCACAACGCGGCGGCCTGGTCCAGCGCCGCATCGACGGCCGGCGCTGCGGCAGCATCGACGGTGCGTGCAGGCTCCTGCGCCGACGAGCGAACGCGCTGTTCGTGCGGCTGACGACAAAGATGAAAGTGACGCATGACAAGGCTCCTTCGCGTTGAAGGGCCTCGCGCACGGACGCACGCAAGCTGACTGAAAAAGTCAGTAACGAGAACGACGGGAATCGGGAGGAGGGAGCCGCTTGCCGCAAGGCAAGAGAGTCACGCTGTGTGCACACCGGCAACGCAGCGCGGGGGAGCCTGCGCTAGAGAGCCGGGTGTGTCACGCCTGCCGAGGCACGCGTCTTGTCACTGATCCAACTGGCACTGTCCACGCACGGGGCTCCGAAATGAAGATTCCGGATTGTTGCACTGCGGCATGCGGCGAGTCAACCCTTGGGACGGCGTTCCACGATGCGGTGCAAGGTCTTCTCGCGACGCGACCTATTCGCAGAGCGCGCGAATCGATGGCGGAATCTGCACCGCGCGAATGCCGCCGCCCTCACGCTTCGCAGCGAAGATCCGCACCTCTTCGCATTCGAGGATCAGGTCGTCCCCGCGCGTCGCCCGGTACGTCTGCACGAAGCTCTTCTCGCGCCACTCGGTGATGCGCACTGCGATGCGCAGCGTGTCGCCGTAGGTCGCCGCCTTCACGAAGCGCGTGTGCGTGTCGACCAGCGGCGTGCCGATCACGCCGAGCGTGCCCGTCGCTTCTTCCCAGCGCGGCACGCCGCATTCGGCAAAGAAATGCCGCGAGGCCGCATCGATCCAGCGGAAGAAATTGGGAAACCAGACGATGCCGGCCGGGTCGCAGTCGCCGAATTCGATGCGCACGGTGTAGACGATTTCTTTGTCGCTGTTGCTCATCAGCCCATTCTCGTCGGCAGCCACAGGGCAATGATGGGGAACGCGATCAGGATCACCAGCCGCACGATGTCGGTCACGATGAACGGCAGCACGCCCTTGAAGATGGTGGTGAAGCTCACGTCCTTCACCACGCTCTTGATGACGAACACGTTCATGCCCACCGGCGGATGGATCAGCCCCAGCTCCACCGTCATCACGATGATCACGCCGAACCAGATCGGGTCGAAGCCCAGGTGCACGATCACCGGATAGATGATGGGCACGGTCAGGATGATCATGGCCATCGCGTCCATCAGGCAGCCGAGCACCAGGTACATCAGCATGATGAGCGCGAGCACGCCGTAGCGGCCGATGCCCAGGCCGGTGAGGAATTCGGTGAGCTTCTGCGGGCTCTGCGTGATGGTGAGGAAGTAGCCGAACAGCAGCGCGCCGATCAGCACCGTGAACACCGCCGCCGCCGTGCGCGTGGCCGAGAGCAGCGCCTCGCGGATCTTCGGGCCGTCGAGCTTGCGCCGCACCAGCCCGAGGATGAACGCGCCGCTCGCGCCCACGCCGCCCGCCTCGGTCGGCGTGAAGAAGCCGCCATACAGGCCGCCGATGACGAACACGAACAGCACCAGCGGCGCCCACACGTTCTTCAGGTCCTTGAAGCGCTCCGGCCACGGCTTGACCTCGCCGCCGGGCAGCCAGTCGGGCCGCAGCTTGACGATGATGGCAATGGTCATCACGTACATCGCCATCGCGAGAACGCCGGGCACGATGCCCGCCATGAAGAGCTTGCCGATGTCCTGCTGCGTGAGGATGGCGTACACCGCGAGCACCGTCGATGGCGGCAGGATCGCGCCCAGCGTGCCGCCCGCGGCGATCACGCCGGTGGAGAACGACTGCGGATAGTTGAAGCGCCGCATCTCCGGGTACGCCACCGCCGAGAACGTGGCGGCCGTGGCCACCGACGATCCGCAGATCGCCGCGAAGCCGCCGCACGCCACCACGGTGGCGACGCCGAGCCCGCCGCGCAGGTGGCCGATCATCGAGTTCGCGGCCTTGAAGAGCTCGCGGCTCACGCCCGACACCGACACCAGCGCGCCCATCAGCATGAACATCGGGATCACGCCGAAGGTGTAGTCGGTCACGGTGCGCATGGAGGTCTGGCCGACCAGTTTCAGCGCGGGGCCGGGGCCGACGAGGTAGCTGTAGCCGACCACACCCACCAGCCCCATCGCCATGCCGACCGGCACGCGCAACAGCATCAGGACAAAGAGGGCGACGAAGCCCAGGACTGCAACTGCATCGGGGCTCATTCGTCGGCTTTCTGTTCAGCGTGGAGTTCTTCGAGCTGCTCCGGATGGAAGATCAGGCGGTAGGTGCGGATGGCGATCAGCAGCACCGCGCACACGTCGCCCGTCCAGGCCACGGCGTAGAAGGGCCAGGTCGGGATGTTGAGGTCGTAGGTCTGCACGTTGTCGACGTAGGTGCCGCGCACCTTGTCGAACAGCATGATGGTCTGCACCGCCACCACGAACAGCAGTACCAGCGTGGCGAACACGTCGATCACGCGCTTCATGCGCGGGCTCGCCGCCGTCCACACCAGGTCGACGGTGATGTGGCCGCCCCGGTAGCTGGTGGCTGCGATGCCCCAGAAGATCAGGATGCCCAGCAGCATGCGGCCGAAGTCGTACGCATCGGGAATCGAGGTGTCGAAGAACTTGCGCAGCACCACGGCCACGAAGATGTTGAGCGCGACGATCCCCACGAAGATGGCGGCAAGCCACTCAATCGTGCTGATCGCGCGGTCCATGTAGCTGGCGGACCGTGTAGCCATCGCTCAGAGCGCCGATTTGTACTTGACGAGGCTGGCCTTCAGTGCGTCCATGATGGCCTTCGGGTCTTCACCCACCTTCTTCACGCTCTCGGCCCATTGCGCTTCCGACGGCGCGGCCGCCTTGCGCCATGCATCGAGCTGATCAGGCGTGAGCTTGTAGATCTCATGGCCCGGCAGCGCGGCCATCTTGGCGTGCCCCGCGAACTCGAAGTCCGCCCACGGACCGGCCACCTTCTGTGCCCATTCGCTGGTGCAATGGCCGTCGATCACCTTCTTCTGCGCGGTGGACATGGCGTCGTACTTGCCCTTGTTCATCACCCACACGAAGGGCGTGACGTACAGCGGCACGTCCATGTGGTACTTCACCACCTTGTCGATCCCGAACAGGCCGATGGAGCCCCACGGAAAGGTGATGGCGTCGGCCACGCCGCGCTCCAGCATGTCGCGCGATTCGGGCGCGGAGGCCTGTACGTTGGTGCCGCCCAGCGAGGTGATGAGCTGGCCCACGGTGCTGGTGGCCGGGCGCACCTTCATGCCCTTGATGTCGGTGGGCACGGTGATCTTCTTGCGAGAGTGGAAGGTGCCGGGGTCGTGCACGAACGCGAAGCAGTACTTGACGTCCTTCATCTCCTTGGCCGCGTAGTTGCGGTACCAGGCGTCGATGGCGGCAGAGCCTTCCTTGCCGTTGGCGAAAAGGAAGGGCAGCGACGCACCCGCCATCACCGGGAAGCGGCCGGGCTGGTAGCCGGGGTTCACGTACGAGAAGTCCGCGATGCCGTCGCGCGCCATGTCGTAGTGGTCGAAGGCCTTGCCGAGCTGTTCCGACGGAAACAGGATCGCGGTGATGGTGCCGCCCGATTCCTTCTTGATGTCGTCGGCCCAGGCCTGTAGCGCGGGGTTGAGCGGGTGTTGCGCGGGCACCCAGCTCGACAGCTTGAGCTGCACCGGCTTGTCTTGCGCCTGCACGGCGGGCGTGCCCGCGACGAGCGCGGCGCAGGCTGCGAGCAGGGCGAGGGGGCGGATGCGGGCGATGCGTTGCGGACGCGTGCCGCGGCGGCGGGGATGGCGATTGGCTTTCATGGTCTCCTTCGTTATGGATGGCGTGAATCGTCGAGCTGGGGCGAGCCTAGGCAGGCGCGCGTGCGGGGTAAATGGAGGGTTTCCCGCGCGTGCCTTCCGAAGGCTGTTGCGCGAAGCCGTTCTGTGCGTCGGGCGAACGCGGTGCGGGCTGGTCGACGTGGCGCGGCCCGAGTTCGCGCGGATGCGCCGCGCCGAGCAGCGTCATCGTGCGTTCGGTCTCCTGCGCCAGCAACTGCAGCACCGACAGCGCGCCCTGCCCGCCGTCGCAGGCCAGTCCATAGAGCGGCGCACGGCCAAGGAGGACCGCGCAAGCGCCCAGTGCGAGCGCCTTCGCGACGTCGCTGCCGCGCCGGATGCCGCCATCCACGAGCACGGGAATGCGGCCGCCGACCGCATCGGCAATGGCGGGCAGCGCTGCGATGCTGGCCGGTGCCGCGTCGAGCTGGCGTCCGCCGTGGTTCGAGACCACGATGCCGTCCGCGCCGTGCCGCACGGCACGCCGGGCGTCTTCCGCGCCCAGCAGGCCCTTGACGAGCAGCGGGCCGTCCCAGAGCCGGCGCAGCCACGCCAGGCTTTCCCAGGTCAGCGTGCGGTCCATGGTGCGCGAGAGCAGCGCGGCCTGGGCTTGCGGGGAGATGGGGGCGCCGTCGTCGTCGGGCAGCAGGTTGGCGAACCGCGGCATGCCACTGCGCGCGAGCCGCAGCAGCCATGCGGGGCGCCTCGCCATGTCGAGCACCGTGCCGGGCGTGAGCCGCATCGGCACGCGGAAGCCGTGGCGCAGGTCGCGTTCGCGCAGGCCGCCGACGGGCACGTCCACCGTGAGCACCAATGCCTCGAAGCCGGCGGCGCGCGCACGGTGCACGATGCGCTCGGCGATGGCCCGCTCGCCCATCACGTAGAGCTGCATCCACAGCGTGGCATTGGGGGCGGCGGTGCGAACGTCCTCGATGCGGGTGTTCGATGCCGTCGAGAGGATGAAGGGCACGCGCGCGGCCTGTGCGGCGCGGGCCAGCAACGCATCGGCATGCGGGCGCACGATGCCGGCCAGCCCGATGGGTGCGACCGCGAAGGGGGCGCGCCAGCGGCTGCCGAAGAGTTCGATGCCGATGTCCAACATGCTCGTGTCGCGCAGACACTCCGGGATCAGCGGCAATGCCTCCAGCGCATCGCGGTTGCGCCGGAGGCAGCGTTCGTCTTCCGCGCCGCCGTCGACATAGTCGAACACCAGGCGCGGCAGAACGCGCCGGGCACGGCGCCGGTAGTCCTCGACATTGAGCAGCAGTGCCATCGCAGGTGCCTTCTTCTTTCTGTCTCAGGCGCCGCCGATGGGCTTGCGCTTCATCCAGCGGATGGGCTGCGCCTTGACGGGGCGGGCGGGCGCGCCGTGTTCCACCAGCGCCGCATCGAGTGCCTTGCCTGCGTCGTCGGCCAGTGCGGCCGTGCGCGCGGCGGCGACGGCCCGCGTTCGCTCGGCCGGCGCAATGCCGGACTGTGCGGCGAGGTGGTCCGTCATGTGCAGCAGGTTCTCCTTGCCGCGTTCGTTGGTGCTGCCGTAACCCTTGATGAGCCGCCCGCACAGCGCCAGCTCGTGGCCCAGGGCCCACGCTTCGCGCGTGCCCGCCTCCACGGCGGCGAGCCAGCGTTCGATCAATGCCTGCTCCTCGGCAAAGCGGCTGCCGCGGCGGCGCAGCCAGCGCAGCGAAGCCAGCAGCCGCAGCGAGGCCATGCCGAACACCGAATGGCTGCCCACTTTCAGCGGCAGCGCCCACGGCGCGAGGCCGCGCGCCTGCCGGCCCCGGTCCCAGGCCGTCACGCGGCGTGACAGCGAAGGAGGCAGCAGCGCCGCGAACTCGGCGGCGCCGGGCTTGAAGTGGTCGTAGACCTTCACGATGTCGTCGTCGCCGGCCCGCACCTCTTGCCGCACCCGCTGTGCGCGGCTCGCGCGGCCCTTGAG
>Ga0105244_10001806_pt1 | contig 16741 bp, 10 predicted proteins | sample KBSM44metaG_FD_80423 | JGI IMG/M metagenome (GOLD analysis project Ga0105244, IMG submission 80423) | Miscanthus rhizosphere microbial communities from Kellogg Biological Station, Michigan, USA - KBS M4-4 metaG | ecosystem: Host-associated > Plants > Roots > Rhizosphere > Soil | place... | reverse complement strand
ATTCTATCGCCCTAAATCTTTGGACAAAGCCACGAGCAACCTGGGAGCAAAAGATCTAAAGTGGACGGTTGCAAGACAAGGAAAAAAGGTGAAGATCAACAATCCGACTCCTTATTACTATTCTTTTGACACTATGACGCTCTTTTCTGGGGCACAAAAAGTGAGTGTAAATGCAGAAATGGTCGCACCATTTTCATCCTCAGAGTTTACTTTTTCCAAAAATTCACCAGCAATAACGAATCTTACTGGTGGCGAGTTTAGCTTACTAAACGATTACGGCGCCGCTTTGGTTGGTAAACTGAAGGCAGCAGGAGATGAATTAACGCTCGAAAGTATGAAATAGAAAGCAGTCAATCTAAAGATTCTCATTGGAAAAAGGAGCTTACCAATTGGGTCATTTAATATCGAAAAGAGGCATAGCACAGAAAAAAATCAATAGCATCAGCATCCGCATTTACAGTGCGTTTAAACTATTTGCAGGGATGGTTTGCTCAGTCGCTGTCGCACAAGATGGCGGAGAGACAAAAATAGCCGATGGAACCAGCGATCCGATAAGAGTTGATTATAACCCGATGTTTATCCACGGTTCCGGGGTAGACGTTTCACGTTTTAGTGAAGGTAACAGGATTGAACCTGGTGTTTATAGTATTTTCATCATAGTTAATAAAAAACATCGTATTAAATATGACGTCACCTTTAAAAACTCCAAAGAGAACCCAAATGCTCAGCCGCACTTTACACTGCAGGATCTAAAAAATATTGGGATAAAATTAAATTCAGAGAATAATACACCTCTACAAACTGATAAAAAACAGAAAGAGATCAGTTTTACATTGCAAAGTGTCATCGAAGATAGTTCGGTGAACTATAACGCAGGTGATTATGAGTTAAACATTACTGTACCACAGGTTAATATTATTTATCATCCGCGAGGTTATATTGACCCCAGCCTTTGGGATGCAGGCGTTCCCGCGATTTTCCTTGATTACAATGCTAATATGTATCGAAGTTATACTGGTTCAAAGTACGGATCCAGAAGTAATAACATTATTTATACTGGCAATATCGGTATGCAGACAGGATTCAATGCTAAAGGATGGCGTTTCAGAAAGCGTCTGAACGTAGGCATGTCCAGCCGTGGGACTTCGAATACGCAAAATTTATTTGGTTTTGCTCAAACAGACATCATTCGGTTACAAAGCAGCCTCACAATAGGTGATAGTAATACCAGAGGAGATGTATTCGACAGTTATAATATTCGAGGCATTATTTTACAATCAGATGAACGTATGCTGCCCGAAGGATTAAGAAACTACGTTCCTGTAATGAGAGGCGTGGCAGAAACCAATGCCAAAGTCACCATTACTCAGCGTGGGCAGACAGTATATGAAACTGTGGTTCCGCCTGGCCCGTTTGAGCTTACTGATGTTGGGGCAATGGGATATGGTGGAGACCTCGAAATGACGGTAACAGAAGCCGATGGTCGAGTCAAAAGTCAAAGCATTCCATTCTCTGCACCACCGATGTTACTACATCAGGGTGTATCTTTGTTTAGTGTCAATGCAGGGGAGCTCAGAGAAGATAAATTAAGAACGAAACCGAAGGTAATGCAGGGCGTGTACCAGTACGGTGTGGGCAATATGTACACACTGTATGGCGGCGGGCAACTTTCGGAACATTTCTATTCAACGGCCTTGGGTAATGCATTTAACACACCAATTGGTGGTTTCTCGGTGGATGTCACACACGCAAAAAGCCAAATTTCTGAAAATAAAAACAAAGCTGGCAATAGTTTTAGAGTAGGTTTTAGTCGCTACCTGGAAACAACAAATACAGATTTTACTCTTGCTGCTTATAAGTACTCAACGGCAGGATATTATACATTTAGAGAAGCAAGCCTTGAGCGATACGCTTCTAGAAATAACCAAGAATCAGATTATCGAGCAAAACAACGTCTGACCCTGACTATTGGCCAGCGATTATGGAATGATGCTTATCTGAATTTCACTGGTAGCATGTATAAATACTGGGACAATAGATCCGGGACCAGACAATACTCCCTAACCTATAATAAGTCTGAAAAATATTTTTCTTACTCACTTACGGGTATGCGAACGATGAATAGTAATCGTAGAAATGAGAACACTTATATGTTGTCTTTCAACATACCACTTGGCCGGAGTATCAGCAGTCAGCCAGTCTTTAGCTCAATCTATACCACTCTGACGCACGATGAGGGAGGTGGATCTTCCCTGCAGGTCAATGCCAATGGTAGCCAGGGTGAAATGAATGAACTGAACTATGGGATTGGGACAACAACAACGAACAGTCATAATGAGGGCACTAAGGAAACTGTCTCTGGCAATGCTTTCTATCGTTCCCCTATAGGAAACCTCGGCCTGACAGCATCGGCTGATAATAAATCAACTAATCAGGTCTCTTTGTCCGCTAACGGAAGTATTGTCGGTCATCAGGGCGGTATCACGGCGGGTCCACCTATAGGTGATTCTCCCTTTGCTATCATCAATGCTCCAGGAGGAAGGGGTGCCAAACTATTAAATGGTTATGGTTCGAAAGTCGACTCAAATGGGTATGCCATTATGCCTTCATTAACAGCGTATCGGGAAAACAGAGTTTCTATCGATACGAGAGGACTACCCGCAACAGTTGATGTGCTAGAAAGTGAAAGCACAGTTGTGCCAAGAGCGGGATCAGCCATTTTGGTTAACATGAAGACAATTGTTGGAACGCCTTACATACTTATTGTTAAACGCTCTGATAATAGTTATCTGCCGATAGGCACAGAATTGTTCAATGAGAATGGCATAAGCCAGGGTATTATCGGACAAAATGGGATGGCATTTATTCGCGGCTGGGACCCAACGATAAGCATACTGAATGCAAAATGGGATGAAGGACGAAGTAAGTGCCGTATTCTTCCTAACAAAAAATGGATTGCGCCATCCGACAAAGGTAATAAAAATATAGTTACCATGGAGGTAAAATGCATAATATGAATAGTGCAATCCCATGTTTGAGTAAAATCCTATATTCAGGGATGCTGTTAATCGTTATAGTAACAGCTAGCCAAAATATTGTAGCTGCTGAAGACTGTAAGAACTGCATAGTCAATGTTTCATTTACAGGGATATACAACGATGAAACATGCGAGGTTGTAATTAATGGCAAAGAAAATACAGACACCGTTGAATTACCAGCAATATCCACTCAGAGCCTTAGAGTGCCTGGGAGTGAAGCCGGCAGTGGAACATTTGATATTGGACTAAAGAACTGCCCGACGAATAGAAATATAATGTTAAAATTCGTCAGTAACATATCACAAGCAGATCCATTAACTGGAAACTTACTAAATACATTAGGAGATGAATATAGTAAAAACACACAAATAAGACTCCGAAAAGAAGACGGGACACAAATTAGTATTGATGATCTCGCCAGTGCGCAGAACTATTTTATTTCTGAATCAGGCGATATGGTAACGCATGACTACATTGCAAACTATTTTGCAAATGGTAAAGAAGGTGTAACACCCGGATTGGTAAAAACGACAGCGGGAATCGAGCTTTTTTATAAATAAAAACTCCAACTACACCAAATAGTGTCAAAAAAATAACTTTACAAGCAAATAAATTATAGATAAATATCGCACTCGATATTCTTATATATGCTCATGGAATTTTTAAAAAGGAGTAGTAATGGCGATCAATAAAAGCAGTGCGCAGAAGTTCATTGCCAGAAACCGGGCACCTCGAGTCCAAATTGAATATGATGTTGAAATTTACGGAAGTGAGAAAAAAATCGAGTTGCCTTTTGTTATGGGCGTGCTCGCTGATTTATCTGGAACACCTTTAGAACCACTTCCAGCGGTTGTTGACAGGAAGTTCCTGAGCATTGACATTGATAACTTCGATGAACGCATGAAAGCAATGAAGCCTCGGGTTGCATTTGCTGTACCTAATACGTTAACCGGAGAAGGCATGTTAATGATTGATATGACCTTCGAAAGCATTCACGACTTTTCACCCGATGCTATTGCAACAAAAGTTGATTCTTTATCTCAGTTACTTGAAGCAAGAACACAACTGGCTAACTTACAAACATACATGGATGGTAAAGCTGGGGCTGAGAGCCTGGTCACTCAAGTGCTGAAGGATAAAGCATTACTGAATGCACTGGCCAGTGAAGCAAGACCGACCCCGCCAGATACCAATGCTTCTGAGATCGACTGATTATTGTAGAGGGAACTATGTCAACTCAAACTGTAAAAAATGAAAAGCCGGCTGTAGCGGCAACCTCCTATAGCGACTTTAATGCTCTTTTGACAAAAGAATTTAAGCCTAAATCTGAACAGGCGAAATCTGCTGTAGCATCAGCAGTAAAAACATTGGCTGAACAAGCACTGGCGAACTCTCTGACAATTGCTGATGACGCATATAAAAATATTGCTGTCTACATTGCTGAAATTGACAGAAAGCTCTCAGAGCAAATCAACTTGATTCTTCATCATGAAAAATTCCAGTCACTGGAAAGTGCGTGGCGGGGATTGCATTATCTTGTCAACAATACTGAAACAGATGAAAAGCTGAAACTTCGTTTCATGGATATATCTAAAAACGAATTGAGACGCAACCTGAAAAGATATAAGGGGATTGCCTGGGATCAAAGTCCTCTGTTTAAACAGGTTTATGAAGAGGAATATGGTCAGCTGGGTGGTGAACCTTATGGTTGTCTGGTTGCGGACTACTATTTTGATCATACGGCACCCGATGTTGATTTGCTGGCATCAATTGCTAAGATTTCTGCCTCAGCTCACTCCCCATTCATTACGGGTGCAGCCCCATCGGTGATGCAGATGGAGTCATGGCAAGAACTAGCCAACCCGCGTGATTTGACCAAGATTTTCACGCAAAACCTCGAATACGCAGCATGGAATTCACTGCGTAATTCTGAAGACTCACGTTACATCGGCCTCGCCATGCCTCGCTTCCTGTCACGCCTCCCTTACGGAATTCGAACGAATCCGGTAGATGCTTTTGACTTTGAGGAAACAACGGACGGAGCGGATCATAGCAAATACGCGTGGTCTAACGCCGCTTATGCAATGGCAGTCAATATTAACCGCTCGTTCAAACACTACGGCTGGTGCACCTTGATTCGTGGCGTTGAGAGTGGTGGCGTAGTGGAAGATCTTCCGTGCCATACTTTCCCTACGGATGACGGCGGCATCGATATGAAATGCCCGACGGAAATTGCGATTTCCGATCGCAGGGAAGCTGAACTGGCGAAAAATGGTTTCATTCCATTAATTCATCGTAAAAACACAGACTATGCGGCTTTCATTGGAGCCCAATCACTGCAGAAGCCAGCTGAATATTACGATCCAGATGCAACTGCGAACGCCAATCTTTCAGCACGACTTCCTTATATGTTTGCCTGTTCGCGTTTCGCGCATTATCTGAAATGTATTGTCCGTGACAAAATTGGTACATTCAAAGAACGTGATGATATGCAAAGTTGGTTGAATGACTGGATAATGAATTACGTCGATGGTGATCCAAATAACTCATCAATGGATACTAAAGCGCGTCGTCCATTAGCAGCAGCTGAAGTTGTTGTTGAGGATGTTGAAGATAATCCAGGATTTTACCAGGCCAAATTCTTCTTGCGTCCTCATTTCCAGCTTGAAGGTTTGACTGTGTCTTTACGCATGGTTGCTAAATTACCTTCGCTTAAAAGTTCTAAATGATAAAACTTGAAATCATCAAATTGGGTTCGAATTTATCAAACAAACCACAATAGGAAGAAAATTAAACCTTCCTAAAGTAGGCAATACAGTTGTCGCACTTGCTGTGACTTTTTACCACATAGAAAAAAGGAATTATCATGTCACAAGATATGTTTATCAAAATTGATGGTATCGATGGTGAATCTCCAGATGCTATTCATAAAAATGAAATTCAAGTCCTGAAATGGAGATGGGACGTGAGTCAACATTCGAACATGCACAGTGGTTCAGGTGGTGGTTCAGGAAAGGCAACTGTGAGTGATTTTTGCTTCGAGCACTATACAGACAAAGCCAGCCCTAATCTGTTGAACTACTGTTTGACAGGTAAGCACATCAAAAATATTCAATTCGTCATCCGTAAAGCGGGTGGTAACCCTCTTGAGTATTTGCTGATTAAATTTACCGATGTCATTATTACTTTAGTTGATATGGCCGGTTCTGTAGAAGATGAATCTCGCCCTCGTGAAACTGTGAAATTCTCGTTCTCGAAAATGACACAAGATTACATCATGCAGAATGCTGAAGGTCAGAAATCTGGCGTTATCTCTGCTACCTATGATGTTAAAGCTAACCTGCACGGTTAACGCTCAACTTGGAAATGAATCGCTATCTTAACCATAGCGAATATTTCCAATAAAAATATTGCCCAGGAAATCACGTAGACTTCCTGGGCATTCTGAATTCGATTTTTTGATATGGATTAACGCAATTAATATTTATAGCGTTAAGAATAACCACACAGCTTAAGTTTTATGCCGCGTAGTCTTCTTTTATTACATTTTATAAAATAGATTTTTATGATGACAAAATGGTTAAAAACGTCCGCAGAACGCTATATGTTGCTATTTATTGCACTTTTTTTTATCTTAAATTTGACATCGTGCAGTTTGTTCTCTGGCGAAAAAAAACAGGATAGCATAAAGGTTACGTTGTTAGCTGCGAGTGATGTCAATCTTAACATTCACAACAGGCCATCGCCTCTTGGTATATATATCTATGAGTTAAACACACCCGATACATTTGATAACAGTGATTATTACTCAATAATAAACAACACCAATAATGCTTTATCACAACAGTCGAAAAAATTGTATCAGGCTATTCTGATGCCAGGTGAAAAAAGAAATATTGAGATTAGCCCTGGAAAATCCAGCGTAGCTCTGGGAGTAGTCGCTGCATATCGGGATATAAATCTCGCGGACTGGAACAAAGCTATCATGCTTCCAGAGGTTAAACCTGTCCCTTGGTGGAAGTTAATGCATTCAGAAGAGCCACAAATTCTGAGTATTGACTTTAGTAAAACTTCAATCTCAACAATAAAATGGATTAAGATGTGAGAACGAATAAAGTCGTCTGGAGCGAAGGACTGTTTCTACGTCCCCAACTATTCCAACAACAAGAGCGCTATTTAGAATATTTTGTACATAAGCGCACAGCGACCCTCAATCCTTTTTTTTGGGGTTTTTCCCAATATGATATAGATAAAGAAGCATTGGCATATGGAAAACTGGTTCTGAGATCGGGAGGCGGCGTTCTGCCTGATGGAACCCCATTCGATATCCCTGAGCATGCAGAAATCCCTGAGCCACTGACAATCAGTCCAGACCATTTAGGAAAGATGATCTATCTTGCCGTTCCACTTCGTCTGGAAAACAGTGATGAGACGATCTTTGATAAAAACAATCAGAGTTCACTCGCCCGATTTTTGGCCTATGAAACGAATCTCAATGATACTAACGCAATCAGACAAGGTGCTAAACCTGTTCAATTAAGTCGATTACGCATGCGTCTGGTACCTGAAACTGAAATGACAGAGTCCTGGCTCGGTTTACCATTAACGAAAATAAGGGCAATACAGCCCGATGGTAGTGTTTTACTTCACTCAGAAGACCATATTCCGCCAGTAACCGCTTATGCAGCTAATATACTTCTGACAGAATGGTTAACACACCTTAACGGTCTGGTTAAAATGCGAGCAGAAATGTTAGCAACCCGTCTATCCGCCAGCGATGGCAAAGCGAGTGCCGGTGCTGAGGTTGTTGACTATTTGCTGCTACAAATTTTCAATAAATATGAACCACTTCTTGATCATATCAGGCATATTCCTGAGCTACCGCCGATCCTGATATATCAGGAACTGGCAAAATTTTCGGGTGAATTATCCACTTTTGTTCGGACTACGACGCGCCGTCCGGTCGCTGCGCCAGGTTACGATCATGCTCGACTTTATGAATCAATTCGACCATTGGTTGATGAAGTGAACTATCTTCTGAATCAGATACTGGTTCGGGCAGGACAAATGATCCCGTTACTGCCAAAAGGAAATGGTGTCTGGTCTGCATCTATGTTGCCTGCAGAATTGCACTCATTCTCAAACCTTGTTCTTGCTGTCCATGCACAACTCGCAATGGATGTGTTGCAGCAGCAATTTACTTCACAGACAAAAATTAGCGCACCGCAGCAATTGCATGAGCTGGTCAGGTCGCATTTACCAGGGCTAGTCCTGCAAGCCTTACCCGTTCCTCCACGACAGATTCCTTACAGTTCAGGTTATGTTTATTTCGATCTGCTCAAAAGTGGACCATTCTGGGAAAAAATCTCTGCTACAGGGGCAATTGCCCTGCACGTAGCCGGGGAATTCCCTGGATTGAAAATGGAACTTTGGGGAGTTAGGAACTAATGAGCGAAATACAGGATCGTGGTCTTGAGGCTGAAGACATCCCACCAGAAGAACTTACACCTCAGGCGCTCGGCAGATTTCTGCCGGATGAGCACAGTATTTCCATTGACAATAGTATTAAGGAAAGTAAAGAACATGATGAAATTGAGCGATTTCTTCATAGCGAGAAAAACTATTTAAACGAAACATCGCTCAGAAGTGAGAGTGTCCAGCAACGGCTGGTAAACATCAGGCAGGCTGAAAATCCACTACTGGAAGCTAGCCAGTATTTGCTTCGCGCGTTAAGTGAAATGCCTGAACATGTTGACTCGAGCGAACATGTTGAAGTACTCAAAAGAAGTATTAAAAATGAAATAAATCTCTTCGTTATTGTTTGCGATGAGATAGATGTCTCGTGGAAGAAAATGGCCATTGTTCGCTACTGTCTGTGTACCGCACTGGACGAAGCCGCGCATGAAAAAGCGTGGGCACAGAGTGCGGGCTGGTCACAGAGTAACTTACTTAACCACTTCGAAGGTGATAACGACGGGGGCAACAAATTTTTCCTGCTTGTTGGCCGTCTTTCCATGAATCCCCATGAATATGCAGACGTACTTGAGGTACTTTTGCGTATTCTTGGGCTTGGATTTGAAGGTCGTTACAGTATTATTGAAGATGGTGACCGCCAACTGACGAAAATCAGACAGCGTTTACTTACCATTATTCAAAGCACAAAAGATACGACTTCGACAATTTTATCGCCACACGGATTGGTTAGCCGTGGGAAGCCGAAACGTGAGAAATTGATCGTTCCCGTACGCGTGACATTGTTGTTATGCGGAATTTTAATTTCATCAACGTTCTTTTGGTATAAATATTGGTTATCAGTTAACCAGAGTGTTATTGAGCATAAAATTCTTGCGATGCGGAAAGTGAATGTGGCAAAACCAGAGGCTAAGAAACTTAGGCTCGCATACTTGTTAAGAAATGAAATAGCGAAAGGTTTAGTCAGTGTTGACGAGACAAAAGAGCAAAGTAAAGTCGTATTCAAGGGTGATTCGATATTCGAAGTCGGCGCAACATCCGTAAAACCTGATATGGATTATGTTATGAATCGAGTAGCGAAAGAAGTACAAAGAGTCAATGGCAATGTAATTATTGTTGGACATACCGACGCAACGCCCATTCACAAGTCTGGAATTGAAAACAACACTATTCTTTCTGAATTACGAGCTAAAGCCGTGGCCAAACTTTTTGTTAACACCGGTTTATCTGAGAAAAAAATACATACTCAAGGCGTAGGCGATACTCAGCCAGTGAGTAGTAATAGTAACCCCGAAGGTCGTGCGCAAAACAGGCGCGTAGAATTCTTCGTTACTTATTGATGAGATTAGCAATGTCTTTAATTAATAGATTATTTTCTATCCGTGTAACAAAGATCATGCTAACAGTGGCATGTTTCATTCTGTTGGTGCTCTTTATTTGGTATTTGGGGCCATTTTTTGGATTTGGAGAAACGCGGCCATTAGAAGATGTTGAACCGCGTATCATTTTGATCGTTATTTCCCTGTTCTGTGCGATCGGACTGTGGTTCAGACTGCCCCTGCTAATCATGGCGTTACTGGCACTTAGCTGTGCAGTCTGGATAATGGGGCCGTACATTTTAATGGGCAAGTCCTATCCTCTTAATAGCGTAAATCGTAGAATTATCGCCATTGGTTGTATACTCGCTCTTGCATTTTTTTATGGTATCTGGAAGCTCATTATTGCATTAAAGAGAAACCCTAAATTTCTAGATAAATTCATTAAAGATGAAGAAGTTAAAGAAGATTTTAATCAGGATGAAATTTTTGCAATAATTCGTAATGCTAACAATTACATTAAAAATTTTAGCAAAAACGCTTCGAAATTTAAGCAATTTTTCCTTCCAGAGAAGTTTCTTAGCGATCTCCCATGGTATATGGTAATTGGGTCAGAAAATGCGGGAAAAACATCATCAGTACTGTCATCAGGGCAGAGTTTTCCTGATCCAGAACAATTAAAAAAAATTGCCAGAAAAACAATAGCAACAACCAATTGTGAATGTTGGTTTTCGAATGATGCTCTATTTTTAGACACTGCCGGTAAATATGTTAGCCAGGCGGATGAAAATAATAACGAATGGAAAAACATTTTAAATGGCATCCGGAAATACCGATCAATAAAAGCCATAAATGGCGTGATTATCAATATTTCTGTTTCAGATGTTATGGGGCGCAGCAAGGCTGAATTGTACGACCTTTCTGCTAAAATCAGAGCAAGACTCGATGATACTCGCAAAACTCTTGGTATACATTTCCCAGTTTATGTACTGGTGTCAAAAATAGATCAACTTTCTGGATTTTCTGAATACTTCAGGATACTGACAGAACAGGAACGCGAACAGATTTGGGGCGTGACATTCCCCTATGGCGAAGAAATGAAAATGCCAGCCTCAGACCTGCGTGAGCGTGTAGATACCGAGCTGGTATTGCTGGAAAATCGTATTGAAGAGAAGATGACATTACGCCAGCAAGAAGAACTGAATCTTAACGATAGAAAAAGAATGTATAGTTTCCCTCAGGATTTCCGTGTTTTGTCACAGGAAATATCTGACATGCTGCAAAACATATTTTTCACTTCAAGATATGATGAAAGCAAAGGTTTCACCAGTTTACGCGGCTTATATTTCGTCAGTAATCACCAACCGGCTAATGTTTACCTCATAAATAACAATACGTTAATGCATAAATGGGATAATTTTGTGCACAGACGTTCCGTTAATGCGGTTGACTCCGTCACAAGAAAAATTAATGAAGGTGATTTTTTAGTCACTGACAACGCTTATGGTCGCCATTACTTTCTCAAAACACTATTTTCAGAGATCATCGTTAAAGATGCCCATCTGGTGCGCCACAACTTAAGTGCTGAATCGAAATATCGCTTCCAGAACATAGTGATACATTGCTCATGTATTTTGTTAACTGTATGGCTGATCAATGGTTTCTATCATAGTTATTATAATAATGATGGATATCTCAATACTATTCGTGAAAAAGTAATTTCTCTAGAAGGGAAAATTGGAGAGTTTGAGAAAGCAAACAATCCCGAACTGATTCCTACATTGTTGTCCATGGCTCAGTACATGCCTGAATATAGTGATTTGGACGTTGAACACCCACCATTGAACTTCAGATTTGGTCAATATGTGGGCTGGGATATAACATCCGACTCAACCTCATTATATCACTATTTTTTACAGAAACTGCTCTTCCCAAATGTGCAACATGAAGCGCAAGACAAGCTTCAGGATGCAGTTCTCGGTGATGATAATAGTGAGATATATACTGCGTTAAAAGCGTATCTGATGCTCAATGGGAAAGGAAAATTCGATAAAAAATTCCTTATTGATACTATAACCAAGGCTTGGGATGACTCTGGTAAAATTGTACCCTACGCTGATAAGGAAATTTTTATTGCTCATTTAGATAATCTGTTTGATTTACCGGATTGGCGTCATTATTCACAACCGCTAGATGCTGATTTAGTTACACAGGCAAGGGATGTATTAGGCCGTATTTCGCTCAGTGACCGTCTTTATGAGCGCATTAAGGTAATTATGCAGGATGATGCCCCAGAAAATCTGACACTGGATAAAATGACCGATGGTAAAGCCAACCAAATTTTCACCCTGGATGAAACCGATCATCATGCAACCAGCATTCCTGGGTTGTTTACCTATGTCGGTTATCATCAGGTTTTTAAAAAAAAAATAACCGCCCTTGTGACTAAACTTAATGATGAAGATGGTTGGGTTATGGAAAGCAAACATAACACCTCGTTAGCAGAATTCAGCTCGACCAGAATGCATGCAGAGTTGGGGTTGCTCGGCTCTGCAATGCTGGCAAACGCTAAACGCATCGATCCTATAAAGCAAAAGATTATGCAGCGTTATTATGATGAATACACTCAACGGTGGAGTCGCTTTCTCAGTGAGATCAGCCTGAACTCAAATCGTTCACAGAGCCGAAATGGACAGTTAGCGCTGTCCTTTGATATTTACTTGCTGCGTACCATGGTTTCATCAGATTCACCATTGGTCAATCTTGCGCAGAGGGCTGTTGAAGAAACGACACTTTCGGCCTTACAGAACGAGGAGTTGATTGATAGCCGCTCTTCCAGTACACGCCTGCTACAAAACGTGAACAAAGCAAATCAGTTGCTGGTATCACTGGAAAAAAAACGGTTATGGGAAGGTGTCGATAGCCACTTCTCTACCCTGCGAGAATTTGTTACAGGTTCTACACGTCCCAGTGAAAAGGCGGGTAGCACCTCCATGACTGGCAGCCGTTTAAGGAACATCATGGGGGTTCTCCACGACCAGTACACGATATTTGTTCTTTCTGATAATGCACTCAAAAACGGCAGTATGCCGACGCTTTCAGATGCAGGCCTTAAGATCAGTGCAGAATCACAAACCTGGCCTGATCCGCTTAAGAATATTATTGAGCCACTTCTGAATGGTGCTTATAAAAAGGTTAACCATCTGGTTATCTCTGAAAGTAATAAAAAGATAGAAGCAGATCTGGGTGAGGTATGTAGAAACACCCTTGAAGGTCGCTATCCTTTTACCAAGAGTCCTGAAGAAGTACGTGTTCGTGATTTTGAACATTTCTTCGCACCGGGTGGATTAGCTGAGATGTTCTTCAAAAACAATCTGGCTGATAAAGTGAACACGTCCGTTAAGCCCTGGCGTTATAACAGTGACAATGGTGAAAACGATTCCACAACACTGAAGACGTTCGAACAGGCCCAGGATATTCGCAATACCTTTTTCCAGAACGGAGAAAGTAAACAAATGTCGATTAACTTCTCGATCTCTGTGCCCTACATGGCACCCACCATCACGCAGCTTAGTATGAATTTTGATGGAACGACGATGGACTATTCGCACGGACCTGTTGCTCCGGAAACATTTACCTGGCCGGGCAGTCGGATGGGGTCCAATGTCAATATGACTGCCCAACCAAGAATGGCTGATAAATCCTCTGGCCTGGTTTTCACTGGACCCTGGGCTCTTTTCCACTGGATGGACAACGTGAAAACAATCGAAAACTCTTCATCTGCTAACCCTGTCCTGGTGTTCTCCTTGAGTAACCGGCGCGTGGATGTTAAAGCGTCAGGCATCACCTATGATGATCGATTAATTACGCGTTTACTGCGGGACTTCCGGTGTCCAGGGTGATCTTCGTTCCGTTAAATTTTCATAAATATTACCAGCGGAGGTGAATATGACATTGCAGATATCTGTTATTGATGATAGTCGTCACTATCGTTGGTATCACTGGCGTAGAAAGCATCATCGGAGAATACTTAAATTCTTACAGGATACGGTTGAACCTGAGATTAAAATGCTCTCTCAGGATGATGAAATAGCCGATAGTTATCCATGGTGCTTTGCTTTTTCGGCAAAACAACTATACCGGAAGCACTATTACATCGGCGCATTGACTATTTCTAAAAATAACTGTAATAAAGATAATCTTTGTGTCATTTTTTCTCGACTCCCCTATGATGTAATAGCAGTGGATTTCAAAAAAAAATTTCACATCGCTTTTTGGCAGGCAAGAATCCTTGCAGCTCGACAAGGTGAAATGAATGCTAATACAAAAAACTCGCAATTTTTGGAGTGGATTAAAGCTTTACAGATACACTACTCACCATTTTTAGAGTCTGTTTTAATTCGTAAAAACTTTAGATTCATTAATGCATCTGAAACATTACTGTCAAATTGCCACATATTAGACAATCAGACCCCCATTAATGGTGGAGTAGAATTTATGCCATGGAAAAGCTGGCCTGAGTGCATTCAGACCGGAAATTTCATCTGGCTTTGGCGACAAAGTCGATATGGTCGAATTATAGACTCTAAGAAAATACCGGTACCGATGGATATTACTAACGCGAGCCGTTAGTGGTTATGGATAATCAATTTCGTATAAGGTGATTCTAATGTCACGAACTATTAACTTGTACAGCGCCGCAATGCCTCTCTTGTTAGGCGAACCAGCTTTGGTCCCATCAACGCTTAAAGGTGAAGAGTCATTATCTACACTGTACTCGTACACCATCATGACCAAAACTGCCGCTAATCCCTTGATCCCTTGGCAATCTGCGTCAAACATTGAGATTAAAGATCTCATCGGAAAAGAAATGACGATCGAGATAGAGCTGGATGGCAGCGGCCTTGATGCAGTTACTGGCGTTGGGAAAGGGATACGCGAAATATCAGGGCTGGTGCAGCAGGCGAGATTTCTTGGCCGTGATGCCAATCAGGCCAAGCATGAATTTGTTATCAGACCTTGGCTTTATCTGACTGATCTCACAGCAGATTATAAAATTTTCCAGAATAAAAATGTGGTAGATATTATTGATGAAGTGTTATCTGACTATAATTTCCCATTAGATAAACGTCTCAGTAGCAGTTACCCGCAGCTCGATTTCCAGGTTCAATATGGTGAAACCGACTTTAACTTCATCCAGCGTCTGATGGAAGAATGGGGAATTTACTGGTTTTTTGAACACCATGACCATAAGCATAAAATGGTTATTGTCGATCATGTTGGTGCCCACAAAAAATTTAAGAGTCCTGCTTACCATACTCTCAAATATGAACCTGATTTACCGAAAGCAGGCGGAGAGTATGTTACCCGATTCGATCATCAGGAAAGTATCACTACGGGTTCCTGGGTGACCAACGACTATGACTTCACTAAGTCACGTGCTGATATTATGGCATTGGACAGCAAACCACGTAAAACCAGCTTTAATGACATGGAAGTTTATCACTGGCCAGGCGATTACGATCAGCCCGGCATTGGTGAGCAATTAGCTAAAGTGCGTATTGAAGAATTAGGTGCAACGGGTTCTCGTGCAACTGGATTTGGTGAGCTGCGCGGCGTTGTCTGTGGATCTAATTTTAATCTCAAAGGATTCCCGGTTAAAAAAGTTAATCGCGAGTATCTCATCATTTCCAGCAAATTAGACGTTGAGGAAGTTGGTCAGGTATCGGGGCAGGAAAATTTTAAGTACCAATGCGAATTTACCGTACAGCCGACAACCAAAATTTATCGTCATCCACGTACTGCGATAAAACCTAAGACACGTGGCCCACAAACAGCCATTGTGGTCGGTCCTCGGGGACAAGAAATCTGGACCGATAAATATGGCAGAGTCAAAGTTCATTTTCTGTGGGATCGCTACGGGAAAAATATCGAATCAGACTCATGCTGGCTACGTGTGAGCCAGGCCTGGGCAGGTAATAATTTTGGTGGAATCAATATTCCTCGTATTGGTCATGAAGTCATTGTCGACTTTCTTAATGGCGACCCCGACAGACCTCTGATTCTAGGTAGCCTTTACAATAACGTTACGATGCCTCCCTGGGATCTTCCTGCTAATGCCACACAAAGTGGCCTGGTCAGCCGTACTGTCGGTGGCGGACGAACCAACTTCAACGGCATACGGTTTGAAGATAAACCTGGCCTTGAACGCTACTGGGAGCAAGCTGAGCGCGATATGAGCCGCCTGACAAAAGCCAATGAAAAACAGGTTATTGGTGCGAACTCAAATCTTAAGGTTGGCCTTTCCAGAACGAAATTTGTCGGTGGTTTCCAGACAGCAAACATTTTGGGATTCAGCAGCCTGCTCGTTGGTGGCGCTATGACCACTGTTGTTGGCGCTGTTCAGTCAAACACTGTGGGGGGAGCGAGCTTCGTCAACGTAGGTGGCCTTATGGCAACCACCGTGGGCGCCGCTAACTCACTCGCTGTTGGGGGAGCGAACGCTATTAACGTGGGTGGTGCCATGTCAACAGCTGTTGGCGGTGCCAGTTCACTGGCGGTGGGTGGTGCAGCTGCAGCCGTTGCCGGGGGCGCTTTCGCAATCAGTTCAGGTGGCATGCTCACCATCTCTGCTTCAAATATTAAAATTGTCGCAGGTGGAAAAATTGTCATACAAGCTGGTGAGGTCGATATTAATCCCGGTGATTGTTGCGATTGTAAAGGTGGCGGTGGCGGCGGCGGCGGCGGCGGTGGTGGCGGTGCGATGTTAGCTGGTTTGCCTGGGCTTGCCGCGTTTGGATTCATTCCTTTACCGCTCCCATTACCATTACTACCGTTGCCAATACTCCCACCGATAGTCGTTCCGCCTGTGACTAAGCCGCCTGTTACTCGGCCGCCTGTCACTCAGCCGCCTGT
>Ga0105244_10001800_pt1 | contig 16792 bp, 13 predicted proteins | sample KBSM44metaG_FD_80423 | JGI IMG/M metagenome (GOLD analysis project Ga0105244, IMG submission 80423) | Miscanthus rhizosphere microbial communities from Kellogg Biological Station, Michigan, USA - KBS M4-4 metaG | ecosystem: Host-associated > Plants > Roots > Rhizosphere > Soil | place... | reverse complement strand
TTCCGGGGGGAGGCCGAGCAGGGCCAGATACACCAACGTGATCACGGCGGAAGAATCTTTCCCACCGCTGTAGCCAATGACCCATGGGCGTTTGTCCGCACAATAAATTCTTTGTACTTCGGCAACATATTCGGCCAGAGGACGCCCGGCAAATTCTTCTTTATTAATAAAATCTTCGTATTCGGCCAGATCAAAGGCCTGAACTAATTTACTCATGAGACAACCATTTGAGCTTCAAGCTCCTGTTCTTCAGGAGTGAGTGGGATTGATAGCGCGGTTTTAAGCGCATTGCAGGTGAGCTGGATAGCGGCACTTGTTTTACTCAGCTTACCATGCTGCATTGCGCGTTTAATCAGGTCTGGGTTGTTTCTACGCCAGTTAAAGGTTTTGAGCGCAGAAATTTTCTCCGGCCACTGCTCTGGGTAACCTGTCAGCAGGGCATACCCCAATTGTCCGAGTGCCTGCAAACCAATGCCGTGGGCGTGAACATAATCCTGCCGTAGCTGAACCGGTGAAACTTCTTTTTTTGCAGCTAACTGCCAGTCCGGCATTACATGATAAATAGCCTGCCAATAGTGGGTGGCTATCTGTGTGCATTCTTCAAAATTGTGCTCTTTAGGATCTTTGCCCAATAACGCGCGAGTGGCCTGTTTGATGCTACTAAGCGTAAACAATTTATTTGATCGCTGGCTGATGCCGGATTTTTCTAGTTCCGTCATCCCAACAAAAGGTTCCACGGACATTGCTAAATAACGCGCTAGATTTGAACAGGCATCACGATGATCGTATAGAGATGCCAGCGATGGACTGGGGCGAATAGCATATTTATTCAGATCAGCGAACATCTGTTGACTACGTTTTAGTCCTTCATCAACAAAAAACAGCACTGGAATGTTATCCTGCCCCAGCTCTGGGCGCGCGTCTAAAGCGTCTTCAATTGCTTTACGACGATGCTGGCCATCATTGATGAGAATTTGTGCGTCCATTGGCACACATAACGTCCCTAGGTTATTAGAACCAGGAAATTCATCAAACTGGACGTCAACGGCAATGGAGGCCGTTAGCGCAGAAAAAACATAATCTTTCGGATTTTCCAGAAGATAGCGCACCATTTCGGGAATGCGTGATTTATTCAGCGTGCGCTGTGCGCGTAACTCAGGCGGTACGTCATTTTCATCAAAGCTGAATATCTTAGGGATTATGCGCATCGGGCACGTGGCGATGTAGAAAGGACGGCCAGCCTGAATGCCACGTATAGCTGGGAAAGAGTAGCAATAATCTGCATCAACATTAGCCATACTGTATTCCGTATAAAAAATGGACCAATTTAGTACGCAACATTTTACGTAATATGCGTGAGGATTTACAGTTTTTTTACGTGATATTTTGCGTACTAGTGCTCTTTTTTGTCACTTTCAGTTCACGATTGGGTGAAACCCCACAATTTATGCAATGTCATTAATCGAATTCTGAAGACCCCCGTATGGCAGGATACAATCTTTATCGGTTATGGAAATTAGGGTTTAACTAAATAATTCAGTCTGTTATACTTCATCTGTAAATAATTATGTTTCTGCATCGCAAGTAGTAATTATTCAATAAATTTTATCAACGAAACGAGTAATTCCCATTTAAGCATTGAATGCAACCGTATTCATTTAATTCTGGCATAGTTCTTTAGCTGCTTCTGAATTAACCTTGGATGTATTTGAACGAAGATTTACTGGTTGAATCGGCATCAGAACAGAGTATTTCGAAGAGGTGCTGCTTCATTGAAATGTTATTAATGTTAAAAAATATTGTTTCTGTTTGCTAAGGCATAGAAAAAACGGTCATTTAGCTCGTCTGGAATTATCACACTATTGGCTGCTTTAAGATTTTTTAACTTAGAACTTTTTTGTTATCCACGTTTCCTGCCACCATACCTGTTTGGCTTTCTCGAGGCGCTACCATTTTTACTCTCAATCGGCGACGTAATGAGATATGATAAATACAAACTACATGTAACCCAAATTTCTTGGCGCTGACTCTTGCTAAGAGTGCAATAAAAATCATATTTGTGTCGGAAACTGCAGAAAAACATTTTAAAAAGTAAAATGGTATAGTGTGTTTATTAAGAGGGGCAAGTGAAAAAAAGTGGTAAGTGTTTATTTTTGTTTGTGCTTGATGTGATTAGTTAAAATATATTATATCGCCAAAGATTAGGAGGTTTTTGATGAGTGGCAAATATAAGTCTTTGATTGTGAAAACGATAATTACAGCAATACTCCCTCTATTTTTTGGGTCTTTGTTATTTTCAGGTTTAATTGAAAGTTATAAAAATGATATGAGCACCAGAAAAGAAATATTGAATGATTACTATCGCCCAATGAGGGATGTTAGAAATGATTGCCATAATAAACACAACGATCTTTTTTTGCAATATGGAGTCGTGGCAGGGAATCTGAAGTTTTTTGCTAATGAAACTAAGCGAATTAGTGAAATGGAACTTGATAAAATCACATATGAGCAGACGATTTTATATGTTTCAATAGTTAAAACAATGAAATCTGAGATAGAGAAATTAAACACTCTCAAGAAAAATGTTCTTGATTGTACAAGTGTTTTAAATCGTATTTATACAGAGTTATCCGTTGTCACAGGGAGTTATGATGAGTTTGTGACAATTCTTTCGCATCGAACATCATTAATTAATGAATTGTATAATGAACGAGCTAGGTTTGTTAAGGGTTTTAATGGTGATTCGAACGAAGAGAAATATGTTAAGATGATTCAAGATATTATTTCACTTGATTTTTCTAATGAGAAATTAGTGATTGAAAAAATGAAAGAAATTCCGGGTGTTATTTTACCTTTAGTTCCACTTTATATATTTTTTGGTGAAAATGAGAAAGGTATTTTTAATGCTGAGTATGAGATGTTTGTAAGGTTGAATAATGTGTATTTGCAGGAAATGAACTCTAGATTTAAACGAGGTTTTTTTGCTCGATTATTCTTTTAGGTGATTTTTGTTATATGTTTAAGTGATTCGCAAAACTGCTTTTTCCATTTGATTGTACGTTGCCATGCCTTGCCAAATTTACATTTTTAGTCTGTTGTAATGAACTAAGAAAGAATAAGGAATCTGAGCAGCATCGACAACTAAAAAACCAGTCAGTAACTGGGGTGGTTATTGTAGGGGATCGCTCATTGATTTTTTAATTTAATGAATTTGAAGGTGGCTAAATTACATTGGTGCATTAAGTATATTATTCTTTAAAATATTGGTTGGATGTTTCAAGACATAATTTATGCTTTAGCGTTGTGTTGCCAAATACACTTTGATTATTATTCAGTTAGCGCCAGTAAAGTACTCGACTATATCTTATTCATTATCCAGAAGAACAGCTCTCCGGTATTCATGTTAGCGATGCCGCCTTAGTAATACATACCGTTAAGCTGTTCAGTCCTATCTATCGCGCACACCTTATATAATTGATTGGTAGCATGAGTGGAATGAGCTTTCTTGTGAAAACGCAATACTGCTATAAACCTTTTCTGAAAGAATCAATTATATTACCGCATAAGCCACGGCGCCAGTTTAGACAATTTTAGGTTTGAAAATCCCCCTCCTCACCATCCGCTTCCCCCGCATCAACCCCTTCCTTTCCACCATCACCCCATCCTGATAATACCTACTCGGCCATATCACCGACGGATGCACACCCAGAGCATCAGCAATCAAATATTCCCCTTTAGGCCAGGGTCGCAGCAGGGCATTAGCGAGTGTGGGCGAACTCAATCCCGCACTGCGTGACAGCGCAGCGAGCGAGGTGCCTTTCTTATGCAGCCCCGCGATGATGTCGGCTTTATGCCAGTCTTTAGTCATGATTCCCTCCTGACGGTTTCTGTAATGTGATGAGCTAATAGTGAAATACTACGTTATTCGTAGCTAAATTTGCACTCTTAAAACTACGTATTACGTAGTTTTGCGATCGCCACCAAGCAATCCTGTAAAACGATGCAATAAGCCATTCGTGGAATAAAGGTGTGCTAACTACGTTTCTCGTAGTATCGAAAGCGGTAAAAAGCTACGACTATCGTAGCTATGAATGACTCCGCAAATTACCAACATATCTTTTGTGAACGCCTGAAATCAGCGCGTCTGGCAAAGAAACTCTCGCAGAAACAGCTCGGCATTTTGGCCGGGATAGACGAGTTCGTCGCCAGTACGCGAATCAACAGATATGAGAAGGGCGTTCATCAGGCGAGCATAGAAGTGGTACATCAGCTTGCGCAGGCGCTTGATGTACCACTGGCGTATTTCTATAGCGAAGAGGATGAGCTTGCCGCCTTGTTACTACGCTGGCAGCAGCTCACCAAAGAGAGCAAAGCGGCAGTAGCGGCGCTGGTTAACGAGCAATAACCTTAAGCCACGCTACCGCGTTAAACCCGCCTCCCCACCAGCTCAATCATATTAAAAAACGCCCCCGCGCCGGCATCCATAATCGGCACCATCATTTCCTGCGCCATCGGGCATTCCATAAACTCATCCCAGGCTTTGGTGCAGCAATCCATCTCACGCGGCTCGCTCAGCGTCATGCCGGGTGCTTTCTCCCACAACGCCTTCCACCAGGCACGGGAGAAAAAGTACCACTCTGGCGTCCAGAACGGCTTCACCACCTCCGGCAGGTTGCCCTCGGAGTAATCGCCAGTGAACCCTGGCACGGCCACGGCGATGTGCCCACCGGGTTTCAGGTAGGGCAGCAGCTCAGGCAACATGGTGTCGTTGCTGCCAAAGTACTGATACGCATCCACGCTGATAATGGCGTCGAAGTAATCTTCCGCGAACGGAATCTCCTTCGTGGCATCGAGGCGCAGGGGGAAGATGCGGTCATCCAGCCCCAGTGCGGCAAAGCGCTGCGCGTTCTCGGTGGGGGAGATCCACAAATCCGCGGCGAAGACAGTCACATCGAACTTCTGAGTGAGCAGAATGGAGGAGATTCCCTTCCCGCAGCCGAGGTCCAGAACGCGCATGCCGGGCCGCAGGGGCAGCGAACTCGCCAGCTCCTCGGTAATGCGCATCGCGTTCGGGCCCATCATGGTCTCGCGCAAAAACGCGCGGTCATAAGTGTCGGTAAACGGGGTGGTGGTTGTCATGGTCATCACTGCTCCTTAGCGATTATCCAGCTGGGCGCGAACGTTGTTCAGCCCGGTGGTGTTGATGCGGTACGGCTGACCCTTCACGGACTTGATCAGCTTTTTGGTTTTGAGTTTTTTGAAGACGGCGAGCGTACAGTCGCTGAGCAGCAGCCCCTCGCGGGTAAAACACTCAACGGCGGTGACGCGGCCAGAGGCGTCGCGGGTGTGGACGATGCGTCCACCTTTGGCGAGTACGTGTAAGGTACGTTGTTCCTGACGGGATAAATTCATACTGAAACCTGTTAATCATCATGTGCAAAACGTGCAAACACCCGGCGGTGTCCGCATTCCATTTCAGCGCAGTGATAATCAGCCCGGCCTGAACGGGTCGGCTAACTGATTATCAGATGATCACATTTTCCAGCATCGAAGCCTCAGTATAAGTAGACAGGTATTAACGTGGTGAATGTTAACACATGAATTTTGTGTGGGAATAATTTGGCTTAAGGCGTGTGATCGCGGTCGGGAAAACGAACGTATTTTGTGATTGATTAGCCGATTTGCAGCCACCTTCCCAACTAAATCAGGTGGGGGGAGGAAGGGGTTTATTCACATGATGAGGGCGTTATACTGCGTAAGTCCTCGTTTTGGAAAGGAATGGAGCATGAGTTATTACAAATCGAACGCTATTTACGACAACCTCGGGCACAATCCGCACTACTGCTGGACGTCGGGCAATGCCTGGATTCTGGTGTACGGCGATCAGGATTCGGTGCCGAAGCTACTGGTTTTCGTTCAGGGAAGTTCCTGGGTAAACGATCGGAAGGTAATGGCATGCGTGACCGCGTTATCCCGACGAACGACGCTGCCAGTGGTGCATATTGAATTTGATGACGCGGCTGAGGCGATTGAAACCGTCAGGCTTCATCACGATAACGGGACTGATGAAACGCTTTCACTGACACAGCTAAAAGCACTCTTCGCGGCGCGCGGCGTACCGGTCAATGCGAACAACTTTGCTAAAGCGATCAACGACAGAGAGAGCAGCGCATACCATAACTGGCAGCGGGCATCGCTCGGGCGTATTACCGTCAGCGATATCGATCTGGTACGGGTGGCTGAGCGCAATATGACGACCATTCTCGAACTCAAGCGCTCCTTCAAATCCCTTAATGAGTGGAGCCCATACCCGGCTGATTTTCCCAACTTCCGGCTTATCAACAACCTCTGCGTCAGCGCCAGGCTGGACTTTATGATTGCCTACAACGTCCGCCACACGAAGCCGACCTTTTTCGACGATCCCTCGCAGATTAAGCTGTTCTACTACGACGCGAACTTCAACGTCACGAAGACCAAAATCGTCTCCTTCGACGACTTCAAAAACGCGAATTACTGAGCGTAGGAAACGGGCGCAGAACGCCCGTCTCAGTTACTCCACTTTGCTTTCCATCAACCCATTAATCTTCTCATACACCGCCTGCGCGCTGGTCGCCTCCGTAAACTCCACATTCACCGCCTGTTCTTTGAGCATATCGAAGAACTTACGCTGCACCTCGACAATCGCCTGGTCGCCAACGCGCATGTTCTCCGCCTTGGTCTCGACCAGCAGGTAAACGTTGGTCGCGTCCTCGCGCTCAATCAGGTAAACGAAGTCAGGCGTGGTGGTGCCGCCGGTGTACTTCGGGACCTGAATCGCCCGCTTCGGCAGTTTGCCAAACACGGTGACCTTCGCCGGGTAGTTGTGCTTGAGCAGCGCCAGTTCCGGGTCGGCGCTGTCGTAGCGCAGCGGCGGCAGCTCAAAGAGATAACGTGGGTCGTCGATGGCGCTATGATCGGTGGACTTGCCGAGGATCTCCGCCGTCACGTCCTCTTTAAACGCCTGGCGTGCGCTGTCGAAAACCGACGTAGAGGCCTGGAACGCCAGCGGTTCGTACACGTAATGCTGGGCAAAGCGTTCGTCGAAGCGCTGCTTAAACTCGCGCACCAGGTTGTCCAGCGTCGGCTGGCTCAGGTAGCGGGCATCGCCCTGGAAGGTGTCGCGCAGCGTGGTGAGCAGCAGCGGGTGAAGCATCTTCACCGGCAGGCTGGTGTGCAGCACCAGTTGCTTGAGGAACTGGCCGTACGGCAGGCCCGGCAGGAACTGGCGCGCGTCGTAATCGCCTTCACGCTCTGCCACCACCATCTTATTGCCGTCGCCCATGCGCAGTGTCTGCTGCGTCTGGTTCGGCATCTGCCGGGTGTACAGGTCGGCGTTGCCCATCACCGCCTCAGCAGTCTCTGCGAGCGAGTCCGGGATGCGCTCGAACTGCAACATATAGCGGCGGGAGAAGTGCAGCCAGACGTCCTTCAGTTGCTCCCAGTTCTCTTTGCGCAGCTTCACGCGCAGTTTAGAGGCCGGTTTATTCTCCTGAATGCGGTCTGCGCGCACGCGCGCCTGATCCAGTTCGGAATAATAGTGCAGCAGCCAGGCAAAGCCGCTTTGGGTGACGCCATCGAGGGTTACTGCATCGTGGAAATCATTATTTCGTTTGATGAGGCCTTTCTCATCCAGCTCGTCCAGCAAGGTCTCTTCGTTATACGCCGGGTTCACCTTCTGGCGTTCGGTGACAATCAGCTTGATCATCGCTTCATCGAGTTTGTGCTCGTTAAGCTGAATCTTACTGTCGCGGTTAATCTCATCGACCAGGGTGCGGGCAAAGGCCTTTTCGTCATAGCCGATCAGGAAGGCCAGCCGCGAAGGCCACTCTTCCTGCTGCACGCGGTGGCCGTTTTCATCCACCGGCAGGCGCAGGCCGCGGCCTACTTCCTGGATTTTGCTCGCCTCACTGCCTGAGGTGCGCAGTTTGGCGATGACAAAGACGTTCGGGTTATCCCAGCCTTCGCGCAGCGTCCATTTGGAGAACAGGAAACGGCGGGTCTCCCAGTTACCGTGCGAATCTTTAAAGCTGAGCAGCTTCTCTTTATTTTTGAGAATGTCGTCAACTTCTGCCTGAATGGCTTCATCGCCGCTGCCCCGGTCTTCGCCAAAATACCCGGCGTGCACGTTCTGCTCATCCGAATTAAGGCTCGCGAGGGTCGCGCGCAGGAAGGACAAATATTCCACTTCACGCGGCAACGTCTTCAGCTCGTACTCACTGATTAGCGCCGTCAGCTTGTTACGCAGTAGCCGCTCGAAGGTGAGCTTTAGCCAGCCTTCGCCGTCGCGGTAGCTCTTAATACTGTCGATAAAGAACAGGCTGAGGGATTTAATGCGCGGCGCGTTGTTGTCGCGTTCGTTGCCGCGCAGGAAGTTGGCCTGCTCGGTGGCGAAATGTTTATCGATGGCATCCTGAATAATCAGCGCCTGGTAGCTGGCGTTAAAGGTGCCAGGCACCAGCGCCATGCCGGTTTCCAGTTCCAGATCGTTGGAGAGCATTTTGCTGCCGGCATATTCAATATTGCCTTCAAACCCGGCGTCCACGTCGGCCAGATTATCCCCCACGCCCACCTCGAAATAGCGGCTGCCCTGTTTGAGGGTCAGCTTTTTGGCGCTGAGGCTGTCGACGATGTAGCGGTTCTGCGCCTGCGCTTCGCTGAGGTTCGGGTAATAAATATCGATGCCTTTCACCAGCCCGCCGTTGAAGCTGTCCACCGCGTTGAGGTCGAACTGCGGCTGGCGGCGGTAATAGTCTTTACGCACCACCTTATTTTTGCCTTTCCCTTCTTCGATTTCCGGGAAGGTGGCGCCAAAACGCACGATCATCTGCGGCTTAATCGACTCGACGGCTTTATAGAATTTATTATCACGGGCGAAGCGGTGTGGCTCATCCATAATCACCACCGGGCGGGTCATTTGCAGGCCTTCGATGGGCGAGGTTAGCCCGCCAATTAAGGTCTGATCATAATCGCTGCGGGTCATGCTGGCGGAGTTCAGCATCTGGGCGTTAATCAGCAGCACCTGAATGGTGTGGCTGTTGCTGCGGCTGGCATCAGTGAAATTGAGCAACTGCACCGGGAAGTTTTTGCGGCCCGATTTGGCTTTGAAATCCCCGGCGTTAATAGTGGAAAGCTCAATGCGCGTGTTTTCATAAAACTGCGAAAAGTGCTGACGGGCATAGTCGCTGGTAATAAAGTTGCGCGCCCCTTCCTTGATGGCCGGCGTCGGCACAACGAGCACGAATTTAAACAGGCCATAGCGGCGATGCAGTTCATACATCAGGCGGGTATAAACGTAGGTTTTCCCGGTGCCGGTTTCCATTTTCACGTCGATATGGGTGCTATCTTCATAGCGGCCGTTGATCAGCGGATTGGCGAAATTATCGTGGTCCGCTACCGAGCCATCAATACCGGAAAAGTGGTTGAGTATCGCCTCAAGCGCCTGTTCCTGGTGCGGAAGTTCTTCTAATAAAATTTTCATCTCGCCCGCCTCAGTAACGCTTCACCAGATTCACTTTCTGATCGAGCTGTTTTAAGCCCAGTTCCAGTTCGCGCAGGGATTCGAGGTCAAACGAATAGCCGTAAACCACCACCGTCTGCACCGCCAGTTGATGGGTGCCAATCTGGTTCAGCAGCGCGCGGGTTTGCGCCGCGCGCCATTTCTCTTCGATCAAATAGAGGCGCGTGCCGTCCACATACGTGGCGGTGTAGCCCGCGAACGCCAGCTTTTGCGCATCGACGTCCAGCTTGTAGCCGTCGGCGACCAGCCAGGTGGTGAGGATCGTCTCTTCCCCCGCGGTGTTGCCGGAAAGCCCCAGCGCGCTTGCTGAAAACGGCGTAATCATATTGTCGAAGCCGGACTCACTGAAGGCCGTCAACTGGCCGCTGGTGGTCATGAAATTGCCGGTGGCGATATCAAAGCTGTCCAGATCATCCAGCGTCTGCTGCACCGGGGTGACGAAACGATAATGTTTAAAACCAAGATCCGCCTCGGTATCCGGTATGTCTGCACGGATTTTGCGGGCCGCGCGTTTAATACGTTCACGGCTCATCTGGTCAATGGAGGTGAAGCCCAGCGCGCGGGCGGCATTGTCTTCCTGAATAGGCTCCGCCAGCTGCACGGTAATAAAGCTGTGCGTGCTGCCGGTCTCGGCATTCAGCTCCAGCACCGCATGTGCCGTGGTGCCGGAACCGGCGAAGAAGTCCAGCACCACGCCGTTCTCAATGCCCTGAATCGAGTTGAGCATTCGTTTTACCAGGCTCACCGGTTTCGGGTTATCGAAGTGAATATCCAGTGCGGAGAGCAGGGTGTCGTCGCTGCCGCCAAAATAGAACAGTGACGGCACGTTCTCGTACATATTCTCTTTGAGAATGTACTTACGGTTCGGCTGCGTGGTGTCATCTTTGCCAAACAGAATCAGCCCTTTTTCCTGCAGCTCTTTCATGGTGGCGGACGGGTTACGCCAGCCGCGTTCCGGCAACGGGCAGGGCTTGCCGGTTACCGGGTGGATCAGCGGAATGAAATAATCATCCGGCGCTTTTTTCTTATTCGGCCACGCCATCGAAACCGGACGGAAAATATCGCCGTTATCGTCAATCTGGTTATAGGCCTTTTCGCCGCCGCTGAAGTTTTGCTGGGCGATCCACTCTTTATATTCTTTGCGCACCGCGTCGGTGATGCCGTTGTGCTTTTTAATTAAGGATTCGACTTTCTCCAGCATGCGGGCAGCATTCTCTTTCGGCCGCTTCAGGCTGTTGACCGCTTTAAAGGCTTCACTGTTTTTGCAGTAGGCCAGAATCACTTCGTGCTGCTGAGAAATGCCGGTGGCATCGCCTTTGGGATTGCGTTTATCCCAGACGATTTCGCCCAAATCATTGGCCTCGCCAAAAATTTCATTGCACAGCAGCTTGAGGTTGGCGTGCTCGTTCTCGTCAATGTGAATAAAGATGACGCCGGACTCACGCAACACCCGTTTTGCCAGCCACAGGCGCGGGTACATAAAGGTCAGCCAGGCGGCGTGGGTCGCTTTACCCTGAATGGATTTCAGCCGGGTCAGCTCCTGATCGTTCAAACCGAACATCGCCTGCAGCGCCTGGTCGCTGTACTCAAAGGTGTCCGGGTAGACAAAGCCGTCGGAGCCGGTGTTGTACGGCGGGTCGATGTAGATGATGTCGACGGCGTTGTGGTAGTTGTTCTGCAGGTGGCGCAGCACCTCAAGGTTGTCGCCGGTGAGGAACAGGTTCTGGCTGGCGCTGTTTTCCGGCTGCGCGTTGTGTTCGCTGTCCGGCACAATCACGGTAGCGGATTTCTCACCGGCCTGTTTTTTTGCGTAATCTTTGCCAATGAAATCAAGCTGGTAACCGCTGCTTAACTCCTCAATGTTGCGTTCTCTGAGCGCGTACTGAAACTTCGCCAGGTCAAAGGTGCCTTTGGCTAGCAGGTTGCCATTTTCATCGTATTCGTCCGGGGTGAAAAACTCAGGCAGCTTCGCGTGCAGTTCATTCAGAAAGGCGCTGTTGGGCGTAATGGATTCATTCTGTTTCAGTAAATCTTTAAGCATTCACGGTGACTCCGAAGCGACGTTCCATTGAGGGTCAAAAAGGCAGGGGCGATGATACAAAAAAAAGGCCGGGCCGCCTACCTTGCGGGGCAGGGTAAGAAGGGGGAATCCCTTATCGAGGGGCATTAAAAGGAGCCCATGATGTGGGCTCCAGGCGAAACGGGGTGAAGAGGGGAGTCAGATCAGTTGTGGCTGGATCTCATCGATAAACTGGTTCCACTTAACCGCCCAGGCCGCCAGTTTTTTCGCCTTCTCGGCCTCGTTCATGGCGCTGAAACGATAGGAGTTTTGAATCAGTTGCTTGATATCGCGCAGGTCGATCATCGCACCGTGATACACCTCCCACAGATCCCAGGTCAGCCCGGCGGTTTCAAAGATCTGCGGATCGTCAGAGCAAATCGTGCACTGCACGTCCTGCTGCATAAATTGCGCGATGGGATGGATGCGTAGATCTTTGGTGTAGCGCAGCATCTGGTTGCTGATTGGGCAGATTTCCAGGCAGATTTTCTCGTCGCGGATCTTTTTCATCAGCGTGGGAAAGTTGTACAGGTTAATGCCATGACCGATGCGTTTAGTACCCAGTGCCCAGGCCGAATGGACGTTGTCGTTATCCACCCAGTTGCTTTCACCATCGTGGAAATAGAAATCCACGCCGCTATTGGCTTCGATAATGGCTTTCGCGTAATCGTCGGTTTTGTGGTTGGTATCCTCCTCACTGACCAGATCAAAGCCGATCACAAACTCACTGCCATCCTCGTTTCTTAACGCCGCTTGCCAGGCTGGGATGTTTTTCAGGATCTCAACGGCTTCTTTGATATCTGCGTCGTGACTAATACCTGTACGTCGACTGGGGGCAACAATGGCTTTGACGGTTAAATCCGGGCAGCCTTCGTTTCTGGCAATAAGCCAGGCTTCTTTTAACAGCGTCAGTGCTTCCGGCGGCGTGGCGTTGTACGGCATTTTAGGTGGTGTAACCCTGGCAATCTCGCCATCGTTGTTGTCCACTAATTCGGGAACCCCTGCCCGAATTTCAATATAATCATTGCCCGCGTGGTACTGATGCTTAAAGGCGGCAACGTAGTATTTCTTGTAGACAGCGCGAACGTTAAGGATCGACGATACGGCTATAAAGTAATCGTTAAAGCCATCCCAGATATACTCAATATCATCAACGCGGCGGTCAATGAAGGTGAGCATCCGTTTTGATTCAACAAAAGGCGTGGAGTCGAATTCAGCAATGTCGTGGTAATTGTAGAATTTTTTGTGCGCCGGTTTTTGAGTTAAATAAAAGAGCTTACCGTTGGGCCAGTCGGGGCGAATACCGGCATCCGGGTCCCAAAAAACATACACATTCGGGTCGATGGCGAGCATATCGGTAAACGCCTCGGTGTTCCAGGCGGCTCCGGTATGAATATGCAAATTTCCGCCTTGCGGCATCTTTTTGAAAATATCAAACAGGTGATTATGCTCAATATCCTGCTTAGCCAAATGAAACATTAAAGAAGGTGAATAGGCATCGTAAATGTATTTACGCTCGCCGATTAATTCCTGGCGTTTTGCCTGCATGTAGTCATTTAATTTCTTCTCTTTGGGCGTTAATGCAGCCTGATCCCGGCTGAACCAGGTCTTACGATCCTGCGTTTTTATCTCCGCAATAGCGGCCTGATATTCAGCCCATGACGTCGCGCATTTCATTTCAGAACCCCCCGTCGTTTTGATTGTTCATGTCGCCGACAAGGATGCCATTCGCGTAAAAGCCGTCAGGATTATCGAGTGACAGGTTATAAACGATGTCGTTGTATGGCGTAACATAGACAAACCTGGCGCCTGTCCACTCGCTGACGGTCAGGTGGGTGCAATAGAGGCGATCGCCTGGCAGCAGTGATTGCGCGCGTTTGTAGCCCATTCCACTCTCTTTGCGGACGATCACCGGGTGTTCGCCCGTCGCTTTAAGGGTCATGCCATTCTCTGTTTCGATACAGATGAGATTCTCTTCCACGCCCCGCCAGATGTTTTCCACCGTGGCGGCTTTACTCTCTTTGCCGCTGAGCACCTTGTCGCCAATGCGTATGTCAGCGATGCGTTTTGTCTGACCATCAGCCATCGTCACCCGCGTATCTGCCGCTAAACAGCCCCACATAATTTTCAGCGGCAGCATCGGTTCCTGAATGCGTTCTCCGCTTCTGATGCGTTCCATCGCCTTACTGGAGAGGGTAAATTTGAGCGTCTGCGGCTTCCCGGCGGGGAGCTGGTAATCGACGTCAAAACTGAGCGTGAAGTTATAGCTCTGGGGCACTAATTGCCCGGTCTGTTTTAACAGCGTTTCCCAGTTGGTTTGCAGCTCAAATTGCAGCGTCCCTTTATCAATAATGTCACTGACAAATTTCTGTGCCGTAATGGGGGCGACACCGCCGCTGCTGATCTTTTCGAGATGGGCCATGCGGTTACGCACCGCAGTAATTTGCACACTGCGGCCTAACTGAATAACGCCCTTTGCGGGAATAGCAAGATACGGATAGTAATCGCGGCTGTTGTAGTTGCAAACGTAGTCACTGTCGCCGGATTGCTCTGGCGCCCGGCGAAGAGAGATAACGATGTTATTCATGTCGTGGTGATAGGTGGCAGGCAGCTTACCGGTAATAGCTTCACCAAAGACGACGGTAATCTGTTCTTTTTTCGGATAGATATGGGTGTAGAGGGGGGAAAGCTCAACGTTATTCGCAGCGAACAGCACCTCTGAAATATCAAGCTTTTTCAGCATCAGCAAATGGGTCGTACGGCCCAGGAAATCGAGAATTTTGCATTCAACGATGACCGCGACGTTATCCATTTCAACACTGCCTAAGGTGTCGGCAAGCGAAATATTATTGCGGGAGGTAAATACCGAGGCGTGAGTGGCGGCATTTAATTCAACGTCTGCATAGTGTTTCTGCGTATGCTGGTCGAGGAAGTGTGCGATAAATCGCATCTCGCATTGTTCTATATTAAATGAAGCATAAACATCGAGTTGCAGCGTATCAGCGCCTCTCTGCCAGGAAAATATGTCAATGTCGACGTAGTCATAGAAGTGAAAAGGGGCGGGCGTTTCAATTTCATTAAGCGTTAATTCCGTTTTATCCATTGAAAACAGGTTATTAACAGCGTCAGTACAGGGGCCTTCTTTGGGTTTGACTCTCAATGTATTATTAAGACAGTTTTGCAAAGTATGAATATTTATGTCCATTTCTTCCATCATGTTTTTTAATGACGACATGGCAACCACCTTGTTTTTGCGTGTGTAATATCCGCTGAATTAAATCAGCAAAAAACGTTATTATTCTGACGGGGAATAAATGAATGGTTACGGTAACAAACCAAAGGAATAATATGATGACACACGTCACATTAATATTTATTTATATGGTGAATGAAATGGGTTTAATTATTCATATGTCTGAGTTCTATAACTCTCGTGAATAAATCAAACCATCGGTTGCATGACATTCACCACGGTAGCCCGGCTTAGCTCAAATCGTGCAGATCCTTTTCGAGCGGCGGCGTGAGCGACATATCAAGGAAGGTCACTTCCAGACCCTGGCGCTCCGGCGTGCAGCACATGACGCCCACCTGTACCGCCCCTTCCGGGAACGGGCAGAGGCGAAGCAGCGGCCACTGTTTGCCATCGGCGGAATATTGCAGACGTAAGGCATCCCCTTTGCGCGTCAGCCGCAGCCAGAACTCGCGGGCATTACCCTGAAAGAGGCCCGTCGCCCAGTCTGAATGAGAGAGAGTGAGCACGCTGCCGATAGCCGGCGCGCCATCATTAAATTCAATCCCCGCTTTCAGCCAGTGCTGGTCGTCCTTCACCAGCATAATGCCTGCCTGGTCGTACAGGGTGCTAAAATCTGCGCACACCTTGACCTGAAAAGTAAAATCTTCGGCGATCTCCGTGGCGTAGATATGGCCGGAAAAACGTTCGAAGCCGTACCAGGTTTTACGCCAGAAATCGGTGCGCGCGTCCGTCACCACCGAGAGTGCACCGTTTTCAGAGTGCCAGTGGGTGGGTTCGTTGATCCATTTAAAAGCAGGCTGCATTGATCTTCTCCTTATCCGTTACGCTGAACGTGTTGGATAGAGTGTAGCGCACGCCCCTCCCTTGACCCCCGACAAAGTAACCTCTGCCGATCCCTCGCATAATCACCGCCGCTTATCTTTCCACGGGTGTGACCACATGGCTTACCAACTAAACCTTAACTGGCCTGAATTTTTAGAGAAATACTGGCAGAAAAAGCCGGTTGTATTGAAAAACGCGTTCGCGAACTTTGTCGATCCTATTACGCCAGATGAACTGGCGGGACTGGCAATGGAGCCGGAAGTCGACAGCCGCCTCGTCAGCCGTTTCAATGGCGAATGGCAGGCCAGTAACGGCCCGTTCGAGCATTTTGACGGGCTGGGCGAAACCGGCTGGTCACTGCTGGCGCAGGCGGTTAACCACTGGCATGCCCCCTCTGCTGAGCTGGTGAAACCGTTCCGTGCGATCCCGGAATGGCGCTTTGATGACCTGATGATCTCTTTCTCCGTGCCGGGCGGCGGGGTGGGGCCACATATTGACTGGTATGATGTATTCATCATTCAGGGGATGGGCAGCCGCCGCTGGCGCGTGGGCGATAAACTGCCGCTGAAAGAGTTCTGCCCGCATCCGGCGCTGCTGCACGTCGAGCCGTTTACGCCGATCATTGATGAGGATCTTGAACCCGGCGACATCCTTTACATTCCACCAGGATTCCCACACGACGGCATCACTCATGAAACCGCCTTTAACTACTCCATCGGCTTCCGTGGGCCCAACGGCCGCGACCTGATCAGCAGCTTTGCCGACTATGTGGTCGATAACGATCTCGGCGGCGATCACTACACCGATCCGGACCTCGTCAGCCGCGAAAACCCGGGCCGGGTGGAAGATTACGAGCTGGAACGCGTGCGCGGCATGATGATCGAAATGATCAATCAGCCGGAAGATTTCAAACAGTGGTTTGGCCGCTTTATCACCACACCACGGCACGAGCTGGACATTGCCCCGGCAGAGCCGCCGTATGAGCCGCAGGAAGTGCGGGACGCGCTAATGGACGGCGAGGTGCTGACCCGTCTCGGTGGCCTGCGCGTGCTGCAGGTCGGCGACGGCTTCTTCGTCAACAGCGATCGTTTTGAGACCGTCG
>Ga0105244_10001799_pt1 | contig 16800 bp, 18 predicted proteins | sample KBSM44metaG_FD_80423 | JGI IMG/M metagenome (GOLD analysis project Ga0105244, IMG submission 80423) | Miscanthus rhizosphere microbial communities from Kellogg Biological Station, Michigan, USA - KBS M4-4 metaG | ecosystem: Host-associated > Plants > Roots > Rhizosphere > Soil | place... | reverse complement strand
TTTTTCATCTCTCCTCTTTTTAATAAAATTCAAATTTGGTTATAACTAAATAATACCACAGTCATACTAATATGCAAGAGGAATTTTTAATTTCCTCCAAATTATTTCTTCAGAGGCTTGTCCCCTTCAGTTGAATCTAGGAAGTTATAAAACAGGATATTCCCAGCATACTCCTCAGACGCTCCAGATTGGCTTGTACGAGCGAGAGACTCTTTGGCTTGTTGTTCTGTTCTACGCTTGTCCAACTTCTCTATATGAGTGTATACGGCCTCCGCAAGGTAATCCCTGAAACTAATCTTTATATCTCCATTTGCGTACTTCGTCATAACTCTTCCTAGAACAGTATTAAACGACCTAGTAATTATTAAGTCTTTAGTTTGCTCCCTAATGGATTTAATAACTAATTCGATAGACTCAGAGTTTCTTTCAGGTGGCGTAACGGAGTTCGCCTTATAATCATCATCTTTTATATTATTATTATTATTCTTTGTTTTTGAATCTGTGTTTATTAATTCTTTATTTATATTTGCACCTTTAGAACTGTTCCCAGAGAGCTGCTCCCTCGGTGCACCTGATTCGGAACACACTTCGGCGGTCTGTTGTACGTTTGGTACATCTGAAGAAAACTCAGTAGTATCAAGGGTTAAACCTTGTATAGGATTAACATGCTTAATAGAATGTCCCTTCTCGGTTAACTCCGAAATCTCTGCTTTTACGAACTCGTAATACTCCTCGTCAGTGAACGGCAAGTCCGATACGTTGTAGTAATAACTCTTCTGTCCGTCTTTGTGACAATAGAATCCTACAATATATCTCTTAGCGACTAATCCTTTCCAAGCAGCGTCTACATTCTTTCTGCTGAATTGTTTATGTAATTGCGTCTTATGGAACACCCACTCAGCGGGGCGACTCATCATGTGGCTTAGAAGTCCAATTTCTCTTAAGTCCTCTAGATCATCCTGTAAAGGTTTATTATGTATCTGTGCGTACTCACTAGTATGCCTTCTTTTGATTACATTGTTACTCATTAGTATTCCTCCTAAGGCTTCTCTTTATATGAATCATACTAAGGTATTACCTATGGAGTTGTCAACCTATCAGTCTATTCGGTCTCATATTTAATTATTACAAATACTTATGAGATAGGACTCTTAGATTATTCTCTATAGTCTGTCTCACTGGTATATCTTTTCTAGTGAGTACTTCTATAGAGGTTATTCTCTAGAGACTTTTTATTTTCTTTTTCTAGAGTTAGGAATCTATTAGGTTACTTCTCTAGAGTTATTTCTTTTTAGTATCTAGTAGTTTTCTCCAGACAAAACAGGTGTATCTCAATGTATTTCAAGTTAGATATTCTGCACTTGAGGGCGGTAATCTTGTAACTTAAGTACTAATTTGTGCACTTGACTGGTTTATATCACCACCAAGATAACCTTTTGAGACAAGATATTGTCTGGTTAGTACTACTATATATATGAAGCAATTAATGAGGTGGTGACACTATGACGACTATCAAGAACCTTCGCTACGAAGGAAAGTTTACCGAGTTCTCGGAAGCTAATCCTAGCGAGGATTTAATCAAAGAAGCTATCATGTTCTCCACAGGTACACACCGTGGGAAAGAATATACAGAGGATCACCTACAGACGCTTGTTGACACATTCTCTGTAGAGGACGCTATCCCGTTACAACTAGACCACTCAGAAAGCGCAAGAGATACAGTAGGATTCCTAGAGGAAGCATCCGTTAAGGATGGCAAGCTCTACGGGAAAGTACGTATCATCGAAGAGTTCGCTAAAGAGAAAGTCATCAAGAAACTCCTAAACAAGATCTCCGTTTCATTCTACACAGACAAATCAGGCAACCCTACACGCCTGAGAGAAGTCTCCCTCGTAGCATTCCCCCAATTGAAGGGAGCAAAACTATTTAGTGAGAACGGCTTCTCCTCGGAGTCGGACGAGCTAGAAACTAAGGAGGAAACAAACATGCCAGAAGAAACAAAGATGGATTTTACCGAGCTGCAACAAGCTTATGCTACAAAGTTTGCCGAGCAGGAAAAAGCTAACGCTGAAAAGTTCTCAGCTCTAGAAGGTAAACTACAGAAGTTTGCTGAGGAGAAAGTTGCTACACAAGTAGAGAAATTCCAAGAAGCAAAGAAGATCATTCCAGCTCAGAAGGAATCAGTTACAAAATTGCTAGCTTCATTCTCAGAAGAACAAACTGAGGCATTCGAAGAGTTCATGTCTAACATGAGTACTGTCGAGTTCCAAGAAGTTGCTGAGGTGGAAGCTAGTGAGAAGACCGAAGAGGTTGCTCCTGAGGAGCATGCTGACTTCCGTGAGTCTACTGAATACAAAAACTACTTAGCATCACTATAAGGGAGGTAATTACTAATGGCACAAAATAAAATTGAGTACCATATCCACCGAGACAGCCGATTAACTTTTAAAGTAGACGCTGCTGAGGTACTGGAGATTGGTCAATTAGTAGAACTATCTGGAGACATGACTGTTAAGAAAGCTGCTGTAAACTCTACAAAAGTTCTTGGAGTTGTCTATGGTGGTACCGTAGGAAACAACGGCTTATTAAGCCAAGCTAGCTTAGCACCTGACTTTAACTCAGGATTCTCAGGAGCACGAAAAGAGACAGTAACAGTTATTACTGGCGGTTCATTCATCTATGTACCTCTATCTGGCGCTACTGCTGGGGCACCTGTTTACCCTGCTGCTAGCGGTGGCTACACAGTTACTGCTGGTACAGGCCCTGCTGTTGGTATCGTAGTATCTGCCGCTACTAAGGTAGCTGGACAGGCTTTAATTAAACTTACAGTATAATCATACCTAGATCATACCGCTCTTTGAAAACTCAATAGAAACAACTGAGGAGGCGTTCTCTGAAGAAGGCATTGCTCCTCAGTATCCCCTAAAACTAAACCCTCAGGAGGTTATATACATGTCAGATTTCACTTTAGGTTCTCATCCCCTTTTAAAGAAAGTCATGATTGACGCTCGTATTCGTGACTTAACAGAAAAGCGATTCATTGCCGACTCGTTACTAGCTAAGACGACTGCTGATGCTTTGGCTATCAAGTACTTCAAAGATGGTGGCGCAGATGCTAACGGATTGTACGACTACGAAGAAGTACCAGAGGTAGGCGAAGGTTCAGGCTTTAAACGTATCGGTTTAAGTGAAGAAGCTAAGTTAGCTATGATTCGTAAATATGGCTTAGAGTTCGCATTCACTTATGAGATGCAAAAGTGGGGCTCAAATGCTTACTTCGAGAAGGCATTCAAGAAGTTGTCTAGCTCAGTAGTAGCCATGGTAGACAAAATGGTTTATGACCGTTTACACGCGGCAGCTACAGCTCCTAACCAAAACTTACAAGCTAAATCAGGTAACCGTTGGAACGATCCTGCAACTGGATCAGACAACTTAATTAACGACTTAGTAGACGCTAAGGCTAAAGCTAAGGAAGCTCACTACTCATTGGATACAGTTATCGTGTCTCCTGCTACAGAGGCTATCTTACTTAAGTCTAAAGCTGTTCGTGATGCTTTCAAACAAAACGGTACAGACATCGTATTACTACGTGGTTACTTAGCTGACTTCTTAGGATTATCAATCATCGTAGACGAAAACTATCCTAACAACCAAGCATTACTAGTTGAACGTGGAATGGCTGGAGAGATCGCTGACGCTGAACCGTTAACAAGTGATGTGTACAACCAAGACGAAGACAAGACTACTATTGGCCGTGTTACTCGCTACACAGAAGCGTACATCACAGACCCTCGTGCAGTATTCTTAATCACTGGTATTACAGCTTAATAGATTGATAGTCTAGGAAACAGACATTAAATGCAACCGGGAAAGGTTCTTCCTTTCTCAGAGTACCTACGAGGTAGACAATGACTCCCCCTCGTTGTTTGCTTGGTGGGTACTCTGACAAGAGAAGAAAGGAGTGAAAGCACTATGAAGGTTAAAGCTAAAGTGGAATGCATAGATAGTTTATTCAACCGAGTAGGTGACATTTTGGAGGTAGCTGATGAGTACGGCAAGCACCTCATTGGTATTGACTACGCAGAGTCAGCTGAAGAGAAGAAAGCACCTGCTAAGAAACCTGCTCCCAAGTCTAAAGCTAAGGAGTGATGACGAATGAGTTATAGTACTCCGAAAGACCTACGCACTACCTACAGGCAACAGCTACCGAGTTCCGTCTCAGATAAAGATATCCAAGTCTTCTGTGACAAATCCTCGGTGTATATTAATGCTATCCTCGCAAAAGCCTACGCAGTTCCATTCTCACCAGTTCCCCCACTCATCAAGCAAGTTGCTAACGACCTTACTACATATTTCTTTATCGAAGGAATGTACACGAGTCAGAAGCCTAACTTGGATGAGTTCTACAAAGACCTCAAATCCCGATTAGACCAAATGCTACAAGACATTCTCAACGGAGACATGGCTCTCATAGACGAGAATGGCAACGTTGTACAACCATTGCCTACGTGGAACAACGGATACGCTACGACGAATGACGATGAGCCGTTCTTTGATCGGTGTCATCCTTACTGGTAGGTGAGCTAGATGACTAATAACAGTGGACGCATGAGAGTCGAACTAAACGGATTCGATGTAAGGATGCTCAAGGCAGCAGGCAAACTAGAAGACTTAAAGACTCCTCTTCGCAGATCTGAAACCTACATGGAACGATCGATAGGTAATCGATTTAGAGCAGCTGCTTGGGTTCCTCTGAGTGCGAGTACTATCAGGATTCATCCTCACAGGGCTGGCGGTAAGCCATTGAACGACACAGGAGCTCTTAAACAGTCGATAACTAGTGGAGCTGCCAACAGGTTGAGCAAAAAGAAGTTAACTATTAGATCAGGACTTCCAGGAAGAGCTAGTTTGCACCACAACGGAGGTAGGACTAGTTGGGGTACATTTGTGCCTGCTCGTCCGTTTATGTATTTTAGTGAAACTGACAGAGAAGCAATCCAACGAGTGTTTGATGACTATATCGATGAACTAGTGAGGGAGGTAGACAATGGAAATATCTAGAGGGATATATAACGAAACGAAAGCGCACCTAGCAGACTATCTCATCGAGTGCTTCAACGCTAGCGACGACAAGGTGGATGTCTACAGAGCACCCTTCCAGCAAATTCCTATGTTCCCCGCTATTTCTATTGAGATAGTCGGAAGACCAACTCGTAAAGCCGTAGGGATAGGCGGTACGTATCAATCTGCTATCTCGGTTAACGTTTGGGTCTACACGAGTATGCTAGATGGGATTGAAGCTGAGGAACAATGTCTGTGGCTGACTCACCAAGTGGAAACATACATCGCTAAGAATAGAACCCTTGGAGGCAGATTCTCAGAGGTTAAACTCGATGACGATATCCAGTTCGGGACAGTCCAAGAGGGAGAAGTTAATTTCCTTCAAGGAGCTAGGATTCCCCTACTGATTACAACGAAGATGACCCAGCTTGGCAACCAATGTGGCACGACTCCAGGAGGTGATTGCTCATGCGATTAATCTATGATGCAGACGCTCCGAGGTTTTTTCTCTATCCAGAATATGGACAAGTAGAGAAAGGATTCATTGTTGACGTGCTCGATAAGGAATTAATTTCTTCTCTCAAGGAGAAGGGATTCAAGAAAGCCCCGCCTTTCAAGGGGAAAGATGAGGAGGAGAAAATAGATGGCTAGACAAACACAAGGTTACGATACATTGATTGCCTTCGGAAAGGAAGCTACTCAAGGTACTGCTCCAGCAGCAGGAACGTTTAAGAGCTGGGGAATTACTTCTGGCTGGGAACCAGAGATCAACAAGAACCACGAAGCTATCCGAGGAATCGGATCTCGTACAGTTGTATCTCACAAACCTTTAGGCCAAGAGGTTACAGCTACATGGAGTGGTTACTTACAAGACCCACGTATTCTATGGTATGCGCTAGGTGGAGCAGTTACTAAGACAGGAGCAGCTAACGCTTGGGTTCATACATTCTCCAATGTAGGGCGTTGCCAAGAGCTTCCGACCTTCTCAGTTAACACTAATATGTGTGTGAATGGTGCTCCATTTATTACTAACTATGTAGGTTCGAAGATTGATACTCTTACGATTAGCGGCTCTGCAGGTGAAGTCGTAGAGGTAGAAGCTGAGATTCAATCATTAGACGCAATTGATGGAGCTACAGCAGCTAGCTCGTATGATTATCCGACTAATGAGATTATGACCTTTGCAGATGGAGATATCCTTATCAACGGAAGTAGCACACCAGCAGCTATTGTTAAAGAGTTTGAAGTTGAAATATCTAATAACTTAGAATCTCTATTCACAATTATTAAACAGTCTGGTAATGGTGGTGTTCCTAAATACATCAATGAAGGCGTCTTAGACATCACTGGTTCTATTACGATTGCTCTTATGGATATGTCTACTCGTACAGCTTTCCGTAACGGAACAGAGTTTTCTATGAAGCTAACATTCACAGATCCAATTACTCCAGCTAACTACTTTGAGATTACTCTAGGTGGCGCCAAGTATGATACAGACTCATTAGGTATCGAAGCTGATGGAGAGACGGATTATGAGTTAGATGTACTATTCCGTACTATCTCTGTGAAGCTTGGATCTAAAGACGTTTCAGACTTAACAGTATAAAACTCGGGAGATTTCGGTCTCCCTCAATACCAAAATTCGAAAGGTGGAAACTATAATGACTAAACAACAATTCCCATGGTTAAACAAACAAGAGACATTCACAGAGGATATTCAAGGAGTGCGTATTACTTTCAAGAAGCCTTCCTTCGGAGCGCAACGCCGTATCCAAGGTGAGGTTACAAAGGTAGACGCTAAAGGTAAAGTCGACATGGACGCTTCTTTAATGATGGTGTCTCTTGCTGTTGAGTCTATTGTAGATTGGGACTTTACAGACGAGAACGAAAATAAGTTGCCTATCGAGATCCACACTTTCGATGAGGTATTCGACCCAGAGTTCGCTGCTGAAATTATCAAGGTAGTTACTGATAAAGTAGCTGGAGATGTATCTGATAAGAAAAAAAAGAAATAGATAGCCAGATGAAGTCTCTAGTGGGAGGTAAGTCTGTCAAAGGAATCCTCCCAGAGATAGAGATGTACGAGCTTTGCACTTTGCTACATAAGACACCTTCTGAGGTTAAAGCTGAGTCGTATGAAGACATAGTGGGACTCCTGTTGGTCCATAACGCTAAGAACTTCCACGAGTCAGAAGCTCAGAAGAAAGGCGACAAGAAGCAAGCTCGTAAGAATGTAGCTGATAAGTATCGCTAGGAGGTGAGAACTATCGCTTCAGTTATAGATATTATTATCGAGGCTCAAGACAGAGCTAGTAACACTTTTAGGCACACCTCATCAGAGGCTAAGAAGATGGCAGCCATCATAGGTGCAATCACAATAGGTGCATCTGCAATGACTCCAGCTCTGTTGGGAGGACTCGGTGCAGTCGCTTCCCTGTTTGGTACTGCTGGGGTAGCCGCCGCAGGATTTGGTGCCCTTCTGTTTACCACCTTTACAAAGACCACTGAGAAGGCGAATGACCTTGAGCAAGCACACTTAAAGGCAAACGCCGCTCTCATAGCTGGTGACACGAAGGGTTACGCTAAGGCAATGGCTATGGTGCAAGCTATCATGGAGAGTATGTCTGAAGAGGAAAGGCAAGCAGTAGTTGCTATCAATGAACTGAAAGATGCTTGGAAAGAGATGGAAGACAAGATGACTCCAACTAACTTGAGAGTTATCGCTGAGTCTACGAACTTCCTCCGCAATACAATGACTCGATTGTTCCCTTCCTTCCAAGGAGTCGGGGAATCCTTCGCAGGCATGATTAAGTGGATGAACCAAGCTATTGAGCAAGGCAAAGCAGATAAATTCTTCGAGCACATGAACACCTTCGCAGTGCCTATGTTTGAAAAAGTAATGAAGTCTGCTGGGAATATCCTTAGTGCATTCGGAGGTATCATGGTAGCTTTCACTCCATTAGGAATGCAACTTGGAGATGGCATGGTGGATTTGACTAAGAAGTTTGCTGACTGGGCTTGGGGGCTGCAAAGTAATCCCGCCTTCCAAGACTTCGTCAAGATGGTTCAAACGAGTACGCCTGTCATTATGGACTTTATAGGACGAATTATCAGTGTTCTATGGGATCTCATTGTAGGATTACACCCTGTATCTGTTCAGGTTATTCAATTAGCTACTGACTTCCTTAAGTGGGCTCAAGACTCAGGAGCGCTTCAGTTAGCTATAGATGCTGTCTCAGGGGTAGTTAAGTTCTTAATAGACAATATGGATTTATTAATACCTATTGTAGCTGGTGTTACTGCTGGGGTTATTGCTGCTAACATTGCTTTTAAAGCTATGATGGTTGTTAGTACGATTGCTAACGGGATACGACTATTAGCAACTGCGCTCGGTCTATCTAGGACGGCTACAGTGGCAGCCACTGCCTCTCAGTGGGCTTTAAACACTGCTATGTACGCTAACCCTATAGGTATTGTTGTAGGACTCATTGTAGGTTTAATCGCTGTAGGGGTTCTCCTGTATCAAAACTGGGATGATATAACTAAATGGTGTAAAGAGATGTGGAAGGTTATCAAGGAGAATTGGGAAGCTGGCAAGAAGGTTGTCATTAAGGCTTATGACGATATGATTGCGTCAGTTAAACAGTGGTGGTCTGATACTAAGAAGTGGTGGAACGATATGGTTAACACTACTAAAGAGAAGGCCAACGAGATGAAACAAAAAGTAGTTGATAAGTACAATGAACTTAAACAGGAAGCTATTAACAAACTTACCGAGATACTAATAGACAATGCTAAGAAGTGGGAAGATCTAAAGCAAGCTGCCTCTGATAAAGTGCAAGCCATGAAGCAAGCTGTTATAGACAAGTACAATCAGATGAAGACTGACGCAGAAAACAAACTACGAGAGATAGTAAACGACACTAAACGTAAGTTTGAAGAGATGGTTCAATCTGCTAAGGATAAGGTAAGCTCGTGGGGTAGGGCTGCTAACGATATGCTCAATGATTTCGGTAGCGGTATCAAAAATGGCTTCATAGAAGCTAAATACAAAGTAGTTGATGGAGTAAACGGAATGGTTAGTAAGTTCACTGGATACGTCCGAGATTTCTACAACTCAGGTAAAGGACTACTTAGCGAGTTTGTAAGCGGGATTAAATCTGGATTCGTGAAAGCTGGTAGTGCTGTCCTTGAGGGTATGGCTAGTATTCGTAAGTACTTACCGTTCTCTCCTGCTAAGAAAGGGCCGCTTAGTGACCTAGACAAATCAGGTGAATCATTCTTCCCTACTTGGTACGAGGCAGCGCTAACTCAGGTTACATCTATGGAGCGATCTATAGGGAGAGCATTCACTGGAGTTGCCGACACAGCAAGTGTAGCCCTAGCAGGCACAGGCTTGGAGGCTTTCACTGGAGGTCGTACGTCTGTGACAGTTAACCATGTAGTTAAGGTGGACGGCACAGTAGGATTAGACTCTAAAGGTGTCGAGGAGTTCGAGCAACGAGTAACTCAGCAGGTAGTTAATACTTCGGGCGGTGGCTACGGAGGAATGGACTACTCAGGTTTAAACCAATCAATCAGAAAAATGTAGGAGGTAGATCATGGCAGGAACGGCTACATTGACAACAATCACTATAGATGCTAACGGGAATGCTGTGGTCAACTTCACCTACACAGGTGGAGCCTCCACAGACATTTTATACCTAGAGAGAGCGAACAGTTTTGATAACCCGGCTTCTGCGGTAGTAGTGAGAAAGGTAACTAGAGGGTCACTAACTCAGCTGATAGACTACACGATTTCCAACTCAGGGGCACGCTATTGGTATCGAATACGGTCAACCAATTTAGACGGCTCTGGCGCAGTGTACAGTCCTGACTGGGTTAGCGTAGATACAACCTGTTTAGATATTGTCACAATAGCTCCTTATAGTGCAGTACAAACACAGACTAAACTACAAGTTGTCCAATCTCGAACAGGAGAACGCTCACGAGAGTTACAGATGGCGGAGTTTGCTGGTAGGACTAGGCCTGTTGCAGAGGTAGGGATGATGTACAACCAAGTAGTAAACATCTCTTTCTATGTAGAAACTGCTCAGGAGAGGTACGATACAGAACGAATCTTATTAGACAATGACTTTTGGTATAGAGATAACTACGGCAGAAGTTTCCACGGAGTATGCCAAAAGGTTAACCCTTCAGATTACATCGGGGGATTTAACATAAGTGCCGTACTCACAGAGGTAGACGGCGGAGTAATTAACTAGAGAGGAGTTGTCCTAATGGGATCACGTACGAGGTTTAACGAAGGAACTAGGGAGATATCTTTTAGATACGATATCCTAGATAAGAACAATGTCAAAAAAGGTGAAGCTAGCAATATAGTAGATGGTAAGATTTCTTTCAATGCTTTCGCGAACATCCATAGGACAGCTACTTTTAAGTTAAGAGAAGAAGCGCCGCCTCCTGAGAATATTCCTATTGTGGCAGGTAATACGTACACGACTACGAGTTTCCCTCCTTTAACTTGGACGTCTGATGGATGGACTCACAATGCCTACGGAGAAATCAGACCAGAGACAGTCTACGAAGGCGATGCACTTAACCCAGAGATGGACGGCTCTCTGTATACAAACGGATGGGGTTCACTATGGGATAAGTGGGAAGTGTTTAAGCCTACTTTGTTACATAATACAGCATACACCACAGGAGAAAAGGGTTGTAGTAGCTTTGCGCAGACTGTCAAGAAAATGGATGTAACAGGTAACTATAGAGCTGGCATACTAGCTACTGATTGGGTTTCCACAAGAATGCCTCCGTCAGATGTCTACTTTGGATTTATGTATAAGTTATTCGTAGGAGGTTCTCCCTCTACAGCTAAACCTTGTGTGTGGGCTATCCCAGAGACAGCTAACGAGGGTAACAACTGGGCTGGTGCCGTTAAGGTAGCCGATGCGAATATAACTACACGAGTAATGAATAACGGATGGATATTTGCTGAGGGTATACATGGAATAACTGTTCAGCCGCCTCCTAGTTTGTTATCTAGGTGGAGATTTGCGTTTGGCTACGAGTCAGCTAACTCATTTGAGATACGTCTAGACAGTGTGTATGTTAGTCAAAGCAGAGAGAGAAGGATGTCTAATCAGTGTACAAGCACCTGTACAGCATTTGATATATCTTACAGTAAAGTAGTTGACGGAGTAATCCCGACTTTCAAGGAAGCTAGAATGTATTTCGACTTAGTACCAGCAACCTATCGAGCCGACGAGGTAGCCGAACCTTCTAACAAAGTTTACTATCAGACTAGTATCGACGGAGGAACAAACTGGTCAGTTTGGACACTAGCGAGTAAAGGCGCTGCTATCTCGACTATACCAGTAGGAACCAACTCGGCGAACCTTAAGATGCGTCTCAAGTGGGAGGCTGATAGGTATTCTATGGGGGATGCAAAAGCTCGAATAAGGGATTTTAGCATCGAGGTGAATTATAACGCCAAAGGAAAAAACCCTTTAACTGATAGTATCGACTACCGAGTAGATCGCATTAGACCTTATATGATATACAAAGATGGAGCTAGCACAATTGAGCGCTCTCTAGGTATCTTTTTATTGAACTCACCTACGAGGAAGGATGAAGGCTCTAGAGTATACCGAGAGGTAACTGCTTACGATCAGTTGTCTATCTTGGCTGATGCCAAGGTGATATATGCTTTCGAGACAAAGGCAGAGCCATTTAAGCCACTAACTGATTTAGTTAAAGAAATCCTAACCGGAACTGATACGACAATACCTGTTAAGTTTGGACATGCTTTTAATCCTGCTTTTGTAGATATCACTACAGGGACTATAGGGACACTAGCGAGGACGATGAAATTCGAAGTAGGGCAATCGTGGCTCAATGTAATTAACTCCCTGTTGACTTCAATTAATTACACGCCAATATACGCCACTGGAGATGGAGTGCTCACTAGTAGGCCTTATCAGCTCCCTGAGAATAGACCTACGAGTCATACCTATATAGACGACGAATTGTCTATTATCTATAAGCAAGCCGAAGAGGAATACGACATACACGACGTTCCTAATGTGTTTGTTTGTACCCAACAAGCGGACTCCGAGGGAGAACGTCTATACAGTCGGCTGTTTAATAACAACGTAGGTAGCCTATCGAGTATCCCTAACGTAGGGAGATATATCGTTGACTATAGAGAAGTAGACAACATAGCCAATCAGGGAACGTTAGATACGTACTGTGCGAGGGTTGCTAGTGAGGCCAGTCAGACATACGGAAAGGTTATCTTTAGAACTGCTCTTATGCCGTCTCATGAGTACATGAACAACATTCAACTTAGGTATCAAACTCTAAGGGTTGACGATATCTACACGGAGACAGACTGGTCAATGGACCTGAGAGTCGGCGGACAAATGGAACACCGAGTAAGAAAGGTGGTTAGGATATGACAAATATCGACCAACGTAGGATGCAAGATGACTTTGTTGCTTCTATTATAAGCAAGGCTCGTGAGGGAAACACAGACAACCTAATGGTAGGACGTACAGTTGACTTTGTGAGTCTTAACTCTGTAATTACTTCTATAAAGGTTGACTTTAATTACTTCTCTACTGTTCCCTCTATGGCTACCTGTAAGTTGCTCGGGTGGTCAAAAGAGGCTCTAAAGGGTAAACCTGTAGGGCAAAAGGTACTAGTCGGCAAGGTAGGAAATTTCTATGCAATCCTAGATATCATCTTAGAGTAGGAGGTGTACAAGTGGACATTAAAGCGATCACAGAGCTAGTCAAAACAGAGTATGTCTTCGGAGTTCTTTTCATCTTAGGGCTTATCTATATAGGTAAATACGTAAAGCAAGTACTCGAGAGCCAAGCTCAAGATAACAAGAACTTCGAAGGTAAGGTTGTTGAGATCTATGAGAACCAACTCACGAAGTCATACGAACGAGAAGATAAGCTAATGAGTCATCAAACAGAGATTACTAGGCAGTTAACTGACATAAGTTCAACACAAACGAGGATGCAATCTAGTCTAGATAAACTCGAGCAGAAGACTGAGGAGAATTTCCGTCAACTCTGGCAAGAGGTACAAAAATAAACTGAGGAGGATGCTACATGGCAGAAATATTATTCAACGTTAATATGGACTTGGTAGACAAGTACACGCCTGCCGAGGATATCACCATCCCTCAAGAGGACGACCTATCAGTCAAGTTCGTTTACTCAATCTTCAATAGAGAGGTAGCCGAGGATTTAACAGGTGCAACCGATATAGTTGTCTCATTTGTAAAGCCTGATGGTCATATCGTCCTCCAAAGTAACGGCACACTAGCTTTACCTAATAAGGTTGAGATCGTAGCAAATGCTCAAGCGTTTACCTACGTAGGTAAGGTTTACATGCAGGTGCAATACAAGAAGGTCGGACAAACATATAACACGAGGCAGGCATTCTTCTGGGTAGAAAAGTCTGGTACGAGCTGTACTACGGTGGCTAGCTCTGATTACGCTCCCTACTTAGACAACATCATGAATACTTGGGAGTTATTATCCGCAGTAGATCTGCAAGCGTTGATTGACTCTAAGGTGACTGCTGAGAACGCTCAAGCAGATATTGATATACTTACTCCTAGAGTAATTACTCTGGAGACAAGCTATACAGCTTTAGCGGCTCGTGTGGCGGCTGCAGAGACAGACATAACGGCTATCAAAGGAGTTAATACTGCACAGGATACTCGCTTAACGACTCTAGAGACAGCCAAGATAGCTAACGACACAAAGAACACCGCACAAGATAATCGTCTTACAGCTATCGAGTCAGGACAGACTACGCAGGACAACAGACTTACTTCTATCGAGACAAAGAACACTACTCAGGATACTAGATTAACAACTATTGAGACAGCTACCTCTGGAATCCCTACTATGCAGACTGACATCACAACAATCAAAGGAGTTAACACAACGCAGGATAGTCGCATAGGTGCTCTAGAGACAGCCAAGACAGCTAATGATACTAAGAATGCTACACAGGATACTAACATAGGAAATAATGCATCTGCTATCTCGGCGCTTCAAACGAGTCAGGCTACACAGGACACTAAGATTGCTAACCTAGAAAGTGGACAAGGCACGGCTAATACTCGTATGACTGCTATTGAGACAAAGAACACTCAACAGGATGGACGCTTAACTGCTATCGAGACGGTTAACACTACACAGGATACAGACATTGCTACTATCAAGACTAAGAATACTACACAGGATACTCGATTGACTGCTCTAGAGGACGGAGCTAGTGCGCTATCTGCTACGGTGGCGGCTAACAAGACAGCTCAAGATACAGTTAACACGAGTACGGCTAGCTCAATAGGAACACTTAACACTAAGATGACTGCCGTTGAGACTAAGAACACTCAACAAGATACTCGCCTAGACACAACTGAAACGAAGAATACTACACAAGATACTCGTTTGGCAACTCTAGAAGGAGTTAACACGAATGTCATTGCAGATATTACAGCCCTAGAGACATTGACTGGTGAGCACGAATCTAGATTGGATACAAACGATACAAAGAATTCCGCACAGGATTCCCTCATAGCTTCAAACACTTCAGCGATCTCCTCGCTAACTACTACAGTGAACAATAACCAAACAAGTATGAACACACGAGTAACGGCTCTAGAGACAGCCAAGGCAGCTAACGACACAAAGAATACTCAACAAGACAGTAGACTTACAGCTCTAGAGAATTACGATACCACTCAGGATACTCGTATGACGGCTATCGAGGGAATCAACACTACTCAGAATGCTCGAATGGATACTATCGAGGCAAAGAATGCTCAACAGGACAACAACTTAGATATCGTCAACATAGCAAACTTTGGAGCTGTAGGTGGTACTACTAACGATGCTACAGCAGTTATTAGTGCGATTGCACACGCCAAAGCAAACAACAAGACAACTATCTATGTTCCGTTCTCGCAGCTTACGCTATCCCCTAGTATTGACTTTCAAGGGTTATCTATCAAAGGAAACAACACATCCTTATCTCTAGGGTCAACAAAGAATACCCAAAAATTAATTAATTGTATTATTAATGGAGTAAGTTCATTAGACGAGCCAGTGTTCACGCCTCCAATGGTCGGAAGCACTTCTCCTAAAGTTATAGCTAGATTGAGTGATACTTCTCACAGATTAATAACTAAAAAGGCAAGCGGTAGAGGTTACGTTTCTTATGTCATCGAGAAGGGTATCGGTACAACTACTAACTCGATAGGAGCACCATTCGACTTGAGAAGGGTTACCAATGTGAATGACTATACGGATGCATGGGTATACAAGCATACTCGCAGCGGTTTCGATGGTAACTGGACAGATTACAGTTTTGCTAGCGAAGTAGGAAGACCTCTTAGGTATTGGAGGTTACAATCTGTAACAGGTACCGAGTGGGTCGAGTTCGATGTACAGGTAGACGAGACAGGAAAGTTTAACATGGGGTTCTACTCTACAGCTGGTTCAGATAGTAATGCACCTATCATAGTTGACGGAGTAGAGGTTGCTAGACTTGACTTAACGAGAAACCCTAATAGTTATTTCACTGAAACGTTTACTGCTAAAACAGGATTACGCAAGGTAAGAATTGGATTCTCAGGTGCTGTGGGTAGATATATGATGGTTGCTGGAGTTAACTTTTATCAGCTATCTCAAGCTGATATAACTAAAGAGTACGACTTTTATTCTTACTGGAATACTACTAACGACTATATCTACAACAAAGGTGCTTTGGATTACGCCATGGTAGATAACGATACAGGTCAATACTGCGGATCTTACCACGGAGGAGAAGTGGGTATAAGAGAAGAGATTAGACTTGATAGTACGCCTACTACATTTACTACTAACGGTGAGTTTAAAGTTTGCAAATTAGTTGAGTTTAATCAAACTACAAAGATTGTAGACAAGCTAACTAGTGAAACAATTCAACGATTTAATGAGGACGGTGTATTTGATTTTCTGTGCAACATGAACGGGAATATGAACGTGTCAACTTTCTATAATTGTATGAGTACAACTAGCGATTCATTTACCCAACTAGTCTACCCTAAAAGGATGGCTATTGATGTAGCTCAAGATTACACAATAGGTCGAGCTAACGTACTCATCCAAGAAAACCCTGTCACTAACCAACGTATAACAACTCACCTTACATTGTTTAATAACGATAGCAACCGCAACGGAGGAACTATCATTCGACGAGTTGTTGGAGGATACAACAAGATCTACTATGGTAAGTATGTATACTCACTAGGTAATGTCAGTGACTTGAATTTCCGTACTGTACGTATATTCGAATAAGGAGGAGATACTATGAGAGTTTCATCTCACGGAGGACACAATAGTATTATTAATGGAGCTAACTCTGGAGGACGAAAAGAGCATCTAATGGATCGCCAGCTCAACGAGGATTTCATTAACAAGCTTCGCTCACTAGGCCATTCTGTAGAGAACGATACTGACGAGGTAGGACGCACAGCAAACGCTATTGTAGGTAACCAAATCAGGAATATCAATGATAGACCTAACGATGTAGGGTTTGCTTGGCACCTCAACGCTTCTAACGGAGAAGGACACGGGGTAGAGGTACTTTGTTTCTCCGAGAAGGAAGCACCTGTAGCAGCTAAAATCTCAGCAGAGATCGCTAAGCGTACCGGATGGAAAGACCGAG
>Ga0105244_10001798_pt1 | contig 16806 bp, 12 predicted proteins | sample KBSM44metaG_FD_80423 | JGI IMG/M metagenome (GOLD analysis project Ga0105244, IMG submission 80423) | Miscanthus rhizosphere microbial communities from Kellogg Biological Station, Michigan, USA - KBS M4-4 metaG | ecosystem: Host-associated > Plants > Roots > Rhizosphere > Soil | place... | reverse complement strand
GACCGCGACTACTACCTGAAAGCCGACGACGCCAAGCTGGCCGACGCGCTGGCCAAGTACGAGCTGCACGTCGGCAAGATGCTGACCCTGGCGGGCGACCCGCACGGCGCCGTCACCGCGCACGGCATCGTCGAGTTCGAGAAGGAACTGGCCAAGCTGCAATGGACCAAGGTCGAGCTGCGCGATCCGATCAAGGCCTACAACAAGGTCGAGGTCGCCAAGTTGGGCGCGATGGCGCCGGGCTACGACTGGAACGCCTATCTGACCGGCACCGGCATCGCCGGCAAGGCCAGCTATGTGATCGTCAGCCAGCCCAGCTATCTGAAAGGCATGACGGCCCTGCTGGACAAGACCCCGCTGGAAACCTTGAAAGCCTATTTCCACTGGCAGACGGTGCGCGCGTTCGCGCCCTACCTGAGCAAAGCCTATGTGGACGAGAATTTTTCCTTCTACGGCACGGTGCTGAGCGGCGTGACCGAGCAGCGTCCGCGCTGGAAGCGTGGCGTCTCGGTGACCGAGGGCGCGCTGGGCGAGGCGGTCGGCAAGCTGTACGTCGCGGAGTACTTCCCGGCCGACCGCAAGGCGCGCATGGAAGCGCTGGTCAAGAACCTGCTGGCGTCGTACAAGACCAGCATCGACAAGCTGGACTGGATGAGCCCGGTCACCAAGAAGCAGGCGCAAATCAAGCTGGCCAAGTTCACCACCAAGATCGGCTATCCGAACAAGTGGCGCGACTACTCGAAGCTGGCAGTGTCGAAGGACGACCTGGTCGGCAACGTGATCCGTTCGACCCGGTTCGAGTACGACAAGGAATTGAACAAGCTGGGCAAGCCGATCGACCGCGACGAGTGGGGCATGACGCCACAAACTCTCAACGCCTACTACAACCCGGAGATGAACGAGATCGTGTTCCCGGCGGCCATCCTGCAGGCGCCGTTCTTTAACGCCGACGCCGACGACGCGGTCAACTACGGCGCCATCGGCGGCGTGATCGGCCACGAGATCAGCCACGGCTTCGACGACCAGGGTGCCCAGTACGACGGCGACGGCAACCTGCGCGACTGGTGGACCAAGGCCGACCACAAGAACTTCGCGGCCAAGACCAAGATGCTGGTCAAGCAGTACAGCGAGTTCAGCCCACTGCCGGGCTACAACGTCAACGGCGAGCTGACCCTGGGCGAGAACATCGCCGACAACAGCGGCGTGGCGATCGCCTACAAGGCCTACAAGCTGTCCTTGAACGGCAAGCCGGCGCCGGTGATCGACGGCCTGACCGGCGACCAGCGCTTCTACATGGGCTTTGCGCAGGTGTGGCGTATGAAGATGCGCGAAGCGGCGCAGATCCAGCAGATCAAGACCGATCCGCACTCGCCGGGCCAGTACCGCGCCAACGGCACGATGCGCAACCAGCCGGGCTTCTACGACGCCTTCGGCGTCAAACCGGGCGACAAGATGTACCTGCCGCCTAAAGACCGCGTCATCATGTGGTAAAAAAGTAGGTGAAAAAAAACCTCGCTGCGGCGAGGTTTTTTTTGGTCGGTGTATTCCGGTCAGAGCTTGCTGACAGGGACCGGCTTTCCTTTTTGCACCTTGGTCAGGTAGACAGTGTTCAAGCCCTGGTGGTCGGTGGGGCTGAAGGCGATGTCGAGTCCGCCGAGATTGACGTTCAGTTTTTCCAGCGCCGCCATGAAGCTGGCGCGCGTCAGGTCCGGGCCGGTTTTCTTCAGCGCTTCGACCAGCGCCACGGCATTGATGTAGCCTTCCAGCGACGTGTAGTCGCCGTCGCTGACGCCGGCCGCCTTCATGTCGGCGCGGTATTGCTTGACGATGGGAATCGATTCGTCGAACGGCGACGGCACCACCTGCGTGATGTAGACGCCCTCGGCCGCGTCGCCGGCCGCCTTGATGAAGTTGGCGGTGCCGACGAACGACAGGTTGAAGAACTTCGGCTTGAAGCCGGCGGCGGCCGCCTTCTGCACCAACGCGGCGCACGCCTTGTAGGTTCCGACCATCAGCACCGCCTCCGGCTTGGCGGCGATCAGCGCGGCCAGGCCGGCGTCGACGTCCTCGGTGTTGCGCTGGTAGAAGCCTTCGCCGGCCATCGTCATCTTGCGTTTTTGCAGCGAGATCTGCAGCCCTTCCTTGCCGACCTTGCCGTAGGTGTCTTCCTGATAGAACAGGCCGATCTTGGTGACGCCGGCATCGGTGACCAGACGCTCGACCTGCAACTCGATCTCATTGAAGTACGAGGAGCGGATGTTGAAGACGTGTTTGTTCAACGGCGTGCGCAGGAATTCGGCGCCGGTGAACGGCGCGAAGAACGGGATATTGGCCTCGTTGACCAGCGACATCGCGGCTTTGCTGGTCGGCGTGCCGACATAGCCGAACAGCGCGAACACGCCGTCCTTCTTGATCAGTTTGTCGGTGGCGGCGGCGGTGCGCGGCGGATCGTAGCCGTCGTCCTCGCTGACCAGCGTAATCTTGCGGCCGTTGACGCCGCCGGCGGCGTTGATCTTCTTGAAGTAGGCCTCGCTGCCGGCCTTGATGCCCAGTCCCAGCCCGGCGGTCGGCCCCGATTGGGCATTGGCCATGCCGATCTTGATCTCGGTGGCGGTGACGCCGGTTTCGGCCGAGGCGGTCGACACCAGCGATGAGAACAGCAATCCCAGCGCAGCGGTAAACAATTTGTTTTTCATATTATTGCTTCCATAGTATGCCGGCAGGCCGGCGTTCCGAAATCGAATAATTGCCCGACAAAAACTGTGAGTTCACCTTAGTCCTTTGTGTGTCGCGTGACAAGGCCGGTTTTGCAACGCATGGCTTGCCGTATGCGAGTCGCCCGGGGTGGCCGGGTACTGGTAAACTGGGGGCTCTACTCCATAGGAAAGCCGTCTTCATGCGTCTTCGTTACCTGGCACCGATATTTTTTCCACTGTTGCTCAGCGGCTGCGGCGAGTCCTATACGCCCGGCAATCTTTACATGGCGACCACGCCGGAATGCAAGACGTGGCAGGAAGGTTCGCGCTTCGAACTGCCGCGCGGCATGAGCGTGGCGACCACGCCGCCGGTGACGTTGCCGGAGGGCGGCGCGGAGTTCACTTTTGTCTACATCCTGCCGCGCGGCGAGCGTGCGCGTTTCCTCACGCGTGACTACAACGTCACTGCGCCGAAGGGGGCAGTGCTGCACAAGGCCGAGCTGGTGACGTTGTACCAGCGCACCACCAACTCGCGGCCGGAGATTGTCGACTCGATTCCGAAGGTGCCGGATATGTTCGTCGCCAGCGCGGCCGGCGAGGAAACGTTGTGGCGCGTGCGGGTGCGGGTCAAGGACAAGCTGCCGGAGCGCTTCGACGTCGTTCCGCCGGCGTTCGAGATCGGGTTAAAGGAATATCCGGTGCGCACGTTCACCTACCGCTATTTCCCGGAACGCAAGGCGTTCGGGCTGTGCAGCTAGGCAGTGACGGGGAAACACGCCCCATGTGTCGGCGACGTCCGCATAACGCGGAGACACGCCGATGTGGTGGCGACGTCCTCATAACGTGGAGGCACGTAGGGCGGATTAGGCGGAACGCCGTAATCCGCCAATCCGTGAGCCGTCGAGACGCATGCATGGCGGATTACGCTGCGCTAATCCGCCCTACGTGCCTCCGAGGTTTGCAGCGTTTGCCGGCCTTGGGCGATTGCGCGGATTTCCGCAAAACCGCCTTCGCCGATTGCGGTTTGCCGCAGTATCCCCCGACCCGTCCATCCCCCCGTCCCTTAAGAATCAAGCACTTGCCATCCGCGCCGGCGCTGGCACAGAAGCTGCAATGTCTCCACCAACAACAACCACAATGGAGACCAGCAATGCCCAAATTCCGTCTGTTAGCCCTGACCGTCGCCGTCGCCTTCGCATCCACCGCGCAAGCGCAGGAAGTCGTCCGTCTCGGCAACCTCAAATTCGCCCACTACGGCGCCGTCTCGTACATCAAGGAAATTGCGCCCAAGTGCGGCCTGAAAGTCGAAGAACACGTCTTCGCCAAAGGCCCGGACGTCATGCAAGCCATCCTCGCGGGCGAGCTCGACGTCGGCGCCACCGCCTCCGAAGCGGCCATCTCCGGCCGCGCCAACGGCGCGCCGATCTACGTGGTGGCCGGCTTCGCCAAAGGCGGCGCCCGCCTGGTGGCCCGTCCCAACGAAGGCATCAAGGCCATCAAGGACTTGAAAGGCAAGAAAGTCGGCGTCACGCGCGGCGGCATCCACGAGGTGCTGCTGATCGCCGAACTGGCGCAAGCCGGCCTGACCTCCTCCGACCGGCCGGGCAAGGACGTGCAACTGGTGTTCCTCGCGTTCGCCGACCTGAACCAAGCGCTGATGGGCAAGAACCTCGACGCCATCATGCAGAGCGAGCCGCAATCGTCGCAAGCGATCAACAAGGGCTACGGCGTCGAGGTGATGAAGCCGTACGACACCGCCATCGGCGAGCCGGTGCGCACGCTGGTGATGAGCGAGAAGTTCTACAACGAAAAGCGTCCGCTGGCGCAAAAGTTCATGAACTGCTTCGTCCAGGCGACCAAGACGTTCATCGACAACCAGGCCGTGGCCGAGAAATACGTGCGCGAGTCGATGTTCAAGAACCAGATCACCAAGGACGACTTCGAGGACGCGATCAGCAATTCGCCGTACAGCTACGACGTCACCGCCGAGCACATCCAGATCACCACCGACATCATGCTCAAGACCGGTGTCGGCCGCATGAGCAAGCCGCCGGTCGCCAAGGATTGGGTCAAGACCGATTTGCTGGACGCTTCGAAGAAAAGCCTGGGCATCAAGTAACCCCACCATAACGCAGGAGACACCATGAACAAACAAGACTGGCGCCAGAGCGCCACCGGGGCGGTGGTCCCGATTCTGATCGTCGTGCTGTGGCAGGCCAGCGCCATGCTCGGCTGGGTCAATCCGCAAGTGCTGCCGTCGCCGGTGGCGGTGGTCAGCAAATGGATCGAGTATCTGTTGCCGCTGACCGCCTACGATCCGGCCGCCAGCTCGTGGCTCGGTTGGGCGTTCTCCGGCGAACTGCTGGGCGACACCTTGAGCAGCCTGTACCGCGTGGTGGTCGGCTTCGCCGTCGGCGCCGGCCTGGCCTTGCCGCTGGGACTGATGATGGGCGCGAGTCAGCGCATGTACGCCTGGCTCAATCCGCTGATGCAGGTGCTGCGGCCGATCCCGCCGATCGCGTATATCCCGCTGGCCATCCTTTGGTTCGGCCTGGGCAACGCGCCGGCCGTGTTCCTGATCGCGCTCGGCGCCTTCTTCCCGGTGCTGGTCAACACCATCGCCGGCGTGCGCCAGGTCGACGGCATCTACATCCGCGCCGCCCGCAACCTGGGCGTTAACCAGCGCACGATGTTCATCCGCGTGATGCTGCCGGCCGCCGTGCCGTACATCCTGTCGGGCGTGCGGATCGGCATCGGCACCGCCTTCATTGTTGTGATCGTCTCGGAGATGATCGCCGTGAACAACGGCCTGGGCTTCCGCATCCTTGAGGCGCGCGAGTACTTCTGGTCGGACAAGATTATCGCCGGCATGATCAGCATCGGCCTGCTGGGCCTGATCATCGACGTGGGCATGAACAAACTGAACAATCATTTGCTGCGGTGGCACCGTGGTCTGGAGAACTAAGATGAAGGTTAACGATATGAATCCGACCCACATCCAAGTCAGCGGCGTCCACAAGGTCTTCAAGACCGACAGCCGCGAAGTCGTCGCGCTGAAGGAAATCAACCTCGACATTCCACAGGGCCAGTTCGTCTGCCTGCTCGGGCCTTCGGGCTGCGGCAAGTCGACTTTGCTGAACGCGGTCGCCGGCTTCTCGCTGCCGTCGTCCGGCACCATCACCGCCGACGGCAAGCTGGTCACCGGTCCCGGGCCGGAGCGCGGCATGGTGTTCCAGGAATACGCGTTGTTCCCGTGGATGACGGTGGAAAAGAACATCGCCTTCGGCCTGGAGATCAAGGGCATGGACCAGTCCGCGATCACGGCCAAGGTCGATGAGTTGCTGGCGATGCTGTCGTTGAGCGATTTCCGTCACCGTTTCCCGAAAGACCTGTCGGGCGGCATGCGCCAGCGCGTCGCCATCGCCCGCGTGCTGGCGCTGGACTCGCCGATCATGTTGATGGACGAGCCGTTCGGCGCGCTCGACGCGCTGACGCGCCGCAACCTGCAGGACGAACTGCTGCGCATCTGGGCCGAGCTGAAGAAGACCATCATCTTCGTCACCCACAGCATCGAGGAGGCGATCTATCTGGCCGACCGCATCGTTGTGATGACTTACCGTCCCGGCACCGTAAAGCGCGACATGATCGTCGATCTGCCGCGCCTGCGCGATCCGGCGGCCGCCGAGTTCAACGCACTCAAGCGCGAACTGGGACAGCTGGTGATGGAGGAGCAGCAGCGCCACCACAATGACGAGATGCGGATGGCCGCGGTCGATTAAAGCCGCCTCTGTTCCGCGTGGGGCGGATTTGGCGGGACGCCGTAATCGGCCAATGTGTGCGCCGCCGAGACGCATGCATGGCCGATTACGCTGCGCTAATCCGCCCTACGTGTTTTAGAAGAGCTCGCGTGAAGTAGAATCCGTTGATGCGCGCCAAAAAATCCCTGCTCCTTCTGTTCGCGTTGATCTGCGCGGCGGGCGTCATCGCCGGTTCGTATCTGGCCGGCACCTCACGCGCCCGCGCCGACCTGCGCCTGCAAGGCCAGCGTCAATTGCAGCTGATGGCGCCCGACCTGCAATCGCTGCTGCAAAAATACGAGACGCTGCCGTTCGTGCTCGGCTTCCAGCCCGACCTGATCGAAGCGCTGGCGAACCCGTCCGACGCCCGCGCCATCAGCCGCCTCAACAGCACCTTGAAAACCATCCAGCAGCAGGCCAACGTCGGCGCCATCTACGTGATGGACCGCGACGGCCTGACCATCGGCGCCAGCAACTGGGACCAGCCGCTGGGCTTTGTCGGCAAAAACTTTTCCTACCGCCCCTACTTCGACGCCGCGCTCAAGGGCAGGGCGGGGCGCTTCTACGGCATCGGCACCAGCACCTCCGAGGCCGGCTACTTCATCGCCCAGCCGGTCTACGGCAAAGGCAGTGCCGGCGGACCGGTCACCGGCGTGGTCGCGGTCAAGATCAGCCTGGCCGATTTCGAACGCACCTGGCGCAGCAGCGACGACGCCATCGTGCTGGCCGACCGCAGCGGCGTCATCTTCCTCAGCAACCGTCCCGACTGGATCTACCGCAGCCTGACCCCGCTGGACGCGGCCACCGAGCGCCAGCTGGCCCACACCCAGCAATACATGGGCAAGACGGTGACGCCGCTGAATGGCCAGCCCGACCTGTTCGTCACGCAATCGGTCGGCCAGCTGGGCTGGCAACTGATGCTGTTCCCCGGGCAGTCGCGTGTGCTGCGCGCCGGCTTGCAGTGGGCGCTGGCGGCGATCTTGCTGCTCGCTTGCGCCGCGCTGGCGGGCTGGGCTTCGCATCAGCGCCGGCGGCGGCTGGAGGAGCGGCTAGCCTCGCGCGCGGCGCTGCAAAAGGCCGAGCTTGAGCTGAACGACAAGATCGTCGAACGCACGCAGCAGCTGCGCACCACCAACCAGCACCTGGAAAGCAAGTACGCCAAATTGCAGGAAACCGAACACCTGCTGCGCTCGACGCAAAACGAACTGGTGCAAGCGGGCAAACTGGCGATGCTGGGACAGATGGCGACAGGGATCACCCATGAACTGAACCAGCCGCTTGCCGCAATCCGGGCCTTCGCCGACAACGCCCGCGTCTTCCTCGAACGGGGGCAGGGCGAGCAGGTCGCAGGCAATCTGGGCCACATCAGCGAAGCGAGCGCGCGCATGGGCGCCATCATCGGCCAGCTCAAGGGCTTCGCGCGCAAGGACGAGACCCTGGGCACGGTCGAGCTGGCGGCCTCGGTGCGGGCGTCGGCCTTCCTGCTCGAAAGCGAGTTCCGGCGCCACGCCGTCACGCTGGAGATCGACGTCGGCGTGGAGAATCTGAAAGTGACCGGCGATAGCGTGCGCATCGAACAGGTGCTGATCAACCTGCTGCGCAACGCGCTCGACGCGGTCGAGAACGCCGAGCGCCGTCTGGTCGCCATCCGCCTGGCGCGCGACGGCGACAGCGCGCTGGTCAGCATCAGCGACAGCGGCGAGGGCATCCCGGAGCAGGTGGTGGCGCATCTGTTCGAACCGTTCTTCACCACCAAGCCCTCCGGCAAGGGCCTGGGCTTGGGGCTGGCGATCTCGTCGTCGATCGTGCAGGCGATGAACGGCCAGTTGACGGCGCATAATCAGACCGATGGCGGCGCGCGCTTCGAGCTGCGGCTGCCACTACAACACGAATCATCTGAAACACGTAGGGCGGATTAGCGAAGCGTAATCGGCCATGGTTGAGCTGCGAACGGCGCATCGATGGCCGATTACGGCGTTTCGCCTAATCCGCCCTACGTACTACAACAAGGAGCATGACGTGCAGGCCATCCTGATCGAAGACGAAGCCGCGCTGCGCCTGGCCACCAGCCAGACGCTGGAACTGGGCGGCTTCAGCGTGCAAGCCTGCGCCAGCGCGGAAGAGGCGCAGGCGCTGTTGCGGGCCGACTATGCCGGCGTCATCGTCACCGACGTGCGCCTGCCGGGCCGCTCAGGCCTCGACCTGCTGACGCAGATCGCCGCGCTCGACGCCGAACTGCCGGTCATCGTCGTCACCGGCCACGGCGACGTCGAGATGGCGGTGGCCGCCATGCGCGGCGGCGCCTACGACTTCATCGAGAAGCCCTTCGCCAGCGGCCGCCTGCTGGACGCCGTGCGGCGCGCGCAGGAGCGGCGACGGCTGGTGCTGGAGAACCGACAGCTGCGCACCGACCGCGCCCAGCATCCCGACCTGCCCGACCTGATCGGACGTTCGGCCGCCATCGAACAATTGAAAATCCTGGTGCGCAATGTCGCCCCGGCCGGCGTGGACGTGCTGATCAACGGCCAGACCGGCACCGGCAAGGAAGTCGTCGCCCGCCTGCTGCACGCGGCCAGCGGCCGCAAGGGCAACTTCGTCGCCATCAACTGCGGCGCCTTGCCCGAATCGGTGTTCGAAAGCGAGATCTTCGGTCACGAAGCGGGCGCCTTCACCGGCGCGCAAAAGCGCCGTGTTGGCAAGCTCGAGTTCGCGCAAGGCGGCACCGTCTTCCTCGATGAAATCGAAAGCATGCCGATGGCGCTGCAGGTCAAGCTGCTGCGCGTGCTGCAGGAGCGCAAGCTCGAACGCCTGGGCGGCAACGACTCGGTTGCGTTGGAGTGCACGATCGTCGCCGCCACCAAGGTCGATCTGCTGCAACTGAGCGCGCAGGGCCATTTCCGAGAGGATTTGTACTACCGCATCGGCGTGGTCTGCATCGACCTGCCGCGCCTGCGCGACCGGCGCGAGGACATTCCGCTGCTGCTGGCCCACTTCGCCGCCGACGCCGCCGTCCGCTACCGGCGTCCTGTGCCGACCTGGACCGCGCAGCAGATGGCGCAATGGCAGGCGGAGGACTGGCCGGGCAACGTCCGCGAACTGCGCAATTTCGCCGAGCGGCTGGTGCTGGGCATCGTCGCAGCGCCCGGGAATGTGCCGGTGGCCGAGGCGGGCGACGCCATGTCGCTGCCGCAGCGGGTCGACCATCACGAGCGCGAATTGATCGTCCAGGCGCTGGCCGCCGTCGATGGCAACGTCGGCCTGGCGGCCGACAACCTCCTGGTGCCGCGTAAGACGCTGTACGACAAACTCAAGAAGTACCAGATCGGCACCGGCCGCAAATGAATGTTCGGGCGTAAAAAAACCGGCCATCCAGGCCGGTTTTGATGATTACCGCTTGCGGCTTACTTCGGCTGAGCCGGATCGGCGGCTTTGTCCGCTGCGGGGGCGGCTGCGGGAGCGGCCGGCACTTCAGGTTCCTTGAACTTGGCGCCGGATTTGTTGGCCATATAGACCACGGCGCGCGCCACTTCCACATCGTCCAGGTCCGGGTTGCCGCCTTTGGCGGGCATCGCGCGCAAACCTTCGACCGCGTGTTTGACGACGGTATCGTAACCTTGGGCGATCCGGGCGGCCCAACCGCCGGCATCACCGAACTTCGGCGCACCGGCGACGCCGGCGCCGTGGCAGGCCGCGCAGGTGGAGGTGTAGATGGCTTCGCCCGATTGCAGCACCTTCGGCGCGTTCACATCCTTGAAGGTGAAGCCGGCGTCGGCGACGGGGGAGAGGCGGGCGGCGATTTCTTCCGGGGCCTGGCTGTTGGAGCCGGCGCCGGTCAATTTGTCTTCCGTGACGTACTTGACCAGCAGGATGATGCCGAAGACGGTGACTACAAAAAAGCCGATCACAGCAGCTACAAGCTGTTTAGGTGTTCTGATTGCGGATTCGTGTTCGTTATGTGCGTCGCTCATGATTTCCTTAACAGACTATTGTCGAGCCGGGGTGGCGTGCGAAAAACTGATCAAGCAGCTGCCTTGCAAAACCTTCACCAAACGGGCGATTATAGACTCAAAAATCCCTGTATGGAAACGCAAAGGTGCTCAAAACGACACTTTCCGTGGACGGGAAGCGATAAAAACGGTATCCTACGGCTCACTTCAAGAAATCCCCCTACGCGGCTGTAGCTCAGTGGATAGAGTATTGGCCTCCGAAGCCAAGGGTCGTGGGTTCGATCCCCGCCAGCCGCACCAAGTTTTCCTCCACCAGATCAATTGCTTAGCTCCGACGCTAGCGATTGGTATGCGACCAATTCACCTCCAGTCAACCAATGACGCAGGCGGGATCGTGGTAGACTTCCCGGGTCGAAAAAGGTGGGCCGGCGTGGTGAGCCCCGGCCAACTCCAACCATGGAGCAAAATTTCCTGGCCACCGAGGCCGGGGACCACGACGAGAGCGGACGTGCGCCGATTTCTCGTGGACTTTTTTGACTTGGCACCGCTGATTCCCAGCCGCGTCAGCGTTCCCGCGCGATCGACACACGTCCTTTGATGAGCCATTTGGCAAAAAAGGACATTTCTTATGCATACTCCCATTCTCGTTGTCGGTGGGTCCCTCGTTGGACTTTCAACTTCGTTGCTCCTCGGCTGGCACGGCGTACCCCACATTCTCATCGATAAACACCCGGGCAGTTCGCCCCATCCCCGCGCCATGGGCTTCACGGAAACAACGTTGGAGCATTACCGGGCGGTCGGCATTGCCGATCAAATTCCGCAAGTGTCCGCCGGCACTCGTCTGCGGCGCGTGACCGTCGACAGCCTGGTCGGCGACTGGCGCGGCGAGCAAGCCTGGACGCCGGGCGAAGCGCCGGTGCGCCCACTCGAGCTATCCCCTTGCACTGGCGCGGCCATCGCGCAGGACAGGCTGGAGCCGATATTGCGGGGTGCTGCGATCGCGCGTGGCGCGGAGCTGCGCGCCAGTACCGAGCTCACCGGCTTTCAGATGACCGGAGGCGGCGTGCTGGCCCAGGTCCTCGACCGCACCAGCGGACGTCGGTACGAGATCAGCGCGGATTACATGATCGCCGCCGACGGCGCCAACAGCCCGGTAAGGGAGGCGCTGGGCATCACGCGAAGCGGGGTCGGCCATCTCGGCGTCCTTCGCAGCGTGCTGTTCCGTTGCCCGGATGCGGATGCCTACCTGCGGCGCGGCGCGCAGCAATTCTCCATCGAACAAGAGGGCTTCCGCGGCTTCCTCACCACGTACGGGGACAGCCGCTGGGTGCTGATGCTCGACGGCGACGAAGAGCGCGACGATGCCGCGCTGCGGGCGGCGATCCGCCGCGCGCTCGGCGCCGACATGTCCTTCGACATCATCACGACGGGGCGATGGGAGATGGCGGGCCGCATCGCCGATACCTACCGCCAGGGCCGCGTGTTCCTGGCCGGCGACGCGGCCCACCAGCTGCCGCCCACCCGGGGCGGCTTTGGCGCCAACACCGGTATCGACGATGCGTGGAATCTCGCCTGGAAATTGCGGCGTGTGATCCAGGGCGACGCCGCGCCGGCCTTGCTCGACACCTACGACGCGGAACGGCGTCCGATCGGCTGGCTGCGGCATCAGCAGACGTTTTCACGCCCCGATTATGCGGCGCGCGCTGGCGCCGCTTTCGTGCCGGAGGCGCTGTTCAGCAACGATGCCATGGAGTTTGGACAGCTGGTCCGGTCTCCGGCGGTGGCCGGCGCCGGGCCGGCGTTGCCGGCTGCGGCCGCGCCCCAGCAATGGGCCGGGCACCCCGGCACGCGGGCGCCCCACGTATGGGTAGACCAGGCGGGTCAGGCGATATCCTCGCTGGACTTGTTCGGCCGCGAGTATGTCCTGCTCACCGCAAACGCCGACTGGCGGGCGGCGGCAGAGCGCCTGCGGCTCCGGTTCATCGAGGTCGGCAACGACGTCCTTTTCCCGCCGTCGCAACCCTTCGCTGACGTGTTTGGCGTTCCCGCGTGCGGCGCGACATTGGTTCGGCCGGATGGCGTCATCGGCTGGCGTAGCCTCGCCGGGCCGGATGAGGGCTGCATCGAAGCCCTAGCGGCCTCTCTGCTACTCGCTTAAAACTTACCCGCATCGACATAGTGCCGAGACCCGTTAGGTTTTTCCTATCGGGCCGATAGATTTAAATTGTTTGCTATTAAATAGCGTGCTATGTAAAGTTCATGCATCGGCGCGCTGCGGACGAAACAAGCCCCAAAAAGATCGCTAGCGATTCAATCGTAAGTTATATGACGATGCCGCAGTCAGCCACCATCCCAACACTTTAAGGAGCCATACCATGAAAAACGTCGCCATCGTCCTCTCCATCGCCCTGCTGGCATCCACTGTCGTGTACGCCCAGGAAGCTCCTCAAGTTACCCGCGCCCAGGTTATCGCCGAATACAAAGCCGCCGTCGCGGCGGGCCAAGCGCCGAATTCTGGCGAACTTTACGCAGGGGTCAACCCAGAGGCCGTCTCGTCTAAAACCCGTGACGAAGTCCGAGCCGAACTGCGCCTCGCCCAGCAACGCGGCGAACTGGCCAGCGGTGAACAATACCCGCAGTTCCAGACCGAAGCCGCCGTGCCGGCCGTCACCCGCGCGCAGGTCCGCGCCGAGCTGGCCGCCTACCGCCAGGCCAACCCGAATCTGGTCGGCGAAGCCAGCCTCTGATCGAACCCTTTCAGCCGCAGGCAGTTCATTGCCGCGAAGGCAGCGCATAGCGCGCGAGGATGCGGGAGTAGGTCTGGTCCTTGCGCATGTCGATCAGCGCGCGGTTGAAGGCGTCGCGCAGGGCGCGGTCGCGGAAGCCGACCTTGAAGCCGGTGGTCGCGGCGAAAATGGCATGGTAGTCGAGTGCCACCTGCGTGTTGAACTCGGTGCTGAACTGCTTGCGATACCACTCGAAGACTTGCTTGTCGACGACGATCACGTCGACCCGGCCGAACCAGAACATCTTGTTTTGCGCCTGCTGGTTGGAGGGCTGGAAATAGTTGGACGGGAAGCGGCCGTCGGCGCCCGGCCGGTAGCGCGCTTCGAAGGCGGGGCCCAGGTCGCGCCAGCCGTTTTGCCAGATGGCGAAGGTGTAGCGGTCCAGATCGGCGATCGTCTTGAGTACGATGTGCCGGTCGCGCCGCGAGATGGCGATGTTGTGGAACGTGATGAACTCGTCCGAGAAATATACGCCGCGGCCGTCGCTGCCGCGCACGCTCACCGCCAGGTCGACGCCGTCGCCCTCCCTGAACGGCAACAGCCGCACGTTGGGCGTCTCGCGAAACGTCACGCCGCTTCCGGCGCGCCGCAGCGCTTCGGTGACCACGTCCACTTCGATACCCCCGGCCTTGCCTTGCGCGTCACGGAACGAGAAGGGCGGCCGGCTGCCTTGGTAGACCGCCACCAGCTCGTCCGCACTCGCGAGGGCGGTCAAGCTCACGAAGGCGAGGGTGCACAGCGCTGCCAGTCTTTTCATAGTCCGCTCGGTGTTGCAATTTTGTGTTGTGACAATTCGATATTTTTCACGCCCAACCCTAATGGTACGATAATTCCTACTGGCAATTCCGATATCGTCGCAGTCCGATTACTAGAGAACGGAATCATGGGTATTACTCCAGAAGTGACTCGTCGTACCTTTTTAAAAGTATTGGCCAGTGGCGCGACCGTCGGCTTGTCGGTGACCAGTCTGCCCGGCATGGCGATGAACGCGTCCCGGCCGCGATTGACCGAGGTGCCGGCCTGGGCGCCCGAGCCGGGCCGGGCCCGATGGCGCATCGATGGCCTGCCAAAGGTGCTGGGGCAAAAAATCTACGCGCGCGATTTCAAGGCGCGCGACTTCAAGGACTGGCCGCAGAACGAGCAGTTCCTGTATGCGGTGCGCTGCGACCGCTACGACCAAGTGGTGACGGGATACGACCTTGACATGCTGCCCGCCGGCCTGCGTCCGGTGGCGGTGATCGACGCCCAGGCACTGGTCGACAAAAAGCTAAAACTGGCCGACGGCATGAACAGTCCGTTCCTGGCCACCATCGGCAAGCCTGCGGACTTTTTCGGACAGCCGGTGGCGATGCTGATTTTCGCCAATTTCGACGCCTACCGCCGCGCCGTCAAAATCCTGCAGTTCAATCCGGACGTGATCAAGTACGGCGCGCCGGCCGCCACCGCGACCGGCACCTACACGCCGGTCACCAGTTATATCCGCGACGACGCCAAGAATTTCAACTACGTCTACACGCCGAACTACGCGGCGAACAAGGACGCCGTGTCCGCCGGCATCTCGGCGGCGATCGACGGCAAGACCTGGCCGACCTTCACGCGCCGGTTCTACACGCAGACCATCGATCCGATGTTCATGGAGCCGGAGTCGGGCATGGCGTGGTACGACCCGGCCACCCAGCAGCTGAACCTGGTGCTGGGCACGCAGTCGCCCAGCGGCGACCTGCGCAACGCGGCCGACATCTTCGACGGCAGCGCCTACCCGGTGAAGGATATCGATTTGCTGTCGTGCTACCCCGGCGGCGGTTTTGGCGGGCGCGATTCGTCCCTGTTCTCGATGTACCTGGCCCTGGCCGCGCCGTTCTCGAGCGGGCCGCTGCGCTGGGCGCAAAGCCGCTTCGAGCAGTTCCAGGTCGGCCTGAAGCGGTGCGAGACGGATTTCAGCGAGACCCTGGCGGTGGACGCCAGCGGCAAGATCCAGGCGCTGCGCTGCGATTTCACGCTCAACGGCGGCGACCAGATGAACCTGACGCCGTTCGTGGCGCAACTGGCCGCGCTCAGTTCCATGAGCTGCTACAACATCCCGCGCGCGATCGCCAACGCCAGGTCGATGCAAACGCCGCAACTGATGGGCGGTTCGCAGCGCGGCTTCGGCGGCCCGCAAGCCTTCATGGCGATCGAGACCCTGCTCGACGAAGCGTCGCAGGCGCTCAACATCGATCCCTTCGAGCTGCGCCGGCGCAACCTGCTGGGCAAGGGCCGTGGCGCCACCGTGACGGGCGCGCCGATCCTGCAGGACCTGCAACTGGAAGAGATGCTGCAGCGTCTGGAGCGGCATCCGCTGTGGCAAAACCGCAAGCTGACGCAGCAGGCCAAACAGCGCCAGGGACTGCTGTACGGCGTCGGTTTCGCGCTGTCGAACGAGGCTTACGGCACCTCCGGCGACGGCATGTTCGGCGCCGTGCAGATCGAGCCCACCGGCACCATCACCATCTACACGCCCTACATCGACATGGGCAACGGCGCCGCCACCGCGCTCGGGCTGGCGCCGGCGTCCTACCTCGGACGCAACGCCAACAGCATCAACATGGGCGAGACCCAGTTGTTCGATACACTCAACCTGACCACCACCTTGCCAAAACCGCCCGCGCCCGTGCCGCAGAACTACGTGCTCAAGGCGTCCGGCTCGGCCAGCGCCTGCCTGGGCGCCTTCTACCAGTACCACGTGGTGGAGCAGGCCGGACTGGCGCTGGTTTTGCAGACATTGCTGCCGGCGGCCAACGCCATCTGGGGCAGGGAGGTGCCGGCCGCCGCGCTGCGCTGGAAGGACAACCGGCTGCACGCGGAGGGCGTGAAGTCGCTGCCGTGGTCGGCGCTGGTCAAGCAGGCCACGCGCATGCGGCTGCCGATGGTGGCGGTGGTGCATGCCAGTTATGTCGGCGGCTTCGCCACGGCCCCGTTCACCTTCCGCAGCGGCGCGGCGACTTTGCCGCTCGACTATATCGCCATGGGCCTCACGGTCGACACCTTGCAGCCGGTCCCGCGCGGCCAGGTGGCCAATCCGCCGTCCATCAACTTCCGCTTCGGCCGCACCACTTACGCGCCTTGCGGTTCGCTGGTGGCGGCCACGATCGAGCCGCGCACCGGCGTGATCGCGGTCGAGTCGGTGGTCTCGGTGCTCAGCGCCGGCGTCCAGCATTGCCCGCAGATGGTGTCCGGCCAGTCGCAGGGGGCGATCGCGATGGCGCTGGGGAACGTGTTGCTCGAGCATTGTCCGAACGACCGCACCGGGCCGGGCAACGGCACCTGGAACCTGAACCGCTACGCCATCGCGCGCTCGACCGATATTCCGCAACAGGAATTGATCGTGCTGCCGCCGGCGCCGGGCGAGACCACCGCGCGCGGCATCGCCGAGGCGGTGATGTGCCCGATCGGTCCTTCCATCCTGAACGCGCTGGCGATGGCCACCGGCGGCAAACGCTATACGACGACGCCGGTGACCGCGCGCGCCGTCCTGGAGTCCCTGAAATGACACAACCGATCCGTTTCCACATCAACGACAAACCCGTGCAGGCCGACGCCG
>Ga0105244_10001797_pt1 | contig 16809 bp, 22 predicted proteins | sample KBSM44metaG_FD_80423 | JGI IMG/M metagenome (GOLD analysis project Ga0105244, IMG submission 80423) | Miscanthus rhizosphere microbial communities from Kellogg Biological Station, Michigan, USA - KBS M4-4 metaG | ecosystem: Host-associated > Plants > Roots > Rhizosphere > Soil | place... | reverse complement strand
GATCGTCTTTAATGCTGAACGGTGTATCTTTCGGCGCACCGACAGCGCGAGAGGATTTGTAATACAGCGCCGCCAGGTCGGCATCCATTTCATTGCTTAACGCGCGGAAAGCCTGAGAGAACTGGTCAGCCAAAATGACGTCGTAGTTACCTGACGGACCAATCGCCAGTTGTTCTTCACCGTTCCATTTGACCGGGGCCATTTTGGATTTGGTGATTTTGACATCCACGGTACCGATGTTTTGATCGCCATCGTTTGGCGCGGTTGCCGCCGGGGTGATATCAACGGTGGTAGTTTTCGGTGCTACCGGCGCGGTGACGGTCTGGTCTTTGGCCGCAGCATCTGCTTTTGCATTGCGCGCCACGGCAGGGATAAAGCCCACCTGCTCGCGGGATACGCGGTTCAGTGCGGTGTAGAGAGTAGGAATTAACCCAGTAAGCGTGTTGCTCATATACTAAATATCCTTTCGATTAATCGACGATGCTGACGCCGTCGCTCAGGGCAGCCTGCTTGCCTGCGCCATCCAGAGCGTCGAACGCACCGCGTTTCATGGTTTTTTGCCCGGCCTGATGCTGCGACTGATGTGAACCGCCGCCGCTGTTGCCGGACGCTTTGAGGATGTAGTCTTTCTGCGGATGCAACTCGACCAGAGATTCCAGCGCTTCATCGAAGCCAGCCAATTCGCCGGGTTTGGTACGGGAGAACACCTTATTGCCCTGCCCGTCGTAAGCCACGACCTTGCCGTCTTCGATTTTGAAGTTTTGCCCGAAGTGGGAACGCACGAACTCAGCCGGAATCGCCATCTTCTCGGAAATGAACTTAGAGCCACCGAAGCGGCCGCCAATCATCTCGTCGTAGAGCTGGGTTTCGAGCTGCTTGGTCTTGCCGTTCGCTTCGTCCAGCTGCTGCTGGAATACCTTGGTGATCTCGGCCTTCACCTGGTCAACTGCGCCTGCGTCGATCAGCTTCTTCTGGTCGATTTTGGTCATCATTTCCAGGGCCTCGACCGCTTTGGTCGGGTCGGTGATGCCAGCGAATTTCGCGAGACTGGCTTCCGCCGCTTCCTTCGCTTCACGATGGGTTTTGGCCTCACCGTTCAGAGAAGTGATTTTGGTCATCGCTGCGACCGCGTCGAACGGTATTTCTTTGCCGTCATCATGGACATAGACAGGCATACCGTTTTCAACGACCACATTGCCGTTAGCATCAAGTTTGAGTTTCATTGTTTTTGCTCCAGCCTTCCGGCCATTGATAATGGGTCATCCGACCCTGGCGCCGCGTCGCATCCGCTCAGCGGCAGGCATAAAAAAAGCTGCCCGGGGGCAGCCTTAATTGGATTTTTCGTATCAGAAATGAGCGTTATTCTTTGCTGTGCAGCCTGGTGTAAACAGAGCCGATCAGGACGCCAATCATTCTACCCTCAGGTGTTATTTCTCCAGCTTCCTTACAGATAGCATCAAGTTGCTCGACAACGTCATCGGGCAGCGGTTCAGCGTGGGCCAGTTCAAATGCTTTTGTCAGGTACGGGAATTTATTCTCAGCCAATCTAGTATCTCTGGGTCGAAAATGTTTCGCTTGTCGCCATTCACAAATGCTGAAACTATCTTGGCAAACAGTTCCTTGGGCGACTCTGCTGAATAGGCGCTTAATGCACGCCACCAGCCTTTATCATAGGCACTATCTAGGCTTTTCGCCTCCAGGACTTGATACACGTGTCAGCTGCTCAAGGGTGAGATACTCTCCATGGTCGTTAAACAACTCAGGTACAGTGATATTACCGTCACGCAGCATCTGTGCCCTTGTAACGCCCAGCACCTGCTCCTGCCGGGCGTAAGGCTGTCGGGTAAGCCAGTCGGCGTATGTGGTATGCGCTGGCACTTGCCCGTCCATTGAGGCGCGTGTGGCACTACTCAGTTCGCCGGAGGGTATCGTCAACTCTTCCCACGATTTCGTAACCAGAATTTCGCAGGAGCGACAGCAGAAATGGATTTTACCGGGTCCGCGCAGATACGGAATCTGATGCCCAAGCGGCTTGCCGTCGAGCGAGTAAAGTTTGCGGTCACGGATGATGCACCATTGGCTGGTATGGGTGTCCAGCGTTGAGGACCACTGTTTGGCCTTCACGATATCACTGTTAGCCTGAGCGAATTCCTGACGCGCAGTGGCGGCAATATGATTCACCGCTGTACGCGTCACTACAGCCAGGTCGCGCCGGGATGCGTTGATCGCCCCGTCTTCACGGTTGAGTTTTGGTGTGCCGGCTACACGCCGGACAATCTGCTCTACCGTTTCACCCTGGAGGAACCCAGAGCGGACAGCGTTGGTGATTTTGTCCAGCCGATCAGCCTCAAGCTTCTGGCCCCACTCCTTCAGCAGACGCCCCTGGAACGGCTGCGCCACTGCTGCGGCGTAGACCTGCTCAGGTGCGATACTCTGCAGCGGCACATGCTTGACGATCTGCTTCGGAATGATGCTGCTGAACAGGTCCAACTGGTATCCGGCCTCATACTCAACATAGCGCATCAGCTCCCGCGCCAGCGCATCGTTAATCGGCTCATAGGCCTGTTGGTTCAGTTCGCGCACGCCAGCGAGCAGCGATGCCAGGCGGCGGGCGCTGTAGGTATCCGCTTGTTTGCCGTCCAGCAGCACCAGCAGTTTTGCGGCAAGGTCAGCATCCATCTTATTCAGAAGCGATATCATGCGCCGTGCAACGCCAGTACCATAACGGGACACATACAGGCCATGGGCTATCGTCTCGTCCTGCAGTCGGTCATTAACGGAACGCGCCATTTCACACCTCTTTTATCGGCGGTTCGGTCAGTGAAGCCGACTCGGTCAGCAGCTCGCTCAGCACCACGTCAGGGTCCGCATCGGCATCAATGATGTTCAGCTTCTGGAGGGATTTGATTGCGTCCACGCGGCGAATATCACCCCCCTGGCGCAACGCCTGGATGGCCAGCGCGGCTGGTGGGTTAAACTCTTTCGACTCCACATCCAGTTCGGTACGGACATCAACGCTGCCGCCATCCTTCTCACCGATATACTCAGCCATGATTTGCAGGATGTTGTCGATCGCGTCTTCCAGGCTGGTTGCCATGGTGTAGAGTGGCGACTGCTCCTGCATTTTCTCTTCAGAGGTCTGGTCTACGGATTTTGTCGAGGTGTTATCAGTGCGCAGAAGCTTCGCGCCCGCCTGTCGCATCTGTTCCACCAACTCAGCGAGGGACTCTTTGCCTGCACCTATGGAAGAGCCGGTGTGCTCGACGTATTCGAGCCCCTGCGTTTGACGGTCGGAGAATTGAGTTGCCGAGGAAGACCCGATAACCAACTCTTCACCATCGCCAAGGCCAAATACCGTCAGCAGGGGCACGCGCGCAACATGAAGAATATTGTCCTGCTCGCTCTGACTCTGCCAGTGCTTCACGTTCAGCAGCGCCATATTCAGGAGCGGCGGAGAACCACACATGAACCCGGTGCGCTTGGTGTAGAGCGTGACAAGCGTGATGTCCTGCCGCGAAGTTTGCCATTCTTCATGCAGCGTCCAGTTCACCTGGACATCAGCGCCAGTAGCTTTGCGGTAAATCTGCACCTTCCCAGGCGTCAACAGTCGGATCTGCTCAACTTTTGTCTGGCCGAAGTCGTCGCCGTCCTCGACCACCACTTCTTTTATTCGCAGCGCAGTAAGCTGCCTTTTACCGCCGACTATCTTTGACTTCCAGCCGATCACTTGGCGGGGATTCAGCATGGTTACGTATGGCCGTGCACCAGTGGCTTTCTCGTCGGCTTTGGTCTTCACCTGTTCGGCATCCACCCGCGGATAATCTACCAGCGCATGAGACAGGCCGTACTGCATCGCAAGACTGAAGAACGCCTGTGCCCAGACATCAAGGCGACTGGCTTCCAGATCCACGTTCTTCGTATACTCTCGCAGCACATCCGGGACGTTCTCGCCCAATTGAATTGGCTCAGCAAACACACGCCCAACGTTCTGGTTAATGGTCTCTTCGTATGCAGGTAATAGCGTGGCAACCGCCAGGCGCTTTTTGTAGTCCTCTTTGTCTTCTTTCGGCCAGCGCGGGAGATAAGCCTCGCCAAGCTGGCGCATGTACAGCGTGCCACCCATCAGGGCGTCGTTAATGTCCCACGCCTGCACCATGTTCCCATAGTCCAGATTGGGTGTTGAAATATCAGGCATGGGGTTAGAGCCTCAGATTGGTGACTTTGCCGACTTTCTTCGGCGGTGAATGCAGGACGGCGTATCGCGTGCCATCCCAGTCGTGATCTTCCTGCTGGGTGTCTACATCGTCAGGGTTCTTACTGTCGCGCACTAGCACTGGCACACGGCTTATCCAGCCCCGGCAGTAATCAAACACGTAAAACGCTGGTTTCTCAGGCGTGCCTGACTCCAGTTTCTTACCTTCAATGACGGCCTCGAGCATGTCAGCAAACAGGGCCGCGCCGTTCACACGCGATCCCGGCTTCTTGTTGGATGGAACCCATTTAACGCCCTGTGATTCCATCTTCTGCGCAATAGATAACTCATCATCGCCAGTGTTGTAGATCGCACCGTCAGCAGGACCAGGAACAATTTTCTTGCAGATACCGGGCATGATATTCAATTGCCCCTGCGTGACCCCGTTGAGCTTTATCTCTTCGGGTTCAGCCAGTTCCTCGCCCACCAGTCGCTTATCCACCCACGCCACGCCCTTGGCGACGTTCGTCGAGGACATATTCAGGCCTTTGTTCAACTCGTCAGGTGGACAGCCGTACCACTCGCCAATCAGAATCAGAGACCCGGCAGGCGGGCAGAACTGCCTACCGTCCGGTAGCTCGGCAGCGGTGCCGTCGGCACGCGCCCACCAGAGGTTAGAAAAGGGTTTGGATTCGCCCCAGTCGAGGGAACGGTCAACCGTCCAGCTATCCGGGATGCGGAACGGCATAATAACGTGCACCGACGCGTCCCAAAGATGGTCAAAGCGACCGCCGCTGGTAACGTCCCATGAACCCTCAACCCATGCTTTGCGCCGGTTAGGGTCTTTGATAGCCATCAGCGTTGCGATGTACTGCGGATCCAGATAAGGGTTCTCTTTGAACGAACCGTGAATTGCAACGCGGGTAAGCGTCACATCCTCTTCTCGCTCGGTCTGAGGGTTAAACACCTTCTGCGTTTCGCGAATGATGGTGCCGCGTGGTGCTGGCTCAATGAATCGCTTCTTCACCCAAGTGTGGCCGATGCCAAACGGGTTGGTCGTGCTGAACGTTTCCAGGGGGATCGGCTTCAACAGGTTGCCGTTCGCCAGCGGGTAGTTCTCTGGACGGAACGATGAGCGCCGGCAGGAGAACATCATTTCGTAAAACTCTGCTGATTGCTGCTTGGTCAGCTCGTTGAATCCGATGAACGGGAATTCCTGGCCGTGGTAGTCCCAGTAGTCACTCTCTTCTTTCCCGAAACGGAACAGCAGCTCTTCACCAGTAGGCCACACCCAACGTAATTCACTGGCCGATGCCAGATAGCGTGCGCCGTCGTTAAACAGGCGATACATACGCTTTGACTGCGTAATGATGTCGGTGAGGTTTTTATACTCAGTATCGAAAATCACGCCTCGCCAGAACGAGCCATAGCCCAGGCCGACCAGTCGACGAAAGCGCGCCAGCTGCGCGGCAGTTTTACCAGGCCCGCGCGTACCCTCGTAGAGGATTTCGTTACACGGGCAACTCAGGGAGAGCGATTGCGATCCCGGCAAAGGTTTCCAGACGGCTTTGTAATTCATCCACCCAATACCTCGCCCTGCTGTTTCTGCGCCGCTTTTTCCCAGTCGTCCACGTTATCGCAGCACGGGACCGGCATAATGCTGTGCGTTGCAGTGACCTTCTGCTCGACCTGCTCTTTAAACGCCTGCACCTTGATGTGCTTACCGAGCAGCTCCAGGTTCTTAACCTTGTCAGGCCATTTAATCTTTTTTAGGATACCAACCATCTCGCGGTCCTCTCCTCGCCCTTCAAACATATCGGCTAGGTCGAATCCGCTAAGGTAGCGCCTCCACGAAACTGGCCATTGCGACACCGGCTTTATGCTCATGTCATCGGTCATGATATCCAGCACGTCCATCTGGTCGATCTCAACTAAACGCCGCAGCACATAATCAGCATCAATGCCGACGTCTTCATTGCGCTTCGCTTTGAGTTCGGCGATTCTGTTTTGGATGTCAATTTTTGACAAGTTCTGGGCAGCTATGCGGTTCGCAGTTTTGATGCTGTACCCCGCCCGAATAGCCGCCTGTGTAGCGTTTAAATCGATGAGGTACTCGCGACAGAACATTTCTTGTTTGTCGGTGAGTGCCATTTAAATACCTTTGAGAGATGCTGATGGGCAACGTGAAGATTTACGCTGGCTTGGTTAATGGCGACCTTATGCCAATCATTGAAGACAAAACCTCAGAAGAGATCGTTTACGCTTTCACTGGCGACGATACTGGCGCTCCACCAACATCTGTGACAATTGAGGTAATAACCGAAAGTGGCTCTAAGGTCAGGATTTACATCCCTAACAGCTCAGCTGATGCCAGCGTTATGGTTGACGGGAAAAGTGTATAGCCATATCGCCATTACGATGGGTCTGCCCATGGTGATGGCAATAAAAAAGCCACCAGCAGATGCCAGTGGCTTCATTTAACAACACTCGAAAAGTGATTTTGGAGGGATCCAATTAATTGAGGATTCCGTCTATTTTTCTCTGTATGAACCCCTCGAGGAGTTTTCTGGATACTTCAATCAGCGTCCCAAGGCTTGCATCCTTAAAGCCTGTTTTGACCGTAGCCCATACTTCCTTGTTTCTGATGGCTTCAAGGAAATCATGCCCAGGCGCCGTTAGTCTCAACGGAACTTCGTCAAAAAAACCCTCATCATCTCGATCATCACTTTCTGGACTGAAGTATCCAATCCCACGTAGACCATCAACGCGACCTATTAACCCTCGGTCTTGTAATAAACGAATATGAAAACGGAATTCGTCAGACTGGTGATCAAATCCCAATACCATAAGCTTGGTAATACTGGTATGAGGCTCGTTCGAATCTTCAAATGCGATAAGTAGTCCTTTGAGATAATCTTGGTCGATTTTCATGCTTCCCCCTTCGTTTAGGGGTAATCTAGCATTATCGCAGGCACTCAGTGAATGCCTTCTGTAATGCCGATAAAAAAGACCGCCTAAGCAGCCTTTTTTACTTTACATAAGCTTTATTTTTACTTCATAACCCTCAAGACCTGACATGGTTTCATTCGGTATAAACTCAATCTCAGAAACCTCTTTGCCTGTTTTTTTGCGTAGTTCAGCAATTTTTTTAGTAATAAGAGCAGATATTTCTGCCTCGGCTTTACGCTCCAGTTCTTCGTGTTTCATGCGCAGACTCCTTTTTTAGACACAACCTTATATAAATCATAGGTTATCTTCTCAGAAGGCGCTTTGAATCATCATCCCGGATAGTTCTTAAAGAAACCTTTTTACTGCACTGATTATCTCTTCAGAGGAGAGTTCTCTGTCCGAAGCAACATAAATTTCGTTATGATCACCCGTAATCGAGTGAATTCCCACTCGCATAATCTGAAGATGGATTTCTTCACCATTTGGGTAATTGCGCAAAATTGTCGTCACGATTTTGGTTGTTTTTATTACTTCAACCGGTTGTGCATTGAAAAACACCAGTACTTTTTTCATTATGAACCTTTTCAAAGGCCTGCTGCGTTTAATTTAAGTTCTGAAAATATCATCATAAAAGGCCGCACAAGATTAGAGCGACCTTGGTTAATGTTATCCCAGTAAGATGTATCCTGTTTCCCTGGAGTTCCCCAGAAGTCATCAGGAAATGTGGCCGGGGTACCAGGCTCTGTCATCTGGTGTTGGCATAGCCGACAGAACCACAGTTGAGACTATGGCATTCGAAGAAAATAGCAAATTTATTTATCCAACTAATCGAAATAATTAATCAATAACTTAATTTCATTTAGCTGCGTCGGCGAGTGAATCCAACAGCAATCATCATCTAAGAACATTCTCAGTCCCGCGTTTCCATATGATTTTTTTACACGCTTACGCTTGTTGTTAAATCATTTTCGTCAAAACTCAACCCGAGTCATAAGGAAAGAGCGCCTTACCAGGGTTGAACTCAGGGATGAGATTTCACTCCTCAAATCAACGCTGGTGAGGTGCCTCAATCCCATAAGAAGTACTCTGCATACACTGCCCTCCCATAGAGGGCTTCTTTTTTTCATTTCAGACACTGTTCACGCACATAAGCCTGCAGGCCTGTCAGTTGTTTGGTGATGATGGTGATTCGCTCTCTAAGGGTGAAATAATCCCGTTCAGCGGCGTCAGTAAGTCCGGGGCTGGTTGCATCATCTACGCCGGGGCGCTGGCAATAAAAAGCCGCCTTAAAGGCGGCTCTGAACATGGAGCGCTAACTCATTACAGAGAAGCCTGCTTCCTCTTGAGTATTGCATTCGCCTCATCGCATTTTGACTGTAATTCCGTCAGTCGAATGGAGATGTCACTGGTTCGACAGTTTGTCACGATGCAGTAACCCTCCACCCATGCTTGTTCATTTTCATTAGTGAAGAGACTTTGAAATATCTCCACCCAATCATTGTTTGGCACCCTTTCAAGCTCAAAAAACTTGATCGCACCACTTCCACGAAGCGTCCTGTGCTCATCCAACCCCAAGATTTTCATGACTATACCCCTTTTTTATTTAGGGATATAAATACCATAAAGTTAAGAATAATCCTATATGCCGAAATTTAGGAAGATCGCAAGTACAGCTCACAATCACCTATCAACAATGATTTTGCTGCACCGTTAATTACCTTTTGAGTTTTGGCGGTGTTGTTCGATGTCCCGGATTCCCGCGAAATTGTTATTACCCTGCTCTATGGTTGCCAGCAGCGGCTCAATCCATAAAACAGCCTGGCAGTACGTCAACCCGCTGGCGGCAGTGGTGTCACCATCGGCTGAGTCAGTCCCGACGGGATCGGGGTGCATTGCGCTGGCACGTAAACGGTTCGCGTATTCGAGCAGCCCACCAGCGATAGCAGCAGGAACAGGCAGATCGCACGTTTTTTCATGGCGTAATATCTCCCGATATTCGATTACCGTCGTTTCGCTGTTCCCGGCCACAATTGCGTTTGCCCGCTGGGCAGTCTGAGCAGTTTGATTGAGCCGGTTGATGTTGAATGCCTGAGTGGCGATTACTTGCCCCTGCAGCGCGTTATCTGATTTGAGCACGCGACTTACACTCTCCGCTGTCGCAGCCTTCTTACTGTAGTGAAATGCCGACCAGGCCAGTCCGCCGAAAATGCTCAGTATAAAAGCGCCAATCACAATGAGGTATCGTATTTTCACTGGTCCAGCTCCCAGCACGTCAGCGCGCTTTCCTGGTCACGTCTTTCAACCTGGCCGTAACATCCGTCTTTCTGTCCTTTCGTCAGCCGGCAGTCACGCCCACCGTCTTTAATCCACCAACGGATTGCTTCGCACGCACCTTTGCGGTCACCGGCGTTAATTCGCTGATAGAAAGTGGAAGGAAAGCATTTGCCGGGACCGATGTTGTAAGGACAGAAACTGGCAATACCAACTTTCTGCGGTTCAGTCAGTGGAACGCGGATATTTTTCTTAACCCACGCCAGCGCTTTATCGCGCTCTATGGCGTTTACTTTCTTGCACTGGGTCTCAGTTGCGCGCTGCCCCTTAATAACTGGCTTTCCATCAATGACCGTTACGCCATGGCACAATGACCAGACGCCGCCAGGGTCAACGACTGCCACCAGCGCATTGCCCTCTTTCTCGCTGATGAACTGATCGAACAGTACCGGAGCTGAAGCACCTGAAGCGATGAGAGCCAGCATTACCGCACTCAGTTTTGCACGTGGAGAGGCCATAAATTATTCCTTCGCAGCATCAAGTACCTTGTTAATGCCCTTAATGACTTCGGGGGACTTCTGCACTGCAGGCGAATCATTACTGCCCTTGAGAAAATCGAGTACTGCCTGAGCACGCACCCGATCCAACTCAATACGTTCCTGCTGATTGCGGCGTTCTTCTTCTATGGATTTGCGATCGAGCTTTTCCGTTTTCCGCTTGTCCAGGTAACCAAGTAATGCAATCACTGCGCCAGCTACAGCTGTAGCCATATACACTCTCTCAAGAGTGACAATCCCGGCCATGCTGGACAGCAAAGACATTAGTGACCCCCAGTTGATTGCTGTATCGGCACTCTGATTCATACGTGTCATATCCGCACCTCCGTTTAAGGGTGGCGCTGTGTGAGTAGAAAGGGTCAGGTTCTCGGGCTGCAGCTAACGACAGGCTATCTGGTTTTGATTGCCCGGAACCTGGTAATAAAAAACCCGCACAAGGCGGGTTATGGATGAACAGCTTTACGAAACAATCCTGTCATTTGTGGGGATTAGGTGCCATGCTTCTTTTTTCATCCGCTGGCTATGACATGAAACATGAAGACAGAATTATAGGGAGCGCTGTCTATGACATTCTCCAGGCAGGGGTCGTAGATCACATAAGTAAAAAAATGCTGATTCAACACCTCACCCGTAAGTACGTTTACATCTATGAGACCAGCTCTACAGTAGAAGAATCTCTGCATTACGAATCTGCAATAAAAATTTTAAGCAAATCACCCGGCTAATCTGACCACAACGTTAACAGGACTCCAGATACATATAAGTGTGGTTTCAGAGGCCAGAAATGAAAAAGGCCGCCATTTGGCAGCCTGATTGAATGGTATAAATACTTGTCTTTCTAACTTAAGCCATACTGTCTAACTACAAGTCTTCTCAGCGCGTCTCTTTTCATGATCAGTTGGCGTCGCTCTCCTGGCCGGATGAGTTTAAATTCATCATCAAATGCAAGAGGTACAATCTTAAACCATTCTTTTGAATAGAAAATCCAGCTCATGCGGCTCCTTAATCACTAAATTCCTTACTTAAACCGTAGCGTGAAAGCGAAATTTTGATTAAGGATGAATCCGAATATAAATTGAGCTAAAGTATTGAATTATCGAAATACTTACTACCAGATGCGGTTAGCAGCAGCAATAAAAGCACAGCCGTTGTATAAATAAATACACTTCGCCGATTTAACATCAGAGCTGACGAGGCAGGCATGAAAAGCGAAATCGAAATCATAGGAAGTCTTACCCTGGAAATCATTCAGTCAGGTTGTTCTGAAAGATTATCTAAAAAAATTCTCCTTGAAGCGCTCTCTCGCAAATACATTGAATGCTATGAATCAGGCAGACCGGTTGAAGAATCTCTGGTTTATGAAGCGGCCCTGAAACTGCTCATTGATTCTTCAAGGTATCGGGAATCAGTTCTGAAGTAAGATCGTTAAGGCAAAGTCAGACTTGTCACTTGAGCGTCTTTAGTCGTTGGTGACCCCTGTTTCCATATCAAGAGACCGCTCATACCAAAACCAAATAAGCTTCCGGCCCTAAATACGAAAAAACTCCGCAGCATGCGGGGCTTCTATATATTTTTCGTTTTGCAAAACGGCGCTATGACAGGGGTACTGGTGCAATGCACCTCGCGAATACCCCTGTCGTATCGCCGGAAAGCAAAAACCCCGCCGGAGCGAGGTTTTCGAATTTGTCAGATTGTGGCTTAACAGCGCTGTTATCATGTCTTAGCTCTGCCAAGCATGAATACATTAAACAATTTATTGGCTCGCTTTCAACATTAAAATCATAAATAAGCACGATTAATCAAAAAAAAGGATTTATTACTCCTCAGCCAGTAGCTTTCGCGATGACAGATAAACCTTTGCCCTGAAAATCTCCAGGCACCATCTAACACGTCTTCTGGCTTCACTGTCAGTCAACCAGGGCGCGATATTCTGTAATTCACGAGTGATGTCTGAAATCTTTTTTCGTGTCGTGTAGAACTGAACGCCAACCAGATACACCGGGTCATTTGCGTCCAGCGCCAGCAAAACACTTTGCTCCACAAAATCGATGTCATCATTGCGAAAGGCCTGTTCAATTACGCTCACGGATTCCTTTGGCCAGAGAATGGCGTGGGCGCGCTTCATAATGTGCTGTCCTTTGAACCCCTCGTTGCGGGCCTGGTTCAGCGCGGCCGTAAAACGTTCAAGCGCCTTTTCCGACCAGCGATTTCCCCTCAGCCCATTCCAGCAACTATGGTTTCTTGGCATTTTTGGGGCAAGATCTCCCCTTACGCTCTCCCCCCAGACTGTCAGCAGCGATTTTATCCAGCCAGACTGGATAGCCGTTAAAGGTGTGAATTTACCGAGATAGCTCTTACGGGGAGCAGTAGCTATAGTTCCCAACCCTGCGAAGTGCTGTCGGCGTTGACGTGGAGTCATTGTTTTTTTCCTTGCTGTTGGGATTTACTTGTGTGGCGCGCGATCGCCTTGAGACATGCACGCGCAACGCTTTCGGCCTGGTACCGAATGAGGTGATCGAACGTCACGCGGCCTCCTGATGGCGCGCCCGGCGCTTTTCTATCAGGCGTGCGCGGCGGGTGAAGATTGATTTGATGCGCTGGAAGTAAGGAATGTCGAACTTGCGGACGGCGTTATTATTATTCAGGGCTTCAACCCGGTCAGCGCCGATACGCTCAATCAGCCCCTGCTCAAATGCTTTCTGCGCCCCAGCACGATCCCGGTTGCAATAGACACATTGCGCTGCGGTGTTGAGCAGATTGAATGCGAGGTGTGCAGCTGCGCCACGGGTACGGTAATGGCCACAGTCCATCGTACCGCCGAACTTCTGCTCAGGCATTCGACCGCAACTGATGCATGGCTTACCGGCGTCACGCAGGCGCACGTAACGATTAAAGGCGTCCTGGGCTTCTTTCCTCCATTTTGGCTTTGTCTTAAGTGCCAGGCGACGTTCACGAAGTCGCTTACGTTCCTCTTTCTCTTTCTGCTGTTTCTGCTTTTTGGCTTCCAATTGAGCAGCAGCCTTGGCAGCTTCGTTCGCTGCCTTACCGTGGGCGCTGGCGCATTCAAACGAGCAGACGAATTGACCGTCACGGGTCGGATGAAACCATTCCCGGCATACGGTGCATTTACGGCGTGGTTTACGCATGGGATTCCCCCCAGCGCTTCGCCCATTCAATTTCGATGAGGGATTTTTCACTGAACGCGACGTTTTGCTGGGTGCCGAACCAGTAAATGGCCTCAATGACTTCAACCATCTGGGGAATGGTCATCTTACTGGTTCGCTGACCGAACATCACAACGCCGCCGTCGAGTCCGGGCGCCATTCGCTGTTCCTGCTTCTTCGATTTGGCTACCATAGCAGTGATGAGGTCTTTCCAGTCGTCGGAATCGTACTTGTTTCCGAACCATATGACCTGGTCAGAGAGGTCTTTAAGGAGGGGCCACATCTTCCGGTTTTGCTCGAGCGTGCGGGTGGGCTCTTTGATATCGAGCACCAGCGGGCGCTTGCCATCAACAGGAAGCTGGCGAATGAAGTTAATAGCGTTCTGTTTAACGGTGTCGTTAACGAGGTGGAATTGTTGGGATTTCACGCGCCACCTCCTAGAGGTAACGCTGAATGCAGAAAATCGCAGGTGCATTTCTGCATCTGAGATGAGGTGATGTGTGGCTTGTGTTCGCGCATTTAAGTCCCCTCAAATGCGCACAGGTTTGTCAGTTGTTCAGGCTGACACTGGTATTATGGACAGTTGATTACAGGAAATCAACGAAACAGAAAATTCTGTCTTTAAGCTTAAAAGAATTCGTTTCTTTAAAGAATGCTAGATTACGCATGCCAGTCATTATAGTTAACAACTTTCAGGCCATAGCATAGGGGTTGCTTACAGTCCTTCGTGTTTCAACTCTAAGAAATGGGATTTATCCGGGCAGATCGAGATTGAATGTTTAAAAAACCAAATCCTCCAACCACTGATAGCGAGATGCCCTCATAGCCATGTATCTCTCGTTATAATCAGATGCCGAATTATTTTATTGACATTATTTCTAATATTTGTCATGTTATTGAATCTAATTCCAAACAAAAATCATGGCTTAGCGATGATTAATATCAATGATGAAATAGACAGTGCTATTGATGAGCTAGATGAAGATGATGCCCGTGAAGCTTACCTGTCATTTTTTAAAAATTCTTTCCCCTTCCTAATATGTCCAAGCTTGTATAAAAGAAGCGAAGACTTGCCAGCATTGAATTGGATAAAAGTGAAATACACCGATCACGCAATGCATGCTTTCCCCGCACAGCAAGGGGTTTACATATTTATAGTTGGCTTTGAAAATTCAAATCTCCCAAGTAACTCTTACGTTATGTATGTAGGTAAAGCGGGTGATGCAGATTCGCAAAATACAATCCTTAAAAGATTCAGAGATTACGTTAACCCGTCTGGATTTAGAGATAGACCCAGAGTTAAAAAACTCATAAAGTATTTCAGTGAACATCTTTATTACTACTACGCAACATTACCGACAGGTGAATCCACGGGTGATGTCGAATCTGCACTAGCAGATATTTTTGTTCCACCCTGTTGCCAGCGGGATTTTTCAGCAAGAGTTCGTAGCTTATTAAGAGGGGCGAGAATCATATGAACAAACGTTTGGTGCTACCATGCTTAAGAGGCTATATGGGTAGCTGGATTACCTATAGCTGCATGATGAGACTTTCAGATGCTGCTGAACTAATTGGTTTCGCCAAAGAACTCCATCAAATAGAAAAGCTATCCGGCAAGATACAGAGAGAATTAAATGAAGATAGAGCAAAAGAAATATCACGTTATTTAGTTGAAAATGATGACCGTTTTTTTAATTCATTAGTTGTAGCTGTTTATGATGGAGATCCTAACTGGCACGAAATTGGAGATATCACTCCCAATAACGAAGAAGCATCATCATTAGAATTTCCAGAATATGCAGGCAACTGCATTGGTTTCCTATCGATAACCAGAGATGAAAAGTTTTTCGCCCTTGATGGCCAGCATCGCTTGGCTGGTATAAAGGATGCATTGCAATTCAATGCAAACATATCTGACGAACTTATCAATGTAATAATTGTCGCACATAAAAACACACCAGAGGGAAAAATAAAATCTAGACGACTGTTTACCACCCTTAATAAAAAAGCAAAACTAGTAAGCAAGGATACAATTATAGCACTGGATGAGGATGACATCGCTGCCTGTATCACTAGACGCCTTATTGAATCAGATGATTTTATTTATTTTAATGAAAATAACATTTCCTTCAATACCGGACCGGTCAGAGACAAGACCAGCATCACATCCATTGTAAACATTTACGATAACGTCCAGAAATTGGTCGCATATAAGTTAGGCGTCAAAATAATTGAACTAGAAAAATACCGATTTAAAAACCACATCGATTTATATCAGTTCGTGTTTGATTTTTACTCTACGACTTTCGAGGCATGTCGTGAATTGAGGAACGTAATTGATAACAAGCACACCCCTGGCTTTTATAGAAACGCCGAGACAGGGGGGCACATCCTCTTTAGACCTATAGGCTGGGATTTATACACAGACATAGTCTTATATGCCTTAACAAATTTAAACCAATCCCTAAGCGGCGCAATAAAAAGAGTAACAACTAAAAACCTACATATGTCAGGACCTATTTTATCCAATAAAATATGGTCCATTAAGCAAAAGAAAATATTAAAAATAAGCGCAAAAAACATCAAAACAATACAGAAGAATATCTTATCCTAACGTAGGGCTTGCAAAACCGCTCCTTAGCGGTTTTGCAACACCTTCGGTCATGACGCTATTTAATATAGAATCACTCCTTTTTATTATCGAGTGCCGTAGATTTCAGTTTTTATTAAAAATCAAAAAGGATAGCTGTTGGATTAAACGCCTTCCTCACTCACACAATCCATATCGTGACGAACAAACTTCGGTATCAAGACTGGCTTTGACCAAGTCGTATACTTTCCCGCCGCGACCTGTTTTTGCCCATTCGACTACATCATCAACCCCTGGAGCATTCAGGTTGGCTCGTGGCCCGTAGAACCCAGACCAATCAATACGTTGCACATCTGGTTCAAGCCCATATAACTGGACATGTCTGCCAAGTGGCAGGTCGAACTGCTTCATCCAACGCTGGCTTATCTCACCAACACTCATCCAATGAACCCAGCGTGATGTAAGGCGAACCTTCAGCTCCCATTCTTTGTGCTTGTCGATATGTTCTGGCCAGCGCGCGGCAGTCTCCGCTATTTCTTCTTTGTTGCAGAGCACGCAGTTCATACAGCCCACACGTGCGGCTCCCTGAGTGTATAACGGGTTAGCTTTGATGCCAAAATGCTTATGCGCAGCGAATACATCAGCTGCAGTCCACTTGTGGATAGGCAGAAAATTGTAGAGGAAGTCGGGGTCACGACGGTCACTGGAAAATCGCTCATACCCGGCGCGCTTTGATGATTCGTCAGCACGAACGCCAGACCACTGCACTACGACGTCGCCGTCATCAAGCATTGGCTGCATAACTTTTTCGTACGCTATCTGAATTTTCAGTTCGTCAGTACAGAACCGATCGCGCAGCATTGGAAACTTTCCATGCAGCAGTGAGCAATCGAGAAAGCTATTTCCGGTAGGATGCATGACTGCTAGCGCTGCCTCAAGCGGTGTCTCAAACTCAACCCCCCAACGCTCTGCTGTACGAAGCCAGGACTGTCCGAATTTAGTGTCTGCTCTGGCCAAAGACGGCATCACAATTCCACGGTAGGCACCCATTCGGATAACCTGGCGCTTTGGCCAATTCTTTTGCAG
>Ga0105244_10001796_pt1 | contig 16810 bp, 14 predicted proteins | sample KBSM44metaG_FD_80423 | JGI IMG/M metagenome (GOLD analysis project Ga0105244, IMG submission 80423) | Miscanthus rhizosphere microbial communities from Kellogg Biological Station, Michigan, USA - KBS M4-4 metaG | ecosystem: Host-associated > Plants > Roots > Rhizosphere > Soil | place... | reverse complement strand
GAACTTCAGCCAAACCTGATCATTAATGCCACTGGCTCCACGCCGCTGCTCCCCCCGATTACCGGGCTGAAGGAGTGCATTGATGTTGAAGGCGGTCATCTCTTTTCCATCACCGGCATGATTCACCACCTGGACAGATTTGCCGACGCCGAAGGTAAATGCATTGCGGTGGTCGGCGGCGGCGCCGTAGGCCTCGACGTGATTGAATACTTCTCTGCCCGCGGCGCCCGCACGGTGCTTATTGAAATGCAGGATGGCCCCGGTCGCGACCTCGATATCATCACCAAGAACGCCATGTTGACCATGCTCGATGAACATCACGTGGAACAGCATATGCAGACACAACTTATCGCCGTTCATCCTCACCATTTCAGCGTCAGGAAAGCCGACCATACGTATGACATTCCCTTTGATTACGGCTTTGTGTGCCTGGGAATGCGCGCTAACAGAAGCGGCCTTGATGAAGTTGAACGCTGGGCCAGCACCCAGAAAATCCCCGTCATGAACATCGGCGATAGCGTAATGGCGCGCCGCATTATTGATGGCGTGCGCGAAGGTCGCAACGTGCTGGATGCCCTCGAAGATATGGGTGTGCTGAGCTAACGGCAGTCAAAAAAGAATTCTATTTTCAATACTTGAGGACTTTATCATGGCAGAACGTATAACGGGTCACACTGAACTTATTGGCCTGATTGCTACCCCCATCCGTCATAGCATGTCTCCGACCATGCATAACGAAGCTTTTGCTCATCTGGGTCTGGATTATGTTTATCTGGCCTTCGAAGTCGATAATCAGGAGCTGAAAGATGTCGTGCAGGGTTTCCGCGCGCTGAAGCTGCGCGGCTTCAATGTCTCGATGCCCAACAAAACCGCCATTTGCCAGTATCTTGATAAGCTGTCTCCGGCTGCAGAGTTGGTCGGCGCGGTCAACACCGTGGTGAACGACAACGGCGTTCTTACAGGCCACATTACTGATGGTACAGGTTATATGCGCGCCCTCGCCGAAGAGGGTATCGACATCATTGGCAAGAAAATGACCGTACTGGGGGCCGGTGGTGCCGCAACGGCGCTCTGCGTACAGGCAGCGCTGGACGGTGTGAAAGAGATTTCCATCTTCAACCAGAAAGACGCATTTTTCGCCAACGCGGAAAAAACGGTTGCTAAGATCCGCAACAACACGAACTGCGAAATCCACCTGTTTGACCTTGCCGACCATGACAAGCTGCGTCAGGAGATCGACAGCAGCACTATCCTCACCAACGCCACCGGTGTTGGCATGAAACCGTTTGAAGGCCAGATGCTGCTGCCAAACGACAGCTTCCTGCGTCCGGATCTGATCGTATCTGATGTTATCTACAACCCGCGCAAAACCCATCTGTTGCAAGTGGCGGAGAAAAAAGGCTGCCGCACCCTGAACGGCCTGGGCATGATGCTCTGGCAGGGCGCAAAAGCCTTTGAAATCTGGACGGGCAAAGAGATGCCAGTGGATTACGTCAAGAATGTCCTTTTCTAAGGGTCGGCATGATGAAAAATAAATATGTCCCGACCGCGGCCGGGCTGTATCTCAACTACCTGATTCACGGTATGGGGGTCCTGCTGATTACCCTCAATATGGCGAATTTACAGGAACAGTGGGGAACAGACCGGGCTGGCGTTTCTATCGTCATTTCGTCCTTAGGTATCGGTAAGCTCGCCACCATCGTGACGGGCTTTTTGTCCGATCGTTACGGACGCAAACCCTTTATCTACCTTGGCATCCTGAGCTATCTGATTTTTTTCTTCGGTATTTTGCTGACCAAAAATATCTACATGGCCTACTTCTTTGGCATTCTTGCCGGGATGGCGAACAGCTTCCTCGACTCCGGTACCTATCCGGCGCTGATGGAATCTTTCCCGAACTCCGCCAGCCGCGCTAATGTGCTGATCAAAGCCTTTGTCTCTGCCGGGCAGTTCCTGTTGCCATTCATTATTAGCCTGCTTCTCTGGGCGAACATGTGGTTTGGCTGGTCATTTATCATCGCAGCCATATTGATAGTGCTCAGCGGTATCTACCTGATCAAAATGCCCTTTCCCGATCACCGGGCGAAAAAAGAGGTTGTGGAGCAATCCTCTGTGACTGCCACACCACAGCCTGATGCCAGCATGATGGACATGATCATCTTCACGCTGTATGGCTATATTGGTATGGCGACCTTTTATCTGGTGAGCCAGTGGCTAGCGCAGTACGGTCAGTTTGTTGCCGGGATACCCTACGAATCGGCGATCAAATTACTGAGTATCTACACAGCGGGTTCGTTGACCTGCGTGTTTGTCACGGCCACTTTTGTGAAAAACGTGATCAACTCCGCCGTGGCAATGGTGCTTTACACAGCCATTTCAGCCATTTCGTTACTCGTTGTCTGTCTGTTCCCCACGCCGTTTATTGTCACCGGTTTTGCCTTTGTGATCGGTTTTTCAGCAGCTGGCGGGGTACTGCAACTGGGTGCGACCATCATGGCCATGAGTTTCCCAAGTGGAAAAGGCAAAGCCACGGGTATCTTCTATACCGCAGGTAGCATTGCCAGTTTCACCATCCCGCTCATCACGGCAAAACTGTCGAAAATCAGTATCGCCAGCATCATGTGGTTTGATTTAATTATCGCCATCATCGGCTTTGTGATTGCACTGTACATCGGTTATCGTCAGTTTCAGGTTCATTCGGCCCAGCGAACCGCTCGCGTTGCGGCGACGGCCTGAACGTTCAGCGAAAAAGAATAATGGATACCAACATGACTCAAGCTGTAAAGGTTAAAAATATCACCTTCCAGGAAGGGGAAACGCTGATTTGCGTGCCGCTGATCGGCAAAACACTCGATGATGTCAAAGCCGGTGCCCTCACACTGGCAACCGCAGGTGCCGATCTGATTGAATGGCGTGTGGATCATTTTACTCAGGTAACAGACGCAGAGCAGGTTCACCAGGCACTCGTTGAAATTCGCAAACTGCTGGCGGACATTCCTCTTCTGTTTACTTTCCGCAGTAAACGCGAAGGCGGTGAAACTGAGATCGCCGATGAAGCTTACTTTGAACTGAACCGTCAGGCAGCGGTGAGTGGGCTGGTCGATCTTGTTGATCTCGAACTGTTCAACGATGAAACGCAGCTTCGTGCGGTGATTGATGCCGCACATGCGGCGGGTGTCAAAGTTATCATGAGCAGCCATGATTTCCACAAAACGCCCGCACAGGAAGAGATTATCTCTCGCCTGCGCCGCATGCAGGATCTGGGTGCTGATTTGCCGAAAATTGCCGTGATGCCGCAGACGCCAAAAGATGTGCTGACGCTTCTTTCCGCCACACTTGAAATGAAAGAGCAGTATGCAACGCGCCCGATTATCACTATGTCGATGGCAAAAATGGGTGGCGTAAGCCGCGTAACCGGGCGTCTGTTTGGCTCGGCCATGACGTTCGGTACCGTGGGTCAGGCTTCCGCGCCAGGCCAGATCGCCATTGCCCAACTGCGTGAAATGATGGGCATGTTGTCCTGATTTCAGCCTTAAAATGGTATCGCCCGGAGCAACACTCCGGGCATACCGCTAACGTTTTTTCTGGCTGTCATCGATGATGAAGTTTTTAAACGACTGAATCGCAGGAGAAAGCACCCTGTCTTTCATGGTTGCCAGATAGATAAAGCGTGGGGGGATTTTGTTTTTGATCGCCAGAATATGCACATTGTAATTTGCGAGTGCGGAAATGCGCGGCATGATGGCAATCCCGTAATCAATACTTACCAGCCCCGCCATTGCGGTGTCCTCCTCAACATAGCAGGCAATGTCTGGCACCAGTTTTTGCTGAATAAACACATTATCAATAAACGGTCGTAACCCACTATTTTCAGAAAAATAGATATAGGGATAATGGATCGTTTCCACAAGATCCACTTCGTCGCGATATAACCTTGCCAGTGGATGATCCTTCGCGGTTACAACCACTAACTCCTGCTGAATGATCGGAATAAAATCAATATCTGACTCATCCGCAATATAGGAACATATCGCAAGATCGGTGCGACCTGACTTTAACTCCTGTAACAGTGTCAGCGATGTGCCCTGGGTAAAAGAAAAGGTTACGTTATGTCGACCTGGCGTAGCAGAATAATTATGAATGAGTTGTGGAACAACATATTCGCCCATCGTGTAAATAAATGCGATGCGAATATTTTCCTTCGTGTCCATGCTGCTCTTTTGCAGCGTCAACCGACCGTTTTCTAGCGAGGCCAGTGCATCCTCAACATAGGGGAGAAAGCGTTTCCCGTTTTGGGTGATCTCAACATTGCGCCCCTTGCGGGCAAACAGCGACACACCCAGCTCTTTCTCCAGTTCAGAAATAGCATGGCTTAGCGACGGCTGCGTGATGAAAAGGCTGGAGGCAGCTTCAGTGTAGTGTTCCGTTTCCGAGAGCCGTTTAAAATAATAAAGTTGCTTTAGGTTCATTATTTTTGACCGTATAATATAAGATAAAATCACTGCGATAAATATAACACAAAGGGAGTATCGAACGGCCTTAAAAGCGCAAACACCCGTATCACATCAAATATTATCTGACACTGTAATCGGCATGTAAAAAACGGTTTAAAAGATGGTAAAACCGAACCTTATTAAAATATTTCTGCATGTAGAGAAACATGCAAAAATATTTTAAACTTTAAAGGGCATTTATATGAGGACGATCGCAAATCAGGAGAGCGCCGTGCCATTGGCGGGAACCCGTAAAAGAAGCCGGGCGCGAATTGTAATTTTATTGTTGTTATCCGTTGGTACCATGATTAATTATCTGGACCGCACCATCCTCGGCGTTGTCGCCCCCGCCCTGACGCGTGAATTGCATATCGACCCCGCGATGATGGGTATCGTTTTCTCAGCGTTTGCCTGGACCTATGCGCTGGCACAAATCCCCGGTGGCATGTTTTTAGATCGCTTCGGTAACAAGCTCACTTACGCACTTTCTATCTTTTTCTGGTCCACTTTTACGCTTTTACAAAGTTTTTCTCTGGGCCTGAAGTCCTTGCTGCTCTTTCGCCTGGGGCTCGGCATCAGTGAAGCACCCTGCTTTCCGGTTAACAGCCGCGTTGTCGGTACCTGGTTTCCGCAGCACGAACGTGCTCGCGCCACGGCAACTTACACGGTGGGGGAATATATTGGGCTGGCAGCATTCTCGCCGCTTTTATTTTTAATCCTTGAGCACCATGGCTGGAGAACATTATTTTTCATCACCGGTGGATTAGGCATTGTCTTCACCTTTATATGGTGGAAGTTTTATAAAGAGCCACATGAATCCACGACTGCTAATACAGAAGAGCTGGAATACATCGGCGTTAAAAATAAGGAAAACGCCAATGACAATGTGCCTTTCAACTGGGCTGATGCCAAGCGCCTTCTTTGCTGCCGCCAAGTGATTGGTGCCAGTCTTGGGCAGTTTGCAGGCAATACAACGCTGGTTTTTTTCCTGACCTGGTTCCCGACCTATCTTGCCCAGGAGCGCCAGCTCCCGTGGCTTCACGTTGGATTTTTTGCGACCTGGCCCTTTCTTGCCGCCGCGATAGGCATCATTTTTGGCGGTTGGGTTTCCGATAAACTATTAAAGAAAACGGCCTCGGTAAACGTCAGTAGAAAATTACCGATAATCACCGGATTATTGCTCTCAAGCTGTATTATTGCCGCTAACTGGATGTCAAATAACACAATGGTGATTGTGATAATGTCCATTGCTTTCTTTGGTCAGGGAATGGTGGGTCTGGGCTGGACACTTATTTCAGATATCGCGCCGAAAAATATGGCAGGTCTGACCGGCGGAATATTTAATTTCTGCGCCAATATGGCATCTATCATTACGCCACTCATTATCGGCTTTATCATTGCCGGCACGGGGAATTTCTTCTATGCGCTGATCTATATTGGCTTAACGGCGCTGATAGGGCTGGTGGCGTACATCTTCATCATTGGCGACATTAAGCGTATCGAGTTCAATTAACCGATGGCTCCCGGCGCTTCGCTCGCCGGGAGTCCGCAGGCTAGATATCCTTCACCCGGCTGGTCAGGAACAATGTCACCAGCGACAGGGCAGCAATCACCCAGTATACCGCTGCATGCCCGTAGCTTTGCGCCAGCGCGCCCTGAATCACCCCCGCCAGGATCACCCCCGTCGAGATACTGTTGGTGAAAAGCGTTGTCGCGGAGCCTGCACGACCCGGCATCAAGTCCTGGAACCACAGCATGCCAATCCCGGCGATAATCCCGATGAAGATAGCGTTAAAGATTTGCAAACCCAACAGCGCTTCGCGGTTATGGAACATCAGTAACCCTGCATAGAACAACACGCCAGCCATCACGGCGCTTACCATCATTCTGCGTTTACCAAAGCGTTTAACATAGTAACCCGCCAGGATCATTGCCGGGATCTCAAGCCCTGCGGCCGTCCCCATTAGCACACCGGCCAGGCTGTCCGGTAGCCCCAGTTCGCTGCTGATCCACAGCGGCATGTCGATGATGTACATGGTGTTGCAGGTCCACATCAATGTGGAGGCGATAAACAACATGCGCACGTTTTTGTCACTCCATCCACTGACCTGCGTCACCGGCACATCAGCCGGTTGCGCGACACGGGCCACGGAAGGCAGCCAGAAGGCAATCATCACCAGGCTAATGACAAAAATACCTGCGGCGATGGCGTACATGGTGGTGAAGCCATAATTGAGGGCCAGCATAAACGCCAGCGGTGGGCCAATCACCCAGGCCACGGAAATCTGCGCACGCATAATGGAGCTGAACATCACCACTTCACGGGCGGAGCTATCCGCATATTCACGGGCCAGCGCGAAGAGTTGCGGCATAGCGGTGCTGGCAAGCGAGGCGAGGAAGACGCCGCAGGTAATGAGCGTGAGATAATGGCGGTTAAAGGCAAACAGCAGCGCATTACCCACCGCCATCAGGCAGCAGAACATAATCAATTTGCGCCGATCGCCCTGGCGGTCAGAGCGCTTTGCCAATGCAAGGCTTACCCCAATCCCGGCGATGGCGTTCACCGTGTAGAACAGCCCAACCCAGAAAGGTGCAACGCCCACTTCACGGCTGAGGAACAGACTGAGCGTGGGTGCCTGTAGTGCCCCCGCCACCCCGATCATAAACGCGACCATCATAAAAGCGAGGTAAATACCGTTCAGGCGGCGTCCCATCGTCATCAACCAGAGCATAAAGATCCTTGCATGCAGAAAAACGAAAAAAGCCAGCAGATGATACCTGCTGGCGTGGTGATTCGCACCAATACTCAGTCACACATGATGGCTGCGATTCAGGGTAAGTCAGGGTATGAGACCGGGGATGTCACTTCCCACTGCATTAATTCTTCGAGCATTTTCAGCCGTTGAGCCGCGTCAGGGCATGAAAGCCATGATGCACCCTGGGTCGCACGAAAATACGCTAAGTAAAATTGCCGGGTTAATCTCTTCATACTCCCCCTCCTCGCTTTCATCGAAGAGAATTATTGGCTTAATATAGGGATTAATAAATTGCTGACTTTTTCTCAGGAGTTCCCCTTTTATGTCTTCTGGTCGCCTGCAACAACAGTTCATCCGCCTGTGGCAATGCTGTGACGGGAAGTCGCAAGAGACCACCCTCAATGAGCTGGCGGAGTTGTTGAGCTGTTCACGTCGCCATATGCGCACCCTGCTCAACACCATGCAGGCACGAGGCTGGCTGACCTGGGACGCGGAAGCCGGACGTGGCAAGCGCTCGCGCCTCACTTTCCTCTACACTGGCCTGGCTTTGCAGCAGCAGCGCGCCGAGGACTTACTGGAACAGGATCGCATCGATCAACTGGTGCAACTGGTGGGCGACAAAAGCGCGGTGCGGCAGATGCTGGTGTCGCATCTGGGCCGCAGCTTCCGCCAGGGGCGGCATATTCTGCGCGTCCTCTACTACCGCCCGCTGCGTAACCTGCTGCCCGGCACCGCGCTGCGCCGCTCCGAGACCCATATGGCCCGGCAAATCTTCAATGCCCTGACGCGCATAAATGAGGCAAATGGGGAACTGGAAGCCGATATTGCTCACCACTGGAAAGAAATTACCCCTTTGCACTGGCGATTTTATTTGCGTCCTGGCATTCATTTTCACCATGGCCGTGAGCTGGAAATGAGCGATGTGATCGCTTCACTTCAGCGCGTCAGTACCTTGCCGCTCTATTCACACATTACCGACATCGTCTCCCCTACGCCCTGGACGCTGGATATTCATCTGAGCCAGCCGGATCAATGGCTGCCGTGGCTGGTCGGGCATATCCCGGCGATGATCCTGCCGCAGGAGTGGAGCACCATGGCCAACTTTTCAAGTCACCCGGTGGGAACCGGCCCCTATGCCGTCACGCGCAACAACACCAACCAACTTAAAATTCACGCCTTTGAAGACTACTTTGGCTTTCGCGCCCTGATAGATGAGGTCAACGTTTGGGTGCTGCCGGAAATTGGCGACGAACCCAACGGCGGCCTGACAATAGATGGCCCTACCGATAGCGAAAAAGCCATCGAAAGCCGACTTGAGGAGGGGTGTTACTATTTGCTCTTCGATGCCCGTTCCCATCGTGGCGCAAACCAGGCGGTGCGCGACTGGGTAAGCCAGATCCTGTCCCCCTCCAATCTGCTCTACCACGCGGAAGAGCATTATCAGCGCTACTGGTTCCCGGCTTACGGGCTTTTGCCTCGCTGGCATCATGCCCGCCCCGGCAGCGGCGAAAAACCTGCCGGGCTGGAGTCGCTGACGCTCACCTTCTATCGCGATCATAATGAACATAAAGCCATTGCTAACACCATGAGCGCCCTGCTTGCCAGCCAGGGTGTGCACCTCGATATTCAGGAGGTGGACTATGCCGAGTGGCATGCGGGGGAGATCGTCAGCGATATCTGGCTCAACAGCGCCAACTTCACGCTGCCGCTCGACTTTTCTCTTTTTACCCACCTCTACGAAGTGCCGCTCATCCAGCACTGCGTGCCGCTGGACTGGCAGGGCGATGCCGAAAAATGGCGCGCAGGAGAGATGAACCTTGCCGTCTGGTGCCAGCAGTTGCTGGCAAGTAAAGCCATGGTGCCGTTGATCCATCACTGGCTGATGATTCAGGGCCAGCGAAGCATGCGCGGGCTGCGGATGAATACGCTCGGCTGGTTTGACTTTAAATCCGCATGGTTTGCCCCGCCGGATCCATAACGCTTTCCGAAAACTGACAAAATCATTACACTGTTGCGGTGCTCAACGGGGTGCTGCGCGTCATGCGTGTGCTGAGAAAATACCCGTCGAACCTGATCCGGATAACGCCGGCGAAGGGATTTGAGGCTCTCGCTCAAAATCCTTTGCCACCTACATTTTTTGAGGTGCAAAGTGCTTAAAAAAGTTCTGCCCGTCATGCTGTTGGTTGCCGCTCCTGTTTTTGCTAAACCGACGCTCACCGTTTACACCTACGACTCTTTTGCCGCTGACTGGGGCCCTGGCCCGGTAGTTAAAAAAGCCTTCGAAGCGGACTGCAACTGCGAGCTGAAACTGGTGGCGTTGGAAGATGGCGTCTCACTGCTTAACCGTCTGCGCATGGAAGGCAAAAACAGCAAAGCGGATGTGGTGCTGGGGCTGGATAACAACCTGATTGAGGCGGCCTCACAGACCCATCTGTTTGCGAAAAGCGGCGTCGCCACTGATGCGGTTAACGTACCGGGCGGCTGGAACAATGACACCTTTGTTCCCTTCGATTACGGCTGGTTTGCCTTCGTCTACGATAAAACCAAACTGCAAAACCCACCGAAAAGCCTGAAAGAGCTGGTTGAAAGCCCACAAAAATGGCGTGTGATTTATGAAGATCCACGAACCAGTACGCCGGGCCTGGGCCTGCTGCTGTGGATGCAGAAAGTGTATGGCGACAAGACCCCGGAGGCCTGGAAGCAGCTGGCAACAAAAACCGTGACCGTCACCAAAGGCTGGAGCGAGGCCTACGGTCTGTTCCTGAAAGGGGAAGGCGATCTGGTTCTGAGCTACACCACCTCTCCTGCCTACCACATCATTGAAGAGAAAAAAGAGCAGTACGCCGCCGCAAACTTTAGCGAAGGCCACTACCTGCAGGTTGAAGTGGCGGCGCGCACTGCGGCCAGTAAACAGCCGGAACTGGCAGAGAAGTTCCTGAAATTTATGGTCTCCCCGGCGTTCCAGAATGCTATCCCAACGGGCAACTGGATGTACCCGGTAACCCACGTGTCGCTGCCAGCCGGCTTTGATACGCTGGTGAAACCGCAAACCTCTCTGCAATATACGCCACAAGAGGTCGCCTCCCAGCGCGCCGACTGGATCAGTGCATGGCAACGCGCCGTCAGCCGCTGATTGCCGGCTGGCTTGCCCCCGGCCTGACCGCCGCTACCCTGATGGTAGCGGTAGCATTAGCCGCGTTTCTGGCCCTGTGGGCACACGCACCAACGACGGAGCTGGCGGAGGTCTTGCACGACAGTTACCTGTGGCATGTGGTGCGTTTCTCCTTCTGGCAGGCGTTTCTTTCGGCTCTGTTCTCGGTGGTGCCCGCCATTTTCCTTGCGCGCGCTTTTTACCGACGCCGGTTCCCCGGACGACTCGCCCTGCTCCGCTTGTGCGCCATGACGTTAATCCTGCCGGTGCTGGTGGGGGTATTTGGTATTCTCAGCGTCTACGGTCATCGTGGATGGCTGTCCTCTGTTTTCACGGCAATGGGGTTGAAGTGGTCCTTTTCGCCTTACGGGCTACAGGGCATTTTGCTGGCACACGTCTTTTTTAACCTGCCGATGGCCTCACGTTTACTCTTACAAACGCTGGAGCAAATCCCTGGTGAACAACGGCAGATTGCGGCTCAGTTGGGTATGCGTGGTTGGTCGTTCTTCCGCTATGTTGAGTGGCCGTGGCTGCGTCGGCAGATCCCTCCGGTTGCCGCACTGATTTTTATGCTCTGCTTTGCAAGCTTTGCCACCGTGCTGTCGCTGGGCGGTGGGCCGCAAGCGACCACCATTGAACTGGCCATTTATCAGGCGCTCAGTTATGACTTCGACCCCGGCCGCGCGGCATTGCTGGCGTTAATTCAGATGGTCTGTTGCCTGGGACTGGTGCTGCTCAGTCAGCGTCTCAGCAAAGCTTTTGCCGTCGGGAGTCATCAGATTCACGGCTGGCGCGATCCGCAGGACAGACTCTTTAGTCGTCTTTGCGACTACACCTTGATTGGGCTGGCGCTGATGTTGCTTTTGCCCCCGCTGCTGGCGGTAATGATTGATGGACTCAATCTCAGCCTGCTGAATATGCTCTCTCAACCGGTACTCTGGCAGGCTATCTGGACGTCGGTACGCATTGCTCTCTGCGCCGGGCTACTCTGCGTTATTTTCACCATGATGTTGCTCTGGAGCAGCCGTGAACTGCGCGCCCGTCAGCATACGCTTGCGGGCCAGGCCCTGGAGATGAGCGGGATGTTAATCCTGGCGATGCCCGGTATTGTGCTGGCGACCGGCTTCTTCCTGCTGCTCAACGACAGTATCGGGTTGCCAACGTCGGCAGACGGCATTGTGATTTTTACCAATGCGCTAATGGCGATTCCCTATGCCCTGAAAGTACTGGAAAACCCGATGCGCGACGTCACCGCACGCTACGGTCTGTTGTGCCAGTCGCTGGGGATGACGGGCTTTCGCCGTTTGCGCATTGTGGAACTGCGGGCGCTAAGGGTTCCGCTGGCGCAGGCGATGGCGTTTGCCTGCGTGCTGTCGATTGGCGATTTTGGCGTGGTTGCGCTCTTTGGCAATGACGACTTTCGCACGCTGCCCTTCTACCGTTATCAACAGATAGGCTCATGTCGCCCGCAGGACGGGGCAGTGACGGCGCTCATTCTGTTGGTGCTGTGCTTCTTACTGTTCACACTTATCGAAAAACTTCCGGGCCGCCATGCTAAGACTGATTGATGTAACCTGGCTGTATCAGCATCTCCCTATGCGTTTTTCTCTGTCGGTTAAACAGGGTGAACGGGTCGCCGTGCTCGGCCCAAGCGGGGCGGGGAAAAGCACCCTGCTAAGCCTGGTGGCGGGGTTTTTAACCCCGGCGAGCGGCATCATCATGATTGAGAATAGCGAGCACACCCACACTCCGCCCGCCAGGCGACCGGTGTCGATGCTGTTTCAGGAAAACAATCTTTTTACTCATCTGACGGTACGGCAGAATATCGGTCTGGGGTTGAATCCTGGCCTGAAGCTCTCCGGCGCACAGGTCAGCAAGCTTGAGACCATCGCCACCACCATGGGGCTGGAGACGCTGTTAAACCGGCTGCCCGGCGAGCTTTCGGGCGGTCAACGCCAGCGTGTCGCGCTCGCCCGTTGCCTGGTACGTGAACAGCCCGTGTTGCTGCTCGATGAGCCCTTTTCCGCTCTCGACCCGGCGCTACGCCAGGAGATGCTCACTCTGGTTGAAGAGGTGTGCCGCCGCCAGCAGCTCACGCTGCTGATGGTGTCGCATAGCGTCGAAGATGCCGCCAGAATCGCCTCAAGATCGATAGTCGTGGCGGATGGACGCATCGCCTGGGATGGAGATACCGACGCGTTGATGAGCGGTAACGCGCCTGTTTCGGCCCTGCTGGGGATCAGGTAACCACTTTTCCCAGAATTTCAGCATAAACCGGCATCAGCGGGTGGCGCACCAGCAGGGTAACCGCAATGGCCGCAGCACAAAGCAGCAGAGGTGTGAGCCAGAATAAGCGCTGGCGGGGCAGATAAGCAGAGAGCTTATCCCGGCCACTTTTTTGGCTACGCCACAGTCGCCAGCACATCCAGCCCGCCAGCCAGACCAGAACCGCCGCCAGCACCAGCAGCCATTTAAACCCGCCGCTTTGTTCTCCCGCCGGAATATCAATGGCTGCGCCCGCCAGAATCCCCGGCAGGAAGTAAAACGGCGGCCAGAGCAGGCAACCGATGATATTGGGCACCACGAATTTGGAGACCGGCAGGTCAAGCATACCGGCGACCATCGGGATCAGCGGGCGGGTTGGGCCAACGAAGCGCCCAATCAGAATGGTAAACATGCTGTGCTGGTGCAACGCATGTTCCGTTTTATCCAGCAATGCTTTGTTTTTCTGGAGAAAAGAGAGACGGTGCAGCGGCCGCTTGAAACGCCAGCCGAGCCAGAAAGAGATCCAATCGCCCAACAAACACCCGACGATACCCGCCAGCCAGGCATGCCAGAAATTCACTTCGCCGCTGCCAATCAACGCGCCCAGTGCAGCCATCATCACCGTGCCGGGAAGGATCAGCCCCACCAGCGCCAGCGATTCGAGAAAAGCGACCAGCGCAATTGCAATCAGCGAATAGGTGGCTGACTGCGTAATAAAGTGTTCCAGCAATGCTTGCATAGTCTATCCGGTTGAGTAACGACGCCGGGATTGTCCAGAGCCGAACCATAAGGGTCAATCTTCCATTATCCGAATAGTTTAGCGAGTGTGTTATTCACCCGCGCAATTCATTGCGCTTCTTTACCGTTTATTCACATCCTGCACGAAATTCACTGGGGCTGGCCCCCGTGCATTTTTTAAACACCCGCGAGAAATAGAGCTGGTCCTCAAACCCCACGTTGCGCCCGACGCTGGCAATGGGCATGCGCGTCGTACTGAGCAGTAATTTCGCCTGGCTGATGCGCTGATCTTCACGCCAGCTCAGCACGCTAACGCCCAATTGCTGGCGGAACAGATGCGATAAGCGCGAGGGCGAAAGACAGACATGCTGTGCGACACCTGCAATATCAAAATGGTTATCCGCCAGGTGGTCGCTGATGTACTGACAGGCATCGCGCACGCGGTTATCCAGCGGCGGGTGCAGGGATTCGTTAATGGCATCCATACGCCGCAGCAGTAGTTGCTCCAGCAGATTAATAGCCAGCAGTTCCGCGTAGCGCCCCGCGCTCTGCCCGGCGTCGATAATCTGCCCGAACAGCTCGCTAAACTGGGCCAGATGTTGTTCATCCGGGCGGTAGAATCCGGTTTGCGCGAAGATAGTCGGCCAGCTTAGCCATTCATGCCAGTAGGCGCGGGGGCGGAAATAGACCCACTGGTGATACCATTCGCTGGCATCGGGGTGGCGACCATAGTGGTGAACTTCACCGGGTGGAAAGAGCAGCATATCGCCCGGGCGGCAGATGTACTGCTTGCCGTGATTATCAATGACCCCTTCACCGCGGATGGTAAAGTTCAGAATGTAGCCCTTCATGCCCAGCGGGCGATCGATAAAAAAATCGAGGTAACCTTCCGACTCAATGGGGGTTAATCCCGCCACCAGATGGGCGTTAAATGAGTAGCCAGGCAGCAGTGGATCGTTTTGAGATTCAGCCATAAACGCAATACTCCGGTTATCGGTCAGGAAACCAATTGTCCATATTGATACGCGCTTCATTCCCCACGCATTTTGACCGGGCACAAGGAATTCATCGTCACTTTTAACCCCGCCAGATAAAAGCAGTTATGCCAGTTTAGCGCATGTTATTCGCATGGAATGGGCCAACCAAAGTGTCTATAAAGGCGGCAGTAATGTCCACATCGAATTTTTGCACGGCGTCACACTTTGCACTTACATAGCATTTTAGTCCATAAGATTAGCGAATACAGCCTGACGCTTTTTTCAGCCGATCACTATGTTTCTCCATAAGGTAATTCTTCATGGAGCAACACGATGGCAATTGCAATTGGCCTCGATTTTGGTAGCGATTCAGTACGTGCACTGGCCGTAGACTGCGAGTCAGGAGAGGAAATCGCCACCAGCGTTGAGTGGTATCCCCGCTGGCAGGAAGGTCGCTACTGCGACGCCGCCCACAACCGCTTTCGCCACCACCCCCGTGACTACATTGAGTCGATGGAAGCGGCTATCAAAGCCGTGCTGGCGCAACTCACCGACACCCAACGTCAGGATGTAAAAGGCATTGGCGTTGACAGCACCGGTTCAACCCCTGCCCCCATTGACGCCGAGGGCCGCGTGCTGGCCCTGCGCCCGGAGTTCGCCGACAACCCTAACGCCATGTTCGTGCTGTGGAAAGACCATACCGCAGTCGAAGAGGCAGAGGCGATCACCGCCCTGTGCCACGCGCCAGGCAAGACGGACTACTCACGCTATATCGGTGGTATTTATTCCAGCGAATGGTTCTGGGCCAAAATTCTGCACGTCACCCGTGCGGATAAAGACGTCGCCCAGGCAGCCGCTTCGTGGATTGAGCTGTGCGATTGGGTGCCTGCCCTGCTCTCTGGCACCACGCGCCCCCAGGATATCCGCCGTGGACGCTGCAGCGCCGGGCATAAATCCCTGTGGCATGAAAGCTGGGGCGGCCTGCCACCGGCAAGCTTCTTTGACGACCTGGACCCGCTTCTCAACAAGCATCTGCCGACCCCGCTCTTTACCGAGACGTTCACCGCCGATTTACCGGTGGGTACGCTGACGGCGGAGTGGGCGCAGCGGCTGGGCTTGTCTGAAGCGGTAGTGATTTCGGGCGGTGCCTTTGACTGCCATATGGGCGCTGTCGGCGCCGGGGCGCAGCCGAATACGCTGGTGAAAGTGATTGGTACCTCGACCTGCGACATCCTGATTGCGGATAAACCCAGCGTGGGCGACCGCGCGGTGAAAGGCATCTGCGGGCAGGTAGACGGCAGCGTGGTGCCGGACTTTATTGGTCTCGAAGCCGGACAATCCGCCTTCGGTGACATCTACGCCTGGTTTGGCCGCGTGCTCGGCTGGCCGCTGGAGCAACTGGCAGCGCAGCACCCGGAACTGAAAACCCAGATTAAAGAGAGTCAGAAACACCTTCTGCCCGCACTGACCGCCGCGTGGGCGAAAAACCCGTCGCTGGAACATTTGCCGGTCGTGCTGGACTGGTTCAATGGCCGCCGTACGCCGAATGCGAATCAGCGGCTGAAGGGGGTCATCACCGATCTTAACCTTGCCACCGACGCTCCGGCCCTCTTTGGTGGGCTGATTGCCGCCACCGCTTTTGGTGCCCGCGCCATTATGGAGTGTTTCACCGAGCAGGGGATCGCCGTTGACAACGTCATGGCGCTGGGCGGCATTGCCCGCAAAAACCCGGTCATTATGCAAGCCTGCTGCGACGTGCTTAACCGCCCACTGCAAATTGTCGCCTCCGACCAGTGCTGTGCCCTGGGTGCAGCCATTTTTGCCGCCGTCGCCGCTGGCGTTCACGCTGATATCCCGAGCGCGCAACAGCAGATGGCCAGCCAGATTGAAAATACGCTACAGCCCGCATCCGCGCAGGCCCAACGCTTTGAACAGCTCTATCGCCGCTACCAGCAATGGGCGAAAAGCGCAGAGCTTCACTATCTCCCGGTAGCCGCGCCAGCAACCCAGGCAGCGCTCACTCACTAAGGACACGGTAATGACGATTTTTGATAATTATGAAATTTGGTTTGTGATTGGCAGCCAACACCTGTACGGACCTGAAGCGCTGCGTCAGGTGACACAGCATGGCGAGCAAGTGGTTAACGCGCTGAACGCCGAAGCCAAACTGCCCTGCAAACTGGTGCTCAAGCCACTTGGCACCACGCCGGATGAGATCACCAACATCTGTCGTGACGCCAACTATGACGACAAATGTGCCGGAATGGTGGTATGGCTGCACACCTTCTCGCCGGCCAAAATGTGGATTAACGGCCTGACCATCCTCAATAAACCGTTGCTGCAATTCCACACTCAGTTCAATGCCGCCCTGCCGTGGGACAGCATTGATATGGACTTTATGAACCTCAACCAGACCGCGCACGGTGGCCG
>Ga0105244_10001795_pt1 | contig 16812 bp, 15 predicted proteins | sample KBSM44metaG_FD_80423 | JGI IMG/M metagenome (GOLD analysis project Ga0105244, IMG submission 80423) | Miscanthus rhizosphere microbial communities from Kellogg Biological Station, Michigan, USA - KBS M4-4 metaG | ecosystem: Host-associated > Plants > Roots > Rhizosphere > Soil | place... | reverse complement strand
CCTTTGGTGTTTTGAATGCCGCCCAGTAAAAACATGGTCATAAACAGCAGGAAAAAGACCTTCCACTTCTGCGCGTTAGTCATTGTTCAGCTCCTTTGTTTTTTTCTTCCTCGCCGATAGCGTCAAACAGCGCCTGGTCGGCCCATCCATAGCAGTAATAAAGCAGGTCGTCGCAGGCACTCGCTTTGGCTGCGTGCACGGCGTCAAGCAGTTCGTCGGGCGGTAAATTCCACATCTGAATACCGCTGAAGATAAAGGTGCCCGGCTGAGAAAGTTGCCGCACCCGGTCGTTTTGTTCTTTGACGAAACGAATCGGGAAACCAGACCGTTTGAAGTCGGCGTAGGTCAGGTCGTAGGGCAGGTCGAACAGTTTTTTCACAGCCGAGAAGGCCAGCTCCTGGGTGTCTTCATCGCCGGCGAAGAAATTAACCAGCCCCTGCACATCCGCGCCCCCACCCAGCTTGTGATAGGGAAAATGTTTGAGCGTATCCGCGTGGCGGGTCAACGCGTGGTAGTCCTGACCGAGGATCCAGCTCCAGGCTGGCGGCCAGAGATCGAGCCAGAAATGGATGTCGCCAATGTTCTCTTTGGCCTGTTTCAGGATGCGTTCAACCAGCCCGGTGACGCTCTGCTGGCGAAAGGCAATCCAGCGGGCGATAAGCGGGTTGTTGCGAAATGCCTCGACCGGCACATCGAAATTGCCATCTGCAAGCGCATCGGAGAGGGTTTCCAGCTCCGCTTTTACCGCTTGCGGGTCAATCCCCTGTTCCTTCATGGCGTTCTGGCAGTGTGGGCAGAAGCAGGTGAACAGTCCGGCCGGGTTGACCTCTTTGCCCGCCCAGTCCGGGAAGCGAATGCGGTCAATCAGGAAGGTGTCATACCCGTATCTTTCCTTGATGCGGCTGAAGGTTTTTTGCCAGTAATCCGCGACGTCCGGCGCGTTCGGGCACAGCCAATATTTAATAATCCGCCCACGGTAATCAATAACGTGGTTACTTTTTACATCTCCGGCAAAGTCGCCATTCAGAATATTGACCCACGGAATGACCTTGAAACGTGTGCCTTCGGTGGCGTGCTTCACGGCTAACAGAGGGTCATCTCCGGCGAGGACGCCAGGATCGATGCTTTGCTGGATACGCGCGTCGCCGCTGTAAATATTGACGTGCAACATGCCGTTACCCATCACCGAATCGTGAACCGGGTTGTGCGGCAAGACGCCTGTCGGGTAGGGATTGCGCTCGAAAATGGTATTGAGCTCGACGAAGAGATGTTCAACACTCTGCATGCCGTCAATGCGCTGCAGAATAGCGTCCATGCCTTCGTCCAGAATATCGTGCGGGTGTAAGTGGATTCCTGCCATCCTATTCTCCTTGTTAATTCACCAGCATTATTAAAGTTGTGTTTCTGGAATAAATTCGATTGAGGGGTACAGCGTTGAAAGCGCCAGAATAGCAATGCCGTGAAGCGGGGCTTTCTCCCGAAGTTCTGATAATTCAACCGTAACGTGCATATTGGTCGACAATTGCCTGTCGAGAATCGCCTGTACTCGTGGCAGGAAATAATTCGCTGCATGGGTAACGCCCCCGGTTAAAATTACTTTTTGCAAATTCGCTATAGCGGCGAGATTAATAATGCCCATCGCCAGATAATCGGCCATTTCGTCAATCAGCGCGCAGGCGAGCGGATCGCTCTGCTCAACGTTCTGAATGATCTGCTCTAATGTCATCGGCTGGCGTAGCAGCGTCATGGCGCGTTCACTCAGACCTGAACCCGAACAGTAACTTTCAAAACAGCCTTTATTTCGCCAGTCCTGAAAGAGCTGTTCACGGCCAAAAATCATATAGCCAATTTCGCCGGCTGCGTTATTCGCCCCGCGAATGATTTTACCGTCAATAAGCAGGGCTGAACCCAGCCCGGTACCAATACCGATCAGGGCGGCACTGCTGATATCACGGCATTTTCCACACCACATTTCGCCGACCAGCGCCGCCCGAATGTCGTTTTCCAGGACCACCGGAATATAGAGACTCCGCGTGAGCGCGTCAGCGAGGGCAAGATTGCCCCAGTCGGGCAGATTGGGGGAACCTTCCAGTACCACGCCGCTGCTGATATCAATAATCCCAGGCGTTGCGAGACCAATGACGCTTACCCGGCTCCTGTCCACGCCGCTTTCACGAATAAAGCTGGCCACACCGTTGATCAATTGCTCAATAAAGGTGTCCCGATCGCTGGTTTTCCATGTGGCTTCACGCTTCTCATATAAGATTTCGGCGTCCAGGTTGAAGATGGAATAGGTGATTTTGGTTCCGCCTAAATCAATCCCCACGCCCAGTCTGGCAAAGGGATCAAAATTAAGCAGGATGCCTTTTCTGCCCTGTCCGGTTTGCTCGCTGACACCGCCCTCATAAATGGTGCCTTCCTGAATTAAGCCGCTAATAATGTCAGAGATCGTGGCTTTGGTTATGCCGCTTATTTTGGCCACCTGCGCTCTGGATAGCGGCCCATGCTGGCGAATAATATTTACCACCAGCGTGGCGTTCATCTGCCTTAAGGTATTGGGAATGCCTGCATTCATCATGAATACTCTTTTCGTTTGCTTTCCATACTTAATCAAGAAAATGAATCTTCCCTGATGTCCTTTTTTGCGTATTTATTGCCTGGGATGCACAGCTTGTAAAGCTAATTTGCTTATTTAGTTTGTATTCCATACTAATTTATTGAGGTCGGTCACATGCTTAAATTGTGAATTTTTGAGTTATTTGTTTTATGAATTAAATGAAAGGGTGGTTGAGGTTTGCTTTATATTTCTTTTGTGAATGCATTTAAGGGGGGATTGTTTTTTAATATTCGCCAGAAAAATATTAACGATCTTCTTTGGTGTGCCAGAGATCGACGATATAAATATCGCCATCCTTTAGTTCATAGTGAACTTCATAATCGTCAAAAAGGATTTTGCGCACTTCACGAGGTTCATATCGGATTTGCATCACCCCTAAGGCCGGATGCATAGCAAGTTTCTGCACTCCCTCAATCAAACGATCCAGGACAGCATTCGCATGGAGGCGGTTATACTGGCATGCGAAACGATAAATCCGTTCCAGGTCATCCTTAGCCTTACGTGTCCAGTAGATTTCCATGCATTACTCTTTTTTCAATGTTGCCGCAAAATCCATTATTTCTGAATGACGTACGATACGACCCGTTTCTACGTCTGCAAGGCCTGTCAAGATTTCCTGATGTCGACGTTCTCTTTCGGCCAACATGGATGTCAATGCTTCCTTGATTATCCAGCTTTTAGACCGGTCTAACTCTTCAGCCATTCTCTCCACTGCCTGAGCAAGTTCGATAGGGATTTGTGCACTGATAGTCTGTTTCATCGATGAGGGCATCGCTTTTCTCCCTTAATAAAAGTTATTAACTTTTATTAAGATTAGCATGGGTGCGTTTTTAAGGCAGCATTAAAGCAAACTGAAGGATGAACTGAGGGCGTTGAAGAGCGTGTAAAGTTTGCCCCGGCACGACTGACCGGGGCAGGGCAAGCTTACATCACCATACTCGCCAGCAAAATAAACAGCAGACCGCAGATCGAGAGCAGCGTAGACATCAACGTCCATGACAGCAACGTCTCTTTGGTGGTCAAACCGAAGAAGTCCTTAATCATCCAGAAACTGGCATCATTCACATGAGAACAGATGCAGGAGCCTGCGCCTGTCGCAAGGGTGATCAGCGCCAGATTGATGTTTGGATGCGACGCCAGTAAGGGGATAACCAACCCGGCGGTGGAGATCGCCGCCACGGTGGCTGACCCCAAGCAAATCCTCAGGAACGCGGCTACTCCCCACGCCATCAGGATGGGGTTAATGTCCATACCCGCCACCAGCGTGGAAATATACTGCCCCACGCCTGAATCAATCAGCACCTGCTTGAACGCACCGCCACCGCCGATGATCAACAGCAAACCGGCAATCCCGGCAATGGCTTTGCTGCATGAATCCATCAGTTCAGCAATGGTTTTCCCACGGCCCACGCCCATGGTGTAGAGGGCAAAGAGCAGCGAAATCAGCATTGCAATGGTGGAGTTCCCCAAAAACAGGAACAGGTTGTAGAGCGCGCCCGGGTCACCGGCATCTTTCGGGCGAACCATCTGCATAACGGTCACCAGCGCCATCAAAATTACCGGCAGCATGGCGGTTAAGAAGCTGATACCAAAGCCCGGCATTTCGCTCTCGGTAAAGCTTTTGCTGGCGCCGAGAGAGGCAATATTGCCCTCTTTTTTAAACGCCTCGGGAATTAACCGCTGGCACACTTTATTCAGCAACGGGCCACACAAAATAAAGGTCGGGATGCCCACGATAATGCCGTAAATCAATACCATCCCGACATCCGCACCATATTCACGGGCGATCACGGTCGGGCCGGGATGCGGCGGCAGAAAACCGTGTGCCACCAGCAAACCGGAGAGCATCGGCACGCACATGTACATCGGCGAGATTTTCGCTTCCCGGGCGATGGCGAACAAAATCGGCACCAGCAGAATCAAGCCGACTTCGAAAAACAGAGCAATCCCGACGATAAACGCCGAACAGACAACCGCCCAATCGAGCTTTTTCGCGCCGAAATATTTCAGCATGGTAAGGGCAATCCGTTGCGCGCCCCCAGCATCGGATAATAATCGTCCGAGCATGACACCGAAGCCAAAGATTAAACCAATATGGCCGAGCGTACCGCCGAGGCCAGACTCCACCGAGGCGACCACTTTATGCAGCCCCATGCCACTGGCGATGGCAACGCCGATAGAGACAATGATTAACGAAACAAAGGTATTTAATTTAATTCTTATGGTTAAAAGCAGGAGTACAGCAATACCTGCCACGACAATAAATAGTGGCATAAAGTCCTCTCATTTTCGGATACAGATGTGGGGTATCACGCGGCCAAACCGGCCGCGCTAATGAACATATGTATTAATTGTTATCTCTGTTATTCAGGGCTTATTTAAATGCGCCCGTAGTGCTTCACTGATTTTATTAACGTCGTAAATACAGCCACGCCAGGTGCCGCCGCTCACGGCCTGAAGCATCGCCCAGAGGTGGGTGTCGTCCGGTAATGCCGGGTCAGGCATTAAATCGGGGTGGCTGCTTCGGTTATTTAACATCGCAGTAGCTTCTTCGCGTGAAGGCAATATATCGTCAGTGCTGGTACCTAAGAAATTCACCTCCCCCTGGAGTTGTTTGCAATCAATTTTAATTTCGACAATATCCCCGGTGCGTAATTTACCAATCGGGCCGCCCGCTAATGCTTCTGGCCCCACGTGGCCGATACAGGCGCCGGTCGAGACGCCGGAGAAACGGGCATCGGTAATCAGCGACACCTGTTTACCCCAGGAGAGATGCTTCAACGCACTGGTCACCTGATAGGTCTCTTCCATGCCTGTCCCGGACGGGCCGACGCCGATGATAACCAGGATATCGCCCGCTTTGATCTTGTCGTGTTTGATGTCGTAAATCGCTGTTTTTTCTGAAAGATAAACTTTCACCGCCCCTTTATGGTAATAGACGCCTTCTTTATTAATGACTGACGCATCGATGGCAGTTGATTTAATCACTGAACCTTCCGGTGCGATGTTGCCCACCGGGAAGGTAATGGTCGAGGTGAGGCCGCGCTTCGCCGCTTGCGCAGGCGACATGATCACCTCCTCCGGCTCCACCTGCTCCTGTTCGCGAAGCAGGGCTTTAAACGTCTGGCGACGCTCAGACTGTTCCCACCAGTCGAGGTTCTCCTTAAGCGTATTGCCGGTGACGGTCATAACCTCTTCATGTAGCAAGCCGAGGCTGCGCAGGTGAAGCATGACTTCCGGCACGCCACCGGCCATGAAGACGTTCACCGTTGGGTGATAAACCGGGCCGTTAGGCATCACGCTGACCAGACGCGGTACCTGCTTATTGATGCGGATCCAGTCCTCCACGGTCGGAATGTGGCACCCGGCCTGGTGAGCAATGGCCGGAATGTGCAGCAGCAGGTTGGTGGAACCACCAAAGGCCGCATGCACCATCATCGCGTTCTCAATGGCTTTATCCGTCAGGATATCTTTGGTGGTGATGCCTTTCTGATTGAGCAACAGCGCGGCGCGTGCGGAGGCGCGGGCAATCTCCTGCCATACCGGCTCGCCGGACGGGGCCAGCGCTGAATGGGGGATCGCCAGCCCTAACCCTTCGGCCACCACCTGGGAGGTGCCCGCGGTGCCAAGGAACTGGCAGCCGCCGCCGGAGGACGCGCACGCCTGACAGCCCGCGCGACGTGCGCCCTGTAAAGACAATTCACCGTTGGCAAAGCGCGCGCCGATGGTCTGCACTTTGCCGTTATCTTCACCGTTGCGTGCGGGAAGGGTGGCACCGCCTGGAATCAGCACGGTGGCTTTGTCATGCTGAGACGCGAGCGCCATCATGGTGGCGGGCAGCCCTTTGTCACAGGTCGCCACACCGATCACTGCTTTGGCGTCTGGCAGAGAGCGAATCAGGCGGCGCATCACCATCGACGCATCATTGCGGTACGGCAGGGAGTCGAACATTCCCGTGGTGCCCTGCGTGCGACCGTCACACGGGTCGGATACGTACACCGCATAAGGCAGCGCATGGTGACTTTTGATCACCTCGGCCGCGGCTTTCATCTGGATATCCAGCTCATAGTGTCCCTGGTGAAGCGCCAGCGCGACCGGTTTTCCGTCCGCATCGCGCAGCCCGCCGAGCGTGCTCAGCAGCAGAATGCCATCGCGATTAAGCGCGTCCGGCGACCAGCCCATTCCGGCATTCATCGTCATGCCAAAAATATCGCCGCTCGGGCGGTTTATCTGCATTTCCGGGGTCAGGGGCAGCTCGCCCTGCGGCCCTTCCGCATGGGTTCTGACCCGGTAAATATCCCGGTTGTCGTTATCAAAAATGGTGCGAACAGACATGGTGTTCCCCCTTATGATTTTAAAATTCCCTGAGTGGTTAACAGTTCACGAACCTGACTTCTGGCCTCTTCAGATGCCTCCAGGATTGGCGGCAGGCAGTAGGTATTGACCGGCAGTCCCACGCACTGCATGGCATATTTGATGAGTGAGACAAACGGGGTTTCCAGCGCATAAATCGACGGCAGCTGGAGCAGTTTTTTATTGAGCGTCGCTGCGGTGGCGAGATCGTTCTGTTGCCAGGCGCGGTAGATGCCAACGGATAAGTCCGGGGCAAAATTGGCGCTGGCGGTGATCGCCCCATCGCCACCGAGCAGGAGCGTGTTGAGTAAGTGGTCGTCGTAGCCGCAGAACACCGAGAAGCCCGGGCGCACCGCTTTAACGGTATTGATCATCGTGCGCAGGTGGCCGACGCTATCGATGGTGTCTTTAATGCCCACAATGTTGTCATTCGCCAGCACCAGGCGTTTTACGATGGCAGGCGTCAAATCCTGGCCGGTGAGGTCCGGGAAGTTATAAATGATGACCGGCAGGCTGACGCTACGGGCGATTTGCTGGTAGTAATCGTCGAGATTGCGCGGGGCCACTTTCCAGTAATAGGGGTTGATGGCAACAATCCCGTCTGCGCCACAGGCTTCAGCGTGGCGCGCCAGTTTGACCGCTTCATCCGTGGAGGTTGAGCCCACGCCAATCAGCACCGGCACGCGCTTGTCGACGATGGCGACGGCGGTTTCGGCCAGGGCCATTCTCTGAGCGGCATTCATCTGGCTGAATTCGCCGCCGGTGCCCAGATAAAACAGCCCGTCGACCCCTTTTTGAATCAGGAAATCGGCAACGGCTTTCATCGCGGTTTTGTCGATATTGCCGTCACGGTCAAAGGTGCTGGAAACCGGGGGAATAATGCCACTGAATTTTTTCATTACATCAATTTCCTTTTCTTAAATAAGCGTTTTCATTCCTGTATCCCAGCCCATACGATATTTGCGCGGCACACTGGCGGAGCAAATCGAGATAACCATCGACCTTATTTCCTGAATACACCACCGGATCGCCCGACAGTGAGATCGCATAATTAACCCGGTTATACATATTGAAGACCGGCATACTCAGACATACCGCACCATAGGTCGATTCTTCGTTATCTATGGCCCAACCTCTCAGACGCGTTTTTTGCAACTCGTCACGAAATAGCTTCTTATCCGTGAAGGTATTGCGTGTGTGTTGAGTGAGTGTTAACGCATCCAAAAAATAATTCATCTCCTCTGGGGATTTCCATGCCAGTAAGGCTTTACCCAACGCGGTGATGTGTAACTCTAATTTCTTGCCAATCCAGCTTTTCTTTGTGGGCACAGAGCCGGGGCTTTCGACTTTATCCAGATAAATGGCGTAACAATCTTCGATAGCGCCTAAATGGCAGACCAGCCCGCTTTGTTGCGATAATTCCTGCATCGGCCGTTTGGTCACTTCAAATATGTTTTTCCGGTGTAACGCCTGGCAGCCCAATTCATAATTCTTAATGCCGAGCGAATACTGGTTGCGTTCGCTTTTAGTTAAAAAGCCGCATGCCACCATTACACTTAATAAATTCAGCAAGCTGCTTTTTGGATACTGGAATTCGCGCAGTAACTCCATAAACGTTGCCGCACCCACATAAGCAATGTAAGTAAGAATCTTTTCTGCCCGAATAACTGAATGACATCCTTTACCGCCCATAAACGGCTCCCGTTTTCTGTTGATAAAATTCTATCTGCCGCGCAGGGCGGAAAATATATCTGGTTCAACAGGCTGAACCGAGTTAGGGCGGGGAAACGTGATCTGTGGCGAGGTTTTGACTAATCTTTTGAAGGAAAGGGATGGCGCTTGTTTGCGAAAATTCTCACCCTGCTTTAAGGAACGTCACCTTTGCGGCACAACGCAACGGCACACAAAATAGGCGGATATTGCGGATAACTGTGACCTTGTCCGCCCAAAAACGCCATTTAGCACGTTATCGATTAGGAAAATCCTGGCACTATGCATTCCGGACCTGATGAGACTGCGGCACATTCATTGGGGAGAGGACTATCTGCGAATGGAATATGCGGCGTGTGGTCCGCAGGGGAAAAAAGCGCAGAACGAAGGGCCTGGCTGGGGTGTTACCACGGCGGTATGATGCCCCTCTGGCGGTGGAGGCGCTGTTACCGCTTTCGCCGTCGCTCGGCTACACATCGCCTGAAAGCCCCCTTAATCAGCTTATTGTCACCTCAGACACCTTTCTGGCCTGGGCCTGGCGTCGTCATCTTTTTGTTGATAAACGCACGGCGGCATTTTTGTCGCTGGAGGCTGCCCACTACCGTCTGAACGACAGCAATCTCATCTCACTGATTGTCGACATGGAAAGCCTGACTACCAGCCGATTCGTGGCTCTTGAGACGCTGCGCGGCTGTCGCATGGCGAAAAATGGGCTGCGTATTTTTCTGCTGATTTCTCAGCAGGACCCGCCCATGAGCCGGTTTGTGCGTGCCGCCAGGCCGTTTGAGCTGCTGATGCGCACGCTGCCGGTACAGGCGCTCAGAGAGGCGGTGCTGATGCCGCCGGTGCCGGAAACCGTCACGCGCTTCACGGCCCTGGAATGGCAACTGATTGGCCGGCTGGCACAAGGGCAGACGCTTAAAAACGTGGCCAGAGAGCTCAATCTTCCCTACCATCGCGCGGTTTATCGCATCACCACCCTGTCGCAGCATCTGGGGCTACCTGGCCGCCAGTCTCTTACGCAGCTCCTGCATCGACTGACGCTTGATGTAAATCATTAAGGCGCAACGGATGAGTTGTTACTCTCCCGCAGCATAAGAAACTACTTAATTCTTATAAATTTTAGGAAGTTAAGTTACATGTAGTTAACAATTATAACTATTCCTGGACGGGGTTCTCCCCCAGTAATACCCTTACTATTTGTAGTAAATTCATGGTATTGCGTTGATAATTGCCTGAAAATTGCGGCGTTTAGCGTAACGATATTCACACATTTGGGTTACAGCTTTGTTTTCTCTGTTAATAACAACGCGTAAATCTTAAAAATGTTGTTTCGTTAGGCTTTCGTTTCAAAAACCCTCCCTATACTCCGTTTTTCCGGGATTTTATATTATTGAAAAAAGCTTTTATTTTTCTAAGGCTTTTCGAATGAAGCGTCCCAGGTATAATCATTTCAACTTATTAACAAATAAGACTAATCTCAACTGTAATACGAAAAGACGACGCTCCACATTCGCAGTCTGCGATTGGAAATAACAAAGCACGCAAGGATGCTTATGGTTTTCCCGAGGAAAGCCCCGGCATTGAATTCTTGATTGAACATAAATCCTGTCAGCGCGAATACTTATTATTAGCGTTGTATTAAGAAATCAGAGGCAAAACATGAAACCGGCTTCCGTTATCATTATGGACGAGCACCCTATTGTCAGAATGTCGATAGATGTCCTGCTCGCAAAAAACAAAGATGTGCAGGTGGTGCTGAAAACTGACAACAGTCGTACCGCACTTGATTATATTCGCGCTAATCCTGTGGATCTGGTTATTCTCGATATTGAATTACCCAAAACCGATGGCTTTAGTTTATTAAGAAGAATTAAGGCGATAAATGAAAAGACCAACGTGTTGTTCCTGTCATCGAAATCAGAATCCTTTTATGCCGGGCGGGCTATTCGCGCCGGAGCGAATGGATTTGTCAGTAAACGCAAAGATTTGTGTGATATCTACAATGCGGTCGAGATGATCCTCGCGGGTTATTCTTTCTTCCCCTCGGACACCATTAGTTTTATCAATCATCCGGGACGGCGGCGCGGAGAACAATGGGATATGCCCTTATCCAATCGTGAGGTCACGGTATTACGCTATCTGGCTAATGGGTTGTCGAATAAAGAGATTGCCGATCACCTGCTGCTGAGTAATAAGACGATCAGTGCGCATAAATCCAATATCTTTTCCAAATTGGGCGTCCACACGATTGTTGAACTGATCGACTACGCGAAGTCACACGAACTCCTCTAGAAAACACGCCCGGGAGAAACCCCTCCCGGGCGTGTTTTTTATCGTGTCCGCTCAATAGTAATTGAGGGTAAAGGTCGCATCCGCGCTGGCATCGCCCGGCTGGGCGTTTGCGGCCAGCGCAATATAGTTAGCGTAAAACTGCAGCGTCACATCACCGTTATCATCGATGGTCGCCTGCTGGCTGGCATTGTCCAGCGCGAGACGGCTGCGGTCGCCGTCGCGCAGCTCAATGGCCACCGTTTTCGCCATTTCACTGTCCCTGAGCGCCAGCAGAGACGGATTGGCGGCCGGCGTGCCGGAAAAGGTGATAGACGCGCTGCCGGGCGGGCAGCCGGTCAGCTTCAGTTTGAACGGCACCGCCATCGTGGTGCTGCCCGGTGTGCGCAGTTGTTTCGTGGGCCAGGTACCGAGGCTCACCGTTTTGTTGCTGTCGGCGGTCTCGACGGTACAGCTAAAATCCACCACGTTGCCGCGCAGCTCAATGTTGATTTCCCCCAGCGGGGTGGCGCAGATTGCAGCCTGACTGTAGAGCAAGGCGAGGGCCAGAAGGCGGGATTGTTTCAGCATCGTCTCTCCCCTTAGTCGAAGTCCACGCGCAGGTAGCCGCGTGCGGTGAAGGGCCCTTCCGCCGGTTTTTTCCCCGTCACGCTGACCGGCCAGGCGCGGATGCCTAAATTTGCTTCGGCGTTATCGTCCAGTTGGAAAGGAATTTTGCTCGCCAGCGTGTTAGGGGTCAGGACGTTCCCACCCTCTTCGGCAATTTTAAAGCCGACGTCCGGGTTGTCCGACACCATTATGTCGCCCTCATATTTTTCTGCTTCGAGACGCATCGAAAGATAGGCCTGAGCGTCAATATTGGTGCACTTGATGGCGATACGCTTGTTTTGCGGCGTGGCGGTTGACGGGCGGCCGCCGGCTCCCGCTTTGCTAAAGAGCGCCGCGCCGATGTTGTCGAAATCGAACTCCACCGTTTCGCCCGCATTAATCTTGCAGTTTTGCGGCACCTCGACTCTGCCGCTGTAACTGATGGTGTAGACGGGCGTATTAAGAGCATCTGACGCGGTTGAGGTCACATAGACCGTCAGCATCGTCTGGCGTGGAATCGGCACCATATTGATGAACGGGCGTGTCACTCTAAGCCTGAACACCAGTTTCGAATCCATGACGGGAAAGGGTTGTCGCTTGCTAACATTGGGATGATTTCCCATGCGAATGTAGTTTTTAGGCGGATAAAACACCCCCGCCTCAGAGTCGGTTATCTGCATCGCCCCTTGCAGGTAGTCGTTGAGTTTCAGGTACTGAAAACTGCCCTCTGTGTTCTGCACCGGTAGGGTGGTGACATAGCTTCGGTAGGTGTAATTCACGGTCGTTCCTGCGGGGCAGGTAGCCCGCACGCCCACCCAGCCCGATTTTTCCGGTAGCGTAATGACCTGCCCGACCTGATTATTGGAGCTGTTAAAGGTATTCGACAAATCGTAGGCGATGTCGGTCGGGCTGCCGTTCGAGTTGTAGCAAATGGTGGCGCGGGCGGAGGCCGCCATCCCCAGTGACGCTGCCCCAAGGAGCAGCAGACAGGTCTTGTTCATCATGATTATCCTTTTCGCTCGCACTGCGCGCTGTATTGAGTGACAGCCTGTTGCAGACTCTCTTCGGGCAGTGAATAACGGGCCACGCAGCGTGATGCCGCATCGTCCCCCCACTGCACTAACAGTTCGCCTTTAAGCGGCAGTCCGCTCAGGTAGATCTGCCCCTCATCCCCCACCATGCTGGTGATGCCGCTGTGGGCTTCGCGCACGATGGCGCCGAACGGCACCGGGCGGTCGCCGCGCTTCACGGTCAGTAGCGCACGCACGCCAATACGGGTATCAAAGCTGGCACGCACCAGGGCGCCCTGGGTTGGCACCACGCGGCTGACGTTATTTTCCACGTCGGTGTGGTTGTCCATCGACAGGGTATCGAGCGCGATGCGGTTGTAACGGTAAACGGTGGCGTAGGGCATCACGGCATAGCCGCGCCAGTCGGTTTTCACCCCGGTCTGGTTTTCGATACGCACCCCGCGCGCGCCCGGCGCTTTGATCAACACATTGGTATCGCCTAGCGGCTGGCTGAAAGTCACGCCGTTCTCATGCCCGACGATGCCGCCCGCCAGCTGCCAGTTGTAATCGTGCTGGTTACGGTCGACGTTATAGCCGAGCCCCAACGTGCCGTACGTTGCCTGCCAGTTTGCGCTGGCGCTGCCGCTTGTGCCGTTGGTGCTGCTGTGGCCCTGGCTCACGCTGTAACTGAGGTTGCGCCCTTCCAGCAGGGTGCCGCCCACGCCGGTGCGCCAGCTCTGCTGGCCGTTACTGTTACGACTGGCGTTAACGCTGGCCCAGGCGCGGTCAAGCGCACTGTCCCGGTCATAACGCTGACCGCTAAAGACGCTGAAGGGGATGGTGACGTTCAGGGCTGCGATTTTGTTGCTGCCGCTGATGCCGGGTGAGGCGTTCCATGACCAGGAGAGCGAATAGCTGACGCCTTTCCAACTGCTGGCATAGCCCAGTTGATACCAGGTATCGGTGTCGCCGGTGTTCCAGTACGTTTGCTGGCTGCCGGAAAGGTACATCGACCCGTAATCGCCGAAGTTCTGCGAGATGTTGGCCTGAAAACGTCCTTTTTTACTGTTATGCAGGTTGTGGTAACTGCGTACCACCGGGGTTTTGACCGATGTGCCTTCGCCGTCATCTTCGTATTCGTAGCCTTCCATATTGCGATAGGCCACGTCGCTCAGGGTGTAAAACCCGCGCGTGGAGTAGCGATAGCCGAGCAACTGGAAGTTGGTGCCGTAACGGTTAAGGGATTTTGCATACAGAAAACGCAACGATTGCCCCTGATGGGTGCTGTTGTCTGCCAGTTCGCTGCGCGCATGGGTAAGGTCGACAGAGACGGCTCCCCAGTCGCCGAGGTTTTTCCCTGCGCCAGCCACAAAGGCGCTGTAGCGTGAGGCCAGCTGTGTGCCGGAATAGAGGGTGTAGTTATCGGCGAGCCCGGCGATCAGCGTGCCCTGCGTAAACCCCGGCTTAGACTGTTGTCCATTGCCGCTGCGAAACTTGCCCACCACCGCATCATATTTCACCCGGCCTTCACGTTGCAGCAAGGGCACCGTGGAGTAGGGCACCACGTAGCGTTGCTGGCCGCCGTCTTTTTCCTCTACGGTCACCTCAAGGTCGCCGCTCGACGATGTGGGGTTAAGATCGGTTATCGCAAACGCACCCGCAGAGACATAGCTCTGGTAGATGACGTAACCGTTCTGGCGAATCACCAGTTTGGCAGGGGTGCGGGCAATGCCACGCACGGTCGGGGCGTAACCCTGCAGGCTGTCGGGGTACATGCTGTCTGAGGAGAACAGGCGTACGCCGCGAAACCCGAGGCTGTCAAAAACGGTGTTTGTGGTGTTGCTGTCGCCCACCACCAGTTCGCTTTTCAGGGGAACAAGGGTGCGTTGTAGCCAGGTCCCGATGTTGCTCCAGCGCTGAGAATGCCCGCTGTCGCTGCTCGTATATCGCCACGCGCTGCTGTTACGCAGTCGCCACGGCCCCGCATTCATGCCGCTTTGCAGGCTGACATAGTAGTTATCGCTGTCAGTGCCCCGGCTGCCGGTAAAGGTGTAGTTGAGTAGCCCGGCCGGAATGCCTTCGTCCCACTCTTCCGGTGAAATATAGCCGCGTGCGCTGTTGTTCATCGCCGCCTGGGGCAGAGTGATGTCCAGTCGCTGGGAGGCGAAATTGTAGGTCACGGTGGCCCCCGGCACGAGCGTCGGGATAGTCAGACAGGTTTTGTCTTGGTGCGTGCTGATGGCCGGGAACGCCTGCAGGTTAACGCCGAGGCGTTTCAACCACTGCTCGTCAAAGCAGGGAGTCAGCCCGCCAGAGGCGGTTGCCGCCTCGCCTTTGGCGATCGCGAAGTGCACATCCTGGGTGCCAATAAAGTCATCGTTGCGCCAGATATCCACCCGGTAGACGCCCGGCGGCTGGTTATTTCCTTTCTCAAAGCGCGACAGATCCGCCACCGTGGCGGTGTCATCAGATAAAAATGCCGGGTTGAAATAGCTCTCAGCATGGCTGAATAGCGGGCAACTCGCAGCCAGCAAAAATCCGCACCAACGGGGCGCACGCCCTGCGCACAATGAGAGACGTATCGGGGTCATCATCCTTTCCTGTGTTTTCTCAACGCGCAGCGTTAAGGCAGGCGGGCAGTGATGGCAGGCGTTACTGCGCCGTAATCATTGACAGTCTGATACGTCAGGCTGCCCTGCGCACCGGCAGGGAGAGCAACCTGGCTGCTGGCTTTCGGGGCGACCATCAGGTTTTCTATTTTCTGACTGCCCATGCGCACGTTCACCAGCGAGACGTAATACGCCGACGGGTTGTTAATGGTAAGGGTGCTGCCCGTCCCGGCGAAGGTCAGTTGTGCCGGGGCTTCTGTCGGTGAGCCGGGCAATTTAGCCGGACGCACAAAGAGCTTGATGCGCGACAGCACCGCCAGTTGCAGGACGTTTTTGCCCTCCAGGCTGTTTTTGTCGATAGACGGGATGGCTTTGACGTTCATCCAGAATACCGATTCGCGATCCGCAGGCAGCGGCTGTCCGGCATAAATGATGCGCAGGGTATGTTCGCTTTTCGGTTCGCTAACAAATAATGGCGGGGTAACCACAAAAGCTTTTTCTTTTTGTCCGTTATTATTTTCAATCCACGCGTTGACCAGGAAACGTTCTTTATCGCCGCTATTGGAAATAGATAAAGACGTTTGCTGGGCATCGGCAGGGTAAATAACCCGCGTGGCACCCAGAGAAATACCGCCAGCGGCATATGCCGGCAATGACACCATCGCCGAAAAAATAATGGCAGCGGCTGTTTTTAAATAATTACGCATCGCGAAAAAAACTCTTTACGTTTTATGGCGGAAATAAAAATGCCCCATCCATGGGGCGAGGAGCGTCCCTTTACTCGGGTGCTTACTCGTAATTCATGATGAAGGTGGCGTCTGCGTTTGCCTGACCCGGCGAAGTCGTCGCCGCAGTCGCTTTATAGCGCGCTGAAAAACGCAGGGTATTCTCACCTTCCACCAGCTTCTGGGCGACAGAGGTCACCACGCCGTCTGGTTTCAGTGGAGTAGAGTTGTTGTCGAGGATCTCAATCCCTACGCCTTTCGCCGTGGAGCCATTGTCGCCGGAAGCAATGGCCAGCAGCGTGTTATTGGTAGCGTCTACCTGGCCGGTGAAGGCAACGGCAGCGGTTTCAGCCACCGCAGGATCGCAGTCGGTCAGGACAATTTTAAACGGCACCAGGGTGGAGGTATCACCCACTTTGGTGAAGGTGGCGGTGCGATACTGACCGAGCTGTACGGTCTGATCGGCAGAGGTGGTGCTGACGGCACAGGCTGCGTTAATCAGTTTACCTTCGAAATGGACGGTACCCCCGGTGACGCTAACGGCATCAGCCTGAGCTGCCCCTGCTAATAACATCAGACCTGCGGCAACAGACGCGGACATCAATTTCATATTCATTGCTTTTCCTTGAAAATAACTATCACCAGCACGTAGCCGGATCCATTTAAGTGATAACGGCAAGCGTTGAGTGCCGTGGTTATAAATTAATCTTTCAAGGGATCTTTAAATATTCGAAATGACTCGGAGTAGCCTAAGTTCTTTCTTAATCGAATATAAGATGGCGCTCAGGTGTAATGATTAGTGGGATAGTGTTTAGGGGGGATGTTATTTCGGAAGGTGATTATTGAGGGCATAGGTTTCTCTTACTGCAAACGCGTGAGGGGGCGTTCGGCCACCTCTCCCTTGAGGG
>Ga0105244_10001794_pt1 | contig 16819 bp, 18 predicted proteins | sample KBSM44metaG_FD_80423 | JGI IMG/M metagenome (GOLD analysis project Ga0105244, IMG submission 80423) | Miscanthus rhizosphere microbial communities from Kellogg Biological Station, Michigan, USA - KBS M4-4 metaG | ecosystem: Host-associated > Plants > Roots > Rhizosphere > Soil | place... | reverse complement strand
TTCGGGGTCAGAGCCGACAATCGGACATGCATGTCCGATTGTCGGCTCTGACCCCGAATTTATTCGGTCGCGAAGATGCATAGCGCGATGAGAGGGAAGGCGAGGCCGGTCCACAGTACGCCGGTCCAGCCATGCGCAGCAAACATCCAGCCGCCCAGCGACGATCCGATCGCGCCGCCCATGAAGAACAGGGCCATGTACAAGCCGTTCAAACGGCTGCGTACTTCGGCCGGCAGCGCGAAAATGGCGCGCTGCCCCGTCACCAGATTGGCCGACACGCCCATGTCGAGAATGATCGAAGCCAGCACCAGCACGCCGAGATCCACCAGCCGGCTGCTGTGCACCAGCAGCGGCAGCGCAAACGCCAGCGCGCCCAAGGTCAGGGCGGCAAACGTGGTCGAGCGGCTCTTGCCTTGGTCGGCGCGATGGCCGGCAATCGGCGACACCAGCGCCCCGGTCACGCCCACCAGCGCAAAGATCGCCACGCCGCTCTGGCTGATGCCAAAATGCGGCCCGGTCAATTCCAGCGACACGCAAGTCCAGAACACGCTGAAGGCGCCGAACATGCAGGCTTGATACGCCGCGCGGCGGCGCAGGATGGGCGTGCTCTTCAGCAGATGCCACATCGATGACAACAGTTCGAAGTAGTGCATGCCGCCTTGCGGCTGGCGCAGCGGCAGTTTGGCGCGCAACAGGAAGGCCAGCGCCGCAGTGCTGATCGCCGACAGCACGAAGATGGCATGCCAGCCGAACGCATCGGCCACCAGGCTCGATACCGGCCGCGCCAGCATGATGCCCATCAGCAGGCCGCTCATGACTTTGCCGACCGTCTGGCCGCGCGTTTCCGGTTTCGACAAATGCGCGGCAAACGGCACCACCACCTGCGCCGCCACCGAACCGAGGCCGATGCACAGCGCGGCAAACAGGAACAGGTTGGCGCTGCTGGTCATCGAGGCTGCGAGCAAGGCCAGCGCCGTGGTCAGCAGGGCGATGAAGATCAGGCGGCGGTTTTCCACCAGGTCGCCGAGCGGCACGATGAACAGCAGGCCGAGCACGTAGCCGATCTGCGTCAGCGTGACGATCAGACCGGCCGCGCCGGGGTCGAGGCCGGTGGCTTTGCTGATCGGGCCGATCAGGGTTTGCGCGTAGTACAGGTTGGCGACGATCAGGCCGGTCGCAATCGCAAACAGCCAGACCATGCCGGGCGAAATGTCGTGCTTGTTGTGCTCCATGTCTTACCGCACCCCTGCCGTGATTTCGTAGGAACGCAGGCGTTGGGTGTGGTCGTAGATTTGCGAGGTGATCATCAGCTCATCGGCGCCGGTGCGGGCGATGAAGTCCTGGATCTGCTGGCGCACGGTGTCCGGCGCGCCAATCGCGGTGCAGGACAGTACCGAGTCCAGCATCGCGCGCTCGGGCAGGCCCAGCGATTCAAGATAGCCTTCTTTCGGCGGCGGCAGCTGCGACGGCCGGCCGGTGCGCAGGTTGACGAAGGCTTGCTGCATGGAGGTGGCGCGGAAGTGCGCTTCTTCGTTGGTATCGGCGGCAAACACGTTAAAGCCGAGCATCACGTAAGGCTTGCTCAGCTGCGCCGATGGCTGGAAGTTGGCGCGGTAAAGCGACAGCGCCTGCAGCATCATCTGCGGGGCGAAGTGCGAGGCAAACGCGAACGGCAGCCCAAGGTGCGCGGCCAGTTGCGCGCCGAAGGTGCTGGAGCCGAGGATCCACAGCGGCACTTTGGCGCCTTTGCCCGGCACCGCCAGCACGCGGCCGCGCGGATGGTCGGACATGTAATCTTGCAGTTCCAGTACGTCCTGCGGGAAGGCGTCGGCGTCCGATTCGAGGTTGCGGCGCAGGGCGCGCGCGGTGGTCTGGTCCGAACCCGGTGCGCGGCCGAGGCCGAGGTCAATCCGGCCGGGGAACAGCGCCTCGAGCGTACCGAACTGTTCGGCGATCACCAGCGGCGAGTGGTTGGGCAGCATAATGCCGCCGGCGCCGACGCGAATGGTGCTGGTGCCGCCGGCCACATGCGCCATCACCACGGCGGTGGCGGCGCTGGCGATGCCCGGCATGCCGTGGTGTTCAGCCAGCCAGTAGCGCTGGTAGCCCCAGCGTTCACCGTGCTGGGCCAGGTCCAGTGTGTTTTGGAAGGAAGTGCTTGGGTTGCTGCCCTCGGCTATCGGGGACAGGTCCAGTATCGAGAATGGAATCATGGCGCTCTCTAATCTGATGATGATCTAACAAGCCCATAGAAAGAGTGTGGGTATGACCTTTCTGAATGGACAGACAGCATACACAGATTGGATCAATCTTGCTGGCGACGCCTTGTGTTTGATTTTGCCGACGGTCGGGCAAAAATAGTTTCCGCACGGCTTCAGGTTGATTTACCATTGGAAACTCCCTCCTGTAAATCGTCCTCCGATGTTCCGCGCTCTCTTCCTCGCTTTGCTGCTGGCTTGCTGCCAGTCCGTTTTTGCCGCCGGCCAGCTGTACCGGGTCACGCTTGAGGGCAAAACCAGTTATCTGTATGGCACCGTGCACGTCGGGCGTGATGGCGCCTATCCGCTCGATGCTGTGGCCGTGCGCGCGTTGCAGGCTTCCAGGGCGCTGGTGATCGAACTCGATATCCGTGAAGACAAGGCCTTCCAGCTGGCGCTGGTTCGCCATGCCCGCTATCCGGAGGGCGACTCGGTGCAGCAGCATCTTACGCCCGCGACGCTGGACAAGCTGCTGCCGGCGCTGGCGCGCGCCGGCATTCCGCTGGCCTCGGTGCAGCACTACAAACCCTGGCTGATCGCCAACATGCTGGTCGGTGCGGAGCTGACCCAGCACGGCTACCAGCGCAGCCAGGCAGCCGAGTACGCGCTGCTGGCCGCCGCCCAGCAGCAGGACAAGACGGTGCGCGAGCTGGAAAGCGCGGACTACCAGCTCGGCCTGTTCGACAGCCTGGACGAGCGCCAGCAGGAGCAGTACCTGCTCGAAAACCTGGCTGACCTGGCCGACGGCGACGCGCTGAAAAAATCGCAGGCGCTGCTGGAAGCCTGGAGCGCCGCCGACGGCGCCGGCATCAACGCGGCGTGGCAGTCCGCCACCAGCGGCGACAGCGTCAGCGCCGGTTTCATGCAGCGCGTGCTGCTGGGCAAGCGCAATCCCGAGATGGCTGCCAACATCGAGCGCATCATGCAGCAGGACCAGGTGGCCTTTGTCGGCGTCGGCCTGCTGCATCTGGTCGGCGAGGATGGCTTGCCGCAGCTGCTCAAGCGGCGCGGCTACCAGGTCGAGCAGCTGTATTAGTAGGTCTGCACCGTGCCGTTGCTGTAGCGGATGCGGTCCCCGATCTTGTAGCTGGGTGAGGATTCCAGCACCACCATTTGCGTGCTACCGTCGTCCAGCCGGACGGTGATGCGGTAGACCTTGTCGGTCGGCATGCCGCCGGCCGCTGCTGTGCCCATCTCCCCCTCCCCCACATCCTGCCGCTGCAACGGGTCAATGGCTTGCACCACGCCGTAGCTGGTTTGCGCGGAGGTGGAGGAGGTGGCGCCGGCCATGCCTGGTGCCGTGGTCGGAGTCGATTGGGCTGCCGTACCGGAGCTGGTCGACGAGCTGCTGCTGGAACTGTAGCCGCTGTCGCTGCCGGCTGTGTTGCTGGATTTGTTCATCCTGTCCGCACAGGCTGCCACGGCAAGCACACACAGCGCCGCGGCACACAGATTCATCATTTTCATCTTCACCTCCCTTAAATAGCATCAGAGAGGCGCGCCGGCGTTTCGTTCCCTTACCTGTGGCTTGGATTGATGTACATCAATTGAAAGATGCTACCTACACGCAATAATTGTCGGGTATCACTTTAAAGGACATCGATATGTTGACACGCGTGACAGACACCATTATCGAAGAATTAATAGATGCCACCTGCAATGACGTCCGCAGCCGGCACTTTTTTCTTCACGCACTGCACGGCTTGGTTCGCGTGGCCAAGGCCGAACAACTCCAGGAAATGCGTCAGGATGTGGAACGGGCCACCGGTGGCGGCGTCAATCTGCCGGAAGGATGCGATAGCGACTCCACAGAGCCCACATAAATCCGGTGGCCAGCAGCGCCGCATTGCAATCGACCAGCCAGTCCGACACCGCCCCGTGGCGGTAGGGGAAGAAGCTTTGCACGATCTCATCCAGCGCGCCCATCAGCGCGATGGTGAGCACGGCCTTGGCTGCGCGATGTTTGAGGCCGCCGCGGCTGCCGGTGAAAATCAGGAACGCCAGCCCGGCATAAGCGATGCTGTGCAGGATCACGCCGGTCGCGACCTGGCCGATGTCCTGGCGGGCGCCGGGAATCGAGCCGAGCACCAGGATCAGCAGGTACAGCACGATGGCGGTCCAGTAGCGCAGGCGGGCGTGGGATGAGGTAAGCAGGATTTGTTTGAGCATGGGGCAGACGATACCATGCACTGCAAAAAAACGGGAGTGGCGCCCGGGATATCTCCCCGGTGCGCCTGGTCTTTAGTCATGCCTATCGGTGGCATGTACTTAAGATGAGGCCAGTATAGGCAGGGATTGTTACGCCGTCATGACAGCACGCAAAAAAAAAGCCCGCTGATTGGAGCGGGCTTAAAACTATTTTCTTGGAGGAGAATAGTGGAGACAGGTGTAATTATGCTGCGTCGCCAGATATGTGTCTAATTGTTGTTTCAGATACCAGTCATCACTCTGGCGCATAACTATCAATCTTGTACCGGCACCGTGTAATTCAGGGCCAGGCGGCCGCCGTCCACGTACAGGGTCTGGCCGGTCATGTAGCTGGCGTCGTCGCTGGCGAGGAAGGCGGCGATGGAGGCCACTTCTTCCGGTTCACCGCAGCGGCCCATCGGCGTGCGCGACAAAATGGTGTGGCGCGATTCCGGGCTGGACATGACGGCCTTCTTGGCCAGTTCGGTCAGGATGGTGCCGGGGCCGATGCCGTTGACGCGGATGCCGTGCGACACCAGGTTGAGCGACATGACTTTGGTCAGCTGGTTGATCGCGCCTTTCGACACCACGTACGGCACCTGGTTCGGGATCGCCAGCTCGGCGTTCACGCTCGACATATTGATGATGCTGCCGCTCTGCTGCTTGACCATCACGCGCGCCACCGCCTGGCCGCACAGGAACATGGACTTCAGGTTGATGCGCATGACGCGGTCGAAATCTTCCTCGCAGACGTCGAGGAAGTCAGCGGCATGGGTGACGCCGGCATTGTTGATCAGGATATCGATGCGGCCGAAGGCGGCGAGGGTGGCGGCCACCAGCGCGTCCACATCGGCCTTCTGGCTGACGTCTGCGGCGAAGAAACGGGCTTGTTCGCCCAGCTTGGCGGCGGCTTCGGCGCCTTCCGGCTTGATGTCCACCAGCATGACCTTGGCGCCTTCGGCAATCATGCGCTGGGCGCAGGCCAGGCCGATGCCCTGGGTGGCGCCGGTCACGATAGCGACTTTGTTCGATAATTTCATGGTGTAGTCTTTCTTTGGTGGTGAAGTCAAATTTTAACAGCCCCCTGTGGGCGGGTTACAATAGAGGGTTTGCAATTTTCTTTAGGGGGCCGTCGTGACTTTTATTAACAAATTATCCGCCGCGTGGACGGCCAACGACTCCCTGCTGTGCGTAGGCCTCGATCCGGACATGGCCAAGCTGCCGGCCCAGTTCCAGAACGACCCGCAAGGCATCTACCATTTCTGCCGCGAGATCATCGACGCGACCGCCGACCTGGCATGCTCGTTCAAGCCGCAGATTGCCTACTTTGCCGCGCTGAGCGCGGAAGACAAGTTGCAGCAGATCTGCGATTACGTGCGCGCGAACTATCCCCACATCCCGCTGATCATGGATGCCAAGCGTGGCGATATCGGCGCGACTGCGCGCCAGTATGCGCGCGAAGCGTACGACCGCTACGGCGCCGATGCGGTGACGGTTAATCCGTACATGGGCTTCGATTCGGTCGAGCCGTACATGGAGTGGAGCGACCGCGGCGTGATCATCCTGTGCCGCACTTCGAATGCGGGCGGTTCGGATCTGCAGTTCCTGGACGTGGGCGGCAAGCCGTTGTACCAGCACGTGGCGCAACTGGTGGCGCAGAAGTGGAACCAGAATGGCCAGTGCGCGCTGGTGGTCGGTGCGACCTTCCCGGAAGAACTGGCTCAGGTGCGCGCGATTGTCGGCGACATGCCGCTGCTGGTGCCGGGTATCGGCGCACAAGGCGGTGATATCGCGGCGACGGTCAAGTCGGGCAAGACCGCTGGCGGTACCGGCATGATGATCAATTCCTCGCGCGCCATCCTGTACGCCGCGCCGCAGGCCGGCGAAGACTTTGCGATGGCGGCACGCCGCGTCGCGCAGGAAACGCGCGACGCCATCAACCAGTACCGCAGCTAAAAGGCTTATTGCTTGACGAAGACAGGGTCGCTATCGTCGTCAACCGGCACCGCGTCGTACCATTGCGACGTTGGCTTGCCGTCCGCGCCGCTGGCAAAGCGGATGCGAAAGTCGCTGTTGGCCTCGTAGTAGAATTCCGAGGGCGACAGCGGCAGTAGCGCTTCCCACTTCCCATTGGCCGGATATTGCACCAGCAGCCGGCCGTCTTTCACCTCGAATGTGTAGCGTTCGTCGCCATGCGTGTAGATGCCGGCGCGCTGGCGCAGCACGCTGTCGGCCAATTGCTGCGGCTTGGGTGCCGGCAGCGCGGTGCCGGCGGCAAGCGTGGCGATGCGGCGCGCGGCCGGGAACAGGCCGAATTTCGGCGCCTCGTCGCTATTGCTCAGAATCGATACCAGCACCTTGGACTGCGGCATGTAGACCACTTCAGCGTGGAAGCCCTGGATGTCGCCGCTGCTGCGGATGTAGGGCTGGCCGGCCATGGTGTGCGGCCGGATGCCGTAGCCGTAGGGAACGCGGTGGCCGTTGGGCAGTATCACGGCGGTGTTCATGGCTTTCAGGCTGGCGGGCTTCAGCACCTTGCCACCTTGTAGCGCGGCGGTCCAGCGGGCCAGGTCGGCGTTGGTGGATGCATAGCTGCCGCCCCCAAATAGCAGGGTGCTGCTCCAGCGGACCGCCAGCTTCGGACCGTGTTCATATGGCGTCACCAGTCCCTTGATCAGGCCGGCGTTCTGGACGTAATGCGTTTGCGTCATGCCGAGCGGGACGAAGAACTGGCGTGCCAGGTAGGCGTCATACTTTTCGCCGGACAGCTGTTCGATGATCATGGCCAGCAGCGTGTAGTTGACCGAGGAGTAGGCAAAATCCTGGCCCGGCGGCGCCAGCAGCGGCATGGCGGCGGCAACCTGCAGCAGTTCCTGCGGCGAGTGGTCGGCAAACGCGGCATTGCGGAAGGCTGCATCCATGAAGACATTAGCGATGCCTGAGGTGTGGTGCAGCAGGTGCTCGACCGTGATGTTGTTCCAGGTGGCCGGCACGCTGGGGAAGAACTGGCGGATCGGCGTTTGCACGGTCAGCTTGCCGTCCTCGACCAGTCTCATGATGGCCGCCGCAGTGAATTGCTTGCCAACCGAGGCCGCGTAAAACACGCTGTCGGGCTTGATCGGCACGTTGAGTTCGACGTTGGCCAAGCCGTAGCCCTGGTTGAGCAGGGTGACGCCGTCCTTCTGCACCAGCACCGCCGCGCCTGGCAGATTGGCTGGGAACAGCCGTCTCAGTTCGGCATCGATGGACTCTGCCGGCGTGGCGGCGCTGACGGAAGCGGCGCACAGGATGGCGGCGCCGGCGGCGATAAGCAGCTTCATGAAGATCCCTTGAAATGTTGATGGTGCTGCCATCTTATTTCGAGGGCTCGCCGTCAGCCAGCCGCATGCGACGAAGCGCATAAACTGCGGACCCGGCTGTGCAATCGCCGGGCCAGCCGGGTTTAGTGAGATGGCGCGACCAGCTCCGCGTACTCATACAACTCGCCGAGAATTTGCTCGGCGCGCTCATCGGCGTGTTGCTGCAGTTCGTCGATCTGCGCAAAGAAGTCATCAATGGTGCGTGCGCCGGCTGCGCCTTCGTAGAAGCGCGAGGCGCGGTGCTGCTCCCAGTGCTCCATCTCGGTTTCCGACAAGGTCTCCGGGAAGTTGCGCGCGCGGTAGCGGAACAGCAGCTCCGCCAGACGCCCATCGCTGAACGACGGCGACGCTACCGCCAGCCGCGCCGGCGATTCACGTCGCAGCGAGTCCAGCAAACGCCGGTCATCCTTGCTGATGAAGCCGTTGTACAAATCCTCATCCACGTCCAGCGGTTCGCCCGCCGGACGATAGAACACCTGCTCCCATACCGCGCTCAGATCACTGCCCGCCGCCGCAATCGCCGCGTGCGCCTTGCCTTGCTCGAGGTCGATGCCCCAACGGCTCGCCATCGCCGGCGATAGCGTCTTAAGGTTCGACACCAGCATCGGCGACTTGTTCAGGTGGATGCTCTTCACCGGCAAGCGCGTCACACCTTCCGGCAGTGCATCGCTGCGGGTGAAGATCCGCATGCGGATGGTATCGGCATCCAGCGTGTACAGCTCGCTTGGATCGTAGGTGCAATCCCAGACGATCACTTCGTTCTTGTTGGTCGGATGCGTGCCCAGCGGGTAGACCAGCGCGATGCAGCCACGCTCGGCCGGGAACATGCCGCTCACGTGCAGGAAGGGCTGGCGCAGGTTCGCCGCCAGATGCATGCCGATTTCGTCGGCCACGCGGTCTTTCTTGTGCAAGGCGAAGCAGAAGTCGAACAGCTTGGGCTGGTGCTGGCGGATCAGGCGTGCCAGCGCGATCGTGGCGCGCACGTCGGACAGCGCATCGTGCGCCGATTCGTGCAGCAGGCCGTTGGCCTTGGCCAGGTCTTCCAGCTTGAAGCTCGGCTTGCCGTCTTCCCTGGTTGGCCAGTTGATGCCTTCCGGGCGCAGCGCGTAGGTCATGCGCACCACGTCCAGCAGATCCCAGCGGCCGCAGCCGTTTTGCCATTCGCGCGCGTACGGATCGATCAGGTTACGCCAGAACATGAAGCGGGTGATCTCATCGTCGAAGCGGATGGTGTTGTAGCCGACCCCAATCGTGCCCGGCTGCGAGAACGCTTGCTCGATGGTTGCCGCGAACTGGTGCTCCGCCACGCCCCATTCCAGGCACTGCTGCGGCGTGATGCCGGTGATCAGGCACGATTGCGGATCGGGCAGGAAATCGTTGGCCGGTTTGCAATAAAGCATGATCGGATCGCCGATTTCATTGAGCTCCGCATCGGTGCGGATCGCGGCAAACTGCGCAGGGCGGTCGCGGCGTGGGACTGCGCCAAAGGTTTCGTAGTCGTGCCAGAGGAAAGTCTGATTGGTCATAAGTGCTACAGTTATTTTAAATTCTGCCGATAATTCCAGCGTGTTCAATGAGGAGCAATATTATGGCTACTCCCGTTTCCGCTACCGCAAGCAATTCCGCCGCGCCGGTCCAGTCCAGGGACGATAAACCGCTGTCGCCCGCCGCCAAAGCCAAGGCGGACTTGAATGCTTCCATCGTACAAGCTTCCTTGACGGTATCGATCAATTCTTCGAATGAACCGTTGTCGGTGGTGCTGAAAACGGCGCTGACCGGCATTAACGAGGCGCTCAAGGGCGATTTTGGCGATAACGCCATCCAGAACGCCGTGTCGCAGGATAATACGCCGGAAGGGACTGCGAGCCGCATTGTATCGCTGTCCACCGCGTTTTACGAAGCCTATAAACAGCAGCATCCGGGCGAGGATGAGACTGAAACGCTGAATAACTTCGTCGATACGCTGAAAAAAGGCGTGGACCAGGGCTTCAAGGAAGCACGCGACGTGCTGCAGGGCTTGAAGGTGCTGAATGGCGATATCGCCGGCAATATCGACAAGACCTACGACCTGGTGCAGAAGGGCTTTGCCGATTTCATCGCGGCCAACCAGCCCAAGCCGGCCGAAGCCAAACCAGAGACCAAGCCAGAGGCTCAGGCCGCAACCTGATTGCGGCCGTTTTCCTTGGCGCGGTACAGCGCCGCATCGGCTGCGGCGATCAGTTCGCGCTCGTCCTGCTGCGGTTGCAAGGCTGCGACGCCGAACGAGGCGGTGATGTGCGGCAGCGGCTGGCGCATGTCGCCTACGCGCATGTCGCCAAATACCTTGGCTTGCCGCATGCGCTCGCACAGGCGCTCGGCCACTGACAGCGCCACCTTGTCGCTGGTGTCGGGCAGCAGCACCATCATTTCCTCACCGCCGTAGCGCACCGCGAAATCGGTCGGACGCAGCGCGCTGCTCAGCACGTGTGCGGCCGCGCGCAGCGCTTCGTCGCCGGCCAGGTGGCCGTGGCTGTCGTTGAATTGCTTGAAGTGGTCGAGGTCGATCATGATCAGCGACAGCGGCGCACCGGAGGCGTGCGCGGTGGCCACCATCGTGGGCAGCAGGTCGTTCAGCCAGGCGCGGTTGTACAGATTGGTCAGGCCGTCGATCATCGACAGCTGGCGGTAGAACTCGCCCAGCTTCTGGCGCCGGCGCAGCTGCGCGTTGGCGGCGCGGATGCGGAACGACAGCAGGCGCAGCAGGTTACGCGCCAGCACATTCGATTCATCGATCAGCTGCCACACCAGATCCGCCTCAATCACCAGCACTTCGCTCTGCTCGAGCGCGACGATGTGGGCCAGGTTGGTTTCCTCGTCCAGCACCGACTGCTCGCCCACGCTTTCGCCCGGCAGGATCTTGCTGATGGTGCCATCGGCCATGCCGGTGCGGGTATCGCTGGTAACCGACAGCGCGCCGCGCAGCAGAATGTACAGGCGCGCATGGCCCGATTCGTTGAGGGCCTCGTCGGTTTCCAGTTGCATGATGGGGCAGTGCGCCAGCATGGCGGCGACGGCGGCATCATCGTCGGAATTGCGCAGCAGCTGCAAGTCGCTGACCTGGTAGCCGGATGAGCCGAAGGTGCTGATCTGTTTCATGCAAAAATGATTCGTGCAGGTTCAATATGTGCCATATTGTTGCACGAATGCAGGCGGCAGTGCTTCAATATCGCATCATTACTTAACTGGATACAACATGGCATACACTGACGCGCTGGGCACGGCGCACCAGCCCGATCCGAACGCGCGCATTGTCTCGCTGGTGCCGTCGATTACCGAACTGCTGTGCGATCTCGGGCTGGCCGGGCAGGTGGTGGGGCGCACCGGTTTCTGCATCCATCCGTGGGACACGGTGCAGCAGATTCCCAAGGTGGGCGGCACCAAGGACGTCAACCTCGACAAGATCCGCAAGCTGGCGCCCACCCACGTGGTGCTCAACATTGACGAAAACGAAAAGCCGACCGCCGATGCGCTGGCCGAGTTCGTACCCAATCTGGTGGTGACCCATCCGCTGCGCCCGCGCGACAATCTCGAGCTGGCGCGCCTGATGGGCGGCGTGTTCTGCCGCGAGCAGCAGGCGGCCGACTGGTGCGCCGCGTTCGAGGCCGAGTATGCGTTGCTGCAGGCCGCGCCCAAAGGGCCGCCGCAAACCATGCTCTACTGCATATGGCAGGACCCGTGGATGAGCATTTCGCAGGACACCTACATCGCCCGCATGCTGGAAGAAATCGGCTGGAAAGTGCCGGACCTGGGAGAGTCGCGCTACCCGGAATTCCGCTGGTCGCAGCAACTGCGGGACAGCATCGACGGTGTGCTGCTGTCGAGCGAACCGTACCGCTTTACCGAAGCCCATGCGGACGTGCTCGAACGCCAGCTTGGCAAGCCGGTGCTGCTGGTGGATGGGGAGATGATGTCGTGGTATGGCAGCCGTTCGCTGCAAGGCTTGAAGTACTTGCGGGAGCTGGCGCAAAGATAGACGCCGGCCCCCGCGGCAGGATTACTCTTCGTCGCTGGCCACTACGGCGGCCGAGACCGAGGCCACGCCGGCGGCATGGCGCTTGTGGTCATGCAGCTTGCCGACTGCGCTGTCGACTGCGCGTTTCAGCTTGTCGGCGGCGCCGCTGATGGCCTGGTGCAGGGTGGCAGCGTGGTCGCTGACCGCAATCGGCTGAAGTCCGGTAAGACGTGCTTCCATCAGGCAGCGGTTGTCGCCATCGGCCGACTTCTGGCCCAGGTTATCGCTGAGATGGACTTCGATGCGGGTGATTTGCTCGCCGAAGCGGTGGAGGGCATTGCTCACGACAGTGTGTACATGCTCGTCGAGGCCAGAATGACGCTCGATGGTTTTGTCGGTGTTGATTTGGATTTGCATACGCTTGCTCCTGTTGTTGGACTGCGTAACCATCTTACTCCTTCCAGCCTTAAGTGCACGTTAATTGCATAACTGTCGCGTCTAGCGCCGCAGCGCTTCAAAGCCCTGCGGTTCCCACTCACGCAGCGCGAGCAGCAGGCCGGTGCCGTGGCGCTGGGCAAACGGGGCATGCAGGCTTTGCTCGTGCAGCTCGGCAAAATCGCGCTGCAACCGGTGCATTTTCTTGCGCAGCTGCTCCGCCGCGTCCTGCGTCAGCATGCCGTGCGAGAAAGATAACATTTCGCTGTCGTCGCTGAACGGGCTGTTGATGAAATCACCCAGCGATTGCTCCAGGAAGAAGCGGCGGATCGGGCCGTTTTCCAGCCACGCGAAATTGCGCGCCACCAGCAGGCGGATGCGGTTGCCAGGCAGTAGTTCAAGCACATGCAGCTTGTCCAGCGTCAGCAGGTGAGCCAGGCATTGCGCCTCGGTCAGTTGGTACTTGCGGACGATGTCGGCCATGCTCCAGTGATTGAGCGCGCAGATCGCCACCAGCAGCAGTTTGATGTCGGAGACCAGTTGCTGCTCCTGGGCCGGCGTCAGCTGCTCGAGCCGGGGCTGGCTGTTTTCGGATTCCAGCATCAGGTCGGCCATCGACATTTCCAGCAGTTCCGCCAGTTGCTGCAGCCGGTCGAGTGTGAGATTGGCGCCGGTGAACATGCGCTTCACGGTCGGTTCCGATACCCCCAGCGCTTCCGCCAGCTGTTTGTAGGTCCATCCGCGTCGCTTGAACTGGCGTTTGATGGTATGCATCAGCTGCTGGATTGCTTTCATGGCAGGTAAAAAGAATCATATTTTGATCCTTTTTATGCTATCACATGTATTAAAAATAAAAAAAGTATTGCGGAAGGTGATAGTTGCTTATCATGTAGGTGATTACAAGCAATAAGAGGTCGTATCGTGAATACCAGAAAGATCAGCATCATTGGCAGCGGCATGGCGGTCCCGGGACGCGAGGTGAGCAGTGAGGAGCTGGACCGCCAGCTAGGCCTGGCGCCGGGCAGCAGCTTCCGCCAGACCGGCGTGGCGCGGCGCTTCCTGTCGACGACCGAGACGGCGGCGCAACTGGCAGCCCGCGCTGGCGAGGCCGCGCTGCGGGATGCAGGGCTGCGCTGGCAGGATATCGATTGCCTGGTTGCGACTTCCGCCACCATGGATCAGGCCTTGCCGTACAACGCTGCGCTGATCCACGCCGAGCTGGGACTGACCGCGCAGCGCACGGCCACCTTCGATATCGGCGCCAGCTGCCTGTCCTTTCTCACCGGCCTGGATGTGATGAGCTACATGGTGGAGGCGGGACGCTATCGCAATGTGATGCTGGTATCGACCGATATCGCCACCTTTGGCCTAGACTGGAGCCGCCTGCGCGAGTGCGGTATTTTTGGCGACGGCTCGGCGGCGGTGGTGATCCGCAAGGCGTTGCCGGGCGAGAGCAGCGGCGTGCATAGCGCCGGCATCGTGACCTTGTCGGCCGGCGTTGAGCACTGCCGCATTCCTGCCGGCGGCTCGCGCTACCATCCGCGCCGCATTGACGGGCCGATCGATCCGCTGTCGGTGTTCCAGATGGATGGCAAGTCGGTGTTTCGCCTGGTGGCGGAAGAGTTGCCGCAGTTCGCCGCGCGGCTGCTGGATCAGGCTCACACCAGCATGGACCGCCTTGCCGCCGTGGTGCCGCATCAGGCCAGCCAGCTGGCGCTGGATCACTTGTCGAAGCGCTTGAAAATTCCGCGCGACAAACTGGTGGATATTTTTGCGCAGTACGGCAATCAGGTATCGGCATCGCTGCCGACCGCGCTGCACCTGGCCTTGAGCGAAGGGCGCGTGCAGCGCGGTGAACAGCTGATGTTGATCGGCACCGGCGCCGGCCTGACCATGGGCGGCATGGTCTTGACGTATTGAGGCGCGGATGAAGATACTCGTTACCGGCGGCACCGGCTTCCTCGGCCGCCATCTGGTGTGGCGGCTTGCCGCGCGCGACGACCAGGTTGTGTTCACCGGCCGTAACCGCGCGGCGGCGGAGCTGGTGTTGTCCGCCGCCGCAGGTGTGCGCTACGTCGACATCGATCATGGCAGCGCCGACGCGGCGCACCGGATGCAGGCCGCTGCCGAAGGCGTTGACGCCATCGTGCATTGCGCAGCGTTGGCCGCGCCTTGGGGGCGCAAGCAGGATTTCTACCGCGCCAATGTGGCGTCAACGGCCGAGGTGCTGGCCGCCTGCCGCGCACGCGGCATCGCGCGGCTGGTGCACATTTCGTCGCCCAGCGTTTATTTTTCTTACGAGGACAGGCTGGCGATCACCGAGCACGCGCCGCTGCCGCCCGCCGCCACCGAATATGCCCGCAGCAAGCGCGAGGCGGAACAACTGGTGCTGGCGGCCGCAGTGCCGCACAGTGTGATCCTGCGTCCGCGCGCCATCTTCGGGCCGTGGGACCAAGCCTTGCTGCCACGCCTGCTGCGCCTGATGCAATACGGCCGCGTGCCTTTGCTGCGCGGCGGACGCGCGCTGCTGGACATGACTTATGTAGACAACGTGGTCGACGCCATCGTGCTGGCGCTGGCGGGACCGGCCGGCGTCTACAACGTCAGCAACGGCGAGCCGATTACGGCGGCCGATCTGTTTGAACGTATCGCCCGCAGCTTTGGCCTGCCGCTGCGGACCGCACATCGCCCGTACTGGCTGGCCGATGGCGCTGCGCGTTTGCTGGAACTCGGTGCGCGACTGGCGCCCGGCTGGGAGCCGCCCGTCACACGGTACTCGCTGGGCACGATCGCATTCTCGCAAACGCTGGACCTTGGCGCTGCTCGTACGGCGCTGGGCTATGCGCCCTCGGTCAGTCTTGAAGAAGGCATCGCCCGCACGGCCGCATGGTGGAAGGAGCATGCCGCATGAGACTCCAGTTCCGATTGCTGAAAGTAGGACATTGCAGCCATCCCGAATGCGTGACCCAGCGCGGCGGCCGTTTCAGCGCGGCGTTGTTCCCTGCTTTGTGTGGCTTGCTGCGCCATCCTGACCGAGGCTGGATACTGTTCGACACCGGCTACAGCGAGCACTTTACGCAAGCGACCCAGCCATTCCCGGAACGCCTGTACCGCTGGACCACGCCGTTCACGCTGCCGCCTGAAGAGACCATGCTGGCGCAGTTGCAGCGTCTCGGCATCGCGGCGCAGGATATCGCCCACATCGTCATCTCGCACCTGCACGGCGACCACGTCGCCGGCCTGCGCGATTTCCCCAAAGCGAACCTGATCGTCATGCGCAACGAAGTGGCGGCAATGGATCAGCGCTCGCGCTTTGGCAACCTCACACACGGCACCTTGCCGGCGCTGCTGCCGGATGACTTCCGCCAGCGCACCAGCTATGCGGACGATGCTGCGCAGGTCGCGCTGCCGCCGGAACTGAAGCCGTTCGAGCACGGCTTCGATCTGTTTGGCGACGGCAGTGTGCTGGCGGTGCATTTGCCGGGCCACAGCCGCGGACAGATCGGCATCGTGTTCCGGCAGGAGAACGACCGCCTGACTTTCCTGAGTGCGGACGCCTGCTGGAGCATGGCCGCGCTACGCGAGGATCGCGGCCCGATCTGGCTGGCGCGCCGCATCTTCGACCACGACGGCGAATACCAGAAAACTTTTCAACGCCTGCGGCAGATGCAGGCCGGCGGCGGCGCGCCGTTGCTGATTCCCTCGCATTGCGAGCAAACCTGGAACACCTATGAAGCATCGCATCGCTGAACTGAGCGTGGTGATCTACCACTTCCTGCGCACGCGCGCCTTGCGCTTTCGTACGCGCGCGGCCTTGCTGGCGTGGCAGCAAAAGCGGCTGGATCTGTTCCTGCGTCAGCGCTTGCCGCAACTGCCGTTCTACCGCGCCCATGTCGGCGCGCCGCTGGCGCAACTGCCGGTGATCGACAAACCCGTGATGATGGCGAATTTCGCCGCGCTGAATAATGCCGGCGTCGATCTGGAGCAGGCCACCGCTGTCGCTCTCGCGGCAGAGAATACGCGCGATTTCTCGCCCCGGATCGGCGAAGTAACGGTGGGGCTGTCCAGCGGAACGCAGGGACCGCGCGGGGTGTTCATGGTCGGCCGCCACGAGCAATTGCGCTGGGCCGGCATCATGCTGGCCCGCGTGCTGGATCGTGCACTGCTGAAGCAACTGCTGTTCGGCAGTCCGCTCAAGGTGGCCTTCTTCATGCGGGCCAACAGCAACCTGTATGGCACGCTGGCCAGTCGCCGCATCGATTTCCAATTCTACGATTTGCTCGGCGGGCTGGATCAGCATTTGGCCGCGCTGCAGCGGCAGGCGCCGGACATACTGGTGGCGCCATCGCGCATCCTCGGCCGTATCGCCGCGCTGGCGCTGGAGGGCAAGCTGGCACTGGCGCCGCACAAAGTGATTGCGGTTGCCGAAGTGCTGGAGCCGGATGACCGCCGCTGTATCGAGCAGGCCTTCGGCGCGCCGGTACACCAGCTGTATCAATGCACGGAAGGTTTTCTGGCTTACACCTGCCAGCACGGCACCCTGCATCTGAACGAGGAATTCGTCCACATCGAGCAGGAGTGGCTGGATC
>Ga0105244_10001791_pt1 | contig 16834 bp, 19 predicted proteins | sample KBSM44metaG_FD_80423 | JGI IMG/M metagenome (GOLD analysis project Ga0105244, IMG submission 80423) | Miscanthus rhizosphere microbial communities from Kellogg Biological Station, Michigan, USA - KBS M4-4 metaG | ecosystem: Host-associated > Plants > Roots > Rhizosphere > Soil | place... | reverse complement strand
CGCTGATATTCCGCAGCAAGAGGTGATTTTCCTCGACGACACCGATCCCATTTCCTCACCGATGAAGGCAAAAGGTGTGGGCGAACTGGGCTTGTGTGGCGTCAGCGCGGCAATCGTGAATGCCATTTACAACGCCACCGGCGTACGTGTGCGCGACTATCCGGTCACGCTGGATAAGTTACTTAAAGGCCTGCCCGCCCTTGTATAAAGCGAAGGAGAAGCGCAGTGCAGCAGCTATTGATTGACGACGATCTGCAACAGCAGATCAAGCCGCAGCAAGCTTTGCAAACTGACGATAGTGAAGCCATTCTGCGCTTCGCACTGGAAGCGATGCAGGCTAATTTCGCCAGCGTGCTGGTGACATTGGTGGAGATTCGCGGTGGTGCCGCCCGCGCATTGGGGGCGCAGATGGTGGTTCGGGAAGATGGCCGCTATTGCGGCTATGTTTCCGGCGGGTGCGTGGAAGCGGCAGCGGCTTACGAAGCGTTGGACGTCATCGCCTGCGGGAAAGATCGGTTTGTCACCTATGGCGAAGGATCGCCCTATCTGGATATTGTGCTGCCCTGCGGCGGCGGCATTACACTCGCTTTTCATCGGCTTCGTGATGCGCAGCAACTGATCAGCGTGCTGGATTTACTGGCAAAACGTAAAACCGCTGCGTTGCGCTATCTGCCGAACTTTCAGCGGCTGGCCATCGAGGCTACCGTTCAGACCACGGGCTGGGAGGATGAAGCCTTTATCACCTGCTATCAGCCAAAAACCCGTGTGGTGGTGCATGGACGATCAGTCGAAGCGCTGGCGACCCGCGCCATTGCAGAGGCCGCCGGTTATGCGGTGCAATCCGGTGATGATGTGGAGGCACAGCCTCTCGATCAATTCACGGCGGTGATCCTGCTGTTTCACGATCTGGACCGTGAATTGCCAGTGCTGCTGGCAGCCATGCGATCAACGCCCTTCTATATTGGTGCGTTAGGCAGTCGGCGCACGCATGCCACGCGGGTTGAGAAACTGCTGGCACAAGGTTTTAGCGATGAGGACATTGCGCGAATCAAAGCACCCATTGGCATATTTGCGCAGGCGCGTGATGCTCGCACTCTTGCCCTTTCCATTGTTGCGGATGTCGCCGCGGCCCGGCTTAATATGGTTTAACCGGCTTCATACCACATCGATATCGCGGCCGACATCAGCGTTCGCTTCCAACGTTAACAGCAGTTTAGGATGCAAAAGCGATCGGCCGCCTTCATCTCCGGAGAGATTGCGCAGCGCCTCGGCAAAGGAGTGATTAAACCCGACCGGATGCCCAGGTTTACCCTTATTGCTTAGCCGCACCTGCGCAGCGCCCTGCTCCAGTGCGCTTAACACTTGCTGATAATCTGGCGCGCCGATCCACGGCATATCACCAAGAGCAATTATCCAACCCTGCCAGTTTCCGGTTGCTGCAACGCCCGCAGCAATCGACTCGCCGCTGCCGCCACTTTCACATAATACAACCTGCACACCGGCTGTTTCTGCATGCTTACGCACAGCCAGATAGTCGGGACGCGTCACCAGCGCCACCGGCACGCCGCTTAACTTTGCCTGTTCAATGACCGTTTCAATTACCGTCAGCTCACCGTCGCCCATACTGGCGAGCAATTTATTGCCGCTGCCGCCGCTGGCGATATAACGCGAGCCTTTGCCCGCCGCGAGGATGAGAATGCCAGGTGTTGTTTGCTTCATCAGTTTAAAACCTCACAGTTCAAGCGATTGTCGTTGCATCGTCGACGTCCTATTCAGGAACGCCAGCATAGCAAAACGCGTAACTGACCGCTTTACAGTCAAATCCGTACCAGGCTAATGAATTATGGTGATAACTAACCAAAATGCCTGCGTTTAAATTGAATTGACTTCAATCTAATTTATGTCAATATAGTCGCGTTTTTGCGTCTTACGACTGCAGCTCTATTCTAAAAATTAGTGGTGATATGAAAGAGTTAAATGATGAAGTTTGCTGTGTAAGTCCAGAGAGTGAAGCGCCGGTCACGGTTGATCAGTTTCTCTGCTTCGCGCTTTATTCCGCATCCCTTGCGATGACCAAACTTTATCAGTCAAGACTGAAGCCTTTGGGGCTGACCTACCCGCAGTATCTGGTCCTGCTGGCGCTGTGGGAAAAAGACAAAGTTACCGTTTCAGAGTTAGGCGCACGCGTGCAGTTGGATTCGGGAACACTGAGCCAACTGTTAAAAAGAATGGAGCAGTCTGGTGTCATTTGCCGAAAAAGAGATGTGGGTGGCGATGAGCGTAGAGTGCTGATCTCTGTTACTGAGCAGGGTCAACAGCTGAAAATAGCCGCTGCCGGCGTCCCCGCCGACATGGTGTCAGTGATGGATACGCCGTATGAAGAACTGGTTGATTTAACCGCCAGAGTGTCAGCGTTACGCCAAAAACTCATCAGGGCACTTCCCTGACGGCACGTAAGTAAGACATTCCCATTAATGTTTAGGAACAGGCTGAAAAATGTTAATTAGCAAAGGAATTGAGGAGAAGGTGATGTCAGATGATAAAGCGGAAAATATGGATGATATCCATGCTGTCATTGGCCGTGCGGTGTCATGCCTGCTTAACTCCGATCACCCTTTGCAACTTGATATCATCACTGCGCTTCTCAAACAGCATCAAGAAGTTGCATCCGTTCAGCAGAAGCCAGATTATAACAACGCAATCAACATCATTGCGGAAAAATGTTTAGCGTCGTAGCAAAGGGTTGAGATTCACTCAGTGTTTTTTTTGATTAGCGGTATAAACCGGCATCGCCACACTGGAATCCTTAGCATCGCTTAACTTATTCGTCCTGACGCTGTGATTTCTGACATCCTCCAGTGCGCGTTGGCAGGCGACTCTCCGATAAACTTCCTCTTCAGCTTCCGCCATAGATTCGAGCTTAGTGATGAGAGCTGCGGAGGATACAGTGACAGCATCCTCTAAGAGTGCAAGAAGCGCCTCACCTATCATTCTATCTTTCATCTGTTCATCGTAACTGCTGGTCATTTAATTCTCTGTGTCGTCATTTAAATTAATCATTAGATCTATTTAACATTGGTATTGTTATATCGAGAAAATCAACGGGCGTCTGTCAGGTTAAGAGAAAACAATAGTTTTGTAAAACCGAATCTATATCGGCAGCCTCCTTTTCCTTGGCCTGACTATTAACGCTCATAAAATAAGCTTTATATTTTAGCAAAATATCTTTGTTTACAGTTTATAACAGTGCCTTTTATTCCGCTGACTACACTGGATGCGTGTTGCTTGCACTTTATTAACTTAAAAAAGGAATAAATCCAGTGCGTAAACTTTCTCTCATTGTATTAACTGCGGGCGTGCTGCTATCGGTAACGTCGCAGGTAGAAGCTAAAGGATGCATTAAAGGTGCAGTTGTCGGCGGCGTTGCGGGTCACGTGGCCCATCACGGTGTTGCTGGCGCGGCGGCGGGTTGTGCGGTGGGGCATCATATGGCTAACAAAAAGCAGAAAGAGGCTGACAGCAAACAGCAGCAAACCAAGTAATAACGCGAGCCGCCTGAGAGACAACAGGCGGCTTATTTCACAAGTTATAAACGCTTTTGCGAATCGGCATCAAACAACATCGCACGATCAGCATCAATCGTTACTGACAAAATATCCCCTGCCTGCGCACCGGAACGTTGCGTGGTGAACAGCATGATGTCATGTCCCAACAACGACCCATGAATCAGCTCGGATAATCCGGTGGGCTCCACCAACGACACCTCCAGCGGCAGCACATTGCGTACGCCCGGTTCGGCAATCGTCACGTTCTCGGGTCGAATACCATAAATCACGTCTCGACCGACCGGGTGATCCACCCAGCGCCCATTCAGTGGCAGTTGCGCGCTATCGCCGATACGCACACTGTCAGCAGTCATTACGCCATTAATGAAATTCATTGAAGGCGAGCCAATAAAGCTGGCAACAAACTTGTTAGCCGGCGTGTCATATAACTCCAGCGGCGTACCGACCTGCTGAATCACGCCGTTGTTCAGTACCACAATACGGTCAGCGAGCGTCATGGCTTCAACCTGATCGTGCGTCACGTAAACAATGGTGTTGTTCATCTGCTGATGTAGCTTCTTGATTTCGACGCGCATCTGACCACGCAACTGCGCATCGAGATTTGAGAGCGGTTCATCAAACAGAAACACCTGCGGCTGACGCACGATGGCGCGCCCCATCGCTACGCGCTGGCGTTGGCCGCCAGATAACTCTTTTGGACGGCGATCGAGTAAATGCGTCAGACTAAGAATCTCTGCCGCGCGCCTGACCTTCTCTTCAATTTCTGCGCGCGGGCGTTTCTGAATTTCCAGACTGAAGCCCATATTGCGCGCCACCGTCAAATGCGGATAAAGCGCATAACTTTGGAACACCATCGAGATATCGCGATCTTTGGGTGCCACATCGTTCATCAACTGATTACCGATACGAATATCGCCGTCGCTTGCCAACTCCAGCCCGGCGATGGTGCGTAACAGCGTCGATTTTCCGCAGCCAGATGGGCCAACCAGCACCACGAACTCACCATCTTTAATGGTGAGATTAATATCGCGCAGCACCTCAACGTTGCCATAGCGCTTATCGATCTGTTTAAGCGTGATTTCAGCCATAATTTACCCCTTAACCGCACCGGCGGTGAGTCCCTGAACCAGATAGCGTTGAATAAAGGCGAAGAACAGACAGGCAGGAATCAGCGCCAGCACCACCGCCGCCATCATTTCTCCCCAGGAAACGGCAAACTTCGACACGAAGCTGAGCAGCCCAACCGGGAAGGTCATCACCTCATTTTTGTTGATTAGCATGAGTGAGAACAGCAACTCGCTCCACGCAGCGGTAAAGACAAACCCCAGCGTGGCCGCCATACCCGGCAAGGTCAGCGGCATCAGCACTCGATACAACGCCTGAAAACGCGTGCAGCCTTCCAGCATCGCCGATTCCTCCAGATCTTTAGGTATGGCATCAAAGAAGGATTGCATCAGAAACGTCGCAAACGGCACGTTGAACGCGGTGTAGATAAGAATCAGCCCGATCAAGCTATTGGTCAGGCCCAGCGGCGCCATCACCTTGTAAATCGGGGCGATAATCATCACCAGTGGGAACATCTGCGTGAACAGCAGCAGCCCGGCGATCAGCACTTTGCCGCGAAACTGGAAGCGCGAAAAGGCATAGCCAGCTGCAGCGGCAATCAGCGTGGTGATAAACGCGGTACTAAACGAAACGATAAGACTGTTGGTAAAAAACGTCGGGAAATCACTGTCGATCAGCACTTTTTTGAAATGACCGAACGTCACTCCGCTCGGCAACAGCGTGACGCCCTGGCTAAACAGGAGGTGGTCCGGCGTCAGCGAAATTTTGATGATCCAGTAGAGCGGAAACAGGGCGAACACCAGATACGCCGCAATACTTAAACGATGGCCAATCAGCGGTAACAGTCGCATAGTCGCTTCCTATTTCAGCAGCTGATGGCGAATGCGCAGTAACACCAGCGCATAGCAAGTCATCAGCAGTAACAGAAACACCGCCATCGCCGAGGCATAGCCAAAGTCGAGCTTGCGATAAGCGGTGGTGAAGATGTAGCTGGAGAGAATGGAGGTCGATCCTGCCGGCCCGCCATCGGTCATCACCACAATCAAATCGGCAAAATTGGCGATCCAGATGGTACGCAGCATCACGGTGATGGCGATCATCGGCGCCAGAAACGGCAGCGTGACGCGGCGAAATTGCTGCCAACCGCTGGCACCGTCAATCGAGGCTGCTTCGTACAGGTCTTTAGGAATCGACTGCAGCGCCGCCAGTAGCGTAATGGCAAAGAACGGAATACCAAACCACACGTTGGCGATCACCGGTCCCCACATCGCCAGCTGCGGATCGGACAGAATGTTGTACGGCTCACTCAGCACGCCCAGGTCGCTTAGCCACTGTGGCAGCGGCCCCACCACCGGATTGAACAACCATGACCAGGTCAACCCAGAGAGAAACGCGGGAACTGCCCACGGCAAGAACACCAGCGCCTGCACCCAGCGGCGAAAGCGGAATTCGCGGTTGAGCAGCAGCGCCAGTGCCAGACCGAAGAAGAACTGCAGCAACAGCGAGCTGAGCGTCCAGTTAAGCGTGTGCCCCAGCGCTTTAAAGAAGCGCCGATCGTCAAACATTTCCGTAAAATTGTCCCAGCCTACCCAACCGGTTTCCATCGGATTCAGTAGGTTGATGCTCTGAAACGCATAAGAAATGCCGATCGCCATCGGCACAAAAATGAACAAGGCGATCAGCAACAGGCCAGGCGACAAGTACCACCACGGTTCAGCCAGCCGAGACCAGCGCAAACGGCGGGCACGCGAGGTGCTATTGGGCAGAGAAGCATCAAGCATCATAGGTAAACTCCCGGTTGTTCAACGTTACTGCGTGGCAAGCCAGGCTTTCTGCTCTTTGCTGAGATATTTCGCCCAATCTTTCACCATGTTTTCGGTATCGTTCTCGCCCAGCAAGGTTTCCTGGCTGCTCTCTTTCACAATGACCGAGTTAAAGTAGCCCCAGCCTTTCAGATGGGTGGGCATTGTGAGCGGCACATAGTTAGGATCGTTCAGCTCTTTGAACCAGCCGGCGAACTGCGGCGTCTGGTAGAACGGGTCCTGCTCTGCACCTTTGTAAATCGGCAGCGTGCCAACGAATTTTGACCATGTGAGGTTGTTGGTTTTGTCACTGAGGAAGGTAATCAGCGGCCAGGCAAGATCCTTCTGTTTGCTCTGCTTGAACATTGACCAGCCCGTGTAACCAATGGTCGGGAAAGCTTTGCCAGAAGGACCGACCGGCATTGGCGCCACGGCAAAATCATCGGCCGCCATGCTGTTTTTGATGGCGATCAGCGCATCTGGATCCTGATCAAGCATCGCGCATTTACCCGAATAGAAGCCCGAGACGATCTCATTGAACCCCCAGTTGACGCTGTCTTTCGAGGCGCCGCCTTGCTGGTACATATCCACCAACAGCTGCGCACCCTTTATTGCGCCCGGCTCGGTCAGCGTGCTGTTACCTTGTTTGTCAAAGAACTCGGGTGAACCGTTCATCGCCGCCATAAACATCATCCAGGCGTTGGTGCCACCCACGCCACCGCGCATGCAGTAACCGCTGATGCCATTGCCTAACTTACTGATGCGTTGCGCATCGCTGGCAAACTCCTCCATGGTTTTGGGTGGTTCATTTAAACCGGCCTGCTGGAACAGCTTTTTATTCCAGAACAGCGCACGCAGATAAAAACCGTACGGCACCATGGTGGCTTTGCCGTTGGCAGCACGCGCCATGGCCAGCGTTTTATCCGTGAGCTGAGGCGTGGCGTCCCAACTTTTCAGGCGCGGTTCGAGGTCTTCCAGCATGTTATTGCTGGCATACAATCCTTGCCAGGTATCCGGCATCTCCACGACATCTGGCACCTGACCGCTTTGCAACATGGTGCCGAGCTTTTCAAATGCCTGTCCCCACGGTAGGGAAATCAGTTCAATCTCCGTGCCGGGATGCTGCGTTTTATATTCATCGAGCATTTTTTGCAGCAGCGCGGTACGCGGCGGGCTGGTGATCACCTCAACCACGGTAAGTTTGGCGGCGAGACTGCTCATGGCCGCACTTAAACCTACGGCTAATACGAGTGTTTTCAGAGCAAAACGTTGAGTCATGACGGTTCTCCGGTAAGTGATTACGCGCGATTGGCGCTGGCAAGGGCTTGCTGCAAATCGGCCCACAAATCGTTGGTCTCTTCGAGGCCCACCGAGATGCGGATCAGGCGCGGTGAGACGCCGAAATCCACCGCCGAGTTAAATTCACTGGCCTGGTTGATGACAGAAATCGCCGGCATGACCAAACTTTCAAATCCCCCCCAACTCACGCCCATGTGGAATAACTCAAGCGCGTTACACAACTGTGGAATATCCACCTGCTCCGCCACTTCAAAAGCAAACAGACCGCTGTAGCCACGCAAGGTGGACCACGACTGGGGCTTTAGCCCCGGATGACACACGTCCGTCACCAGCGGATGTTCCACCAGTTTTTCCGCAATAGTGAGCGCACTCTGGTGATGCTGTTTCATGCGCAGCGGCAGCGTGCGCAGGCCGCGCATCAGCAGTGAGGCTTCATGCGCCGAGAGTTTGCCGCCAAGATAAGGACTGATGTAACGGGTAATGTTGTTGATGTGCTGCTGGCTTGCGATCACCAAACCGGCCACCACATCGCTGTGGCCGCTGATGTATTTCGACGCCGAGTGCACCACGATATCGATGCCACACAGCAGCGGCTGCTGGAAAATCGGTGAGGCCCAGCTGTTATCGATGATGCTGATGACGCCCGCTTCGCGTGCCATCGCAGCGAGTTTATTCAGATTCTGTTCACTCATTACCCAACTGGAGGGACTTTCCAGATACAGCAGACTGGCATCCATTAATGCCGCACGCATCGCGCCTTCGTCATCACCGTCCACGAACTCTGTAACGATGCCAAAGCGCTGGCAGAAGCCACGCAGGAAGCGGTAGGTGTCAGGATATACGTGATTGACACACACCACTTTTTTGCCCGGTGCCACCACGCTAAGGATCGCATTGCTGATCGCCGCCATGCCGCTGCCAAACGCCAGGCAGGCTTCGCCCCCCTCCAGCGCCGCCATTTTGTCCTGCAGCGCTTTTACCGTTGGGTTATCGACGCGCGAATAGAGCGGCTGATCGCTCTCACCGCGAAAGCGCGCGATCATGCTGTCGTAATCGCTAAACGTAAACAGTGAAGATTGATAAATCGGCGTAGTGACCGCGCCTTTTTCATGGCGTTCGTCATGCGTGAGCAGCGTTTGTTGCGGAATCGGCTTATCGTTTGGCATTAATTACATCCCTCATGTCGCGTTCGGTGATATCGAGTATTTGATGGCAGATGGCGCGCGCCGCTATGCAATCGCGTTGGCATATAGCGTTGAATAATTCACGGTGCAGCGGGAAAGAGTCAGAAAACAGCGCCTGTTCCGGCGGTGATTCGAAAAATGCATGAAATGAGTCGTAGATGCCGTTGAGCATTTGCAGCAGCAGAGGGTTACCGGCGGCGCGATAGATACTGGCATGAAATGCCCAGTCTTCCGCCCCGGCAGAACCAATCGCCAGATGCACTTTTTCCATCTCTTCGAGACGTTGCTCGATTTCGATCAGATCCGCAGCTGTGGCGCGCTGTGCCGCCAGCACGCAGGATTCAGATTCAATAATGCGGCGCACTTCCAGCGCGTGGAGCATGTTGGCAGAGTCGTTTTTGAAGCGCAGCGACAAGAAACTGTCATTGACGTCCACTTCCGCCTGCAAAAAGGTGCCGCTGCCCTTTTTACGCAGAATAATGCCTAGCGCTTCCCAGCGTTTGAGCGCTTCACGCACCGTATTACGGCTAACGCCAAGCTTTTCCGCCAGCACACGTTCTGGTGGCAAGCGGCTGCCAGGCTGCGCACCCGACTGCGCCATATAGCGTGTCAGCGCATCGAGAATCAGCGTATCGCTGCGCGGCGTGGAAATAGGATGAAGCTCAGCCGGTATCTGCATAGCATTGCCTTAATTGGTCCAACATCTCTACCAATTGATTAGCAACGCGCATGCCAGGTTATTAATACGCTGAATTGAATGAATTTTATACGGTGTGATAAGCGGATGTTATGCGTTTTACTGGTGCAAACAGGGGGATTTTGCACCAGATGAGGACGGGAAAGGGATGGCTTTGGTCTTCAGCAGTTTTAGCCCCCGATAAGATAGGCGCTATTATTTATTCAAATCTTGCCAGCGCTAATAAATCCGAAGCGCTGGCTGTCGGGGCTGTTATTTCATTTGGCAACCGGCGTTGTTCAATGGGCTTGTTGTATTCGGCGCAAAAGGTGCCCAGCTCAACGTAGTGACGATCGTCACGATAACAGCCGCATATTCCCTAGCGGCGCGAGTTATCGCGCAATGAATTGCGCCGCTACGATGCCTGCACGTTGTTAAAATACTAAGCGATGCGCTTTGCCTGGATATTCAGCAATCTCGCAATGTTCTCAATCACCTCGCCAAGATGGCCGCGACCAATCGCGCAGTGATGTGCTGGTCCACCTTCACACCATGATTTAGTGAAGTCCCGCGCGCTGAGGGCAAAGCGATAATTACTGTTGGTATTACCGATATCCAGCGTTTCACCCGCTACAGCCTGGCCTTCCGCATATTGCAGCGTGATGCTGCTATCGCGATGCTCAACCACCGATAAAAAGGTCACCGGACCGTTAGCAACATTCATCTGAATGGAAACCCCTTTCCCGGGTTTGCCGTGATAGACCGGTAAAGGCACCAGCCGAACTTTTGCCGTGGACATTGCAGGATGAGCCGGTCCGTCATGTCCCCACTGCACGGTTTCGTCTCTAAAGTTGATGCCATAAGGTTCTGAAAAAGATCCGCCCGCATGCAGAAGGCTCAAGATCTTCATCGCAATGACATTTTTAATTTCACACTCACCGGCAACGGGAATGCCCCGGTTCGTCAGCAAGGTATTACCGGCGATGACGGAAGTGACGATATTTTCATGATCGGAACCAGGCGCGCCTTCATAATAATAAGCCAGCGCACCCAGCTTATGGCGTTCGACCAACTTATCGAGTGCAATTGCTGTGCGTAATGCGCGTTGGATTTCAGTCTCTTCGCAGGTGTGATCAACCTCCAGCACGCTGAACAGCTCATCCCTCTTTGCCCGGTATTCGCTTTCTTCATGCTGACAGGCGAGCGCCACTAACTCACAAAATTCCACTATTTTGAAGCGTACGCCAAAGCGCCCAGAAAGATTGGTGATATCTGAATACACATCATACATGCCGTTATAGTAGTGACCTGCAATGCCAATGTGCGTCTGTTTGAGTGCCCGAACCACATACGCCGCGGTAAGCCAATTGGCTATTTGCAGCCATGCCACATCGTCATCCAGATAACCCACAACCAGTTCATGTTGAATGCCGATTCGCTGAAATACATTAACCAATTCTGGCGCGGTACATGCCTGGCAATGCGCCAACCATTGGCCAGTGCGAGCGGCGCGATCGGTCAGTGCGTTGATTTCCCGACAAGGCACCAACATTTCAGGTTGTAGCGCTAAAATCAAAACGGGCTTATTCAGATTCTGCACCAGAGGAAGAACGGTGGAACTTAGGGCATAGGTCGTGATGTATAAGACCAGGACGTCAACACTCTCTGCAGCAAACAACTGCGTCGCTTGCTCAATTTTCTCACTATTATCGATCAGCCCCGCATCCACGACGTCATTACCGTGCGTGCTTAATCGCTCGGCGACCACAGCAAGATACTGCTCAAGTTGTGCTTTGAGCTCAGCAAACTGTGGCCAGTAGGTTTCAAGACCGATGCCAAAAAGTCCGACTTTGATGTTGTCCACAACCATTCCTCGCACTGGAAAGAGAAGCTTTCTATTGTGCGAATTTTTGCTGGGGAAACCTGTGTCATGCAGACAGCAACAATCAATTTATGGCAGGAGGTCAATAATCAGCTTGTACTGGCTCGCAGATTTAAATTTCGCGCTTATCGACTACCAATGATTACTGTTACGCAAAAAATCCGCATGGGCCGGCAAAATTTCCAGATCGTTTTTTTTGCTGAGTGCCTGGGAAGTCATATTGCGAGATAACGGCTTCATCTCGCGCACTTTTATTTCGCGATTAACTTTAGGTAACCACTCTTGAAACTGGTTAGCATAAGAATCCGCTAAATTTTTATCATGGGTACGCCCCACAAAAAGTTTACTTTTAGCCAGTCGGGAAATGTCAGTGGCATATATCTCAAAGTGTTCTCCGCACTGTTCAATTTCAATAGCGGTGAAATGCATATTAGGCCAGAAACTTACTTTTGCTGAAAAATTGCTGTAATTCATAAAATATCACTTATTATTGGAATTTAACTGTTTGCCAGGTTCGCCCTGGTCGGTCCAGTTATTATAACGCATTAAGCATGGTAGTAGACTGTCAGATAAATCCTGAACTCTAAAATCAAAAAAGAGGTTTATATCAACAGCCCTATTTATTGCTATTTTTCTTAACTTAAAAAGCTTTCATCATCCGGCGTTTTTCCTACCACAATTTGAAGCGTATTACGCAAGCAATCCTGGAAAGCGGCATCATTTGTGCACTCCAGTTCGCCAAGCAGGTAAGCGATAATGCTCTTATTAGTAACAGTTTTTTTGTCAGCTATGATAGTGGTGATGATGGAACCTAAGATCTCAGCTTCCGATCGTAGCTGAACAGAACCACAATTGAAGTAGGTTATGAAGTCAGTGTTAATATTAATTTTTTGCATACGTTTCCCCTGGCGACTGCAGCGCCAGCATTTAATTTAGTGATAAAAATCTTAATGGAATGGTCTGAAAAGCAAGACTACTAAAAAGTTAACGAGTCTGATTGATTTTGCTATGAGGGGAATAATCTTAATTTTAGAGAAAATTTCTATCAAGAGAGCCTGCTGAAGTTAACAATTGAACGCGTGGGTTTCAGGGCGGGAAGTTATCTTGTCACCGCTTGACGATGAAAATATACAAACACCGAATAAGAGTACAGAATTTTCTTTTCATAAAAACGCTGTTAATTTAAGCAGTTAAAATAAAGTCAACCTTAACAGACAGTTGCGTGATAGTTAGGTACCTAAGAGAATTGTAAATTAGTCATAATGTATGATTAATATCCTATTCAAGCTACGTATTACCTGCTCCTGATGCTGGATATTTAAAGAGAAAAATCTCATTAGGTAACGGTAATATTAACGAAGCGGTAAACTACCACGTTATTAGCCCGGTCCAACATTCACATATAAAAAAAGCCGGTAATCGTGCGCGGTACAAAGTAGAGGGACCACACAAATCAGGCTGTAATCTGGCCCCGCTGCCGGAAGCAAAAAACGCCAGACGCGACAGCATCTTATCCGCGCTGGAGCGGCGGGAGTCAGAACGCACTGCTATTTATGCAAGTCAATTTACGCCTCACATTTGCAAAAGTAAAACGATCGGTTTACTTTTTAAGAATGAAAAAGAAACTCGACATCATCTCTGCCGCTGAACGGCTGTTTTATCTCAACGGCTTTCATGCCGTTAGCACCGATCGCATTTGCAGCGAGGCGAACGTCTCGACGCGAACAATGTATCGTTATTTCCCCTCACGTGAAGCGCTAACGGCGGCGGTGCTGGCTGCGCGTCAGGAGCGTTTTTTTGCCGCATTATCGCCCCCAGAGCAGCCGCAAGCCGTAAGCCACATGTTCGATGCAATGGCCGATTGGATGCAGCAATACGGCAACAATGGCTGTCTGTTTTTGAAGGCGTGGGGAGAATACGTCGGGCAAGATGCCGCGTTGGCTCAACAGGCGCTGGCATATCGCCACAATATGCGTGATTACATTGCTCGCTCAATTTATCACGCGCTCGGCAGGCAGCATGTGGCGCTGGCGGATGCCATTTGGCTGCTGTTTGAAGGCGTTCTTACCTCAGCCTTGATCATTGGGGCGGTGAATGCATGCGATGCAGGTAAGGCCGCCGCGCTGCAGCTTATCGCCCTCAGTGAAAAGACATGAACGGCACAGCGCTGGGCATCACCGGCTTTTCGCTTATCGCTGTCACTTACGGCATGGCGCGTTTCGCCTGGGGCCTGATGATGCCGGACGTAATGCACGCGATACCCTTTACACCGCGCGTTTCCGGGATGCTGTCAGCCTGCAGTTTTGCTGCTTACTGCGTAGCAGTATTGATTGCGCCGATGATGAGCGCCCGCGCCGGCCCACGTCTTCTCGCTGCGGTCGCCGCACTGTGTGCAGCATTGGGGTTAGTGATTATCGCGATTGCTGTCTCACCCTTGATGCTGGCTGTGGGATTATTTATCGCCGGGATGAGTGCGGGTCTCGCCTCACCTGCTTTAGCGAGTGCCGTCAGCCAGCGCATTGATGCTAAGCAGCAGCCACAAATGAACACTGTTATCAATGCCGGAACCAGCATGGGAATTATGCTGTCAGTGCCAATGTTGTTCTGGCTGCCTGGCGGCTGGCGCGTCTCCTGTGCCGCTTTCGCCGCGCTAGCGATAATCTGCCTTGTGCCGATTTGGCGCCAGCTTCCCAACCAGCGTGAACACGCCGAATCTACTTCATGGTCAAGACGCCTGCGTCAACGCGCATTGCAGCGACTTATCCTCATTGCACTGATCAGCGGCATCGCCAGTGCCGCATGGTGGAGCTTCGGGCCGGCGTTGCTACATCACATTGCCGTTAGCGACCGCGTTGTTAGCGTGCTGTGGTTGATCGGTGGCGCAGCAGGCATCGTCGGCGCATTGACCGGCCCGATGGCGAAATGGATGGGGATGAACTGGGTTTATCGGCTGTCTCAGTGCTGTCTGGCCCTGCCTTTATTGCTGCTGGCAATTAGCCACCATTACTCAATATGGCTGTTTCCGGCTATAGCGTTAGGCGGCGCGGCTTACGTGACACTCTCAGGCGTGTTGCTGGTATGGGGCGCAGAAGCCACGCAAAATGCCCCTGCCATCGGCGTAGGCATTCTGTTTTTCATGTTGGCGGCGGGTCAGATGCTGGGGTCGCTGCTGTTTGGTCAACTTTATGCTCAGGCAGGCGCGCCAACCGCATTAATGCTGTTTGCCGCTCTGCCGTTGCTGATGCTGTTTGTTATTCGTCGTTAAACGGATCTTTCGTGTCGTCTTCACTGTCATCGCGCGTTCTGGGGATCTCACCGTGTTCGCTGGGATTATCTTTGGCAGGATGCTTTTCGTCGTTCACGTCGCGTTTATCTTTCGGATGGTTAGTCATCTGAAGCTCCTTAGTTGATCACCTATAAAGTGTAGATGATCTCCCGCGTTAAACGGGATTGGGGCGATGAATCCGCCCCACATGCTTACTGCAACGCCTTAAGTATGTGCATCGCAGTTTTGACCCGCTCGGTATTCGGATAGTTTTTATTCGCCAGCATCACAATGCCGATCTGTTCTTCGGGGATAAAAGCGACATACGCCCCGAATCCGCCTGTTGCACCCGTTTTATGTACCCAGGAAGCGGTTATCCGAGGATGGGATTTCGCATCCTGCACGGGCTGTGGGCCAAGTGCCACTTTGTTATCAGCGCCCTTAGCGGCCAAGTCTGCCTGAGCGGGCCAATCCAGCATTTCCCAACCCAGCCCCTGATATAACGCATCGGTGCGATAGAAACGTGTTTGCGCTAAATTCAGCGCCTGCTGCAACGTCTTATCGTTAACCTGCTGCGGATCCATGTTGGCCTGCATCCAGCGCGCCATATCTTTAATCGACGACTTTACGCCATAGGCTTCGGCATCCAGCATACCCGGCGAGACACGTACCGGTTTGCCCTCGCGATAACCCCATGCGTAAGCCTCTTTCGCTGCGTCAGGCACAGTAATAAAAGTGTTTTTCAGCTGCAACGGCGTAAATACGCGTTGTTGCATCGCTTGCTCAAATGTCAGCCCGCTGGGTTTCACCGCCAGCCAACCAAATAAGCCGATGCTGCTATTAGCATACTGACGTGTTTTACCCGGCGCCCACTGCGGTTGCCATTGTTGATAAAAGTTCGCCAGCGCATGTTCATCAGTCACGGCATCTGGCACCTGCAGCGGCAATCCGCCGGCAGTATAGGTAGCCAGTTGCTGCAGCGTAATGTCGCGCCACTGCGGCGTAGTCAGCGCGGGCCAATATTTGCTGGCAGGATCGCTCAGCGCAATTTCGCCGTTGGTCACCGCGACGCCACCTAACACACCGGTGAAGGTTTTACTCACCGAACCCAATTCAAACAGCGTCTCTTCTGTTATAGGACGATGTTGTTTAACGTCAGCCATGCCCCAGGTGAAATAGTAAGGCTTACCTTTAACGACCACCGCGACGGCCATACCGGGGATCGCTTGCTGCTGCATCAGGGGTTTAATTGCCTGGTCCACCGCCGTTTCAACATCAGGTACCGCGGCAACCGCTACAGAGCATACCGATGTCAGTGCCGCCGCTATCCATGTTTGAGAAATCAATTTCACTGTTATTAACCTTCCGGGTTGTTGTTTCGCGGGCAGTTTGCCCAATTTGACAGGCGGCAACAAACTGTTAATTTTAGCGTCAGATAATAGAAAATCTTACAGGTCTTCGCATGACTCGCCCTTACATACCGCTTAACGCGCTCAGAGCCTTTGAAGCTGCCGCACGTCATCTAAGTTTTACTAATGCTGCCATTGAATTGCATGTCACTCATGCGGCCGTCAGCCAGCAGGTGAAATCACTGGAGCAGCAGCTCGGCTGCCCACTGTTTGTGCGGGTATCGCGCGGATTGATGTTGACCACGGAAGGCGAAAGTCTGTTGCCGGTGTTAAACGACTCTTTTGATCGTATTGCCGATACGCTGGATCGTTTCTCGTCCGGCCAGATGCGCGAGAAATTAAAAGTCGGCGTGGTGGGAAGCTTTGCCACCGGTCTGCTGTTGCCGCGTCTGGATGATTTTAACCGTCGCCATCCGCATATTGAGCTGCAACTCTCCACCCACAATAATCGCGTCGATCCCGCCGCTGAGGGCCACGATTATACTATTCGCTTTGGCAGCGGCGCCTGGCATGGCACCGAGGCACAGATTATTTGTCCTGCCCCGCTATCGCCGCTGTGTCATCCCGCCATCGCCCGGCAGTTACAGCAGCCTGCTGACGTGCACAAATTCACCTTGCTGCGCTCTTTTCGCCGTGACGAGTGGAGCCATTGGCTGCAAAGCATTAACGAACATCCACCCTCGCCT
>Ga0105244_10001789_pt1 | contig 16842 bp, 15 predicted proteins | sample KBSM44metaG_FD_80423 | JGI IMG/M metagenome (GOLD analysis project Ga0105244, IMG submission 80423) | Miscanthus rhizosphere microbial communities from Kellogg Biological Station, Michigan, USA - KBS M4-4 metaG | ecosystem: Host-associated > Plants > Roots > Rhizosphere > Soil | place... | reverse complement strand
CAGGTCAAGGTGACCACCATCCAGCAGGCCATCACCTACCTGGGCTTCCAGACCACGCGCAACCTGATCACGGCGGCCGCCGTCACCGGCTGCTTCGCCGAGGGCCACTGCCCCGGCTTCGACCACAAGGCCTTCTGGCGCCATTCGATCGCCACCGCCGCCTGCGCCAAGGTGCTGGCGCGGCAGATGCGCTTCAACCAGGACTACGCCTTCACCGCAGGGCTGCTGCACGATATCGGCCGGCTGGTGCTGGTGTCCTGCTTCCCGCAGCAGTACGCGGCCGCCATCGCCTACCGTGCCGAGCACGACTGTTATTTGCTGGACGCGGAGCGCGCCGTGCTGGGCGTCGATCACGTCGACGCCGGCCTGGCGCTGGCGGAGCACTGGAATTTTTCCGACACCATGCGGCTGGCCATCGGCGGCCATCACGACCCGGAAGCGCCGGGCGCAGGGTTCCTGGCGGCCATCATCCATGTGGCCGATGCCATCGTGCACGCGCTCGATCTGGCGCAGGTGCAGGACGATCTGGTGCCGCCGGTCTCGACCGTGGCCTGGACTGCGCTGGGCCTGGACGAGGAAATTTATCTGCAGTTATTCCGCGAAACGGAGTTGCAGTATGAAGAGATCTCGATGGTGCTGCTAACCTGAAGTGGCGACCTGCCGGACCGGCGTCATGCGCGGCACGGCAGGCGCGGGCGCGCGGCGCGCATCAATGATGTGCTGCGTTTCCGGCCGAAGCCTTATCGATGGCTGGACGGTCTTCCGGCTTCGGACGGCCCTGGGCGTCGGACAGGCGATACTTGGTGCGGCGGTCGCCCATCAGGTCGCGCAGGTCGCGGATGCTCATGCCGGTGACTTCGTGCATGCGGATCAGCAGCGAGGCGCCAACCGGCAGGCGGTGGTGGCGGATCTTGCTGATGACCGGCGGCGCGACTTCCAGCAGGCGCGACAGCGCAGCGTCATTTTTCAGCTGCATCTTGCCGAGCAAGATATCCAGCAGGTGGTTAGGGTTGTAGCTTTCCTGGGATGCAAGTGCATGGTGTGCCATGATTTTCCTCATTGGTTGGGGTGAACAGATAGTGCTGGTCTGAACTTAAGCAAAACTTAGTGAGTCAGCTTGCTATAAGTGCAAGATACCAGCGCCCACCGCGCTAAGATTGTTCAGCATCAAGCAGAGGCTAGAAACCTTAGCAACAATGCTATTTCATCACACGCCACCGGAGGGTGGCGCACGTCAGAACTTTCAGGAAACAATCAGGGGGATTCAAGCCTTGGTGTCGATGTTGCGTCCCAGCGTTTTTTGGCTGTCGCGGCGCTGGGTTTCGGCTTTTTTGTCGGCTTGCTGGGCGGCGCGGCGGTCGGCGGCGGCAGCCTCGTCATTGGCGCGGGCCTGGTTGCGGGTGGCTTCGTTGTTTTCTTTGACGCGCTGCCTGAGCACCGCGCCATCCTTCTCGGCGCGGTTATTCTGCTGGGCGCGCCGGTTCTCCGCCGCCTGCTCGTTACGCTGCTCGGCGCGGTTGGCGCGGGTTTCGCGCAAATTGTTTTGCACCGGGTCGGGACGCGGTGCGCTGGTGACGTTGATGGCCATAGCTCTACTGTAGAGCAAGGGCGCGCAAAATCAACCCCGGAAGCAAATTACGATAAACTATCGCCTGTGCCGGTCGCCGGCTCTCTCTCCTAAAAGCAACCCATTGAAAACCAAGACCCCAGTCCAGCCGCACTACTTCGTCCCCGAGCCGCTCGATAACGCGCGCCTGGCCCATTTGTGCGGCCCGCTTGACGAAAACCTGCGCCAGATTTCCGCCGCACTGGACGTCACCATTTTCCGCCGTGGCGAAAAGTTCATCGTCAGCGGCCACAACGCCGCACGCGCGGTCGAGATCCTCGAGCACTTCTACGCCATCGCCAACAAAATCGTGCCGATCGAGGAAGTGCAACTGGCGCTGGTCGAGCAGCGTGCCGGCCTCAACGCGGCGGTCGAGACCGCCGAGGGCGAACCGGTGGCCGCCAAGCCGCGCAAGATCGAGGCGCCGGCCATCGATATCGACATCAACAGCCCGATCCTGAAGACCCGCCGCGCCGACCTGCGCGGCCGCACGCCGCATCAGATCCGCTACCTGCGCAACATCCTCGAGCACGACATCAGCTTCGGCGTCGGCCCGGCCGGCACCGGCAAGACCTACCTGGCCGTGGCTTGCGCGGTCGATGCGCTCGAGCGCGACGCCGTCAAGCGCATCATCCTGACCCGCCCGGCGGTGGAAGCGGGCGAGCGACTCGGCTTCCTGCCGGGCGACCTGTCGCAAAAGGTCGATCCGTACCTGCGTCCTCTGTACGACGCCCTGTACGACCTGCTCGGCTTCGACCGCACGCAGAAAATGTTCGAAAAGCAGGTGATTGAAATCGCCCCGCTGGCCTACATGCGCGGCCGCACCCTGAACCACGCTTTCGTGATTCTCGACGAGGCGCAAAACACCACGGTCGAGCAGATGAAGATGTTCCTGACCCGCATCGGCTTCGGCAGCAAGGCAGTGGTGACCGGCGACGTCACCCAGGTTGACCTGCACAAGAGCCAGAAAAGCGGCCTGGTGGACGCCATCCAGGTGCTGAAAGAAGTGCGCGGCATCGCCTTCAGCCACTTCAACAGCGAAGACGTGGTGCGCCACCCGCTGGTGGCGCGCATCGTCGACGCCTACGAAACCGCCCACAACCACGAAGCGGAAATCGCTCCCCTCCTCAAAGCCACGGCTCTCAAAAATGTCCGCAAAAAATAAACTGACGCTGTCGGTGCAGTACGCCGATCCCCGCCTGCAAGAATCGATTACCCGCCCCATGGTCCGCAAGTGGGTGCAGGCCGCCCTGTTCGCGCCGGCCGAACTGACCATCCGCTTTGTCAACGCCGAGGAAGGCCAGGCCCTGAACCGCGAATACCGCGGCAAGGACTACGCCACCAACGTGCTCACCTTCGCCTACAACGAAGGCGAAGAGGAACTGCCGGAAGACGCGCCGACCCAGGCCGACATCATCCTCTGCACCGACGTGCTGGAGAAGGAAGCGGCCGAGCAAAAGAAAACGGTGGAAGAACACACGGCCCACCTGATCGTCCACGGCGTGCTGCACGCCCAGGGCTACGACCACATGGACGACGAGGAAGCGGCCGAAATGGAAGGCATCGAAACCGAACTCCTCGCCGAACTCGGCTACGCCGATCCTTACGCCGAGTGATGCCAGCGGGGCATGTTTTTTTGATAAAAACGGCCCCACTTCCCCATTTGGTGTATCCTATGCCTCTTCGAAACAACCGGCTTTACGCCAGCTATGCAAGAGCACTCTAGTAGCGTCAAGACTGACGCTAAACCCCACAGGTCATTGTTTGAACGACTGACCGCCCTGATTTCCCCAGAGCCCGAGAACCGCTCGGAGCTGCTCGAAGTTCTGCACGACGCCCACGAACGCAACCTGATCGACGCCGACGCCCTGTCGATGATCGAAGGTGTATTCCAGGTGTCCGACCTGTCTGCCCGCGATATCATGATCCCGCGCTCGCAAATGGACGTGATCGACATCTCCAAGCCGATTGAAGACTGGCTGCCATTGGTGCTGCAAACCGCTCACTCGCGCTTCCCTGCCATTGAAGGCGAGCGCGACAAGGTGATCGGCATCCTGCTGGCCAAGGATCTGCTGCGCTACTACGCCGAAGAAAGCTTCGACGTGCGCGACATGCTGCGCCCGGCCATCTTCATCCCGGAATCGAAACGCCTGAACGTGCTGCTGCGCGACTTCCGCGCCAACCACAACCACATGGCCATTGTGGTCGATGAATACAGCGGCGTGGCCGGGCTGATCACCATCGAAGACGTGCTGGAACAAATCGTCGGCGATATCGAGGACGAATACGATTTCGACGAGGAAGAAGACAACATCCTGTCCATCCGCGAAGGCCAGCACGGCCCGCGCTGGCGCATCAAGGCGCTGACCGAGATCGAACAGTTCAACGAAGAGCTGGACACCGCCCTGCCCGACGACGACGTCGACACCATCGGCGGCCTGGTCTCCAAGCATCTCGGCCGCATGGCCCACAAAGGCGACGTGTTCGACTTTGAAGGCCTGCGCTTCGAAGTGCTGCGCGCCGATGCCCGCCAGATCCATGTGCTGACGGTGGAAAAACTGCCGCCGGCCCCAGACCACGGCGACGACGCATAATGCGCTTTCGCCGCGCCAACCCGAACGATCCCCCCAAGCCGCAACGCTCGACCCGAGGCCGCATGCTCATCACCGGCCTGGCCGGTGCGCTGTGCGTGTTCGCCTTTGCGCCGTTCGGCTGGTGGCCGCTGGAAATCCTTGGTCTGGCCACGCTGTTCTACCAAGTCCTGCGCAGCACCAGCGTCAAGGCCGCCGCGCTGATCGGCTGGGCCTTCGTCACCGGCTGGACCGTCGCCGGCGTGCACTGGCTGTACGTCTCGATGCATACCTACGGCGGCATGCCCGCTCCGCTGGCTGCATTGGCCGTGCTGCTGCTGGGCGCGGCCATGGGCATCTACGGCGCTGCGGCCATGGGCTCGGCTTTCTGGCTGCGCCAGCGCTGGACACTGCCGCTGCCGGCCGCCAACCTGCTGGTGTTCCCGGCGGTGTGGGCGCTGTTTGAGTGGGTGCGCGGCTGGCTGTTCACCGGTTTCCCGTGGCTGTCCTCAGGCTATGCTCACAACCACAGCCCGCTGGCCGGCTTTGCCCCGATTATCGGCGTGTATGGCCTTGGCTGGCTGGCCGCCGTGATTGCCGGCGCCCTGCTGTTGCTGCTGCACCGCTCGCGCCTGCGCGCGGCCGGGCTGGCCGTCGCCATCTGCGTGGCCGGTGTCGGTCTCAGTTTCCTGCAATGGACTTACCCGGAAGGCAAGCCGATCACCGTGCGCCTGCTGCAAGGGAATATCCCGCAGGACGAAAAGTTCAATGGCGCCAAGATCGTGTCGAACATGAAGCTGTACCAGCAGGCCATCACCGCCGCCCCCGCCGACCTGATCGCCACACCGGAAACCGCCATCATCACGCTACAGCAGCAACTGCCGCCGGACTACCTGCCCGGCATCGCGCAGTTCCTGAACAAGACCAACAGCAACCTGATCCTCGGCATTTTCACGGCCGACAGCCAGACCGCCTACTTCAACAGCGTGATCGGCATCCCGGCCAAGCTGGACTCGGGCTACTACCGCTACGACAAGCACCATCTGGTGCCGTATGGCGAGTTCATCCCCTATGGCTTCCGCTGGTTCGTCAACCTCATGTCGATTCCACTGGGCGACATGACCAGCGGCCGCGAGATCCAGCCGGCGTTCGCCATCAAGGACCAGCGCGTGCTGCCCAACATCTGCTACGAAGACTTGTTCGGCGAAGAGATCGCGGCACAACTGAACCGCCCGGCGCAGGACCAGAAACCGGCCACCATGCTGCTGAACACCTCCAATCTGGCCTGGTTTGGCGACACCATCGCCATTCCGCAGCATTTGCAAATCTCGCAGATGCGCACGCTGGAAACCGGTCGCCCCATGCTGCGGGCGACCAACACCGGCGCCACCGCCATCATCAATGGCGACGGCAAAGTGGTACAGCAACTGCCGGTGAACACCTTCGGCACGCTGGCCGCGAGCGTGCAGGGCATGGCTGGCAGCACCCCGTACATCCTGTGGGGCAACAAGCTGTTCCTGGCCTTGACCGCCTTGTCCCTGGCAGGGGCGTGGTTTTGGGCTAAACGCTCAAAAAATCAGCCAAAAGCCGCTTAACCCGCTAAAATCATCGCTTTAGCGAAACTGCAACCGCGCGCTCGACGGCTTAGCCCGGGCGCGCCACCGACGATTAAAGATGCTGACATTTCAACAAATCATCCTGACCTTGCAAACCTACTGGGACAAGCAAGGCTGCGCCCTGCTCCAGCCATACGACATGGAAGTCGGCGCCGGCACCTTCCACACTGGTACTTTCCTGCGCGCGATCGGCCCTGAGCCTTGGCGCGCCGCCTACGTCCAGCCATCGCGCCGCCCGAAAGACGGCCGTTATGGCGAAAACCCGAACCGCGGCCAGCACTACTACCAGTATCAGGTGGTGATGAAGCCGGCGCCGGAAAACATCCTCGACCTGTACCTCGGTTCGCTGGAAGCGCTGGGCCTGGACCTGAAGCAGAACGACGTCCGCTTCGTGGAAGACGACTGGGAATCGCCGACGCTGGGCGCCTGGGGCCTCGGTTGGGAAGTCTGGCTGAATGGCATGGAAGTGACGCAGTTCACCTACTTCCAGCAAGTCGGCGGCCTCGATTGCAAGCCGGTGCTGGGTGAAATCACCTACGGCGTTGAACGTCTGGCCATGTACCTGCAAGGCGTCGAGAATATGTACGACCTGGTGTGGACCACCTGGGAAGAGAATGGCGAAACCAAAGTCCTGAAATACGGCGATGTATTCCACCAGAACGAAGTCGAGCAGTCGGCCTACAACTTCGAGCACTCGAATACCGAGCTGCTGTTCACGCAGTTTAACAACCACGAATCGGAAGCCAAGCGCCTGATCGAAGCGCAGCTGACGCTGCCGGCCTACGAGCAGATCATGAAGGCCTCGCACAGCTTCAACCTACTGGATGCACGCGGCGCCATTTCCGTGACCGAGCGCGCCGCCTACATCGGCCGTGTGCGCGCGCTGTCGCGCCTCGTCGCCCAAGCCTACTACGACTCGCGCGAGCGCCTCGGTTTCCCGATGGCCCCGAAGACCGCTGCTGCCGTTGCTGAATAAAACGATATAAACGATATGACTCAAACTCTGCTCATCGAACTGCTGACCGAAGAACTGCCGCCGAAGGCGCTCGCCAAACTGGGCAAGGCTTTCGCGGACGGCATCGTCAACGGCCTGAAATCACGCGACTTCCTGGAAGCCGACAGCGTCGCCACCGCCTACGCCACGCCGCGCCGCCTGGCCGTGTCCATCACCAAAGTGCGCGCCACCTCGCCGGACAAGACGGTCCGCGAAAAAATTCTGCCGGTGAGCGTCGCGCTTGACGCTGCCGGCGCTCCGTCTGCACCGCTGCTGAAAAAGCTCGGCGCCATGAGCCTTGCCCACGTAACCGTGGCAGATCTGGAGCGCGCGCCGGACGGCAAAGCTGAAAGCTTCTTCTATACCTCGCTCGTTGCTGGCAGCCCTCTGCTGGTTGGCCTGCAATCTGCGCTGGAAGACTCGGTCGCCAAGCTGCCGATTCCAAAAGTGATGAGCTACCAGCGTCCGGACGGCGCCACCGTGCAATTCGTGCGCCCGGCCCACGCGCTGATCGCCCTGCACGGCGACACCGTGCTGCCACTGACCCTGCTCGGCCTGACCGGCACCAACGTCACCGAAGGCCACCGCTTCCTGACCGCGCCGGGCAAGCGCGCCGTCACCATCGCCAACGCCGATGCCTACGCCACCACGCTGAAAGAGCAAGGCAAGGTACTGGCTTCGGTTGAAGAGCGCAAAGAACAAATCCGCGCCGAGCTGCTGGCCAAGGCCGGCGCCGACAAGGTGCTGATGCCGGAAGCCCTGCTGGACGAAGTGGCCGCGCTGGTCGAATGGCCAGAGGTCTACGAATGCAAGTTCGAGGAAGAATTCCTGGCCGTGCCGCAGGAATGCCTGATCCTGACCATGCAGACCAACCAGAAATACTTCGCGCTGACCGACACCAACGGCAAGCTGCGTTCGCGCTTCCTGATCGTCTCCAACATCGCCACCGACACCCCGGCCGCCATCATCGACGGCAACGAGCGCGTGGTGCGTCCGCGCCTGTCCGATGCCAAATTCTTCTTCGAGCAAGACAAGAAGAAAACCCTGGAGTCGCGCCTGCCGCTGCTGAAGAACGTCGTCTACCACAACAAGCTGGGCACCCAGGCCGAACGTAGCGAACGCGTGACCGCGTTGGCCGGCGCCATCGCCGCCAAGCTTGGCGCTGATGTGGCCCTGACCGAGCGCGCAGCGCGCCTGTCGAAGGCCGACCTGCTGACCGACATGGTGGGCGAGTTCCCTGAACTGCAAGGCATCATGGGCACCTACTACGCCCGCAACGACGGCGAAAAAGAAGACGTCGCGCTGGCCGCGTCGGAACACTACCAGCCGCGCTTCGCCGGGGACGCCCTGCCATCGACCGTGACCGGCACCGCCGTTGCACTGGCCGACAAGCTGGAAACCCTGGTCGGTATCTGGGCCATCGGCCTGCAGCCTACCGGCGACAAAGATCCGTTCGCGCTGCGCCGCCACGCCCTGGGCGTGCTGCGCATGCTGATCGAAAAGCGCCTGTCGCTGTCGATCTCCGGCCTGCTGGCCGACGCCGCGAAGCAGTTCAGCACTGTCGCCGGCTTCAAGGATCCATCAGCCGACGTAGCAGCCTTCATGCTGGACCGCCTGCGCGGCATCCTGCGTGAGCGCGGCTTCTCGGTCAATGAGATCGAAGCCGTGGTCGCGCAAAATCCTGATCGCCTGGACGACATTGTGCAGCGCCTGGAAGCCGTGCAGGCCTTCGCCGCGCTGCCGGAATCGGCCTCGCTGGCCGCCGCCAACAAGCGCATCACCAACATCCTGAAGAAGAACGAAGAAGCCCTCGCCGCCGTCGGCGAGCAAGGCGTCAACGTCGCCCTGCTGAAGGACGTGGCCGAAGTGAACCTGAATGCCGCCGTGGTGCGCGTGCTGCCGGAAATCGACGCCGCCTTCAACAAGGGCGACTTCTCCGGCACGCTGAAAACCCTGGCCCAGCTGAAGAACGAGGTTGACGCCTTCTTCAACGACGTCATGGTCATGGCCGAAGACGTCGCGCTGCGCAACAACCGTCTGGCGCTGCTGTCGTCCCTGCACGGGATGATGAACCGCGTGGCCGACATCTCCAAGCTGGCGGTATAAATGGGCGCGCCGTCCATGAAGCTGGTCATCCTGGATCGGGACGGCGTGATCAACCACGACTCGCCGGACTTCATCAAATCGCCGGCGGAGTGGATTCCCATCCCCGGTTCGATGGAAGCCATCGCCCGACTGAACCAGGCAGGCTACCGTGTGGTCGTGGCGTCGAACCAGTCGGGCATCGCCCGCGAGTTCTTCGACATGACCATCCTCAACGCCATCCACCACAAGATGCACACGCTGGCGCAGCAAGTGGGCGCGGACATCGACGCGGTGTTTTTCTGCCCGCATGCGGCGGCCGACAACTGCGACTGCCGCAAACCCAAGCCGGGCATGTTCACAGAAATCTCGCAGCGCTATAAAATCAGCCTGAAAGGCGTGCCTGTGGTCGGCGATTCGCTGCGCGACCTGCAGGCGGGCTATGTGAGCGGCTGCGTGCCGTATCTGGTCCTCACCGGCAAAGGCGAGAAAACCCAGGCCACCGGCGGCCTCCCGCCCGGCACCATGGTGTTCCCGGACCTGGCCGCGATGGTCAGCCACCTGCTGAAAACCAGCACCCCGCCGGCGCCGCAAGCCGTCAGCTAAACAGTTTTTGGAGTCTGCATTGTTTTTGCGTTCCCTGATCTTCACCATCGTCATGGTGGTATCGACCATCCTCTGGTCGCTCGTGTGCTTCGCGGCGGCGCCGCTGCCGTATCGCCAGCGCTTTTACATCACCTCGCGCTGGAACGTGTTCATGATCTGGTGCCTCAAGGTGATCTGCGGCATACGCTATGAAATCCGCGGCATGGAAAACCTGCCGGACGCGCCGGCCATCCTGCTGTCCAAACACCAGTCGGCGTGGGAGACCATCTTCCTGCTGCCGATGATGCCGCGCCCACTGGTGTTCGTGTTCAAAAAAGAGATCCTGTATATTCCCTTCTTCGGCTGGGCGATGGCGCTGCTGCGCATGATCCCGATCGACCGCAAGCAGGGCAAGAATGCATTCAAGGACGTGGTCCGCCACGGCAAGCGCCGCCTGGCGCAGGGCCTGTGGATCATCATGTTCCCGGAAGGGACCCGCATCCCGGTCGGCAAAGCGGGCAAGTACAAGAGCGGCGGCACGCGCCTCGCTATCGAGACTGGCGCCGTGGTGGTGCCGATTGCGCACAACTCCGGCGAGTGCTGGCCAAAAAACTCTTTCATCAAACGCCCCGGCCTTGTTACAGTATCGATAGGTAAGCCAATTTCGTCGGAAGGCCAAACGCCCGACGGCATGATGCAACAGGTGGAAAATTGGATCGAATCAGAAATGCGCGTCATTTCGCCCCACGCCTACAACGCTGGTTAGACGATCTGGCGACGCTGGTCAAACCGGCGTCACCCGATCCTAACCAGCCGGACCTGTTTGGCGGCGAGGGCCAGAAACCGGTGTACACCGCACCGGTATGGTCCGTTCCACCCGCAGCAAAAAAACCGCCTCCTGTTTCTCCCTACGTCGCCCCGCCGGAAACGGCAGTCCCCGTCAAGACACGTCCTTTAGTTGCGCCGCCATCGAACCAGCCGCCGCGCCGCCAGCTGATGGTTGGTGAGTTCATTCTCGAATACGAATTGCGCCGCTCGACGCGCCGCTCGATCGGCTTCATGATCGACGACGACGGCCTGCGCGTGACCGCGCCCAAGCGCATCAGCATCGCCGAAATCGATGAAGCGATCCGCACCAAGCAGCACTGGATCCTGAGCAAACTGAAAGAGCGGCGCGAACGCCGCGCGGCGCGGCTGCAAAAGCCGCCGGTGGAATGGGTCGACGGCGCGCAGCTGCCCTACCTGGGTGCCGACATCACCTTGCGCCTGCTGGTGGGCGGGCGCAATCGCAGCATCTACAACCCGAACACGCGCGAGCTGTGGATGACGCTACTGCCCGGCGCCAGCGAAGAAACGCTGAAGCACCGCGTGCAGACCTGGTATCAGCAGCAGGCCAAGACCCTGTTCGAAGAGCGCCTCGACCTGTACGCGGGGCGGCTGGGCGTGCAGTACCACTCGTTCGGATTATCGTCGGCAGGCACGCGCTGGGGTTCGTGCACGGCGGACCGCAAGATCCGCCTGAACTGGAAACTGATCCACTTCTCGCTGCCGCTGATCGACTACGTGGTGGCGCATGAGCTGTCGCACATCCTTGAGATGAACCACAGCCAGCAATTCTGGGACACGGTCGGCCTGATCTACCCCGAATACGAGGAAGCCAAGAACCTGCTGCGCAAGCGCTCGCAGGAGCTGCCGGTGCTATTTTCTTAACGCCAAAATTGCAGATGTTATAATTGCCAAATCGATACAAATGATTGGCACTTAGAATGAAATTCACTCGCCTGGGCCTGGCCTGTACCCTGGCTTCCGCACTTGCTGCCTGCGGCGGTGGTGGCGGCAGCACTCCTTCCTCCAGCAATCCAGGCAGCGGCACCCCGGTTGGCGGCGCCAACATCACCCTGACCGGCGTGGCCTCCAAGGGCACCATCAAGGATGCCATCGTCAGGGTCTACGCGATTGATGCGGCGGGCGCCCGTTCCGCATCCCCGATCCTGAACACCCGCACCTCCCGGTCCGACGGCAGCTACAGCCTCAATCTCGGTGCGCGCACCGGCCTGTTCCTGATCGAGGTCAGTGCCGACGCCGGCACTACCATGGACGACGAATACAGCAACACCATTCCGATGCCTGCCGGCCTGACCCTGCGCAGCGTGGTGCAAGTGGATGCCAACAGCCCCGAGACGGTCACCGGCCACGTCACGCCGTTCACCGACATGCTGGTCACCGCTGCCCTCAGCGCCGGCGCCAATGGCGGCCTGACCAGCGACAACGTCGAGTCGGCGCAAGCGGAGGCGATCAAGATCCTCGGCTTCAACCCGCTCGTCACCCGTCCGCTGAATGCCAACAGCGCGGCTGCCGCCGCCACTGACGATGCATCGGAAAAACTGCAGGCCGTGGCGCTGGCCGCGATCTCGGGCATCGCGCACAACAACGGCCTCGGTTGCAGCGGCAACGATAGCGACAAGATCAAATGCGCGGTCAATGCGACCACTGGTTCGGCCAGGATGGTCAACGGCGCCGTCACCATTTCGGCAACCGCCAAGCAGGCACTGTTGGCCGGCATGGCGGCAGCCGCAGAGGATGCCGACGTCAACCAGACCACCATCAAGACCACCGAAGGCCAGAAGCTGTTTGCCGATGCGGCCATTGCAGCGCCGCCCGCGCAAGGTTCGGCGCCCAAGCCGGCAACCGGCCCGGTCGCCGATGCCAAAGCCTTTTTCAGCAGCCTGCGTACCAATCTGCAAGCCTGGTCGGCGTCAAGCGAAAGCGGTGGCCTGCGCAACACACTGGACACCATGCAGTCCGACTTCGACGCCGCCGTCGCGCCGCTGGATCAAAGCCTGGCCGACTGGGTGGTCGTCTCTGGCGACGGCATCGCGTTGTTCAATAACTTCGCTCAGAAAAAGACCAGCGATACCACCGTCGGCAAACTCAATGACGACAGTGCGCTGGGCGCCTGCCGTCTGTTCAAGGACGCTGCCGCCACCGTGCCAGCCACCGCAGCCGACAGCGGCAAGCGACCGGGCAGCGTAGCCTGCATCCTGAATAGGAAAACCGTCGCCGGCTCGGAGCGCAGCACCGCCGCCTCCGGCGTGTACAACCGCGACCAGATCACCCGCACTATCACGCTGGTCCCAGCCGATACCAGCAACTTCAACTACACCTCGCGCACGCTGCGCGAAACCCAGTCCTACCTGAAGGATGGCAACGGCGTGGGTTACAACTTTGCCACCTTGGCCGGCAACACCGTGATCGGCAGCACCGCCACCGGCTCCGTGTCCTACATTTTGTCCGGCACCAGCGTGATCAGCGCCAGCATCAACGGCTACATGCCGGCCCGCGTGGGGGACGACGGCACGGCGCTGACCGACCGCGAAGCATGGAACATCAGCTACAGCGCCTGGCAGGAAAGCGCCGGCACCACCAAGTACAGCTTCTCCGGCAAGGTCGATGCGCAAAAGAGTGGCGCCAGCCTGGGCACCGTCATGGTCAACGAGGGTTCCTACGTGCGCGCCATCTTCACCGGCGGTGATCGCCGCATGACCGAGGGCTCGCTGTCGATCGGCGTCAAGGCCGGCAGCAGCGCCGTCACCGGCACGCTGGCACTGAGCAAGTTCTCGACTGACCGCCACGGCAACCGCTACCTGCCGACGGTCGCCAAATTCACTGGCAACTTCACCAGCACCAAGGGCGACAGCTTCGATGGCGCCATCAGCGCAGAGCTGACCAACTACAAGAAGGTCGACAGCGTGGCGCCGCAATCGGCGTCGAACTACGCGACCGGCAGCGCTTCGTTCAGCGGCAAACTGAAAGTGGTTGGGCTCAAGCCGCTGGCGGTGACCTTTGCCGCGCGCGCCACCGGCTACAAGAAGTCGGAGTTCAACGGCACCTATTCGGATTCGACCAACCAGATCAACTTCAGCGGCGACAACCGCCTGCCGTTGAAGGTCGCGCTGTCCAGTTCCAGCGGCATCAAGCTGACCTGGGTGGACGGCGCCAACTATCTGGATGTGTTCAAGAACAATACCAAGGTCGGGCTGATCAACGTCGGCACCCGCATCATCAATTACACCGACGGCAGTTTCGAAACGCTCAAGTAAGGCAGGCATGCAGTATCGTTTTTTGCTGGCAGGATTACTGCTGACCAGGGGCGCAATGGCGCAGATGTCCGTCGCCGACAGCGACATCGCGCTGCATGCGCCGGACGCGGCATGGCGCGCTTATGGCAAGGTCCAGGCATGGGCCGCCTATGATGCGATTCCGATCCGTGATTTCAACGGCGACTGGGGTGCGCACTACACACCGCGCGATGGCCGCAACGTCTTCATGCAGCGCGACCGCGTCGAAGCCGGCGTGGAAAAGGACGGCTGGCGCGTCGGCCTCGAATACCGGCTGGAGATGTCGCTCGCATCCAACCGCGACACGGTGGAGATGTACCACCTCTACCTGCAGCGCAAGACCCCGGACGGCAACCGCCGCTACGTGGCGGATGCGCACCTGAAATCATGGGCGGCTGGCGGCATGCGCGTCGGCCGCACCTTCGCGCTGGACGCGGGCCAGGCCAGGCCGGTGCTGCTGATGATCTCCGGCGCGGCCTATGGCAACGCACGCAATCGCGACGGCGATGCCGGCGGCAGCGTCACCTACACCGTGGCCGACGCCTACCATTTCGACGGCAGCTACTTCGGCGCCAATTCGAACTACCGCTATCCCTTCATGCCGGACGTGCAGCAGAAATCGTCGGGCGCCTCGCTGTCGGCGGCCCTGCAATGGCCGCTGAGCAGCCAGCTGACGGCCAACGTGGCGGTGAACGACTTATGGAGCCGGATGCGCTGGACCAATCTGCCGGTGATCGAGAAGGTGATTAATTCGGACGTGCGCACGGTCGACAGCGACGGCTACATCAACTACCAGCCGCAAATCCACGGCAAGAGCAGCGTAATGGAACGGCGCGGCACCATCGGCGCCAGCACGGCGCTGAACCTGAGCTATGCGCTGGAACAGTGGACGCTGCGGGCCGGCGTGGAGCGCATCGCCGGGGTGAATATCCCGCGCGTGGGCGGCAGCTACGCCACCGCATGGGGGAGCTTCAGCACCAGCTACGACAGCCGTTTCAACATGGTGGGCGTGGGCTACGACTATGGCGCGCTCCGCTTCCGCATCAGCGGCAACCGCCTGCCGCTGCTCGACTCCAGCGCTTTCGCGGCGGAGCTGGGGTTGCACTACACGTTCCGCTAACTGTGCTGCAGCGAACACATTCCGCGCCGTAACGCGCACGGCCTGGTAACAAACCTATGCCAGAATGGATGCTCATTTCTGCTCTGCGAGGTTGCTATGAATCCAGGTGATGAAGCTCCGCCCGGCACGCCCGGAACCGGCGATGATGTTTGTCCTGTCTGCCAAGGCACAGGACGTCTGGACGAGGATGACGAGGAAGGCGGCCATCCCTGCCCTAACTGCGGAGGCACCGGTGTGGTGACCGAGGGGATAGGCGGCGGTTAAACCAGATCTTTCAGCAGGGCCAGCGTGCGGCGGGTAGCGCCGCGGTGCTGGTTGGCGAAGGATTGGGCATTGAGGCCCATGGTTTCGCGGACGCTGGTGTCGTTCAGCAGGCGGGCGGCGGTGCTCATCAAGTCGTTGGCATCGGCGATGCGCTGGGCGCCGCCGGCGGCCAGGGCGTCTTCCGTCACCAGTTCGAAGTTAAAGGTGTGCTGGCCGATCAGGATCGGTTTGCCCAGCGCTGCCGGTTCGATCAGGTTCTGGCCGCCCAACGGCATCAGGCTGCCGCCGACGAAGGCGACGTCGCACGCGGCGTAGTAGGCGAACATTTCCCCCATCGAATCGCCCAGCAGGACGTCTGCTTGCAGGATGCTGCCGTCCAGCGGCAACTGGCTGCGGCGCTGCACTTTGAGGCTGCGCGCGGCGATCATTTTTTCCACTTCATCGAAGCGCTGCGGGTGGCGCGGGACGATCAGCAGCAGTACGTCGGCCGGCAGCGCTGCGCGTGCGTTTTCAAACGCCTGCAGGATCAGCTCTTCTTCGCCCTCGCGGGTCGAGGCGCACAGCAGTACCGGACGCGGGCCAATGGCAGCGCGCAGTGCGGCGCCGACGGCTAGCGCGGTTTCCGGCACCACCACGTCGAACTTGATGCTACCGGTGATTTCCACGCGCTGCACGCCCAGCGAGCGCACGCGCTGCGCGTCAGCTTCAGTTTGCGCGGCGACCAGCGAGATGCCGCGTGCGGCGTCCAGCAGCAGCGATCCAAGACGCGTCGCTTTGCGCAGCGAGCGTTCGGACAGGCGGGCATTGGCCAGCACCACCGGCACCTTGCGCGCGTTGCAGACGGCGATCAGGTTGGGCCAGACTTCCGTCTCCATCAAAATGCACACGCGCGGCTGGAAATGGCGGATGAAGCGCGACACCATGCTGTCCATGTCGTATGGCAGATAGGATTGCACCAGGCGCTCGCCATGCTTGTCGAAGAGGGCTTTGCCGGTGGCGCGGCCGGTTGGCGTCATGTGGGTAAGGATGATGCGGCTTTGCGGGTACTCGGCCAGCAAGGCATCGACCAGCGGTTCGGCGGCGCGCGTTTCGCCGACCGAGACGGCGTGGACCCACAGCACCGGGCCGGCAGCAGGAGCAGCAGCGCGGCCGTAGAAGCCAAGGCGCTCGGCCCAGTGCTGGCGGTAGCCCGGCTCCTTGCGGCCGCGCAGCCACAGGCGCGTGAGCACCAGCGGCAAAGCCAGCCACCATATCAGGGAATAAAACAGTCGCATGATCAGCCCAGCAGACTCCGGGCCGCCGCCAGCACTTCCGCCACCGACGGCGGTGTGCCCTGGTCGCCCAGGTTGATAATACGCGGCGACCAGTTACCCTCGGTCTTCCAGCGCGGCGAGTCCGCGTAGATCTCCACCGTCGGACGCACGAAGGCCGCCGCGATGTGCACCAGTCCCGTGTCGACGCCGATCACCAGCGAAGCGCGGCGCGCCACCATGATGGCGTCGGCCATCGACAGCTTGGGCAGCACGCGCGCATTTGGCAGGCCGGCGGCGATCTGCTCCGCTTCCGCTTTTTCTTTCGGCGAGCCCCAAGGCAGCAGGATAGGCATCGGCGCCAGCTCGCGGCCCAGCGCGATCCAGTTTTCAATCGACCACTTCTTGGCATCGCGCGCGGTGCCATGGAAGTAGACTGCGTACGATTCCGGCATCCACTCGGGACGCGGCGTGTCGTCCGGCACAGCAGGCAAACCAAAATCGGCCGGCGTATCAACCGCATAGCCCAGCGCCGCACCGGCGACGATGCGCCCACGCGCCACCGCGTGCGTGCGCGGATCGGTCGGAATGCTCAGGTTATGGAAGATGCGCGAGATGCCCTCGTAGCCCGAACCCT
>Ga0105244_10001785_pt1 | contig 16882 bp, 12 predicted proteins | sample KBSM44metaG_FD_80423 | JGI IMG/M metagenome (GOLD analysis project Ga0105244, IMG submission 80423) | Miscanthus rhizosphere microbial communities from Kellogg Biological Station, Michigan, USA - KBS M4-4 metaG | ecosystem: Host-associated > Plants > Roots > Rhizosphere > Soil | place... | reverse complement strand
GGTCCAGAGGCGGCTGCGCAGGTGGTCAGTGGCGCCGGGCATGGGCAAGTATCCGTTCGATCATGAAGAGGGCCAGCAGGGCAAATGCGAGCCACGTCGCCGGCTTGGCGTCGGTGATGGCCGGCAGCGTGCCACGTGCGGCGGCGAAGGTTTGCGATGGCATGGCGTATGCCGGTGCCGGCGCGGCGGACAACAGCTGCCAGGCGTCGTACAGTGCGCGCGCAGTGTCGGCGTCGCGCGGTGGGAATGCATCCGAGGTCCACAAGCGGCCGCGCGGCGAGTCGGCGTATTTGAGCGTGACACCGTTGATGGTCAAGGTCGAAGTCTTCGCTAGCTCGGGGAATGCGCTCGGCGATGGGGCGATCCACCAGTCTGTGGCGCGCCAGGCGGCGGGCGGCACGGCGTTGGGCGTGTCCCAGACGATCAGTGTGGTGCTGACGTCCGGCTCGGCGGAGAGCTTATAGCGGCGGGCGCCGTTACCTGCGCTATCGAAGGCGTTGAACAGCGAGCGCCAAGCAGCCACGCGCGTCGCCGGTGCGGCCAGCGCGATGTGCTGCTCGACTGCGACGGCGGCAGAAGCAGTCGGCGAAGCGATCGACTGCGGCGAGGATGGCGCGGCCGATGGTGCAACGGCGGGCACGGTAGCGGGTTGCGTGCGGATGGTGGTCTGGTGGCTGAATTGCGGCACGCGGGCGGGCATGGCGATTTGGCCGGCGCGGGCGATGAGGAGCACTTTGGCATCACTGCGCCAATCGCGTTCGTTGGTTCGCAGCCAGGACAGCGCATCAGCCGGCAGCTCGATGCGCGCGGCGTTGCTGAAGCCTGCTGCGGCGATTTCTTTTTCTGCCCACGCTTTGTCCACGCCAGCATCCATCAGCACCGTATCGCCACGCCACGGAAAGATGGTCGCGGCCAGCCAGGCGATCAGCGTGACCAGCAGCAAGCACCGCACCGCCAGCAGCAGCTTGTCGCGCCACTGCCAGACGCGCAGTTGCTCCGGCGGCGCGGACGGGAGGAAGCGCGCCGTCGCCAGCGCTTCGGCTTTCACGCGCTGGCGTTTCTGGCGATGCCACCATACCGGTAGCAACAGCACCGGCAAGGCCAGCCACCACAAGGGATAGGAACTCAGCATCATTTTGTCGCCCGCGCTCCCGCCAGCTGCAACCAGCTGCGCAAGACGCCACTCAAGGGCTGCTCGATGCGCGTCTCGTAGTGGACGATATTATTCTGACGGCAGCTCGCCGCTACGCCATCAAAGTGTGCGCGGCTTTGCTGCTTATATGATTCGCGGTCAGCGTTGCTCATGCGGTGCAGGCCGTCCGCCTGCTCCGGGTCGCGATAGGCGGCGCCGGATTTGAAGCTGGCGTCCACTTCCGCCTGCGTGCGCAAGGTCAGCAAGCGCACGTCGTGACGCATGTTGCGCAGGCGGAGCAAGGCTTCGCTCAACGGCGACGGCCAGTCAAGAAAATCGCTGGCAGCGAAAATCATGCTCGGTGCGCGCGCGAAGTGCAGGCTGGCGCGCAGCGTTTCTGCCGATGGCAACTGGCCGAGCGGTTCAGCCTTGGCCAGCGCCGCCAGCACGCGCTGCAACTGGCGCGGACCGCGAGAAGCTGGCGTGAATTCGACTTTGCCGTCGGTGAGAATCAGTAGGCCGAAGGCATCGCCCTGACGCTGCGCGATGGCGGCCACGCACGCCAGCACGGTGCGGGCGAACCAGAGTTTGTCGATACCATTGATTTCGCGGCTGGGTTCAGACATGGAAGCGGTGGCGTCCAGGCAGAGCCAGACAGCGACGTGGCTGTCGCGCTCCGCTTCGCGCACGAAATAGCGGTCGGCGCGGGCCAGCAGTTTCCAGTCCACGCGACGCCACTCGTCGCCCGGCGCGTAGGCGCGGTACTCGGAGAACTCGACGCCCGCGCCGCGCTCGCGGCCCGCATGGATGCCGTGGCCAAGGCCTGCCAGCACGTGACGGATCACGAGCTCCAGATCCTTGGTCCTGGCCATCATGGCCGTCGTGGCGCTGGCCGCGCCGCCGCCGCGATCGGCACGCGAGGCCGCAGCGCCGACGGGCGGTTTCGTGGATGAGAGCATGCGCTTTAGTCCGGGCGGATATGCTCGCGCAGCGCTTGCAGGATGTCGGCGATGGCGATGCCGTCCGCTTCCGCTTCGAAGTTGCGCAGCACGCGGTGCGCCAGCACCGGCAGCAGCATCTCGCCGATATCTTCGCGCGTGACGGCAAGACGGCCCTGCATCAGCGCGCGCGCCTTGGAGGCCAGCACCAGCGCCTGGCCGGCACGCGGCCCCGCGCCCCAACCGATATGCTTCTTCACCGCCGGCACCGTCGTCAGCGACGGACGGGTAGCGCGCACCAGGCGCGTCGCATAAGCGACCAGATGATCGCCAATCTCGATATCGCGCACCAGCTGCTGCAAGCGCAACAGCGTCGCCACGTCCATCACCGGCTCCGCATCCTTCAGGCCCGCGTGCGTGGTGGCGGACACCATCGCAATCTCTTCTTCCTCGGTCGGGTACACCACGTCGATGCGCAACAGGAAGCGGTCCAGCTGCGCCTCCGGCAGCGGATAGGTGCCGGCCTGCTCGATCGGATTCTGCGTCGCCAGCACGAAGAATGGCTTGGGCAGCTTGTGCGTCTGGCCTGCGAACGTCACCGAGCGCTCCTGCATCGCCTCCAGCAGCGCCGACTGCGTCTTCGGCGGTGCGCGGTTGATCTCGTCCGCCAGCAGCACCTGCGTGAACACCGGCCCTTGCTGGAATCGAAACTCGCGCTTGCGCGTCGCATGGTCCTCTTCCAGAATCTCGGTGCCGACGATATCGGACGGCATCAGGTCCGGCGTGAACTGCACGCGATGGAAGTCCAGTTCCGTCGCCTGCGACAGCGATTTGACCAGCAGCGTCTTGCCCAGACCCGGCACGCCCTCCACCAGCGCGTGGCCGCCGGCCAGCAGGCAGATGATCAGCGAGTCGATCACATTCTCCTGCCCGATAATCACGCGGCCCATGCTGGCCTTGAGCGCCTTTACCTTGGCGGTCAGTTCGCCGATTTCATTTTCGCTCCAGGCGACACCTTCAGCCATAACTACGCTCCCAACGCATATTGAATGATATTGACCGCAAAGCGGGTGTTGTCGACCGCGAGAAAACGCTTGTTGCGGAAGTCGTAGTCCCACTCGCAGCCGTAGTCCTTATTGCTGTACAAAAGCCGCACGCGCCCGCCCAGCTCCACCGCCTTCAGGTAGTCGTGCACCAGATCGTCGCCCCAGCCGTTGAGCTCCACCGTGGTATTCGGTGGGCCGTCTTCGAATTTGAAAAAGCTCGAATAGATCGGATGGTTGTTCGGGATCTTGTGCAGCGCCTTCGGCCCGAAGATGCGGCCGATTTCAGCCTCAAACGATTTCGCAAACAGCCCGTCGATATCGTGGTTGCAGTCGTCCACGAACAGAAAGCCGCCACCCTTGATGTAGCGCTCGAGGTTCTTGCGCTCGGCCGCCGTGAACTGCACCAGCTTGTGGCCGGCGAAATAGCAGAACGGCGCTTCCAGCATCTTGGGATCGGACAGCGCGACGATGCGCTCAACGGGGTCCACCCGCAAGGTCGTGTACTCGACCAGCGAATTGAGCACGTTGCTGGGCATGCGGACATCCACATCCCAGTCGCCCGACTCGTAAGTCAGGCGGGTGAAATAGAAATCGTACGAAGCCACTGCGTCCCTTACACCGCGTCCGACAAGGACGTGAAGTTAAAGTCGCGTACCTTCATCGGCGGGATCATCATCTGGTAGCGCACCTCGTCGCCACCAATCACCACCGGCTTGCCCAGTTCATCGATGTTGTTCAACATCGTCACCGGACTTTCGTTGAAGCGGAAGTTCTTGATCGGATGCTTGATCTTGCCGTTCTCGATGTAGAAGGTGCCGTCGCGCGTCAAGCCAGTCAGCAGCAGCGATTGCGGATCGACCAGACGGATGTACCACGTACGCGTGACGAGGATGCCCTTCTTGGTCGACGCAATCAGCTCCTCGGTCGACTTGCCGCCGCCCGCCATGATCATGTTGCCGTGGCGGCCGATCGCGCGCTGGCCCTGCTTCTCGGCCCAGTAGCGCGTGTAGTCCAGCGAAGCGATCTTGCCGCCTTTGATCACGTCCTGGCGTTCGCGCGCCAGCATGGCCTGGTTATCCCACGGCAGCACCGGCACGTCCGGATTCCACGGGTCGGCCCAGATATTGACCTGCTCATCGAACAGCTTTTCGCCGAGGCGATTCCCGCCTCCTTTCTTCGACAGGAAGCTGCGGCCTTCATCCGCCTGGCGCGCATCGAAGGCGCCGAACATGCGGCCGATGATTTCCGAGGTCGCCGCCGGTTCCAGGATCACCGTGTAGCGGCCCGGTTCCAGCGCCTTGGCCTCCACCGACTTCACCGCCTTTTCGATGGCGATCTCGGAAGCCTCGCGCGCATCGAACTTGCGTGCGTCGTTGGCCGAGCGCGTCACCCAGCCGGAGCCGCGTCCATCCTCGGTGCGCGTGGTCACCGTGAAACCGAGATTGCTCAGGGTCTGGTAGCCGAATACGCCGTTGGAATTCGCCACCGTCTCAAAGCCAGTGGTGTCGCTGAAGAAGCCCGCAGCGATCAAACCCTGCTTCTTCGCCGCATTGATGCTGATGGCCGCCACTTCCGCGCGGTACTCGGGATCGATGGCGGCAGTCGCCTCGCTGAAGGTCGCAGACGGCTTGTACACCTGCTGCTTGATCGCCGGCTGGAACTCCGGATTCTCCGGCGCCAGCCGCGCCACGTCTTCCGCACGGCGCACCACTTTTTCCAGCGACTTGTCGTCGAACTCATTGATCGACGCCGTGCCCTGCTTCTTACCGAAGGCCACGCTCACAGTCAGCTCGGTATTCTCCAGCAGCCCAGCCGTCGACACTGCGTTGCGCGCATAGCGGATATTGCCCCGGCGGTTGCCGCTGATCTGCACGCGGCACTCGTCCGCGCGCGACAGCGACATCACCTTGTCGCAGATACGTTTTGCTTCATCCTGCGTCAGCATCTTCATGGCTTATCCGATCTTGCGGGCAGTGTTGATCACGTTGATGCCGTTGAAGCGCGTGGTCGGCGAACCGTGCGACACGGCGCTGACCTGGCTAGGCTGGCCTTTGCCATCAAAGAAGGAACCGCCCAGGCGCCAGTCGCGCTCATCGCACAGCGCCGAGCAGGCATTCCAGAACTCCTGCGTGTTCGACTGGTAGGCCACGTCTTCCAGCTGGTTGACGATCTTGCCGTTCTTGATTTCGAAGTACAGCTGGCCGCCGAACTGGAAGTTGTAGCGCTGCTGGTCGATCGAATACGAGCCGCGGCCCAGGATGTAAATACCCTTCTTGATATCCTTGACCATCTCGTCCGGCGTCAGCTTCTTCTTGCCTGCTTCCAGCGACACGTTAGGCATGCGCTGGAACTGCACACTGCTCCAGCTGTCGGCATACGAGCAGCCGTGCGATTCTTTTTCGCCGATCATCGCGGCCTGGTCGCGCGTGGCCTGGTAGTTCACCAGAATGCCGTTGCGGATCAGATCCCAGCGCTTGGAGGCCACGCCTTCGTCGTCGTAGCCCACGAGGCCCAGCGAGGCCGGCGTAGTCTTGTCGGCGACGATGTTGACCAGGTCAGAGCCGTACTTGAAGTTCTTGCTCTTCCACTTGTCCAGCGTAGCGAAACTGGTGCCGGCGTAGTTAGCCTCGTAGCCCAGCACGCGATCCAGCTCGGTGGCGTGGCCGACCGATTCGTGGATGGTCAGGAACAGGTGCTCCGGCGACAGCACCAGATCGTACTTGCCCGGTTCGACCGTTTTCGCGGTTAGCTTTTCTTTCGCCTGGCGGCCCGCTGCGCGCGCGTCTTCGATCAAATCGTAAGCGCCCTTGTACAACGTGGTGACGCCGCCTGCGGCCTGCACGCGGTTTTGCGGTTTGCAGTCGAAGAATTCATAGCCCATGCTCGATGGCGACGACAGGCCATCGCGCGTGCGGAACTTGCCGCTGGCCTTATCGACAGCAGTGGCGGTAAACGGCGACCACAGACGATGGATATCCTGATCGATGTACGAACCGTCGGTGGACGCAAAGTACTTCTGCTGGTTCACCTGGAACAGCATGGAGCGCATGAAGTTCGCGCCCGCTTCCATGCCGGCCTTGTTGGCGGCGAGGAGCATCTCGGCCTTCTCGGCGATAGGCACGGTGCGCCAGTCCTTCTTGAACGGCGTGGCCCACGCCACTTCGCCCACGCCCTTCACTGGCGCCAGCACCACCGGTTCGGTTTGCAGTTTCGAATTGGCTTTGGCGATGGCGACCGCCTGGCGTGCGGCGTCGGCCACCGCGTCCAGCGTCATCACGTTGGTGGCGCAGAAGCCGTAGGCGCCGTTGGCGATCACGCGCACGCCGATACCGGAGGACTCGGTGTTGACGATGTTCTCCACGTTCAGGTCACGCGTGACGATGAACTGATTCAGATACCGGCCGATGCGCACGTCGCAATACGTGGCACCGGCCTTGGTCGCCGCATTCATGGCGGCGTCGGCCAGCGACTTTTTGAATTGCACCGCCATCGGATTGAGCAACTCCTCAGCCGCGATGGCATTGCCGAAGACCGGCACCAGCAAGGCGCCGCCAGCGGCAGCGCCAATTTTCAGGAATGAACGGCGTTCCATGATTACACCGCGTCCGACAGCGAAGTGAAGTTGAAGTCGCGTACTTTCATCGCGGGGATCAGCAACTGGAACTGCGACTCATCGCCCGACAGGATTTCCGGCCGGCCGATTTCGTCGATGTTGTTCAGCATCGTCACCGGGCTTTCGTTGAAGCGGAAGTTCTTGATCGGGTGCTTGATCTTGCCGTTCTCGATGTAGAACGTGCCGTCGCGGGTCAAACCAGTCAGCAGCACCGACTGCGGATCGACCATGCGGATATACCAGGTACGGGTGACCAGGATGCCCTTCTTGGTGTTGGCGATCAGCTCTTCGGTCGACTTGTTGGTGCCGGCCATGATGATATTGCCCGGCGTGCCGACGGCGCGCTGGCCCATCTTCTTGGCCCAGTAAGGCGAGTATTGCAGCGAAGCGATGCGGCCGTTCTTGATGATGTCCTGACGCTCGCGCGCCAGCATGCTTTGCGCATCGAACGGCAGCACGGCGACGTCCTTGTCCCACGGGTCGGCCCAGACGTTGACCTGCTCATCGAACAGCTTCTCGCCCATGCGATTGCCGCCACCCTTCTTGGCCAGGAAGCTGCGGCCTTCATCGGCCGAGCGCGCGTCGAATGCGTTGAACATATAGGCCAGCACGTCGGAAGTCGCTGCCGGTTCCAGGATCACGGTGTAGCGGCCCGGCTCCAGCGCTTTCGCGTCGACCGAACGCATGGCCTTCTCGATGGCGATATCCGACGCGGCGCGCGCATCGAACTTGCTGGCGTCGCCCACGCTGCGCTTGACCCAGCCCGAACCGCGGCCGTCTTCGGTACGCACGGTCAACGTGAAGTCCAGGCCTGTATCCTGCTGGTAGCCGAACACGCCGTTGGAGTTGGCGATCGAGGTGAACGAGGTACCGTCGGTGAAGAAGCCCGCAGCCACCAGCTTGTTCTTCTTGCTGTTCTCAATACTGTAAGCAGCCACCTGCGCGCGAAACTCAGGATCGATATCGGCGGTCTTCTTGAAGAAGGTTTCAGTGGCCTTGTACTCTTGCTTGGTCGGCGTCGGCATGAACTCCGGATTTTCCGGCGCCAGGCGTGCCAGGTCTTCGGCGCGGCGCACGGCCTTTTCCAGCGACTTGTCGTCGAATTCATTGATGGTGGCGGTGCCCTGCTTCTTGCCGAAAGCGACCGACACCGCCAGCTGCGTGTCTTCGATCAAACCGGCGGTCGACACGGCGTTGCGCGCGTAGCGGATATTGCCCTTGCGCGAGCCGTTGATGGTCACTTCGCACTGGTCGGCCTTGGTCAGCGACATCACTTTGTCGCTGATACGCTTGGTCTCTTCTTGGGTCAGAAATTTCATCTTGTCTCTCTCCAGGGCTTAGCCGATTTTGCGGGCGGTATTGATAACGTTGATGCCGTTGAAGCGCGTGGTGGACGCGCCGTGCGACACGATGGACACTTGCGGCGGCTGGCCTTTGCCGTCGAAGAAAGAGCCGCCCATGCGCCAATCGCGCTCGTCGCACACGGCCACGCACGCATTCCAGAATTCCTGGGTGTTCGACTGGTAGGCCACGTCCTCCAGCTGCTGGCCGATCTTGCCGTTCTTGATTTCGTAGAACAGCTGGCCGCCGAACTGGAAGTTGTAGCGCTGCTGGTCGATCGAGAACGAACCGTCGCCGACGATGTAGATGCCCTTCTTGACGTCCTTGATCATTTCGTCCGGCGTCAGCTTCTTCTTGCCGGCCTTGAGCGAGACGTTCGGCATGCGCTGGAACTGCACGTTGGCCCAGTTGTCCGCATACGAGCAGCCATGCGATTCTTTTTCGCCGATGATGTGGGCCTGGTCGCGGGTGGCCTGGTAGTTGACCAGGATGCCGTCCTTGATGATGTCCCAGTTCTTGCACTTGACGCCTTCGTCGTCGTAGCCGACCGCGCCCAGCGAACCTGGCGTGGTTTTGTCGGCGACGATGTTGACCAGCTCCGAGCCGTACTTGAAGCTCTTCGACTGCCACTTGTCCAGCGTGGCGAAGCTGGTGCCGGCATAGTTGGCCTCGTAGCCCAGCACGCGATCGAGTTCAGTCGGGTGGCCCACCGATTCGTGAATGGTCAGCCACAGGTGTTCCGGCGTCAGCACCAGATCGTACTTGCCCGGTTCGACCGACTTGGCGGTCAGCTTGGCCTTGGCCTGCTTGCCGGCCAGGCGCGCGTCTTCGATCAGGTCATACGATTTGGTATACAGCGTGGTGACGCCGCCCGCTGCCTGCAGCTTGTGCTCGGGGCGCGCATCCAGATATTCGTAGCCCATGCCGACCGGCGCCGACAGGCCCTGGCGGGTGCGGAATTTGTTTTCCTTCTTGTCGACGGCGGTGGCGAAGAACGGCATCCACAGACGATGAATATCCTGGTCGATGTAGGAACCGTCGGTGGAAGCGAAGTACTTCTGCTGGTTGACCTGGAACAGCAAGGACTGCATGAAGCTCGCGCCGCCGTCCATGCCGGCCTTGTTGGCGGCGATCAGCAGGTCGGCCTTTTCCTTGATGGCGACGGTGCGCCAATCCTTGACGATAGGCGTGGCCCACGACACTTCGCCCACGCCCTTGACCGGCGCCAGGATCACAGGCTCGGTTTGCAGCTTGGCGTTGGCCTTGGCGATGGCGACCGCCTGGCGCGCGGCAGCGGCCACGCCGTCCGGCGTCATGTCGTTGGTGGCGGCAAAGCCGTAAGCGCCGCCCGCGATCACGCGCACGCCGACGCCGGCCGACTCGGTGTTGACCACGTTCTCGACGTTCAGGTCGCGCGTGGTGAGGAACTGGTTCAGGTAGCGGCCAATGCGCACGTCGCAGTACGACGCGCCGGCCTGGGTTGCAGCGCCCATCGCCGTATCGGCCAGGGCTTTCTTGAATTTCACATCCACTGGCTTGAGCAGTTCTTCCGCCGCGATGGCGCGGCCGAACGAGGGCAGCAGCATCGTGCCCAGAGCCAGACTACTGATATTGAGGAATGCACGTCGTTCCATGTTCTCTCCAACGTTGTATGTGGGCCAGCCGCCCATGAGCTTTTTTTATACTGTTACTTTACGTTACATCGAAATATCTGTTGCCGATCGGAGCAGATTGCAAAATGTATGCCATCGCCCAAGGTTGTGCAAGTGCCTGTTTTTTGCGTCCGGAGTGTCCGTTCCGGTGTCCGCGCAGTGTCCGGGGAGTGTCCGCCAACTGTCCGCGCACTGCGCGGGTGCGGCGTCCTCCATTTTGCTTGACCTGTTTGCAAGCATCGCAGATCATCGCGCTGGGCGCGCGGTTGCGTCGCTCCCATCCAACACTTCAGGAGACTGTGCATGAAACGATACGTACTGGCCGCACTGGCCACCACGATGCTGTTCGGCGCGACCGGCGCCGTGCAGGCCGACGATGCCTTGAAAGCGGCCATCGCTGCACCATCGCGCACGCCGGACAATGTGAAGCGCGACGTGTATCGCCATCCGTATGAAACGCTGACCTTCTTCGGCATCAAGCCGAATATGACGGTGGTGGAACTGGCGCCGGGCGGCGGCTGGTACACCGAGATCCTCGCGCCTTACCTGCGTGCGAACGGCAAGTTGATCACCGGCGGTAGTGATCTGGCCTCGCCGAACGAAAATGAACGCAAGGCGGCGGAGCGCTGGATGGCGCGTTTGAACGCCAAGCCTGAGGTGTACAACAAAGTGGCGATCGGCGTGTTCTCGCCGGGCCGCAAGTACGAGATGGCGCCGCCGAACAGCGTGGACATGGTGGTCACCTTCCGCAATATCCACAACTGGATTCCGCTCGGTCCTGAGAAGATGAAGGAGCTGTTCGGCAGTTTGTACACGGTGCTGAAACCGGGCGGTGTGCTGGGCGTGGAAGAGCATCGCCTGCCGGCTTCCAAGACGCAGGATGAGAAAGCCAGCAGCGGCTATATGCACGAGCAGTATGTGATCAAGCTGGCGGAAGCGGCGGGCTTCAAGCTGGTGGCCAAGTCGGAAGTGAACGCCAATCCGAAGGACACCGCCGATCACAAGAACGGCGTGTGGGCGCTGCCGCCGACCTACACCAACGGTGATGAAGACCGCGCCAAGTACCAGGCCATCGGCGAGAGCGACCGCATGACGCTGAAGTTCGTCAAGCCGTAACGCGGAATTAGCCGCCTAGAAGCCGGCCACTGGTCTACGCCCGACTGGGCGTCAGTCCGACTGCCACGTCTCTAAACGAGGCTAAGGCCGCTTCAAGATGCTCGATGATTTCCTGCTGCAGCACATCTGGTGGCGGCAAGTCATCGAGGTTGTCGAGGCTTTCATCTTTCAACCAGAAGATGTCCAGGCTGGCCTTGTCGCGGGCGATCAGGTCTTCATAGCGGTAGTACTTGAAACGTTCGGTCTCGTGCCGCTCGTGACGGTTTTCTGGGTGATAGCAGGTGATAAAGTCCTGCAAATCATCCAGCTTCAGTGTCCGAGTCTTCAGCGTGAAGTGCTTGTTGGTGCGCAGGTCGTAGAACCACACGCCTTTCGTATGCACCCGGCCATCCTTTGGCGCATTATCGAAGAACACTACGTTGGCCTTCACACCCTGTGCATAGAAAATGCCCGTAGGCAGGCGCAAAATCGTATGCACGTCGCAGGTCTCCAACAACTTCCTGCGAATCTTCTCTCCGGCCCCTCCCTCAAACAGCACATTATCAGGCAACACTACGGCGGCCTTGCCGTCTACCTTCAACATGCTGACGATGTGTTGCAAGAAGTTGAGCTGCTTGTTCGAGGTGGTTTCCCAGAAGTCCTGACGTTCATAGGTCAGCGCATCGCGGTTTTCCTCACCTTCCTCATTGGTGATCGTCATACTGCTCTTCTTGCCAAACGGTGGGTTGGCCAGCACGTAATCCACTTTGCTTTTGGGTTCCGCGATCAGCGCATCCGAACGGTCCACTGAAGGCTCGCCGTCGAGCTCGCCGATATTGTGCAGAAAAAGATTCATCAGGCACATGCGGCGCGTGTTGGGCACGATCTCGTTGCCATGGAAGGTTGCATCGCGCAAAAATGTCTTTTGCGTCTTGTTCAGAGTAGCGTTCGGGCGGGTCAGCCAGTTGTAGGCACCGAGGAAGAAGCCGCCTGTGCCACAGGCCGGGTCGGCGATGGTCTTACCTGGTTCCGGTCGCACGCACTCCACCATGGCCTGAATCACGGCACGCGGGGTGAAATACTGCCCGGCGCCACTCTTGGTGTCCTCCGCGTTCTTTTGCAGCAGCCCTTCGTACAAGTCACCCTTGGTGTCGGCATCCATGCCCACCCAGCTTTGTTCGTCAATCATCTGCACCAAGCGCGAGAGCTTGGCCGGGTCCTGGATCTTGTTCTGCGCCTTGAAAAAGATCGCACCCAGCATGCCCTGCTCGGCCCCCAGCTTGTGCAAGGTAGCGAGATAATGCGCTTCCAACGGCTCGCCGGTCTTACTACGCAGAGCGGCCCAATCAAACCCCTTGGGAATGTGCGTTTGCCGGTTGTACGGCTCCTGCGCATACTCGTGTGCCATCTTCAAGAACAGCAGGTAGGTGAGCTGCTCCAGGTAATCGCCATAGCCCACGCCGTCATCGCGCAGCGTGTGGCAAAAATTCCAGACTTTCTGGATGAGAGTAGAGGTGTTCATTCTTTGTTTTCCGCAAAATTGGGCGAAGCTGTATACGCTTGCCGCGGGTTCGTCATGGAAGGATAGGCTGTGCACAGGACGCCTTCCCTGACCATGAGCGTGAGTGTTCGTTTGCGCAGATCGTCCGGGTCCCGCTGCAGCGCCTGTGCCAGCACACGCAGGCCCAGCAGGCGATTGGTGCAGAGCGCCAGGATAGTTTCCCGCAGGACAACCGAGTCTACTCGCCTTTGCCCGGATACCATGCGCCCCTGCTCGATCAGTTGGGTCTGCAGCATTTCAGGGAGTGCCGACCAGTCGAGATAAGGCCCAGCTGGCGCCCCAAGCTCCGGTGGTACGGCTACTAACTCCGGCGGTACGGCGGCTAGCTCCGGTGGTACGTCTGCAAGCTCCGGTGCTACAACATCGCCGAGGTCAAAAACCGTCGCCGTCGAGCGCCGTTGCCAAGGGAGAAAATAAACCATTCCGCGGCCAGCGCCGGCCGGCACCAGAAAAGCGTCCCGCACCAGACCGCGTAGCATCTTTGTCAGGTCAGCGGGATGGTCGGTACATATCTGCTTGAGTCGATCATGACTGACCAATCCCTCCACCTGTGCCGTGATGACGGCCAGGCGCGCGGTCTCCGGCAGCGCTGCAAAACGCGCGCCCAACCGCTTTGTCAGCTCGGCAACGGCTTGCGCCGGTACCAGACTGCTCATGCGCAACTCCATCAGCGTCTGCTCAGGCTCCTGTGACTCGTGCAGCACCGGGCGACGCCAGTGCTGGCCTGCCCAGTTGGTATAAATTTTGGGCAAGCCTGAACCGGCGTGGTCACCGTAGCCTACCAACTGGAACATCGTCTGAAGGCGACGGTTGCGGCAATCGCTGTTACCGCCTTGTATGGCAGTTTCCGGCGGAATGCGCATCCGTCCCGGATTGCGAAAGCCATACATATCCGGCCGCTTGACCACCAACACCGCCACACGCCCCGAGTAGTCCGCATGGATCAGCGTATTGGCCAGCGCCTCGCGCAACGCTTCGTGCACAGGGGTGTCTTCCACCCGCTGACCATCCTGCAACTGAAACGGCACTTTCAGATCGGCCGTGAGCTTCTGGTAAACGCGGCGGAAAAAGTCGTACAGATTGCCTGACCAGCTACCGTCCGGCACCAGGCGGTCGATCCAGCGCTTCTCGGTTTTAGCCTCGGGACGCTCCTGAAAGTCCACCATGTAATGCGGCAACGCGTCGCGAATTACCTCGGCTCGGCCGAACATCAGCAGCCCCGCCAGCCGCAGCCCGCTATAACCTTCTTCGCGGTTCTTGCCCCAGGCGCCTATGCGCTCAAGAAATTCCGGCACCGGCAGATCTGTCCACACATGCCCCGGCTTCGCCGCAGCGAAGCGGTTACGGTAGGCTGCCACGGTGTCCATGTCCAAGTCGCCGAAGTCAAAGCCCTTGAGCACGCGTTCGTCGCGCGTATCTTCCACACGCTCGGCCAGCATACGACGCACCGCTTCATCGTCGGCGGCATAGTCGCCTTCAAAGCGGCGCAGCCAGGTGCCGCCGAACGGATTGCTGCCCACATGCACAGGCCGATGCTGACGGGTCGCGCGTGGTACACGCACCTGCAACACCGTTTTGCCAGCGACATGAATTGGCTGAATGTCGGTCTCGCTCAACAGATTGATACTGATCTGCTTGCGGTTGTGCAGGTTGTCCCACAGCGCCTTACGCACTCGCTCTACATCGGAAAGCCCTACCGCCCGGAACTGCCCGCGCGGTTTCTCCTGCACGCCCAATAGAATGACGCCGCCATCGGTATTGGCCATGGCGCTGTAGCTCTTCCAGAAATCCTCCGGGAGTTCGCCGCGCCCATCACGCCCCTGTGCCGCCTTGCACTCGAGATCGCAGGATTCGGCCAGGCCAGCGAAATCATCCTCGCTCCATGGCCCCTCATCCAAGCCAGTCATGCTGCGACCGCCCCTTTCTTGCGCCCACGCGGCTTTTTCGTGGCGGCCTGCGCGGCGCGCTCGCTGCGGATACGTTCGAGCAGGACGCTGGCAGGTTCGTCGTTCGAGTCTTGCGGCACGAGCTGGCCGGCGAACGCTGCGCGCAGGATGTTTTGGCGTTGGGCGGCGGATTGTTTGAGGCTCAGCTCAATCGAAAGGCGATTTTCTGTTGCAGCGGCTAACGCGCCATTCAAAATTTCTACGATTTGGTTCTGCTCTTGAATAGGAGGGATGGGGATAAGGACCTTTTCCAGAATTTCGAGATTGATGTTCTTTTGCGCTGTTGCAGGAGCTTCGTCTTCAAGTTTTTGCTGGGCGCTGCGCATGAAGTATTCGACATATCGAACTGACACATCGTCCGTTCCTGGCAGAAAACCCACGACGCTATCTGGAAAGCACGCCTCCATTGACAGGATGGCAGTCTTACCGATGTTTGCAGCAATCGTGATGCACATGGTGCCAACCGGCCAGAGCCGGCTTTGAGCCAAGCCTGCCTCGCTATAAGTTGCCTCTACATACGAAAGAAATGTGTCCGAGTGGCGAATATCACCCGTTTGTACGAATGGATACCGTCCCCCATACAGGTGGGGAGCGTTTCTCGGCCGATGTTTTGATCGTCCGCGATCCAGCCAACCGGCTTGAGAAAGCGTCGACCACACCCACCCTTCCGGCAATGCCGATAGGCCAGTAGTATCAGGCGCGACAGGTTCTGGGTATTTCTTTTGCCAATTCTTAGGCGGGGGGGTACCTAGTTCCCTAAACTTGGTGAGCTGCTTTTCTTCCCAGCGAGCGCGGCGCTCGCGGAGGATGCGCTCCAACAGTTCCGAGCCAGTCTCAAGAAGCGTATTCGCAGTACACTGTGCTTCACGCCATGAGGCTGTGAGTGCGCCTTCCATTGCGGCCTTGAGCAGGGACTGGCGGTATTGCTGCAACTTCCTCTGCGCGGCCTTCAGCTCCGCCACGCCTGCATCGAGGTCGGATAGCAGTTCTTCGAGCTTGGTGACAATGCGGGCTTGTTCGGCACGGGGTGGAAGAGGTAAGCCTATCTCACCAATCGTCTTCGATGATAAATGTTTCACGGTAACTGATGGCGTGTTGGCATTGATTGCTGCCAGATACCCAGGTAGTACATGCGCAAGAAATCGCTTGTCGTAGTAGGAGTCGTTGGGTGTGACCTTGCAAACTCGCTGGTTCAATAGAGCAAGCTGTGGCCCCCAGTAACCACAGTTGAAATCGCCATCCATACCAATCAGCAAATCACCCTGTTTAGCCAAATACGCATCATCATATGTGCCCGTGTAAAAGGTTTTGGTCTCGCCGGAGAGTACATCTCGAATGCGAATGAGCGGGGTTCCAGCCGTTGAACTAAAGAGCGTTGAATCGAATGGTGCGCCGTTCAGGATTTCGGCCACTTCGGCCAAAGGAGCACGCTCCCACGAATCGTGCTTTGCCAGCAATCCGGTTGTATCTCCAGCAATTACTTCAGCAACGGACATTGTAAAGGCCATTACGCTACCAACTCCTCATTCATCTCATTCATCAACGTATCCAGCTCCTTGCCAAACAGTCCCCAAGCCTTTTGCAGCCCTCCCTTGTCGGCTAGTTCGGCGTAATCAAAATCCTCACGGCTGATCGAGCAAGAGCTAGCGATGTGCTCCTTCATCAGCCGCAACCATTCGGTTTGCTCAGCACTGAAGGAGGTACCGCGCTGAGCGTTGTGGCGCCAGATCCATGCCTGGAAGCGCCGATCCACTTCATCGGCAAAGGGTTTAAGTTCGCCGTCCAGCCCGAGCGCGAAGCGCACGAGGGACACCAGATCGGTAAGCTGGCGTTTCTTGTCCGCGCCTTTCACTTGACTGGCCTGCACACGCGCATAAGCACTCCACAAGCGCTCGGTGGTGAGCATCAGCGGCGGGCGGCTCAACTGTTCGTGCAATTCTTCGATCATGTCGAAGGTTAGCGCACGCCGCTGGTAGGGCTGAGCGTAGAAAAAGCCAAGAGCGGCGATTTCTTCCTTGTGCGCTTTGAGACAGTCGGCAAAGCTCTGGATGGTCTTTTGCGCCTGCGCCTCGGCCTGCTCGGAGAAGCCGCTGAATGTTACTTGGTCCAGGTTGACGTGGTCAATGAGTTGCTCGCGCTCGCGGCGGGCGTTTTCGATTTCGTCTCGCAGCTCAGGCTTGTCGAAAGGCGCACAGGCTGCCGTAACGCGGGTCTTGCGGGCCGCGTCGATTTCGTCAGGAAGCAAGCTGTCTTCGCTGCGCGTGATGCCCTTCGATTTCGCAGTGGCCAGCGCGGTTTGTACGATAGCATCCGGGTCCAGCGCACGGATCAGTGCCTTACCCAGCTCGCCCAGCGGGATGCCGCCACTGTGCTTTTCGATGCGGGTCTTCGCCTTGTCATCAAGCTGTTTGTTCAGGCGCACAAGACGGTTGGCGAGTGACAGCACGGTGTCGTCGTCGCGGTGCCCCACAGCCACACCTTGCAGCAAATCTTTCAGCGCAACGCCGGGTTTCTTTTCCAGCGGGCGGCTTTCCGTCTTGCAGGATTTTTCTACGCCC
>Ga0105244_10001783_pt1 | contig 16894 bp, 14 predicted proteins | sample KBSM44metaG_FD_80423 | JGI IMG/M metagenome (GOLD analysis project Ga0105244, IMG submission 80423) | Miscanthus rhizosphere microbial communities from Kellogg Biological Station, Michigan, USA - KBS M4-4 metaG | ecosystem: Host-associated > Plants > Roots > Rhizosphere > Soil | place... | reverse complement strand
TGTCGGTGGTGGTCTCGGGCGGTAACTTCCACGCCGAGCCGGTGGCCTTTGCCGCCGATACGCTGGCGTTGGCGATTGCGGAAATCGGTTCGATTTCGGAGCGCCGCATTTCGCTGCTGATCGACGCGACCTTGTCCGGCCTGCCGCCGTTCCTGGTGCGCGATCCGGGTGTCAACTCGGGCTTCATGATTGCGCACGTTACCGCCGCCGCGCTGGCATCGGAGAACAAGTCGATTGCACATCCGGGCAGCGTGGACACGATTCCGACGTCAGCCAATCAGGAAGACCACGTCAGCATGGCGACTTACGCTGCGCGCCGTCTGGACGACATGGCGCAGAATACGGCGGTCATCATCGGTATCGAGTTGTTGGCTGCGGTGCAGGGCATCGACTTCCATCGTCCGCTGAAAACCTCGCCGCATCTGGAGCACGTCCATGAGCAGTTGCGCCAGAAAGTGCCGTTCTACGATCAGGACCGCTTCTTTGCGCCTGATATCGAGGCGGCCAAGGGCATGGTGATGCGCGGTGAGTTGAGCGCGTCGTGCAAAGAGCTGTTCACGGCGCTGCATCCATAATTCGGCGAGGAGACGGGCATGGACTATCAGTTCAAAGCAGGCAGTATTCCCTTGCTGGTGTCCATGCCGCACGTGGGCACCGATATTCCTGACGACGTGCTGGCGGCGATGACGCCGGCCGCCGTCGACAAGCAGGATACGGACTGGCATCTGGTCCGTTTGTATGAGTTTTTGAACGAGATGGGCGCGTCGGTTTTGTCGGCGCGCTGGTCGCGTTATGTCATTGATTTGAATCGTCCGCCGGAGAACACCAATCTGTATCCGGGGCAGGACACCACGGGCTTGTGCCCGATCGACACCTTCCATCGCGAGCCTTTGTATTTGCCGGGCCGTGCGCCGGACGAGGCGGAGGTACAGCGCCGCTTGCAGGCGTACTGGAAGCCGTATCACGATCAACTGCGTGCGGAGCTGGACCGTTTGCTGGCGCTGCATGGCCGTGTGGTGCTGTGGGATGCGCATTCGATTGCGTCGCATGTGCCACGCTTCTTTGAGGGCAAGCTGCCGGATCTGAACTTTGGCACAGCCGATGGCAAGAGCTGTGACGTTGGCCTGAGCGATGCGATTGTCGCGCGGGCGAGCGATAGCAGTTACACCATTGCGGTCAATGGCCGCTTCAAGGGCGGGCATATCACGCGCTTTTACGGCGAGCCTGCAAAGGGCGTCCATGCGATTCAGCTGGAGATGTGCCAGTCGACTTATATGGATGAAGATGCGCCGTATGGCTATCGTCCCGATCTGGCGTCGCAGGTACAGCAGCCGCTGCGCGCGATGATGCAGGCCGCTGCCGACTGGGTGCGCGCATGAGCAAGCTGTTTGCACGCCACGCGCTGCTGCCCGATGGCTGGGCCAAGGATGTGCTGATCGAGTGGGATGCTGGAGGCAGCATTGTCGCCGTCACGGCGGGGGCGGTTGTGGGCGGCGCGGAAGCTGTGGAATATGCGCTGCCGGGCATGATCAACCTGCACTCGCACAGCTTCCAGCGCGCGCTGGGCGGGCGCACCGAGAAGGCAGGCGACAGCAAGGATAGTTTCTGGACCTGGCGCGAGCTGATGTACCGCTTCGCGCGCAACATCACGCCCGAACATATCGAGGCCATCGCTGCACAGCTGTTCAGCGAATGCCTGCGCCACGGCTACACGTCGATGTGCGAATTCCATTACGTGCAGCGCGCGCCGGACGGCGCCATGTACCCGCGCCCGGCCGAAACGGCGGAACGTGTCATTGCCGCCGCACGTTTGACCGGAATCGGCATGACCATGCTGCCGGTGTTGTATAGTTATTCCGGCTTTGGCGAAAAGCCGTTGAAACCTGAACAACAACGTTTCCGCACCGACGCGCAGGATGTATTGCGCATTGTGGAAGCGCTGGAGCCGCTGCGCGATGCGCAGACCGAAATTGGCGTGGCGCCGCATTCGCTGCGCGCGGCCACGGTGGGGCAGATCAAGGAAGTGCTGGCGACGCTGCCGAAGGCGCGTCCGGTGCACATCCACATCGCCGAGCAGATGGCGGAAGTACAGCAATCGCTGGACTGGAGCGGACGCCGCCCGGTGCAGTGGCTGCTGGAGAATCAGGACGTGGACCAGCGCTGGTGCCTGATCCACGCCACGCACTTGACGGACGATGAAGTGAGCGGCATCGCCCGCAGCGGCGCGGTGGCGGGCTTGTGCCCGACCACGGAAGCGAATCTCGGCGACGGCTTGTTCCCGCTGGAGAGCTTCATGGCGCAGGGCGGCGTGTTTGGCATCGGCAGCGATAGCCATGTGTCGCAAAGCGCGGTGGAAGAATTGCGCTGGCTGGAATACGGACAGCGCCTGCAGCACCAGCGCCGCAATATCGCGGTGTCCGATGCGCAGCGCAACGTCGGCGACTTTTTATGGCAGGGCGCCTTGCGCGGCGGCGCGCAGGCGGCAGGACGGCCGGTCGGCGCGTTGGCGCCGGGGCTGCGCGCGGACATTGTGGTGCTGGATGACGCGCATCCGAATATGTTTGGGTTGGCGCTGGACGAGGTACTCGGCAGCCTGGTCTTCAGCGGCAACGACAATCTGGTCAAGGACGTCATGGTCGGCGGCCAGTGGGTAGTGCGCAATCAGCAGCACGTGGCGCAGCAGGCGATCGCTGCGCGCTTCAAGCAGACCTTGGCCGAACTGAGGGAGTTCCGATGACCCAGCTAATCCAGTATGCAAACCTGCGCTCCGCACCGTGGAAGAACGGCGGCGGCAGCACCACGGAAATCGCCATCTCGCCAGCCGGGGCGCATCTCGATGATTTCGAGTGGCGCGTCAGCCTGGCGACCATCGCGCAGGACGGCCCGTTTTCCTCCTTTCCCGGTATCGACCGTTCGCTGGCGCTGGTCGACGGCGACGGCGTGCTGCTCGACTTCGGCGACGAACGCTTTGTGCTCAGTCCCAGCGAACCGCTGATCGAGTTCGAGGGCGAGGACGCGGTGCACGCCACCGTCACCGGGCAGCACACCACCGATTTCAATGTCATGACGCGGCGCGGCGTGTGCCGCCACCGGCTGGAACTGCGCGCAGTGCGCGGCAAGGAAGCGCTCAAGCGCCGCGCCGGTACCACGGTGCTGTTTCTGGCCGAGGGCGAAAGCCTGACGTTGAGCAGCACGCGCGAACGCATCGCGATGGTCCGCTACGACACGGTGGTGATGGAGAACGAGGACGACTGGACGCTGGAGGCGCAGCATGCCACGGTGCTGGTGGCAGAGATCATCCGCAATTAAACGAAAGCGAAGTATGTGGGACGTGTTGTTTACGAACGTGCATCTGGCCACAATGGTCGATGGTTACGGTGAAATTAGCGGCGCCGCCATCGCGGTAAAAGACGGCCGCATTGCGTGGCTGGGGCCTCAGGCCGAACTGCCAAACATGCAGGCGGTGACAGTCCACGACGGCGGCGGCAGCTGGCTGACGCCCGGCCTGATCGACTGTCACACCCACATCGTCCATGCCGGTAACCGCAGCGATGAATTCGAGGCGCGCCTGAATGGCGCCACCTACGAAGACATCGCCCGCGCCGGCGGCGGCATCATGTCCACGGTGCGCGCCACGCGCGCGGCTTCGGAAGATGAACTGCTGCGACAAAGCCTGCCGCGCGTGCTGTCCCTGCTGGCGGAAGGCGTGACCACCATCGAGATCAAGTCCGGCTACGGCCTGACGCTGGCATCGGAAGCGTCCATGCTGCGCGCCGCGCGCCGCATCGGCCGCGAGCTGCCGGTGAATGTCGCCACCACTTTCCTCGGGGCGCATGCGCTGCCGCCGGAATTCGCCGGCCGCGCCGACGACTACATCGATGAAGTCTGCAAGATGATCGCGCCGCTGGCCTCCGAAGGACTGGCTGACGCGGTGGACGTGTTCTGCGAGCGTATCGGCTTCTCGTACGAACAAACGGAGCGCGTGTTCAAGGCGGCGCAGGCGCATGGCCTGCCGGTCAAGCTGCATGCGGAGCAGCTGTCCGACCAGCGCGGCGCGGAGCTGACGGCGCGTTACAAAGGCCTGTCGGCCGACCACCTTGAACATCTGAGCGCAAGCGGCATCGAAGCGATGGCCGCTGCCGGCACGGTGGCGGTGCTGCTGCCCGGCGCCTATTACTTCCTGCGCGATACCACGCCACCGCCGGTGGCCGCGCTGCGCGAAGCCGGCGTGAAGATGGCAGTGGCCACCGACTGCAATCCGGGCACCTCGCCGATGACGTCCCTGCTGCTGGCGATGAACATGGCCTGCACCTTGTGGCGCCTGACACCGCAGGAAGCGCTGGCCGGCTGCACGCTGCACGCGGCGCGCGCGCTTGGCCTGCACGAGGAAATCGGCAGCCTGGAAGTAGGCAAGCGCGCTGATTTCGCCTTGTGGCGCATTGCGCGTCCGGCCGATCTTTCGTATGCCATCGGCCTGAATCCATGCCGTGGTGTCGTCAACGCAGGCAAATTGCGCTCCCCGGTCATGTAAAAATCCCTTCCTTGTGTTGTGCTTTCGGTTACATTATCCGGATGCCACACAACGAAGCAGGATTGCCATGTATGTCTTGAATTCCGTTCGCGCCGCCGTACTGGCGGCGCTCAGCGCCCATGCGCTGGCGCAGGAACCCACTCCGACGCCGCCCGTTCCTCCATCGCCCGATGCGCCGGCAGCTGCCGCCGCTGCGCCGACACCGGCGGCAGCCACGCCCACGCCGGTAGCCCCCGTGCCGGTGGCCGCGCCCCGTCCTTTCGTTGACATTGTGCGCGGCGCATTGCATGTTCCGGGATTTTTGAGCCTGTATCAAAAAGAGGAAAAGGTCTGGATCGAGCTGCGGCCCGACCAATTCGACCGGCCGCTGTTCATGTCGGTGAATATGCCGAACGGGATCGGTGAGCGAGGCATCTACGGCAGCCAGATGGGCACCAGCCAGGTGGTGGTGTTCCACCGCGTCGGCAACGTGGTGCAGATGATCGCCAAGAATACGGACTACGGCGCCAAAGGCGGCACGCCGCAGGCGCTGGCGGTGCAGCAGGCTTTTTCGGACAGCCTGCTGGCGATTGCGCCGGTGGTCAGCAGTCCGCATCCGCAATCGAAGTCGATACTGGTGGAGGCCAATGCGCTGCTGTTTGGCGACATCATGGCGATGACCACGCGGCTGGAAGCTGCGTTCCGCATGACGTATGTGATGGACGCGCGCAACAGCAGCTTCCTCACCGTCCGTTCGGATGAGGGCATGACCGGCTTCCAGGTCAATGCGCATTACTTCACGCCGCGCATTCCGGCGCCGCCAGCCGTGATGCCGCCGATTCCGGCCGCCATACCGCATCCGCCGACCACGCTGCCGGACCCGCGCAGCATGTTCCTCGGTTTTTACTACACCTTCATGCCGCTGCCGGCGCACGCCATGCATGGCCGCCGCGCGGATGACCGCATCGGCCATTTCGTCAGCACCAGCCAGGATTACTCGGACGATGTGACGCCGACGACGGCGGTGCATCTGGTCGAGCGCTGGCGCCTGGAGAAGCAGGACCCGGAAGCGGCACTGTCGGAACCGAAGCAGCCCATCGTCTACTGGATCGACGCCAATGTGCCGGTGAAGTATCGCGAATCGGTGAAGCAGGGCGTGCTGGCCTGGAACGCGGCGTTTGAGCGCATCGGCTTCAAGGACGCCATCGTGGTCAAGCAGCAGACCGAGACTGACCGTTTCGATACGATGGACGCGCGCCATGCGTCGATCCGCTGGTTTGTCGGCAGCGATGTGGGATTCGCCATCGGGCCTAGCCAGGTCGATCCGCGCAGCGGCGAGATTCTTGATGCGGATATCGCCATGTCGGACGTATTTGCGCGCGGCGCGCGGCGGGTGATCGGCGAGGATAGTTTCGCCTTGTCGCTGACGCAGCAGCCGTCGGAAACGCGCTGCGACTACATGCAGGAGTCGGCAACGGAGATGGGCTTTGCGATGGATGTGCTGGAGGCGCGCGGCCTGCTGGACATGGACGGCCCGGAAGCGGATGCGCTGGCGCAGGCGTATGTGCGTTCGGTGATCATGCACGAAGTCGGGCACACGCTGGGCTTGCGGCATAACTTCCGCGCTTCGACCATTTATTCGCTGCAGCAGTTGCAGGACCCGGAGTTCACGAAGAAGAACAGCATGACCGGGTCGGTGATGGATTACACGCCGTTCAACCTGTCGCTGAAGGGCGAGAAGCAGGGCGAGTATGTGGCCTCCACGCTGGGGCCATACGATTACTGGGCCATCGAGTATGCCTACAAGCCTATCGATCCGGCGCAGGAGAAGCAGGAGCTGGCGAAGATTGCTGCGCGTTCGAACGAGCCGCAGCTAGCGTTTGGCACCGACCAGGATGCGAGCGGCTTCAATCTCGATCCGGATGTGAATCTGTACGATCTGGGCAGCGATCCGCTGGCGTTCTTCCAGCGCCGGCTGGCGATTTCGCGCGAGCTGTGGGACCGGGTGCAGAACCGCACGCTCAAGCCGGGCGAGAGTTATGAGGTGCTGCGCCGCAGTTTCGATTACGGCTTCCAGCAGTTTGCGCGCACGTTGCCGGTGGTGGTGAAGTATGTCGGCGGTGTGACTTACCTGCGCGACCACGCGGGCACGGGACGCGCGACGTTCACGCCGGTGCCGCTGCCGCGCCAGCGCGCGGCCTTGCAGATGCTGACCGACTCCTTGTTCAAGGCGGATAGCTTCAAGTTTTCGCCGGCTACCATCAGCCGTTTGGCGGTGGATCGTTTCAGTACGCCTGGGCGGCCGGATGTATCGGTCGGCGGGCGGGTGCTGGCCTTGCAGGCGGCGGCGCTGGATCAGTTGATGTCGGATGGCGTGGCGATCCGCTTGCTGGATTCGCAGGAAAAGCTGGAGGACCGCAAGCAGGTGCTGGGTCTCGGCGAGCTGTATGGCTCGGTGCAGAATGCGGTGTGGAGCGAGCTCAAGTCGGGCAAGGATATCAGCGGCATGCGGCGCAATTTGCAGCGCGAGCATTTGAAGCGGCTGGTGGCGGCGCTGTTGCGGGTGTCGGCGGGCACGCCGGCCGATGTGCGCAGCCTGCAGCGTGAGAATGCCTTGCAGTTGCAGCGCGAGCTGCAAGCGGCGATGGCAAAGCCGATCAGCCGCGAGGCCAAGGCGCATCTGTCGGAAAGCTATGAGACGCTGAGCCAGGCGCTGAAGGCGTCGATGCTGCGCGCGGGGGCTTGATGGCGCGGGAACGACGGCGCTGGCTGGCCTGCCTGCTCGCTGGCGTGTTGCTGGGCGCCGGCCCCGCGGCGGCGGGCGATACGCTGCACATTGGCTCCAAACGCTTCACCGAGTCGTATATCCTGGGCGAGGTGCTGGCGCAGACGGCGGCGCCGCATGCGCAGGTCGAGCATTTGCAAGGGCTGGGCAATACGGCGATTGTGCTGGCGGCGCTGGAGGCGGGGCGGATCGACATCTATCCCGAGTATTTGGGCACGATCGATCTGGAGATCCTCAAGCACAAGCAGCCGGCAACGCTGGAGCAGATGCGCAAGGAGCTGGCGGCGATGGGGCTCGGTGTGGCGGTGCCGCTGGGCTTCAACAACACGTACGCATTGGCGATGCGCGGCGAGGCGGATGCGCCGCGCAAGTTGAGTGAGCTGGCGGCGCGCGGACAGCTGCGCTTTGGCTTGTCGCATGAGTTCATCGGCCGCGCGGATGGCTGGCAGGGATTGGCCGCGCGCTATGGCTTGCCGCAGCGGCCCGCGGGGCTGGATCATGGCCTGGCATATGAAGCGCTGAACGGGCGGCAGGTCGATGTGATCGATATTTATTCGACCGATGCGCGCATCAGGCAGTATGGCTTGCGGGTGCTGGACGATGATCGCGGCTACTTCCCGCGCTACGATGCGGTGCTGCTGTACCGGCTCGATGCGGCGCAGCGCTTCCCGGCGGCGTGGCAGGCGATCGGCAAGCTGGAAGGGCGCATCAGCGAGGGCGATATGATCGCCATGAATGCGGCGGCGGAAATCGACGGCAAGCCATTTGCGCGCGTGGCGAGCGATTGGCTGGCAGCGCATCCGCTGAGCGCGACGTCGAGCGCCGGCGCCACAGCTGCCGCGCCGGTCGCAGCCCCTGCCGGCGCGGCCGGCGAGCGCGATGGCCTGCTGGTCAAGATCTTCGATCACAATTTGTGGCGGCTCACGCAGCAGCATCTGACGCTGGTTCTACTCGCGGTGGCGGCAGCGTGCCTAATCGGTGTGCCACTGGGCGTACTGGCCGCATCGATGCCGCGCTTGCGGCAAGTGGTGCTGGGCCTGACCGGCGTGCTGCAAACCGTGCCGTCGCTGGCCTTGCTGGCGTTGTTGATTCCCCTGCTGGGCCGCATCGGCACGGTGCCTGCGCTGGTGGCGCTGGTGGTGTATGCGCTGCTGCCGGTCGTGCGCAATACCTGCACCGGCTTGCTGCAAGTGCCCGAGGGCTTGAAGCTGGCGGCCAAGGCGCTCGGCCTGCGCTCCGGGCAGCGGCTCATGCAGATCGAATTGCCGCTGGCGCTGCCGGTGATTCTGGCCGGCGTGAAAACGGCGGCGGTACTGAGCGTGGGCACCGCCACCATCGCAGCCTTCATCGGCGCTGGCGGTTACGGTGAACGCATCACCATCGGCCTGGCCTTGAACGACAACGACATGCTGCTGGCCGGCGCCATCCCCGCCGCGATACTGGCCCTGCTGACACAAGGCCTGTTCGAACTGCTCGAACGCGTGGTTACGCCTGCGACGACAGCTGCGCCAGCGCGTCACCGGTGACACGGCAGATGCGCCAGTCCGGCATCACGGTGGCGCCCATGCCTTCGTAGAATTTGATGGCGTTTGAATTCCAGTCCAGCACCGACCATTCGAAACGGCCGCAGTCGCGCTCTACCGCCAGCTGGGCCAGCGCCACCAGCATCTGCTTGCCGTAGCCCTTGCCGCGATGCGCCTGCTGCACGTACAGGTCTTCCAGGTACAGGCCTTTCTTGCACAGGAAGGTGGAGAAGTTGTGGAAGAACAGCGCGAAGGTGACCACCTCGCCGCCGGTTTCGCCGACCAGCGCTTCGCACACCGGCTTGTCGCAGAACAGGCTGTCGTGCAGGGCGGCTTCGTTGGCGACCACCATGTGCTCCAGCTTTTCAAACACGGCCAGCTCGAAGATCATGCCGAAGATGGCTGGGACGTCGGCCGGCGTGGCCGGGCGGATGGTCAGTTCGTTGGTACTCATCAGGTTTTCGCAGTAGTGGAAGAATGTGGTTTCAGCGCCCAGGCCACGCTGGACAGGCACAGTACCATGCCCAGCCATTCCAGCGGACCGGGGCGGTAGTGCTCGAGCTGGATCGACAGTAGCACGGAAATCACCGGTGTTACCACGCCGATGTACACCGCCTTGTCGGAGCCGATGCGGTGGATCAGGGTGAAGTAGGCGGCAAATGCAATCACCGAGCCCAGCAGCGACAGGTAGAGCAGGCCGCCCCAGTATTTGGCGCTCGACGGCATCACGAACGACTGGCCGCTGACCAGCACCCACAGCGCCACCAGCAGGCTGCCCCACAGCATGGCCCAGGCCATGGTCAGCAGCACATTATCGGATTGTTCGCGCACCTTCATCACCAGCATATTGCCGACCGAGCTGGCAATGGTGGCGCACAGCGCCAGTGCCAGTCCCAGCAGGAAGTGACCGTTGCCACCGCTCAGGATATCGTGCCATGCACCAAAAATCGAATGGTAGAACAGCAGGGTCACGCCGGCGATGGCGACGCCGCCGGCCGCCCAGGTGCGTGCGCTGAGCACGGTGCCGAAGGTGAAGTGGTTGAGGATGGGATTCCAGAACACCATCAGCGCGAACAGCACGGCCACCAGCCCGGACACCAGGTACTGCTCGGAGGTGTAGGTGCAGATGTAGCTGACGGCAAAGGTGGCGCAGCCTTGCAGGATCAGCCAGCGCTGGGCGCGCCACGGCAGCAGCAGCTTGTGGCCGCGCACGGCGCACCAGCTGAACAGCACGGCCGACGCCAGCGCAAAGCGATAGACCACGGACACGGCGGGCGGCACCTCACCGAGTTGCAGCGTGATAGCGAAAAACGTGGAGCCCCAGATCAAACAGGCGATGATGAATAGCAGTGGAGAGGACATCAAACCAGTATAGCTGCCCCGGCCACTTCTTGCCTAGCGGCCAGCTTTTTGTTGCGACGCAACAGCCTGTGAAATAAGTTGTATCTGAGTTGTAAATTCAGCAGTGTGGACCGAAAGACCAAGTATAGTGAACGCACAGGTTGTTATTCTCATTCCCCTCTCAGGAGAGCGTCATGAATGCCGCGCTGCCAATCAAAGTCGTCACGCTGCTGGGCTATGTGGCCCTGAGCACCGCCCTGGTGCTGATGCTGACCGACAATGAAATGCAGGGTGCGGCGCAGGCGCTGTTCGCCCACGCCTGGTTCCGCTAGTTCAGTAGGCCCAGTGCAGGCGGCGGTACAGGAAACTGAGCACAAACAGCGGTCCGATCAGCAGGAAGCGCAGGTCGTCAAAGAAGGACGGCTTCTTGCCTTCGATCTTGTGGCCGATGAACTGGCCGATCCAGGCCAGCACAAACACCGTGATCGACAGCGGCAGCACCGTGGCCGGCGGCAGCGCGGCCAGGATGGACAGCATCACGGCGGCCATCAGCAGCATGCCCAGCGCAAACGGGCGCGACAGCTTGAAGTAGTACACCATGGCGGCGGCGGTGAAGGCCAGCGCCACCAGCGGGTGCAGCGACCATAGCAGGCCCAGCAAGGTGAACATGATGACCGGCACGCAGACGAAGTGGATCACTTCGTTGGTGGGATTGAGGTGGCTTTCGCGGTATTGGGCCAGCAGGGTGTCGATGGTGCGATTTTCCGGCATGGTGGTCTCCTGAACATTATAGTTATCGACTGCCCAACGATTCTACACCTACAATTTGGCATGACTGAACATTTGCGCAAGCGCTGTTTCGATCCCGTGGTCGACGCGCACACCCGCCTGCTGGTGCTGGGCAGCCTGCCCGGCGAAAAATCGCTGGCGGCCCAACAATACTATGCCAACCGGCAGAACAAATTCTGGCAGCTGATGTCGGACGTGCTGGGCGTGGAGCTGGTGGCGCTCGACTATCCGGCGCGGCTGGCCACCTTGCTCGAGCACGGTGTCGGCCTGTGGGATGTGGTGGCCGAAGCCCACCGCCCCGGCAGCCTCGACAGCGCGATCCGCGGGCGCGACGACAATGATTTGCCGGGCCTGCTGGCACGCTATCCGGCGATCGAAGCGCTGGCCTTCAACGGCGGCACGGCGGCCAAACTGGGCGTGAAAGTGCTGGGCGAGCAGGCTGCGCGCTACCGCATTTTCGCCCTGCCATCGAGCAGCCCGGCCCATACCCTGTCTTATGCCGCCAAGCTGGCAAGCTGGGAGATGCTCAAGCGGGCGCTTGACAGCTGATGACGCGCACGGTGGATTCGAGGTAGTCGCGGAAGCCCATGTCGAGGTAGAGCTGGTGCGCGGGATTGCTGCGCATGACGTGCAGGAAGGAACGGTCGCCGCGCGCGGCGTGGCGCAGCAGCAGTTTGGCGATCAGTTTTTTGGCCAGTCCGCGGCCCTGATAATCGGGATGGGTGCACACGCCGCTGATTTCGCACAGGCCCGTCGCGCGCAGGCGTTCGCCCGCCATCGCCATCAGGTGCTCGCCGTCAAAATAACCGAAGTAGTCGCCCAGCTCGATGGTGCGGATGCCGAACGGTCCCGGCTTGCACAGTGTGGCCAGTTCCAGCGCCTGCTGCGCGTGTCCGGCGCGCAGCGGCAGCGCGTCCAGCGCCGGATCGGCGTCCGGCAGCGCGTCGGCCCACAGCATGCGGAACATGGTGCTTTCGACTTCCACCCGCCAGCCCGGCGGCGGCGTGCCGCTCCAGCCATCGCAATAAAAGTGTTCACCCGCCGCGCACCACGGCGCCAGCGCGGCGAAATCCGGCTGCGCCGTATCGGCAAAGGCGATGATGGGCGAGAAGCCCTGGGTGTAGCGGCGGATGCTGTCGGTGCCGTCCGACCAATGCCGGTGCGGCCCGTTCAGCGACGCCCAGAAGATGTTGTCGAGCTGTGCGTCGCGCTGCATGGGCTCAGGGGCCGATCGGCAGGAAGGTCACCACATTGTCGTCGGTGATGGCGACGATCATCCAGCCGTCGCCCGACACCACCATCTGGCGCGGCAGCAGCTGCTTGCCGGTGGTGCTCAGCTTGTACTGCTGCAGGACCTTGGTGCCGGTGCTGTCGTACATGTAGATGTCGTTGCTGCCGGCGCGCGCGGCGCCGCCGCAGAAGATGCGGCCGTCGAGCGCCACTTCGATGTTGTTGGGCGCGGCGTCGCCGATGGTCATGTAGCCGATGATGCCGAGGTCGGGGCTGTTCATGATCACGCACGACTTCGGCGTGGCGGCGGCGCTGTACACGCGCTTGCCGTCGGCGCTGACCCAGACGTCGCCGCCGAGGCTGCCCGGGCTGGTGTGGCTGGCCGGCGCCAGCCTGGCGGCAAACAGGGTGCCACCGCCCATCGCGGCGTAGTCGACGCTGACGCTGGTGTGGGTGACGGTGCCATTGCCTTCGTCCTGCTGGGTCACGCGCTTGCCGTCGCCGCTGGCGGCCAGGGTGCCGCCGGTGCTCAGCGGCAGCACGCCGAGGCGGGTGCGGGTGGCGGTCTGGAACAGCTGGCCATCGCTGAGCAGCAGCATCTCCACCCCGTTCGGATGCAGCACCTTGATCCGGGTGGCCTTGGTGCCGGGGCTGGACAGCGGCAGTTGCTGGCTGATGGCGCGCATGTTCAGGTCGACGGTGGTCACGCGCGCGTTGTCGACGTCGACCACGTACAGGCTGTCGCCGTTGGGCGTGACCGCCATGTCGCCGAGGTGGGCCGAGAAGCCGGTGATGCTGGCTTCCTTCTGGCCGGTGTAGACGTTGTAGACGTCGATCACGGCGCCGCCGTTGTGCAGGTAGGCATACGGCCGCAGCGGGTCGGCCACCACGTTGGTGTAGGGCAGGCTGGCCTTGCTGGCGGCCGCCGGCGCGGCCGAGCCCTTCCACAGCGCCACGCGGATCACTTCCGGCGCGCTGGCGTCGGGATCGGTGGCGGTGATGGTGATGGTGGCGGTGTTGAGCGTGTCGCTGAGCAGCTGGCTCGGGTCGGCGGTCAGGATCAGCTTGTCGGCGCTGACGCCCACCACCAGCCACGGCTGGTCGCTGCTGGCGCTCATGCCGCCGAAGCTGGTCTTGCCGCTTTTGTCGGCCGCGACGTAGTTGTCGACCACGCTGATGGTGCGGGTCAGGCGGCTCCAGCCCGGCATGCTGACGAAAGCCACGGCGTTCTCGGCCGGCAGCAGTTTGTGCTGGTCCTTGTTAATCGACAGCAGCACCGCGTTGCCGACGGCATCGCCCTGGACGGCGGCGATGGCGCTCAGCAGGACCGGCGTGTTGCCGACCGGGGCGTTGGCCGGCTTGGCCTTGAGGGTGACGCTGGTACCGGCCGCGTTGACGCTGCCGGCGGTCGCGGTCGCGGTGGCCCAGCTCGGCATGCCGTTGAGCTGCCACGGCCAGCTGAGGGCGCCGGTGTTCAGGCTCAGCTTGAGGTCGACGCCGCTGCTGAAGTCGCGCCCGTAGTCGCCGCCCAAGGGGGGGAGCGTGGACGGCAGGGTGGCCAGGGTGGCTTTGGTCAGGTTGAGCGTGACCGGCAGCGTGCGCGTGGCCAACCCGGACGGGACGATGGTGATGTGGCCGGTGTAGCTGCCGCTGGCCAGCGGGCCGACGCCCGGATTGACCGTCAGCACGGTGGTGGCCGGGGTGGTGCCGGCGGTCGGCGACACGCTGAGCCAGGCGGCGTCGCTGCTGGCGCTCCAGCCGGCGCTGAGCTTGGTGTCGGTGTCGAGCGACACGATCTGGGTCGGAATTGGCGCGCCGTTGATGGCGTTGAAAGTGATGCTGTTGCTGCCCAGGACCAGGCCGGGCGGCAGCACGGTCAGGCTCAGCGGCAGATCGATTTTCACGCCGTCGTTGGACTGGATGCTCAGGGTGGCGCTGTACACGCCCTGGGCCAGGCCGCTGGCGTCGAAGCTGAGGTTGACGGTGCCGTCGCCGGTGCCGCTGGCGGCACTCGGCTTGGCCCAGCTGGCGCTGCTGGTGGCGGTCCAGCTGCGGCCGGTGGCGGTAATGGCCACCGCGACCGGCGCCGGCGCGGGCGAGCCCGGCTGGGCGCTGACGCTGAGCGGCATGGCCGGCACCGCGCTGAAGGTGGCGCTGCCGGCCGGGATCACGGTCAGGTCGTAGGGCAGGGCCACCGGCGCGCCGGGGAACTGGCTGGCGCAGGCGCTGTCGCGGCACAGGCGCACGCTGAGGCTGCCTTTGTAGTTGCCGGCTGCCAGCGTGGGCGAGGTCAGCAGCACGGCGTGGTACTGGCTGTCGCTGTCGCGCACGACGGTGGAGCTGGGCAGGATGACGTTGTTGCTGTCGGTGACGCTGGCAAACACGGTGGCGCCGGCAAAGTCGCCAGGGCGGGCCACGGCGGCCATCACATTAATGGTCAGCGAGGTGCCGGCCACGGCGCTGGCGGTGATGCTGGCCGGCGTGAAGGCGAGGGCCGGAGTGGCGGCCGGCGTGGTGGTGCCACCGCCGCTGCTGCCGCCTCCACCGCCGCCACCGCAACCGGTCAACAGTGCGGCGATAAAGAGGGGGACGGCGGCGTAGGCGGGCCTGAGTCTCAGCATGACGGAATCCTTGTGGTATGCAGCAAAAAGTTGCAGCTTAATTTACTTGCAATTGTTGCGTGTCCGCAACTAAGTGTCAAGCGCAGCTTATTCAGCTTGTTTCAGCATACCACCGGAAACTCATTGTTTTGCGCGCTGCTGGGCCTCATAGGCGCGGATGCGGTCGAGCTTGGCCGCGTACAGGTCGTGGTCGCCGCGCGTGGTGCTGTTGTTGACGGCCAGCGCCATGTGCTTGTCGGCCGCGCGCAGATTGCCCAGCTGGTAGTTGGCCACCGCCAGCCAGAAGTGGAATTCGTGGTAGTCGGGCACGCGCTCGAGCTCTTTTTCAAACAGCTTGCGCGCGCGCTGGTAGTCGCCCAGCTTCATGGCTTCCTGGCCCTGGTGGAAGAAGTGGAACGGCGGGAACGGCTCCAGCTGGGCCAGGCGGGCGCGCAGCGCGGCCGCTTCGTCCAGCTTGTTCTCGGCTTCCAGCGATTGCGCCAGGTTGGCCAGGTAGATGGTGTTGTTGGGTGCTTGCGACAGCGCGTAGCGCAGCGCCTGCTCGGCGGCTTCCTGGTTGCCGTGGTGCTGGTAGATCACGCCCAGGGTGTTGTAGGCGTTGAGGAACAGCGGGTCGACCTCGGCTGCCTTGCGCGCCGACCAGTAGGCATCGTCGACCTTGCCGGCCACCAGCAGCTCGGCGGCGCGGTTGTTGAGGTACATGGCGATGATGGTGGTCTCGCTCAGCGGCGTGGCCTGCTCGCGCGCCTTGGGCGGCACCGGGATGAAGTCCACCGTCAGCGAGTTGGCGCCGTCGGTGTTGTAGCTGGCGTTGTAGGGATTGCTGCTGCGCTGGCGGCCCAGCGCCAGGTTGACGTGATTGCTGGCGAAGTAGAGGTTGCCGGCGCGGCTCCACACTTCGTCGACCTGGATTTGCTGGAACTGCACCGGCAGGTTGAGCTCGCGCGCCAGGGCGGCAGTCATGATGGCCAGCGACAGGCAGTTGCCGGCGCGCGCCTCAAAGGTCTGGGCGGCGTTGCGGGTCATGGCGGAATCGTATTCGAGCTGCAGCTTGTCGCGCCGGTACAGCGCGTCAAACAGCTGGCGGCGCACGTCCTTGCCATTGCCGCTGGCGCCGATTTCGTGCTGCACGTAGGCACGCATGGCCGGGGTGGTGGCAAAGACGCTGTCGGTGTCGACCGGCGCGCTGGCCGGCTGGAACAACTGGTCGTGGAATAGCTGCTGCCGCGGCGCTTGGTGCGCCACCGGCTGGCTGGCGCAGCCGCCGAGCAATGCGGCGGCGCACAGCGCCGTGCCAATGATGCGGGCCCATGGTTTCATGACTGTCTCCCTTTGCTGCGGAGCACAAGGCCTGCACCGCACCAGGCTGCGGAATCTGCGTCCCGCGTGCAGGCCAGTATCCTCGGCTAGCGGGTGACTGTCAAACAGGAAATCGCTTTCAGGCCAGGGGATCTTCCGAGACGGAAATGTCGGTCAGGCCGAGGCTGGCGAGAGCGTCGGCCAGGTCCTCGAGCGCGAGCGCCAGATCGGCGCCCGGGTCGTGCGGCTTGGCGGCCGCCGCCAGCACGGCGCCGTCCTGCGACAGCTCGACCAGCAGCAGCGGCTGGTCGTCGTCCTCGGATGGCGCGATCACCGCTTGCAGCCGGGCCGGGTCGTGGCTGGCCAGCGCCTGGTTCAGTTCGGACAGCAGGTGCAGCATGTCGTATTCCGACTGGGCCTGGGCGCGGGCGCCGAAGAACAGGTCCTGGTACTGGAAGTTCAGGTTCAGTGCCGGATCGGCGCCGCGCGCGCGGCCGAGGCAGCGTGCCACCAGCGGTGCGTATTGCTCAGTCCATTTCTGGTAAGCCTCGGCGCGCTTGGCGAAGTAGGCGTCGGCGGCTTTTTCGCTGGCCGGCACCTTGTAGAACGGGTCGTCGGCGCGCTTGAGGGCAAAGCCGAGCAGGTAGCGCAGCTCGACCGCGCTGTCGTCCGGGCCGAACTGCGTGGCGCTCCAGCCGTGCTTGAGGCTGCGCTCGAGCGCCGGCGCGGCGGCGATTTTTTTCTCGGTCAGCGAGTGCGCCGCTTCGCGCAGCATGGCGTGCAGCTGGCCGTAGCT
>Ga0105244_10001782_pt1 | contig 16896 bp, 14 predicted proteins | sample KBSM44metaG_FD_80423 | JGI IMG/M metagenome (GOLD analysis project Ga0105244, IMG submission 80423) | Miscanthus rhizosphere microbial communities from Kellogg Biological Station, Michigan, USA - KBS M4-4 metaG | ecosystem: Host-associated > Plants > Roots > Rhizosphere > Soil | place... | reverse complement strand
CTGCAGCATCGCGCGCAGATCCTTACTATCGAGCAGCAGCAAACCGTTGTCGTCGGCGATGCGGAACACCAGTTGCAGCACGCCCTCCTGCGTATCGTTCAGGTTGAGCATGCGCGCCAGCAGCAGCGGGCCGAGGTCGGAGACGGTCGCGCGCACCGGATGGCCCTTTTCGCCGAACACATCCCAGAAGGTCACGGGGCAGCCGGCCCACTGCGGCGTCTCCAGCTTGAGCGCGCTCAGGCGGGCGCCCATCTTCTCGCTCAGCGCGCCTGCCTTGGCGATGCCGGACAGGTCGCCCTTGACGTCGGCCATGAAGACCGGCACGCCGATCTCGGACAGCGACTGCGCGATCTTCTGCAAGGTCACGGTCTTGCCGGTCCCGGTGGCGCCGGTGATGCAGCCGTGGCGGTTGACCAGGTTGGACAGCATGTCCAGTGAAAGAGTGTCGTTCTTCGCGATGGTGATAGGAGTCGGCATGATCGTTGTGGGCAGCTATATGTTGGAGAAACGATCATACCGCACGTGACAAGGGGGTCAAGTCTGTCATTCGGACACAGGCACAGCTGTCGCGTGCACCTTATTGCTCAGGCCGTGTCCGAATGACAGACTTGACCCCGACGTTAAGCTTATGAAGACTCACTCAAAGACAGGCCGGAAGAAGCTGCGCTCGTAGCTGACGATGCAGCGGGTTTCCTCCGCGTATTTGAAGGCGGCCTGGCACTCCGAGTCATGCTGCGATTTGGTCCGGTACTCTTCATAGGAGGCGAGCGATGGAAACGTGAACATCGCCAGCGCCACGTTGTTGGCGCCTTCCGATGGAAGAAAATATCCATGATGCTGGCCGCCAAACTTTTCAACTAAAGGTATCCAGATTTTCCCGTAGCGCTCGAACTCGTTGAGCTTGTGTGGATCAATCACGTAGCGCAGATAGCAGGTAACCATGAAAATCTCGAATTGAAAACTTTGATGCACAACTATAATATAAAAAGAGCAATCCGCGTACTATTTGTATAGGTCAAATCGCCCTTTGTAGTCTGCGGTCACCTTCAGGTACACAGCAAATACATCAAGTCTTCCCGGTCCCGTCCGGGCGGCTGGCTGTAGAGGCAGGTATCCACGCCCAGCCGCGCGCCGTTGGCCTCGTCCAGACCGAAACCACGCACATCCTGCGCGCGCTGGATCAGATGGACTTCGTAGCACATGTCCACGCCACATTGCAGCGCCAGCATGGCCGCCAGCCGCACCGCGCCGCTGTTCCCGGGCAGGAAGCGGTCGTAGGCCTCCCGGTCCAGCGGTCCTATCCGCAGCCGCACGCGGGCGTCGCAGCGATACAGCCGCTGGCCCAGCAACACACCGCCGCCGAGATCGACATTCGCCATGCCCAACCGGGCCTGGTCGCCGGCGGGCAATTCCTGCCACTCCCCCACCAGCTGCTCCACCGCGAACGGCACGTCGAAGTATTCCGCGTACACGCCGGCCATCAGCGGCGCGGAGACCGCCCGCCCGCGGATCTGCATCGCATAGAAGGCCATCGTCTCGCGCTCGATGGTGCCGTCGTCCGCTGCGCAATGCGCGCCCGACAGCGACATCAGCATGTGCATGAACGCGTCCTCGCCTTCCGGCGTGATCATGCACTCCGGCCGGTGCCGGGCCCAGGCCTCGTAAAACATGCCCAGCGCGCGATGCGAGAACATGTCGAGAAACGCCCTCGGCCCGCCGTCGCTGTTGCCCTTCTCGTGGCGGTTGATGCGCTCCGAATAATGCAGCGGCAAGCTGCCCTGGCCGCCCAGCAAGCCCATGAACGCGGGCGTGACGCGGATGCCTTTGCCGTCGCTGCTGACGTTGTCGATCTGGCTGGGCGGGAAGCCCAGCGACAGCCGGTTGCGGAAGCGCACGTCGCTCAAGCCGGCGCCGCCCTCCTGTTGCTGCGCAAGCTCGATCAGCCGCACCGCCTGAAAGAATTCGAAGCGGTGGGGTTCGGCCAGCAGCTCGCCGATCAGGCCAAGCTCAACGCGCCGTTGCGGGGCAGACATCGCAGCAACTCCTTTCCATTGATGCTGGAGACGACCACCAGCTGGGTGTAGCTGTTCAGATGAACATGCAACCCGAACAGATAGTCGAGCAGTTGCGCGAAGATATGCAGCCCGGTGCCGGCGAACGCTTCCTCGTCCACGGTGACCGTCACCTCCGTGCCACGTAGATACGCGCTGCCCCGCGCTTGCCGCACCAGCCTGGTGGCGGGCCGGTGCGCCAGGCCGGCGATGCCGGCGATCTGCCGCTGGGAGACGGCGTTGTCCCGCCGCGCATACAGCCGCAGCATCGCCGTCAGCGCCGCCAAGCCTTCATGCGTCAGCGCCCGGTGGTTGAGCGTCAGATGGCTGATCAGCCCCCACTGGCCGTGGCCGTTCTCGCTCAGCCGGTACGAGGTGGTCGGCCTGCGCAGCACGCGGATCGGAAAGCCGCCGACGGCGGCCTCCGCGGCAAGGTCGCCCCGGGGCCGGCCGTATTCCATGTGATGGGGCAAATCGCGGTTAGTGCAGGTGACGCGCACCGACGCCGTCGCCTGCTCGTCGCGCAACGGCGAAAAGTCGTGGTCGACCAGGGTCAGCGAAAAATCGTGGCCGGCGCCGCTGGCGGCCAGCGCCCCGTCGCGGCTGGCGAGCCAGTAGCGGCCCTTGCGGCTGGCCGCGCCGCCATGGCGCAGCGAATAGTATGGAAAGAACTCGGTCACTTTGTCGCCATCCGGCGTCGACACCACCAGGTGCACCGAATCGATGCTGTAGATCTCGCTGTCGCTGGCGGGCATCTGGTCGGGCATCAGCGGATAGCTGCTGAGCGCGTGGGTGACGCGGATCGGCGTGGCCGGCTGCGCGTACAGGTTGACGATGGGCGTACAGCCGAGCACCAGATTGTCCGCCACCAGCGCGCGCAGGATACGCGCGGCGGGCAGGTCGGGCCGGCACCCGGCCAGCGCCAGCCGCAGCGTCAGCCGGACGCAGCCGGCGGGAACATCGGCCAGCACGGCGTCCAGGTCGATGTCGAAGAAGTCGAATTTTTCGGGGAAGGCGAAGTACTCCCCGAGCAGCCGGTAGCCGCTGTGCTCCGAGGCGGCCGCCGGCAGCAGCGCCTCGTCATCGGCAAAGCCGACCGGCGCTATGGGCGCCCCGGACAGCGGGTGCCAGCGCCCGTCCGCTTCCACGCAAGCGCCGGCGACGCGCATGAACAGCGTGTCGCGCAAGGCGGCGCGCAGCGACGGTTCGCCATCGATGAACACCCTCAGCGTCGACAGGCCGTGCAAGGCCGGGCCAAGCGCGGCGCCAACGCCTTCCAGGGTGATGCAGATCGCCGCGCCGGCGTCTGGGGGGAGCGGCAACCCCGATGGCACCTCGATATGCGGCTCGAACCACGCGGCGCTGATCGCCACCGGCGCGACGGCAACGTCGTAGACCGTGCGGAAGCGGCACGCCACCTTCGCCTGTCCCAGCGCCGTCATGGCCGTGCCGCGCGGCACCCTACCCACGCCGACGATTTCACCCGCCCTGGCGCCGCTATGGTCGATGCGCGCGATCGAGCAGGACGGCATCGGCCGCAGGTAGTGGGGATACAGCATGCCGAGCAGCGCTTCGGTGAAGCCGGCGTAGCCGTCGTCGAGCAACTTGCCCACGCGCGCGTTGAGCACGGCGGCCCCCTGGATCACACGGTCGACATGCGGATCGGCGGCGCCTTCGCCGTCCGTCCCCAGGCTGCCGGCCAGCTTGGGATAGCGCCCGGCAAACTCGGCGCCGGCCTGCCGCAGCAGGCTCAGTTCACGTTCGACGTACGGCAGCAGTTTTTCCATCGTGGCATCCGTGACAAGCCGTGCGACCCCAGCCGTGATGGCGATGGTCCAACCGCACAGGCTGTCAATAATCGCATTGCTGCGGATGAACTTATTGACATGTAGCAATACCAAGGCGCCATATCGCTAGTCGCGCAACACTTAGCGCAGTCGCTTGCGCGGCCACAATTCGCCCGGTCCGGATATCTCTAACCTGTGAATTCCTCTTCATTTTTTCAGCGTAATTTTCACCATAACTAGACAGGGATGAGCGACATGGCGACAGCGACAAAGGATGAGAACCAGGAACTCTTCGAGCAGACGATCCGATCGCTCGAGGCGCAGCTTGTCAACGCCGGCGCCCATTTGACCATCGACGCCTCCGCCCGCCTCGCCTACGCGCGCGAAATCAAACTCATGGCGGAGCGGCTGCGCCGCGAGGCGTTCACCGGCAAAATCACCTGGGGCCAGGCGGCGGCGCAAGCGCAGGAAACCCGCAACACCGTCATGGCCATCATCCGCTCGCGCAGCACGTCGGTGGGCCGGGCCGTGGCCCAGCGCATCAAGGCGCGCGGCTACACGCTCAACGAACTGGTGGCGCGCCAGACCACCCGTATGTACGGCCCCGGCGCGACCTTCTCCCGGCTGACCGCGTCACAGCGCAACATCGTCTACGCATCCATCGTCAGCTCGGCCGGCAAGTCCAATCCGGCGGTCACGCAAACGATGTCACGCCTGTCGTACGTGGGGCGCGGCGTGATCTTCGTGTCGCTGGGTTTGTCGATCTACAACGTGACGACGTCCACCAACAAAGTGGCGGCGGCCGGCAAGGAAATCGCCATCAACGGCGCCGGCATCGCGGGCGGCATGGCCGGCGGCGCACTGGCCGGACTTGCGTGCGGGCCGGGCGCGCCGGTTTGCGTTACAGTGGGGGCTTTCGTCGGGGGCGCGCTGGCGGCCTTCGGCGTCAGCTCGATCTGGTAGACCATCATGAAACTGTTCTCGACAGACGACCTTTCGATCCGCCCCCGGCAGACCACCGACGACCTGCCGCGCAGCGAACTCATACTCTACGGCGAAACCACGGAAAAAATCGTCGAAGGCGCGGTGCTGGAAGCGGCCGTGTGCTGGAAGGGCCACTTCCTGATCTTCCTGACCGACGACATCATCCACGAAGACACGTTGCGCATCTATCTGCTCGATCCCAAGCTCGACATCGTCGACGCCGCGCGGCTGGGCGCGATGTACTCGACCGGCGCCTTCACCGGCCTGGAACTGGTCGAGCCCAACATCATCCACTTCGACTTCTTCGGCGCCACCACCTGGACCCTGGAACTGCTCGACGAACAGTCCTTTGCCGTGCCGATGGTCTCCGACCCCAAAGGCGTGACCCGGCCGTTCAAATTATCCTGCCGCTTCAAGCTGCACGGCGACCCGCAGCCGGATGCCTGATCAGCGCCGGAACTTCTTCGGCTGACGCTTGCGGGCGGCCGAGTTCTGGTCCTGCAGTATCGAATCGACGCGCTCGGACGCTTCGCGCGACAGCTTTTGCGCCAGCTCCGTGTCCGGGAAGTACTCCGGCTGGCGATAGGCCAGCCAGGCGTAGGCCGAATACAGCCGGCACGCATCCTCCACCTCCTGCAAGTTCATGAAATGCAGCGGATTCTGCTCCGGCTTGAGTCGCGTGATTTTCTTGTGCGCCAGCGCGGTGGCCCAGCCCTCCCAGGCGTGCTGCAAGGTGTGCACCTTGGACGAGATCGGCACCAGCGACAATGCGAATTTCTCCGCCACCGTCAGTTGCAAGGTATCGAGCCAGGCGGCCCGTTCGAACTGGTCCTCCGTGATGCGCGGATAGAAGAACCCGTCCGGCACGTCGATGTTGTGCACGAAGCGCTTGAGCAACTTGGCCAGGCCATGTTCGTTGGTCACCGATGAAATCCGGTGCAAATGCTCCAACGTTGGCGCCACGGCAAAGCCGGTGGTTTTCAGCGGCACCGGCTTTTCCTGCAACAGCGAGCGCATCACATTATGCGTCTCGTTGTCGTAGCCGGCCACCAGCCCCTCCTCGTGCACGCCGAAGCGCCCGGCGCGGCCGGCGATCTGCCTGGCCAGCGCGGCGGGAATCTCTTCCTCTTCATATCCATTGTATTTGACGGACGTAGTCATCACGATGCGCGCAATTGGCATATTCAAGCCCATGGCGATGGCGTCCGTGCCGACCACCACGTCGGCCGCGCCCTCGCGGAAGCGCTGGGCCTGCGCGCGCCGCACCTCCGGCGACAAATTGCCGTAGACGGTGGCCACCGACAGGCCCACCTCGGTCACCATGTCGCGCCACATCAGCACCTCCCGGCGCGAAAAACAGATGACGGCGTCGCCGCGCCGCAGATTGGTCAACTTGCGCACGGCCGACGGCTCCATCGACAGCGGCCCCTTGCGCTTCAACACATGCACTTCCAGCTCGCATTCAAGCCGCGCGGCCAGCACCTCGATGGCGCGGCGCGCTTCCGGCGCCCCGACCAGGTACACGGTATGCGCCGGCGCGCCGCAGACGGCGGCGGTCCAGGCCGAGCCGCGATCGCGGTCGGCCAGCATCTGGATCTCGTCGATCACGGCCACATCGACCGGCGTGCGGGTATCGAGCATCTCGACCGTGCTGGCGACGTGGGTGGCGCCGGCCACCAGGCGCCGCTCCTCGCCGGTCACCAGGCTGACGGCCAGCGGCTTGCCGTGCTGCTCCATGCCCTGCAGGCGCTCGTAGTTTTCCAGCGCCAGCAGACGCAACGGCGCCAGATACACGCCGCTCGGCGCCTTGGCCAACGCCTCGATGGCCTGGTGGGTCTTGCCGGAATTGGTCGGTCCCAGCAGCGCGATGAACTTGCGTTTGATGCGGCGGGCGACATCGAACGATGCCGGATATTCGGCCAGATTGATGCTTTGCCGGGTGCGTTCGGCGTGCTGTTCCTCCATTTCGCGCTCGACGGCGTGTTCCAGCCGCTGGCGGATGCGGTCGAACACGGTGCCGGCCGGCTCGGAGATCTGCATGTCGGCCAGCGCTTGCAGGAAGGGTTGCGGGTCCAGGTCGCAATCGTCGCAGGCATCGGCCATCTCGCGCACGAAGTCGCCGACATAACCATGGAGCTCGGCGACGACGGCGTCGCTGGCGCGCTCGCGCAACAGCGCCGACCTTGTGTCGCCATCCATCTTGCGCCACTTGGACGGCTTGGCCAGCACGCCCTGCGCCGGCACCAGATCGTAGGGGTAGTGGGTGCCGTTATACTCGACAATGCCGGTCAGGCGCAAAAACACCCGCCCTTCCATCCGGGACAGCAAAAAACCCTTGGCCGTCAGACCAAGCTGGCGCATCAGTTGGTCGTCGTTTTCTTGATCTGCAATGTCGGTCATGGTGCTGTCTTGGCGGTAGTGGTGAAATGCGGCGGTGATCTTCGGGCGACACCGCCAGATTATATCGTGCCGCTCCGGCGCCCGTTTTTTGTATTTCCCAATGATATCTGGCACCATACGCGGTTCCGACCGCCGGCCAGCCCTGAAATCACCGCAATGCCCCAAACCATTATCGCTCCCGTCCAGCATGAATTGCTGATTAAAAAAAGCCGCTTTATTGCCTGCGTGCAGCCAATGACGGACCGGGCCGCCGCGCAAAAAGTGGTGGCGGAATTATGGGCGCAACATCCGCAGGCCGCGCACGTCTGCTGGGCATTATTGGCGGGAGGACAATCGGCGGCGGTCGATGACGGCGAACCCAGCGGAACGGCCGGACGGCCGATGCTGGATGTTTTAAGGCATCAGGATCTGGAGGGGGTATTGGCCACCGTCGTGCGTTATTTCGGCGGCGTCAAACTGGGCGCGGGTGGTTTGGTGCGGGCTTATACCGACAGCGTGGCGCAGGCTTTATTAAGCGCCGAGAAAATCGCCATTATCAAACTGCGTCATTTAATCTGTACCGTGCCATATGCGATGGAAGGAATGATACGCCGCGAAATCGAAATAGCGGGCGCCAGCCTCGATAATGTCTCCCACGCGGACGACGTCAGGTTTGAATTCAGCCTGGCGGACAATGCCGCCGTCCCATTCGTCACCCGCCTGAATGAGGCGGGCCACGGCCGCATCCTCTGGATCAATTCCGACGACGAGTCGGCGGGCGAATAACGAAACCGCCTTCCGCCCCCCGCAAGCTCGATTTTGGTATGTTCGCGCCAATAACTGGCACGCTCTACCTGGGTGCGCCCATCCAGGTGGCCCGGTGCCACAGTGTTTCGAGCGGACCCTGCTTATGGCTCTTCAGCCACCACACGCTGAACTGACGTTGCAACAGGGCCAGCACTATCCCTATCGCCAGCGCGTAGCTGGCGCCGGTATATTGATACATCCCCAAGCCGAAACCATAATAAATCCAGGTACCGACAATTGATTGCACGACATAACTGGTCATGCTCATCTTTCCCAATGGTGAAAAGAACGTCAGCCACCGCCAGAAATAAAATAGCAGCGCAAAACCGGATACCAGCACCAGCATAAACGCCACATTCGACCACGACGTGACAATCACCCGCAATGGACGTTGTACCGCCTGGCCGACATTCCATGATTCCGGATTCGATTTAAGCAGATAGAGCGGAATAAACGCCAGCGCGGCGATAACCAGCGTCCGCAGCCAGAATGCTTTATTCTCGGGCGAGGTTTTGAATACGCCTTTTCTGCCGGCCAGCATACCCAGCATGAACAAAGCGGGGATCTGGAATATCCGGCCATTTTCCCAGCTCCAGCGCAGCGCCGCGACCTTACCGTTGGTCAGATTGCCCCACCAGACATCGAAAATAGATCCATTGGTCATATATTCAGTGGTGCGGCCGAAATAAGCCCACGACGCCGGATCGGCTAATTTCTCGTCGGGATTCGGCAGTGCCTGGAAAAACTCCAGCCATGCGTAGGGTTGCAGCAGCAATATCACGGCGATGGCGAGCACGGTTCCGCTGCGCAGCCGCGCGACGGGTATCAACGCGAATCCCAGGACGGCGTAAATACTCAGAATGTCGCCCTGATAGAACAGCGAATTGAACAGGCCGAATGCCAGCAGCAATGCCAACCGCCACGCGAACCGGGGCCGGAAATCCTCGCCGCGCTGCTCGCGGCTATGCCACTGGATATAAAAAGTTATGCCAAACAGCAAGGCGAAGATGGCGTAGGACTTTCCGCCGAAGAGGAAGAACATGCTGTCCCAGATCATTTTGTCGATCAGCTTCAGCCACTCGGGCAGGCCGCTCGGGGAAAAATAGAAGTCGAAATGTTCGATGTTGTGAAGCAGCATGATCGACACGATGGCAAAGCCGCGCAGCGCATCGATCACATCCAGACGGGAAGAAGTGGCGTTCATCGGTTCCATTGACCTTGGCAAAATGAGCAGAATGCCAAGTTTATATGGAAACGGTACCAACGGTAAGTCAAATCCGGTGGTCGCCTGGGACGTTCCTTGGCGCAGGCGCCGGAAAACTTTGACCGTCACGCATCCCGCCTGTCATTGAGCCGTAACACTTGCGACCTAAAGTAGCGGGGCCACACAGCAAAACGGTATCACGAAGACAACACCGCAACGCGCATCCCCGCCGCGTACCCCTTAACGTCCTCACATCAAATTTATGACCTCACGACGCAGCTTCCTCCTCAACAGCGCCCGCGCGGGCATCGCCGCCGGCGCTTACGCAGCCTTTCCGCCATCGATACAGCGCGCGCTCGCCATCCCCGCCAACAATGCGACCAGCACCATCCAGGACGTCGAGCATGTGGTGATCCTGATGCAGGAGAACCGCGCGTTCGACCATTATTTCGGCACGCTCGCCGGCGTGCGCGGCTTCGGCGACCGTTTCCCCATCCCCTTGCCGGAGGGCCGCAACGTCTGGCAACAGCGCACGGCGAACGGCGACGTGATATCGCCTTTCCATCTGGATGGGAGCACCGGCAACGCGCAGCGCGCCAGCGGCACGCCGCACGACTGGCTCGATAGCCAGCTGGCCTGGGACCACGGCCGCATGGACCAGTGGCCGCGCTACAAGAACCCGATTTCGATGGGCTTTTTCAAGGAAGCCGAGATCCCGTTCCAGTTTGCGCTGGCCAACGCGTTCACCCTGTGCGACGCCTACCACTGCGCGATGCACACGGGTACCGACGCGAACCGCTCGTTCTTCCTGACCGGCACCAATGGCGCGGTACCGACCGGCACGGCCTTCGTCAGCAACGAGTGGGATGCCATCGACGGCCTGGCCAGCGGCGTCGACACCGGCTATACCTGGACCACCTACGCGGAACGTCTCGAAGCCGCCGGCGTACGCTGGATGAGCTACCAGAACATGCCCGATGAATGGGGTGACAATATGCTGGGGGCTTTCCGGCAATTCAGGCGCGCCAACATCGCGTCGGGCTACCCCGTCTCCAGCGGCGGCGCGCCCGGCCGGCCCTACACCAATACCGGCCAGGCCCTGCCTTATCACGCCTACGACGCGGCGACCGACAACGTCAATAATCCGCTATACAAAGGCGTCGCCAACACCCTGCCGGGTACCCAACCCGAGCAGTACCTGGACGCGTTCAAGCGCGACATCCGCGAAGGCAAGCTGCCGCAAGTGTCGTGGGTGAACGCGCCGTCGATTTACTGCGAGCACCCTAGCCCGTCCAGCCCGGTGCAGGGCGCGTGGTTCGTGCAGGAGGTCCTGGATGCCTTGACGGCCAACCCCGAGGTCTGGAGCAAGACCGTGCTGATCGTCACCTATGACGAGAACGACGGCTATTTCGACCACGTGCCCTCGCCGTCCGCGCCTTCGCCCGACGGCAAGGGCGGCTACGCCGGCAAGACCACGCTGGCCCAAGCCCAGCTTTCACCCGAGTACCACACTTATCCCAAACCGGCCGGCAGCGCGGGGCAGCCCGCCCCGGACGGCCGCGTCTATGGCCCGGGGCCGCGCGTGCCGCTGTTCGTGATTTCGCCGTGGAGCCGTGGCGGCTGGGTCAACTCCCAGGTGTTCGACCACACCTCCGTGCTGCGCTTCCTGGAAGCGCGCTTCGGCGTGCAGGAGCCGAACATCAGCCCGTTCCGCCGTGCAGTCTGCGGCGATCTGACTAGCGCGTTCAACTTTGCCACGCCCAATTCCGAGCCGCTGCCGCAGCTCGCGGGTAAAACGAACAAAAGCCAGGCAGACGCCCTGCGCGCGGCGCAGCAGCGGCTGTCGCAAATCCGGCCTCCGGCCGCGCCGAGCATGCCGGTGCAGGCCGCCGGCACCCGGCCGTCGCGCGCGCTGCCCTACGAGCTGGCGACCACCTGCGAGGTGCAGCCTGGCGCCACGATAAACGCCGCGCGGGTCGCCCTGGGCTTCTTCAATACCGGTCGCCAGGCCGCCGTGTTCCATGTGTACGACCGCATGGACCTGGCCGCCGTGCCGCGCCGCTACACAGTCGAGCCCGGCAAATCGCTGTCGGATGCCTGGACGCCGGCGGTCGGCGGCGCCTATGACCTGTGGGTGCTGGGGCCGAACGGCTACCACCGTCACTTCACCGGCAGCGCGCTGCGCGCCGTCGCGGCGGGCCAGCCGCGCCCGGACGTGCAGGTGCGCTGCGACGCAACCACGGCGGAGCTCGTGGTCCGCCTTGTCAACACGGGAGCCGGCGCCTGCACCTTCAACCTGAACGCCAACGCCTATGCGCCGCTGAAGCAGCTTCACACGGTCGCGCCGCGCAGCGAACTGGTGTTGCGCATTCCGGTGGCGGGCAACGGCTGCTGGTATGACTTCAGCGCCACGGTGTCGGGCCAGCCCGACTACCTGCGACGCTTCGCCGGCCGCATCGAGACCGGCCGGCACACGGTCAGCGACCCGGCCCTGGGCCAGGCTTAAGCACAGGCAAGCGGCCGGCGCGCCCGGCCGCCGCCGTTTTTTAACTTCACTTCAACAGGACATTCATGTATCCGATCATCCGCAAATTGGCCTTCAGCGCCGCCATCGCCCTGTGCACACCTTGGGCCTCGGCCGGCGTGCTCACTTTCGACGACATCGTCGGTCCCGACGGTTATGCCCACGTGCCCGACAACTACGGTGGACTGGACTGGTCGAGCTCCGGCCTGTCGGTGTTCACCGGCGAACAGGCGCCCTTCACCCCGCATTCCGGCACTGGCAGGGTGACGACCGACTGGATCGACGGCGGGCCGATCGCGAGCACCATCCGCTTCCTGGCGCCAACCGTCTTCAACGGCGCCTGGTTCTCGGGTTACGGCGACAGCAGTGTGCGCTTTGACTTGTATAGCGGAAATCGACTGGTGGCCAGCTCGGCACTGCTGCAGCTGTCGGACACGCCGGCCTTCCTGGCCGCCGGCTGGGACGGCGCCATCGACGCGATCGTCGTATCGACCGGCTTCCAGGGTTCGTACGTGATGGACGACCTGAGCTTCCAAAGCGCGTCGGCGGTGCCTGAGCCGGGTTCGGTGACGCTGCTGCTGGCCGGACTGGGACTCGTCGGCGCCATGCGGCTGCGCCGGTCCTAGCGCGACAGCCGGAAGACCTTGACCGCCTCGGCCAGCTGGTCGGCCTGCGCCTGCAAGGCGCCGGCCGCAGCGGCCGCCTGCTCCACCAGCGCGGCGTTTTGCTGCGTGGTGCTGTCGATGCTGCCGATCGCTTGATTGATCTGCTCGATTCCCAGTTCCTGCTCGCGGCTGGCGGTGGCGATCTCGCCGACGATGGTGTTGACGCGGCTGATGCCGGTGACGATCTCGTCCATCGTGCCGCCGGCCTGGCCGACCAGCACGCTGCCCGCCCCCACCTGCGCGACCGACGCGTCGATCAACTGCTTGATCTCCTTGGCGGCCGAATCGGACCGGTGCGCCAGGCTGCGCACCTCCGAGGCGACCACCGCGAAGCCACGGCCCTGCTCGCCCGCGCGCGCCGCTTCCACCGCCGCGTTCAACGCCAGGATATTGGTCTGGAAGGCGATCCCCTCGATCACGCCGATGATGTCGACGATCTTTTGCGACGAGGCGTTGATGGCGCCCATCGTCTCGACCACCTGCGTCATGACCGTCCCGCCCTTGCTGGCGACGCTGGCCGCCGACGACGCCAGGTCGTTGGCCTGGCCCGCGTTGCTGGAATTTTGCTTCACCGCCGACGTCAACTCCTCCATCGACGAGGCCGTCTCCTCGAGCGAACTGGCCTGCGACTCGGTGCGCGACGACAGGTCCATATTGCCGGAGGCGATTTCATTCGACGCCAGGGCGATCGCGTCGGTGCCGCTGCGCACCTGGCTGACGATGGCGTGCAGGCTGGCGTTCATATTGGAAAGCGCGCGCTTGAGCAGGCCCGTCTCCGAGATGTCGTCCGCGTCCAGCGTCATGCTGCCGGACAAATCCCCCTTCGACACGCGCTCCGCGAACCCCACCGCCTCGTTCAGCGGCTGCATGATGGAGCGGGTGATGAGTTGGCCGATCACCAGCGCCACCACCACCGCCAGCAGCGAGAACCCGATGATCTGATAACGCGATTTCACCACCGCGCTGTCGCCGACCTCCTTGGCCGACTCCGAATTCTTCTCGATCAGGTCGCTCAGCGTCGACATGCTTTTTTCAAGCGCGCGGAAGCTGTCCATGAAGCCGCCGAACTTGGCCTGCGCCGCGTCCTTGTTGGTCAGCGACAGCTCGACCATCTCCTCGGTATTTTTCAGGTAGCGCTCGACGTCGGGCCGCACCGTGGCGATGGCGGCGCGGACTTCGGCATCGATGTCGGCCGCCTCCATATCCTTGATGCCCTTGCGGAACAGGGCCATGTGCTCGGCCAGGTCCTCGCGCACGCCCTTGACCTCGGCTGGATCGTTTTTCTCGGCGGCCAGGCGCGCGGCCAGCACATCGGCGCGCAACGCGTCGTGCATCATATCGGCCTGTAACTGATCCTTCATCGCCGCGCTGTTGGTGCTGATGGCGCCGATCGCCCCGTCGAGCACCTGCACCGCGACGTAACCGACAACGCCCACCAGGCTGACAAAGGCCAGCGTGACCACATTGGATAACAGCAAGCGCTGCCTGATCGTCAACCGCATGGAACCCCCTGCTTAAAATTTCATGGAAAGGCCGACCGTCCAGCTCCAGTCGGGCGTGCGGCTGTTGAGCCCGCGCGACAGCGCCGTATCGAGCTGCACGGTATTGGTCAACAAATAGGCGACGCCGGCGTTGAGGCTGCTGACGGTTCCGCCATCGCGCCCATGGGCGATCTGCTCGGACGAATACTCGACAAAGCTGCGGAACTCATCGGTCCAACCTTTGCCGATCACTATGCCAAAGATGCCGCTGGTGTAGCGGCCGCCGTCATCGTTAACCTGCGATGCGATGCCGGGCATCATGCCGAGCGAGAAGTCGTTGGGTAGCTCCCATTCGGCCACCATCCGCAGGGAAGCCCCCTTGCCTCGCGCGCGGAAAGGCGCGGAGCCGGTGTCCAGGTCCACGTGGGCAAGCAGGCCCATCGATGGTGACGAACCGTTCTCGTCGGCGACGTGCCATTTGACGCCAAGGGAAAGGTCCCCATAGCCGCTCTCGGTCGAGCGCGTGCCGCTGGCGATGTCGGTGGTGGTGGCGCGGATGCGCCCGTCCGTTTCAAGCCGCACCTCCCAATCCTCGCTCACGCCGTAGCGCAGCAAGGTCGGTGTCGAGTATGCTTTATCCTTGATGCCGTCGGCCTTGTTGCGGTCGGCCGCGAAGCTGGTTTCGATCTGAAAGCGGCCCTTGCCGACGACGTTGCTGGACTCGACGAAATCCGGCCGGTCGGTGGCGATTTCATCTTCCGCAGCGATGGCGAACGCAGGCAACATAAGCAGTACGGCAACAATTTTTTTGATAGCCATGAACCCTCTCCATCGACGATGTCCTGGCCCTCACCGTAACACATTGATTTACATCAACGGTTGGTAAATTTCCACAGGCACACACTTTACGATATGACTTCAATCGAGCAACTGAGTCCCGACGATTTCGATCTTTTCCTCGCCTATCTCAACGACCACTTGTCGGACAACGGCCGCGACGGCACCGGCTATTTCCAGCCGCTGTCGCGCGACGATTCGCGCTTCCCCGCCGACAAGGCGGACGCGTTCAAGGCCGGCATGCGCGTCGACGTGGGCACGCCCGGCTGGCGCCGCGCCTGGGTGGCGCGCGACGCCGACGGCCGCATCGCCGGCCACATCGATCTGCGCGCGCATGCCGAGCGCTACGCGGCCCACCGCTGCCTGCTGGGAATGGGCGTCGACCGCGGCCAGCGCAAGGCCGGCCTCGGCGGCCGCCTGATCGCGCACGCGCAGTCGTGGGCGCGGCAGTCCGCGCTGGAATGGATAGACCTGCAGGTACTGTCGGCCAACACTCCCGCCATCAATCTCTACCTGCGCAGCGGCTTCCACAAAACCGGCGAAATCGAAGGCATGTTCCACATCGACGGCCAGCGTTTCTCGTACACCGGTATGAGCAAGCGCCTCGGCTAAGGCCAGCCACGGGGTGTCCGTTTCCGGACGATGGTGGGCGAAGCCGGGCAACCGGCCCCGCGCCCGACCCCCGGCAGCCATCGCTATCGCATTGATTTATATGGCTTAATCAAAAATCAACCCAGTGGCACGGCGATTGCAATAGTGAGGGGAACACAACCTTCGCCCACGTATCGCCATGGACCAGGCCCTCAGCCCCAAGATCATCGCCGGCCGCCGCCGCAACACCGTGCTCGCCATCGCGGCGCTGCTCGCTACGCTGTGCGTCGGCGCCTGGGGCATCAACCGCGCCGTCAGTCCCAGCGTCGAGGCCGGCGGCGTCAGCATCGCCGAGGTCCGTGTCGGCGATATCGCCAACACCATCAACGCGTCCGGCATCGTCATCCCCATCCACGAGGCGCTGGTCGCCAGCCCGATCCAGACCCGCGTCGCCAAGGTGCAGGCCAAACTCGGCCAGCAGGTACAGGCCGGCGAGCTGCTGCTGGAGCTGGACAACCGCACCGTGCTGCTGGCGATCGACGCCCTCAAGGAACAGCTGGCGCAGCAGGAGAACCGCATCCTGGCGCTGACCCTGGAACTGGAGCAGAAACGCAAGGAGCTGCTGAGCGCCATCGAGTTGCTGGAGCTCGACCTGCAAGCGACGCGCGTCCGGCTGGGCCGCTACCAGACCTTGCGCAAGGCCGGCGGCGTCTCGGCCGAGGATCTGCTCACGGCCGAGCTCAACGTCCAGCGCAACGAGATCCAGCTGCGGCAAAAACGCGAACAGATCGAGGACAGCAAGCGCGTCACCTCCAGCAACATCGAAGGCGCGCGGCTGCAAAAAAACATCCTGCAAAAGCAACTGCAAGAACAACAGCAACTGCTGGCGCAAACCCAGGTGCGCGCGCCGTTCGCCGGCATGCTGACCTTCCTGCTGGCCGACGAGGGCGCCAGCCTGGCCACCGGCCAGCTGGTGGCCAGGGTATCCGAGCTGAACAACTACAAGGTCGAGGCCTCGCTGTCCGACTTCCATGCGCGCGCGCTCAGCGCCGGCCTGCCGGTGCTGGTCGAACAGGGCAACGTCAAGCTCAAGGGCGAAGTCCACACCGTCCTGCCGGAAATCCAGAACGGCACCGTCAAACTGCTGGTGACCCTGGCCGACCCGCACCACGCGATGCTGCGCAACAAACTGCGCGTCGAGGTCAACATCGTCACCGAGCAAAGGAAAAACGTGCTGCTGGCCGACAGCGGCCCCGCCTTCAACGGCCGCGGCCCGCAGGACATCTTTGTCGTACGCGACGGCGTGGCCCGCAAGACCCTGCTCGACATCGGCGCCAGCGACGGCAAGAACGTCGAGATCCGGGCCGGCGCCCGCGCCGGCGACCGCCTCATCATTTCCGATACCCGCAACTACAAGGACCGCGACAGCATCCGCGTCGACTAAGCGTCCACTAATAGAGAGAAAGGCCCTACATGATTCGCCTGAGCAAAGTCAGCAAAACCTACCAGACCGACAAGGTCGAAACCCTGGCGCTGAAAGACATCGACCTGCACGTCGAGAAAGCGGAATTCGTCTGCATCATGGG
>Ga0105244_10001780_pt1 | contig 16903 bp, 15 predicted proteins | sample KBSM44metaG_FD_80423 | JGI IMG/M metagenome (GOLD analysis project Ga0105244, IMG submission 80423) | Miscanthus rhizosphere microbial communities from Kellogg Biological Station, Michigan, USA - KBS M4-4 metaG | ecosystem: Host-associated > Plants > Roots > Rhizosphere > Soil | place... | reverse complement strand
CGGTCAATATTTGGCATGACTACGATGTGAATACCAACAGCGGCACCGTCGCTTTTCCTCGCGGATTCGGGCTGAGCTGGTAAGGTGACGCGGGGAGGGGGATAAAAGACTCCCCGCGGTTACCCTATGGGCCGACAGGATTGCCTGGGCTAAGGAGAAAGGGATGTCGGGATACCGGCGGATTTTGCTGTTGATATGCGCTGCGTGGCTGTTGGCGGGCTGTGAGCATGAACACCTCGCCGAGAAAACGCCGGCGCCGGAAATCACGGAAGCGCCGATGCGCGGCGTGTGGCTGACCACGGTGCTGGGGCTGGATTGGCCTCCGCGCACCGCTTTGGCGGCAGAGACCGATGAGGAAAGGGTCCGTCTGCAAAAAAAGGCGCTGACGGACAAGCTGGACAACCTGGTGAAAATTGGCGCCAATACGGTGTTTTTTCAGGTTAAACCTGACGGCACCGCCTTTTATCGTTCCGCCATTCTGCCATGGTCGGCGCTGTTGTCCGGCAAAATCGGCAAGGATCCGGGGTACGACCCGCTGGCGTTTGCCATTGCCGAGGCGCATAAAAGGGGGCTTAAGCTGCATGCGTGGCTGAATCCATATCGCGTCTCCATGGATACCCGGCCAGCGACGGTAGAGCAGCTCAACGCCACTATCGAGGCTGCGCCGGCCAGCGTGTATGTGGTGCACCATGACTGGATACGCACCGCCAGCGATCGCTTCGTGCTCGATCCGGGCGTGCCGGAAGCGCGCAATTGGATTGCCGGCGTGGTGAGCGAACTGGTGCGCAACTATTCCCTTGATGGCGTGCAGTTTGATGACTACTTCTATTATGAAACGGCGGCCTCGCGGCTTGACGACGAAGCGACCTATCGCCGATACGGGCAGGGCTTCCCGAACAAAGGCGACTGGCGCAGAAACAATACCCTGCAGTTGATACAACAGGTTTCGGCCGCCGTCAGGGTGCTGAAGCCGGGGGTTGCGTTTGGCGTCAGCCCGGCCGGGGTGTGGCGCAATGTGGCGGACGATCCGCAAGGGTCCGACACCCGGGCCGGCGCGCCTTCTTATGATACGGCGTATGCCGATACCCGGCAGTGGGTGCGGTTGGGCCTGCTGGATTACATCGCGCCCCAGCTGTACTGGCCGTTTGCCCGTGAGGCCGCTCGCTACGATGTACTGGCGAAATGGTGGGCGGAAACGGTACGGGAAACCCCTACCCATCTGTACATTGGCGTGGCCTGGTACAAAGTGGGCGTGGCTGCGGCGGCGGAGCCGGACTGGGCGCGGGAAGGCGGGGTGCCCGAAATCAAAAGGCAGCTGGACATGAACGACGCGCTGCCGGAAATCGGCGGAACCATTCTGTTCCGCGAAGCGTTTCTCGATCAGCCGCAGACGCAACAGGCGGTGCAGTATTTGAAAAGCCGCTGGCGCGAGTAGCCGTCTCAAACAGATGTCTGCCGACCGGAGCCTTGAAAACCGGGCACTGAAAGACGTCATCGAAAAAAGCGTTAAAACCAGCGATAAAACGGAGGCTCCTCAGCTATGTGACGGCACAGTTTGCCATGAGCCTCCGCCAGGTTTGCGGGACGTTATCGTTGAGCAGGGGGGGATTTTTATCGCCCGGATTTCAGGTGACCCATCTCTGACTGAACTGGCAGAACGCTATCCGCTTTCGATACTGCCAGTGCACCTTCCGGTTAAATCAAAGCCGCATCACATCAACTTATGTCGGTGCAAAATTGATGTGTATGTTTTTTTCCCTGGTAAAGGCCAAAAGCTCACCTAAACATTCTTCTCGGCCAATTCCAGACTGTTTCACGCCACCAAACGGCGCACCAAGAAAATGCTTGGCCACATCATTTACCCACACAAATCCTGCTTCAACATCCTGAGCCAATTGATTGGCGTCTTGCAGGCTGTCAGTCCATATTGAGCAAGTTAGCCCAAGATCCAGCTGGTTCACTTGTTGAATAAGTTTGCTCTTATCATCCCATTTTATGATGGACAACACGGGGCCAAAAATTTCTTCCCGAGCAATCTCCATATCCATAGTTACATCAGCAAATACAGTCGCCTCAAAAAAATAGCCGTTCTTTAACGATTCATTTGCGGGCCTTAAGCCTCCCGCAATAAGCCGCGCTCCAGCGAGCTTTGCCTGCGCAACATAAGATTCTACGCGGCTTAGTTGGGCCTGAGAAATCAATGCCCCCATAGTGGTTTCAGGATCTGAGGGTATACCGGGTTTAAATCGAGTAATACGCGATGCAACCTTCTCAATAACATCCTCATATATATCACTATGAATGTATGCCCGGCTTGTTGAACCACATGATTGCCCGCACCACTCGAAATTCATGCCACGTATCACGGCATCGGCAACGTGATCCGGATTAGTGTCAGGTAAGGCTATGAGGGCATTTTTCCCGCCTAACTCAAGGAGCACCGGCTTTATCGTTTCCGCGGCGGCGCGCATTACCGCCCGCCCCGTCGGTATGCTTCCGACTAAGGTGATCATTGAGACGCCTGGATGTTGTGAGAGTGCGGCGCCAACGGCTTTCCCTCCCGTCACCACATTGAAGACCCCTGGTGGCAGCAGCTCGTTGAAGAGCTCAGCCAGTCTCAGCGCCGAGAGCGGGCTTTGTTCAGATGGTTTAATGATAACGGCATTTCCCGCCGCCAACGGTGCAGCTATTTTTCCCGCACAAGTCAGGAGTGGGTGGTTGAAGGGAATGATTCGCGCGACAACCCCATAGGGTTCCCGTGTCGAAAAATTAACGGCCCCTGGCCCCATTGGGATTGAACTTCCCTTCATCTCGGTTACCAGGCCCGCGAAAAAGTCCAGCAGTTCTGCCGCTGCGGCCACATCCCCATATAGCATCCGCACCGGATTCCCACAGTCAATAGCATCAAGCAACGCCAACTCGTGTAAATTGCTGCGGATGACGGAAGCCATTTTTCGAAGTACTTTTGCTCTTTCGAGCGGCTTGACTTGACGCCACTGCTGGAATCCATCTCTGGCGACGTCAACAACCAAGGGGACATCGCGTTCGTCAGCTTCTGCAACCTTGCACAACTCGGTTCCAGTGCCTGGACTATTCACTGCTCTGAATTCACCGCCGATGGGAGCATGCCAATTTCCGCCATAATATAGATTACGGAAACGGGGCAACACGTCCTGCCAAGCGGTCACTGCCGATTGCATATTATATTCATCTGTCATAATAAATTACTCCTATGTAACCCTTATGCGGCAACAATAAGACCGTACCGTTACATTGGATGCTTATTGCATGCCAGCATAGGTTGTTTTACGTGGGTTTTATTTTTCATGTGCGCTGAAAATATTTTCTGTTTTTACAAAATCAATAGGATAACAAACACAAGAAATGAAATATCTACGATTGCAAATATTGCTATAAATTGCCCCATTTTCATCATGCCTCCTTTCCATTGCGTTCAACCACATGTTTGCTGACCGCTAAGGTATGATATTCAACCGCTTCCGTTATAGCGTCGTGTAAAATGCTTGGCTCACTAAGTGATCTATTGGCCGGCTCTGATAAAATCTCATCTGGCAATAAGGGAGTAATTCAGTTTCACCATGGCACATTGAGCAGAATTATTTCAACATATCGACCAGCTCTTCCGCACCTTTGTCAATTCCCACTTCAGCCGCATTGAGTGAGCCGATACTTGCACCGATATTCATGGCATTCGGATACTGTTTGGCCACGTAGGCGTTAAGCAGGCTGTGGTTAGAAGCGTCATAGAGTTCCACAACGTAATCGACGGAGCCGTTGAATAGTCCTTCCTCACCACGGATGGATTGCACAATATTGTAAGGCCCCCCAACCAGAGGATCTAACTTAGTGATAGTCCCGATAAAAGACGTCGTCGTATCAGCGCCTGTCAGCGTCAGTTTTAACCGGATAGTGCCGGCTATCGGTGTACTGACCTCTCGGAAGTGTGGACGCAAACTTTCGCTGAACTTGTTATACATATAAGCCGCCAGTAATTTGCGCTCTTCCGGTGAGAGATCGCCAAACTGGTGATCGAATCCTTGATAGATAACAACGGGTTCGATAATGATATTGGTGTATTTGCTCCAGTCTACTGGCGGGGCATAGCGGTAGGGAATGCGATTGGATTTATCATCAGTGTTGGGAGTGAGCCGCGATGATGAATCAATGTTAGCATACCGTACCGGTGGCGTTTCAGCACAACCGGCCAGAATAATGGCAGGTACCACTACAACCAAGAGAAGAGTGTTGGCGTAATTAGACATGTAAGACTCCCGAGATATTCAAATTAATCATTTGTTTTAATTGAAATAAAAGTAGTCTTGATGATCTGCTTAACAAGGTTTTGCTTTAGTTGGATGATGGCGCACACATTACGGTGTGGTCATAAATTATCCAAAACAGTACCAAGTGGTACCATTATTCGCTGCAATTTTACCGCATGTCAAGAGAAAGCGTCTTTTCATGCAATGATTGCTTTAACGGTAAGGTAAGTTGATGAAAGTACGCACTAAAGCACGCCGCGACGCTATCGTCGAAGAGGCTGCATTGCTTTTTCAAGAAATGGGTTATGAACGAGCGTCAATGAATGAACTGGTCAAACGGGTTGGAGGATCGAAAGCGACGCTTTATCGTTATTTTCCTTCTAAGGAAGCGCTATTTGTTGCTGTTGTTCGTGAGCATGCGACTCGGCACCTCACTGAGGCCGCCGAAGGGCTAATGATTGATGGACAAACCTTCACGCTGGAGCAGACTTTGATGCGTTTTGCCGAGCGCAAGCTGCAGGTTGTCGCCAATGATAACAGTGCAATCGCTGTTTATCGGATGGTGGTTGCTGAGGCCGGTAATTCTGATATCGGTACTTTGTTTTATGATGCGGGAATACGAGAAAGCGTAGAAAAATTATCGGAGCTGATGGCGGCAGCGATGGAGCGCAAGGAACTGCACCTGGCCGATCCGCGCCTTAGAGCCTTGCAGTTTTTGTCGCTATTAACCGCAGAGATCGATATGCGTGTGTTCCAACGTCAATTAAATCCGATAAGCTTGCCGCGAGTCCAGGAAATGGTTTGCCATGCGGTTCAAATGTTTTTGGATGGTGCTGCATTCAGAAACAAGGGTTGAAATACGGGACTGGGCTGACGCCACGGTTATCTCGGCGGCGTCAGTCCGGAAGCATTTTGGCAGGCCTGGTCGTGATGGCAGGAAATTCCTACGGGGGGAGGGGGCAGTCCAATTTATATTCTGCGCGTATCTTCCTGAGCAAGCAGAGCATTATGATATGGTTGGCGAGAGAGTCTCCGATACTAAAGAAGGAAATGAAGTATGTTGGGAAGTAGTAAAGACGTTGAGGGCGCTTGGTTTGCCGATCCGGCGAAAGGGAAAATACCGGTTCAACTTTCTGATATAATAAACGACGTATTATTGCCTGCTGGAATTCGCATATCGGAACCCCGACGAGAAGCTGAGAGCAGCGAATATGGCGCCAGTCAGTTTGAGGTGGAAGGCAAGCGAGCATTATTCCGCGTCGCCAATACGACCCCAACTAAACTCGGGCAATTTGTTACTATGTGGAAAAGACCGCATGTGCAAGACGAGATTATGCCCATCGATTTTGACGATGGCATTGAGTTCGTATTGGTGAGCGTTTTTGATCATACCCATCGAGGACTTTTTATATTCAACAGACATGGACTGGCGAAAAAAGGGGTCATGTCGGTTAAGGGAAAGGAGGGGAAAAGAGCTATCCGTGTTTATGCTCCTTGGGTTAAACCCATTGTGAAACAGGCTATTACAACTCAAAAATGGCAATTGCAGTACTTTGTTTCTGCAACTGATGGTGAGGTGAATGCCAACAAAATCAAGGCGCTGCTCCCGAATTTGTCCTGGTGATTTGACGACACTTGCCCGCCATAGCCGAGGGACAAGGCTGCATTGTTGTTAACCGCCACGTCAACGCCCGCTTTCAACAGGGCGCCATCGCGGGAAACAGTATAGGGATTTAAATAATCAAGAAACTAAAATACGCAAAAAATAATTGATGTCATTTTTTTTGATTGTTTATATCGCTTACCTCCATTATCTTGAGTTTTTTCTCTGAGGGGCTACTTGCTTCCGGTGTTATCGGATTAAATTGTCGCCATGAAAACTGTAACGATTCAGTGATTTCATGTTTGGCATCAGAAGTTTGAAGCCATTTAATGAGCTCTGCGTTATTTTTTACATCTATTTTCTTCATGGCGGATAGTTTGGTATTACTTATTGTTTTGTAACTCCTGCTGACTAAATTTGCTATTTCTTTCTCGCTCAGCCCCATAGCCAGGTAACATAAAATTTGTTTTTCACAATCTGAAAGTTCTTTCACTTTTACCACTCCCGTTAATAATGTTGTTGATGGTTTTTTTCAGTAAATCATCTTCTTTTTGCCGAAGATTGGTTGATAACCTTTATCAAAATAAAAAATAGCGTTACCTATCACAGTAAAAGTGCCGTTATGAGAGGTCATAGTCCACATCATAATAACCTTAGTAAAAGTGGTGTTATCTTTCAAGTAAGGGATGAGATCTTCGCGTTTTTTGGAGCGAGATCAGCTCCGCGCTCAGCCTTTAAATTCCAATAGATGTCTATCCGTCTTAAAAAAAGCAGTCACAAAAAGCGAGTGATAGTATTCAGCTTCTGGTTACAACAGTATTTTTACTTTGTGTATTTTTTGTTAATTCATGGTCATTAAAAAATCACACGCAAAAAATTATCCATATCGGTCTGATGAAATGCAGGGAAAATAATCATGGTCATTTCATCAAGTCAAAAAAGCTTCACATCTCTATCTGGAATCCACACTTTGTGGGAGAATTCTTATGTTTTGTATGGTGATTATTATCTATCAAAAAAATACTCTTACAAATAGTTTCCTTGCGGTATTTCATATTTTCATTTTATTCAATGACTTGTATTTTATCACTAAATGCCATGAAAATATGTTGACTAAAATCAATTAACGCCTAATATCAATGTTATGTTATAAAGTAACAAAAGCCAAGCAAAATTCGGGATGGTGAGTTTTCCTATTGATAGAAAATAAAATTAGGCCGTAACGGTAACTATGGTACCAGTAAAGTAATTTATCTGGAGATATCTGGAGATTGATATGAGACAAATTATCGGTATTTTTGTTCTCTGGCCTATAACATCAGCACTTTCGCTGTGCCATGGGCTGACGCCTTCCGACTGTTTCTTGCCTTTTAATTTCCCCCTGCACTCAAGGAATGATATTCAATCAACCAGATAATAGATAAGGAGGCCACAACTGACAGAACAGCATAATATTAAATATGTATAGGAACCATAATGGACGTTGGATAAATCTATCCGTTCATAAACAGGGCCATTTATGGTTATATATTACCAGATAAAATACACAGGTGATAAAATGAGCAACAGCAACGCGGTAAACGAAATAAGCCAACTGGTACATTATCATGAACGTGGTAATGGTATTACTTATAATGACAAACCATCGTATACAATTGATCAGGCTGCAAATGTATTAACCAGAACAGGATATACGTTGAATGGTAAGGGGGTGACAGATACTGCTGCAGAAATTACTTACTCATTCAGAGATGATGGCATCGGCTATCCTATTACAGATGGTCAGAAAGCGGCATTGAAAGCAGCAATGCAATCTTGGGAAGATGTTGCTAATGTTACCTTTAAGGAGGTGCCTGATTCACCAAACCAAGCAAAGCTTGGATTTGTCATTGTCAACTCCGACCAACTGCATGCTTCAGGGGCTGAAGCATCCTTACCAAGGGAAAACATCAGTAAATATTTAAAGATAAATGTTAAAGGTGTTGGTGATTTAAATGCTGTAAATCCCGCTGAGAATATTAAGGGTCTCTATACGCATGAGCTTGGGCATATAATTGGCCTTTCCCATCCCAGTACTTATAATTCAACTGATACTAAGCCTCTGAACTATTTATCCCGGGCTGATTACACCGAAGATAGTAATATGTTTACCCTTATGACTTATTGGGGGGTAAGTAATATTGGCGGCGATTTTGGTTTGAATCATAACCCCTATGCGCCACAAGTTGATGATATAGCAGCAGCGCAAAAATTATATGGCGCTAATATGACTACACGAACTGGTGATGACGTCTATGGTTTTCATGGCACGACAGGGAAGGATTATTATACCGCTATTGAAGGAAAACCAGCCCCCATATTTTCCTTATGGGACGCAGGTGGAAATGACACTCTTGATTTTTCCGGTTATTCGCAGAATCAACGCATCAATCTGAACGAAGGTTCCCTTTCTGATGTTGGAGGGTTAAAGGCTAATGTCTCCATCGCAGTCGGCGTAACCATTGAAAACGCCATCGGTGGAGCGGGCAATGATGTTATTGTGGGTAATAGTGCTGACAACACTATTAAAGGCGGCGGCGGTAACGATATTATTTACGGTTCTGATGGGCAAGATACGCTATGGGGAGGGAGCGGGAACGATACTTTTGTATTCTCTGAGTTGAGTGACTCTCCCGTGTTATCACCTGATAAAATAATGGATTTCGAATCAGGTAAAGACAAGATTGATCTGTCATTATTTAATCAGACGGATGAAAGTCATGACTTTGTTCATTTTGTCGAGCATTTCACAGGGCAGGCAGGTGAAGCCCTGTTGTCTTATGATGTTCAACATAACCTGAGCGAGCTGGCATTAAATATTAATGGCAATGCCACCCCGGATTTTCTGGTTCAACTCGTGGGTAAGGCTGATGCGGCCACAGACTTTATCGTGTAAATCAAAACGGTTATCTATGCAACAATGTTAATACCAAAGCGTCGTCAGATATCATGTCGTCATACTCCAGGCGTCGTCTGACGACGTTATTTTTTCATGATTTCTATATTTTTTTGTCTTTTTTATTTTATATGCAGAAAATAAATATAGATTTTTCAGCGGCAATTTTTTGCGCTCCTTTAAATACGAGGCGTTTAACGCCAGACTCATCCGTGAATTTCCCAATTGTTCATCAACCCCCGAATAGGTTTCCAACTACGGCGTCATCATCCGCTAAGACATGCCGGCGTTATGTGGTGGAATAGAAAACAAGCAAAAAACGGCTCCGAAGAGCCGCTTATGCGAGCAAACGCATGTTATCAGAAGCGCCAGGTCAGAGCGGCATTGACGCTGTTGTCCTGGTGGTTTGACGACAGTTGCCCGCCATAGCCGAGGGACAAGACGGCATTGTTGTTAACCGCCACGTCAACGCCTGCTTTCAACACGGCGCCATTGCGGGAAACGGGCACGCTGTTCACGTCGAACGCCGCATCGGTGCGTTTGAACATCAACTGCGTTTTGCGCTCCAGCTTGCCGTACTGATGCTGCCAGCCCAGCTCCCCGCGCAACGCAATCACCACGCTATTGGCCTGCCACTGGGTATCGGCGCGCAAGCCCAGCGTCGACGCGGTTGCGGACTGGCTTTGCTTGTCGCCCCGCAGCGCCGCCGCCCCGCCTTGTTCGTTGATCCCCTCGTTGCGGTAGTGGGTGTATGCCAAATTGGCGAACGGTTCGAGATTGACCGTGTCGTTCTCCCAGTCGTAACCGCTTTCGATAAACAGCTGACCGGTGCGCGCGTTATAGCTGGCTTTTTCGCGATCCGACTGCACGCCGTAGTTCACCGAACGCGAGGTGTCGATGCTGTGCCAGGTATAGGCCCCTCCCGCCCGCAGCGCCAGCGCGCCGAAGCGTTTGCTGCCGTATAGCCCCAGATGGTAGTTGTCGCTGTGAGCGTCTGACTGATAACCGCCATCCAGCGAGGTGCGGGTATATCCGGTCATCACCCCGAGCCGAGCGTCGTCAAACAGTTCACCGTCCAGCCCCACGAGTACGCCATAGGTGGATGTCTGGTAACCGGTGGCGTTGTCGTTGCCGGAAGCATGCCCCCAACTGCCCAGCAGTTTCGCCCAGGCGCCGTTATCGTCCGCTTTGATGTCGGAAGCGATGCGCTGTCCTTCCGCCTGGCGCAAACGCTCGGTGGCGGTTTCGCGCAGATAGCGGCTTTCGTTGAGCTGGGCGGCAGCCATATCCGCGTGTATCTGGCCGGACAGCTGACGGGTCGCCTGTTGCAGTTCACTGGCTGAGGTGAAACCGAGGAAGCTTTCATACACCGGATGGCCGGCGACGAGGTTCGTCTCTTCGTTAACAGTTTGCGCCTCTTCGTTAACGGCTTGCGCCTCGTCTTCACCGCTGAGCGGCGTGTTCGCCGCCTCCGCGGTTGGGGCGACCGCCGGGCTGCGCTTGGCCGTCGCCGTGACCGGCTCCGTGGCGTTGAGCGTTTCCACCGCGCGCGCCACCGCTTTCTCGTTTTCGGTGCTCGCCAGGCTGTCAAAACGGGCCGCGGTGCGGGTGATCCCAAGGCCGACATCCTTGCCCTGATAATCCAGCGTCACATTGACAAACGGATACGCAGGATTGGCGTTGTCGAACCGGCCGTTGACGCCGTCCGTCGTCGTCAGGATGGTGTACTTGTTGCCCAGCAGACTTTGCGCCTCATTCTGCGACAGCAGGTTTTTGCTGTGCTCCAGGCTGACGTTCACGCTGCCGCCGTTCAGAAGGGCGCGCTGCGCTTCGATTTTATCGCTGCGGCCATTGCCCGCCACTTCGACGTTATACTGCGAGCCGCGGTCAAAGATGGCGTCATGCAACACGTGCAACGTGCCGATGCCGTTACCCGGCGCAATGCCGCCGCCCCGGAGGGCCCTGAAGGCGTTCACGGTACCGCCGCCGGCCAGCGTGCCGCTATTCTCGATATAGACGTTGGACGCCACCGAGCCGTTGATCGCCAGCGCGCCCTGTTTCACCCAGGTATCGCCGCTGTAGGTGTTGTTGCCCAACAGTTCCAGCGTGCCGGCGCCCGTTTTGGTCAACCCGCCGTGGCCGGCGATGTCATTGCTCCACGAATCGAAGTCGCATTCGCGCGATGTGCAGCGCCGCTCAACCGTGGTGCCGGGTTCGACGACATTCCCCAGACCGGGAATATTCGCCACGAACTGTTTTTCGCTGTAAGAGCCGGGCACATAATATTCCTGCGGAATATCCTCTTTGGTGATAAACATTTTCGGTCCGTTTATCGCCTCCCGTAAATTAACGCGCCCCCAGCCGAACACATTATCAATACCGGGCACGCCCAAATCGGTGGCGGTGGTTTTGATCACCGCAGATATTTGATCGGCGCTCATATAGGGGAAACGTTGCATCAATACGGCGGCGACGCCGGAGACGAGTGGCGCCGACATTGAGGTGCCGGTTTTATTGCCGTAGCCGGGACTCACCGACAGCTCACCCTTATTATAGGCGTCACGGTTAACCGGCCCGCCGGTATTTGAAACTAACGTTCCCACGGTGCTGTAAATCGTGGTTCCCGGCGCGGAAACGCAGTAACTGGCCGTTGGTCCGCAGCTGGTTGAGGTAGTGAACAGCTTATCGTCGTTGCGCAGGTTGGTCACGATCAGGAGGTTATTCAAGACGTCCGGGAAGGCGTAAGGCAGTAATTTTGACGCTTCGGGGATATTGTAGTTGTTGGTATTGCCTGCCGAGAAGACGATCAACTTACCCTGTCTGGCCGCCCGGAGCGTTACAGCCGTAGAGTTCTTTCTGCCGGTCGGGATCGGTTGTTCGCTGTCCCGTTCCAGGTTGGCCTTATCTTTTATAATCTTGTTAATTTCGTCGCCTGGTATCAGCGCCACGTATTCCAGACCTCCGTTCGGTACCCAGATATTGTTGCCTTTGGCATCCTTCTTGACAGCCGGAGTCTCGCCCCAACTGTTGTTGATCTCCCGGGCTGCGCTCTGTATCAGTTCTTCGCGGCCGTTGCGGTCGCCGTGGTCACCCAATTTGGCGCTGATAATCTCCGCATCGAAAGCCACGCCGTGCATACCGGCGCCGTCTCTTTTCGCTGCGGCAATACCGGCCACGTGCGTGCCATGATCGCCTAAAGACATATTGTCTTGTTTATCATACGAGAAAGTATAGGTGTCATCACCCAGTCGCGTGAGTTTACCGGTGAGTTCGGGATGGGGAAGAATGGTTTGGTCGATAATGCCAATCGCCACGCCTTTGCCGGTATAACCTCGGGCATAGGCGAACTCGGCGGAAATAGCGCCCAGCGCCCATTGCCGATTAAATTCGGCGGTTTTCCAACTGCCGGGCGAACCGAGCATGCCGGGTTCATGATAAGCGGCAAGAACTGGGTTAATGGATAAGCCATAACAACCAATAAAAACACAGTATGCTAATTTCAATCTTTTGTTAAGAATCATTACACACTTCCATTTTAGTTGATTCAATCAAGGAGATAGGGGCGCTCACATATCACACAGCTAAAAGCGTCACATGCAAGTGTTATGGTATAACATAACATTTGCTTGTGTAACACCTAAACCCTGTAGCTGTGTTATGTGAAAAAGGAAAAATGCAATGAGTCAAAGAAATGCTGTAAACGAAGGCGACCTGATTATCGTCAATGCCAAAGTTACGACTGTAGATCCGAAAAATCCGGAGGCCGAGGCCATAGCTATTCGTGATGGCCGTTTTCTGTTGGTTGGCACGGAAGCCGAAGTGCGCGCTGCGGCTCCTGAGGCTGCCGTCATCGACGCCAAAGGCCACAGAGTTATCCCAGGACTGATTGACAGCCATACCCACGCGATCCGCCAAGGCAATAATTTTGCGATGGAGGTCCGTTGGGAAGGGATCACCAGCCTGTCCGATGCGCTGAGGATGCTCAAGCGTCAGGCCGAAATAACCCCTCCCGGACAATGGATACGCGTGGTCGGTGGCTGGTCCGCTTCACAATTTGCCGAAAAACGCTTGCCCACCCTGGCGGAAATCAATGCCGTAGCGCCAGAGGTGCCGGTGTATGTCCTGCATTTGTACGACCGGGCGTGGTTGAATCAGGCCGCACTACGTGCACTGAATATTGACGAACATTTCTATGAAACCTGGATGTCTGGGCACCTGGAACGCGATGACCATGGCGTGCCCACGGGGCTGGCATTGGCACGTCCCAATGCGTTTCCGCTCTACGCTTTGCTGGACCAAGGACCAAAACTGTCCCGCGACGAACAGTTGGCTTCCACTCAGCAATATATGTCGGCCCTGAACGGACTGGGGCTAACTACGGTGCTGGACTGCGCGGGGGGATTTCTCAACTACCCGGACGATTACACGGTCCTGCAACAATTGCACAAGGAAGAAAAGTTGACGGTGCGCTTTGGATATCAGCTTTTCGCCCAAAGACCCGGGCGAGAACTGGAAGACTTCATGCGCTGGAACGAAATCGCTAAAAGCGGTCAGGGTGACGATTATATGAAATGCATCGGTGCTGGCGAAATGCTGGTCGCTTCCGCCTACGATTTCGAGGATTTTTCTTTCCCGCGCCCGACACTTTCGCCTGCAATGGAAGGCGATCTGGAGCCCGTGGTCGATTTTCTTTTGAAGAACAACTGGTCGATACGTTTCCATTGCACCTATGAAGAAAGCGCCCAGCGAATCTTAAAAGTGATTGAGCGATGTGGCGAAAAGTATGGGCTACAAGGACGCAACTGGATCTTTGACCATGGCGAGACTATCACTCCCGCCACCATGGAGCGCATCGCCAAGCTGGGCGGCGGCATTTCTTACCAAAATCGCATCGCCTTCCAAACCCAGCAGTACCGCGCCCGCTACGGAGAGCAAGCACTGCGTGAAGTCATGCCAGTACGCAAGATGATGGAATCCGGCGTGCCACTGGCTTCCGGCACTGATGCAACCCGGGTGTCAAGCTATAACCCCTGGTATTGCATCTACTGGCTGGTTAGCGGCAATGGGATGGGAAGCGAAAAAATCTGGCATAAAGAGGATTGCCTGAGCCGAGAAGAGGCTCTTCAACACTGGACAGCGAATGGTGCCTGGTTCGCCAAAGACGAAGGAAATAGGGGACAAATCAAGGCGGGCCAATTGGCTGATTTGGCAATATTGAGTGCCGATTATTTCTCGATTCCAGAGGAGGAAATCAACAATCTGTTTAGCGTCTTGACACTGGTAGGCGGTAAGGTGGTTTCGACTGCCAAAAGAGGTCCCTTTGCATCGCTAACCTCCCCGGTACTACCGAACATTGTAAGCTGGTCGCCTATTAACCAATTTGGAGCCCCTGGCCTCGGCCACTAAAATATCAAGATGACTGTAGGAAAGGCGTTGAAGCATCCTGCCTGACGACCAGGTAACTAGGTGGGGTGCTTCATATTTGTAAACATCACGTACAGACCGTATTGACGCTTATGCAGAAGTGAGATTGGTTTTCCATGGCAACAGGTCGCTTTCCGTTTCGCTAACCTGCAGGCACGACGTTGTGACAGACCCGCCGCATCACCCATTGCTATCCTGCTCGGTATTGCGGTGACTGTGGCTACCACATCCTTCAAAAAATACCTGTAACTCTGCATTCCGGGCTGGACGACGGTGTGCAAAACTGGCTTTTGTGCGCTGCCGTGCGGCGCGGCAGTTATTGCCGGTTAGTTACTCAGTTACGCACTGTCTGGGCTCAACGTACTGGCGAATGTTTTTAACTCTTTATTTTCTAGTCGGAAATATTGTTTTTCTTCGATTAGGGACGCACCGATTGATAGGTAAAATTCCCCGGCTTTTGGATTTGACTCTTCTGCTGTCCAATCGAGGCGAGAGCATCCATGTTCTAGGGCGAAAGTTGCAATGAATTGAATTAGAGCTCTCCCAACACCCTTTCCTCTGGCTGTTTCTGATGTAAAAAGCTCCTTCATGAACGCCTGGCCACTGCAGCGTGGAGCGGGAAATAACAGGCTGAAAGTAGCAAACCCCACCAGTATTCCTTCCTTTCGCCCCCCTATAATCATCACTCCGGAGTAGGTGGAGAAAACTTTTTCTGAAAGATAGCGCAGCATCTCTTCATAATTGACGCTTCCCTCACCGAAATAATATGACTCCATTTCTACGAACAAAGTTGCCAATTCCGGGATGTCAGCGGCATCACATATTGCAATTTCCATTCTGGCTCCTGATAGTTACTGAAACATTTACTTTAGTACAAGATCATCAGCATCAGCGAAACCGTGAAGTTATCAAAAAGCCATAAAGAGCTATCCGCTGATCTCCAGCCTCATCTATCGCACCCTAAAGCGTTAAGGAGTGCTTGTGTATGCCTATCTCCGTTGTTCGTGGTCTCGGCGCCGGCTGTTTACTGGGGCTGACTCTGCTGACCGCACTGCCTGCCCAGTCTGTTGAAAAAGATGAGCTGGCGTCTGCCCAGCACATGTTGATTCAGGTGCAAGCTGCACTTGAACGCGCACGCGTTCAAGCGTTGACATCGATACAGTGGCTGTGTCGATGGCATATATCCAGCTATCATCACTTGGTATACCCGGTGAAATTGTATTGGGGAACGTATTGGCAAATGAACGTCGATTGGTGATGTATATCCCGATGTATTGGTTGGAACAATGGGCACTCCGCTTACAGCAGTTTAAATAAATAACTTGACCAAAGTCGCCCCTGTCAGGGGCGATTATCTTTCTTGAGGTATGAATTAGGAAGGGGAGGGGAATCGTCAAAAACCGTACTGCGCTAGTTAACTAATTATGTTGGTGGTGAGTTAGTTTAGTCGTTCGAGTAATCGAGTGAATATTTGTTAATGTTATGATTTTTAATCATAGTATTTTTATTTAATATAATATTGCAATTGGTGGAATACATGGCATTTAGAAAAACATGAGCACCTTCCCAATAACGATAAATTTTCTAATCAAGACTATTGATAAATCGACATCTATGGGTTAATGGTTTGGAGATTTACATAAGTTTACACTAGTCCGTTGCATCCTCAAAAGGAGTTGCATATGAAAGTTCTAGATCCTTCCATGCTGGATTTCGTCTCTGGTGGCCAGGGCAATAATGGCGGCGATCGTGTTGATAATGGTGGAAGAACGAATAGCAGTTCAAAAAACGATGGAAGTAAATCCGGCGGATTCTATGGGAAATATACCTCGCCTGACTGCGTTAATGGCATAATCGCTGGCAGCCTGAAAGGCCCTGCAGGACTAGCGATAGGTGCTCTCGCCGGCGGCTGCTTCAAAGACAGCAAAAGTGGCGGCGGTAACGTTGGCATGGGTAAGGGAGGCAATAAAAGCGATGCCGGAAGCTGCAGCGGGAAACATGGATCTGGCGGTTGTAGCTGGTAATTGGAGATAATTTCAAGCATAGGCAAGACCTTGCCTATGCTTGGTGATTACGGTGATAAATATGAACATTATCTTTCGTTCTTTTAGCACGATGGTAGGTATTATTGTTGCTGCATCGTTGCTTAGCGGCGCGGGAGTAGCATTTACGACATTTTATGCGGCGCCTAAAAATCTTTCTGTTTTTGTAATAACAATTATCTTTGTACTTGCGATTGTGAAACTTTTTGATATGGCTATCAAGTTTTGCTTTCCTGATGCATCAAAAAAGAAATAAAGCTTAGCGTATTGTTTTCATGGTAATTATCTTCCTCATCCATATTTGCTGATGAATATGGATGAGGATAACTAGATTAATCGAATTAACCTATAGACAGAAGCAATCGTCGTTTCACGGCGCGCTATGATTACCCTTGTGATATTGATTGCCTGATTCACCACTTCTTCACCCTTCTTATCTGGCGTACTGGCAGCCAAAACGTCTGCGTTCAAGTGCCGGTAGGGTGAGGCCTTCAGGCCGAATAATCGAACTCGTTCGATGGAGAGAGTCCGTACCTCAGAAAGCAAAAAACCCGCCATAGGCGGGTTCTTCTAAATATGGTGCCCGGACTCGGAATCGAACCAAGGACACGGGGAT
>Ga0105244_10001770_pt1 | contig 16977 bp, 16 predicted proteins | sample KBSM44metaG_FD_80423 | JGI IMG/M metagenome (GOLD analysis project Ga0105244, IMG submission 80423) | Miscanthus rhizosphere microbial communities from Kellogg Biological Station, Michigan, USA - KBS M4-4 metaG | ecosystem: Host-associated > Plants > Roots > Rhizosphere > Soil | place... | reverse complement strand
AATACAGGCTGAGTTCACGGGCAACAGCAGCCACACCAATGCGTTCAGCAAGCTTAAGAGCTTCCTGGCGGAACTCAGGCGCATGTTGTTAGCTGGTTGACGCTGTTATTGTCATGTGAGTCACCTCTGATTGAGAATTTACTCACTTAGTCGCGTGTCCACTATTGCTGGGTAAGATCAAAGTACCCCAAAAAAGCAAGCATTCTACCGGCCATCAACGCTTTGGATACTTGACCCAAACATCCACTATGAGGTGTTTAGTCCGGATCCGTTTTAGCAGGGTTATCCCGGACTCGCAGTACTGATGGTGGTTGCCCGCAATGTTTTTTGAAGCTTTTGCTAAAGTGAAATTCGTCGCTGTAGCCACAGACAGTTGCTATCTCCTTCAGGTTTAGTTGTGTGTATAGAAGTAACTTCTTAGCGTGCTCATAGCGGATCTCACTCAAATAGCCTTTGGGACTTTTGTGCAAATACTGCTGAAAAATACTTCGTAAATATGAGGAAGAAATTCCGTAACGTACCGCTAATTCACTTATCAATAGCGGTTTACTGTAGCGACGTTCAAGATCATCCTTAATCTGTAAAAATAGCGTATAACCTTGTCTCCCCTCGGGGTGGATACTTACCTGAGCCTGAAGCAATTCATATATGAGCTCATAGATAAGAGATTGGGTCATCAACTGGCTCCCGGTACTTCCAGGAACCCAGTCAGCAACAATGCTCTGAAATAAATATCCAAGCCGTTTACCCGCTTCTCCTTCTGGTTTCAGTATGAACTGGAGGGGTAAAGCCTCCAGTGGCTTTACCGTTCCCTGGTTAACGGCAGAGGGTGATAAAGTATAGAGAGACAGCAAGATCATCTTTATTCGCAAAGGCTCCTCACTGCCGCAATGCATTTCCATCGACAGACCTGGCCGCAGATAGAACATCATTCCCGGCGATACTGGATGGTCTTCGTCCGTACGGAATATCCCTCGACCTTCCTGAATCCAGTAAAAACTATGTACATTGATATTCTGGCGGACATCCTTCCATTGAGGGAACGTGATCTTATCGTGGATCCAATGAATATCTATGGTCAGATTCTGCACAATACTATCCATTGGTTTCCTCCCATGTAACTCTGATTTACCTGAAGCGTTTTTGACAAGCCAAACGTGTTTATTATGCCATACCTCAGTGATTACTACATTGCTACACTCAGGTCATCAAGAACGGTTTTTTAAGGAAAACAGTGATGACTGAACCAACATCCCGCCCGCTTAAGGCGCTAGATTATATGCCCTGGATTGGCCCCAACAGCCAGGAAAAGAAGGAGCAAGCAGTACATCAACAGCAGCTTTCCGTCGATTACGACTGTACTTTCGGTGAGCTTTGTTATGTCTCGCCTCTGGCGATTGTTTTGCCGGATAAGCTGCTAATGGGGGATCGGAGTTACATTGCAGGAGGGGCAATTGTACGCAGCGCACGGCTCATCATGGGCAGTGACTGCTCTCTCAATAGCTACAGTATTCTGTCAGGCGATATTACCATGGGAAATGGTGTAAGGATTGCATCACATGCGAGCATCTATGGGTTTAATCACGGATATGAATCCATTGATATACCCATCTTCCAACAGCCTTTGACTACCAAAGGGATCATTATTGGAGACGATGTATGGATTGGGGCCAATGCCGTAATTCTGGACGGTGTGAAAATCGGTTCCCACAGCATTGTTGCTGCAGGAGCAATCGTTACCAAAGATATCCCTGCTTACAGTATTGTCGGCGGTAATCCGGCCAGGATCATTCGTAGCCGTAAATGACCGGTATGGTCGGAGATTTCGTCAAAATGGCATCCTCAGGCATTAATGCACAAGTTAAATTTTCGACAATGAGAGAGATAGAAGATATGCAACCATGTGGGTTGTTGTCGCAGAAACTGTCTGACTTCGGCAAGCAGGTGAAGGAGCAGTTTATCCATCTGCTGGAGTTTTACTCCGAGACAACAGAGCAACAGAAGCTGTTTCTGGACCGACCTGGACACAAGCAGACTATCAGAGCGTACTGTGATGCTGTGGAGATTGCAGCGATGTTCAATAGTTTGCCACCAGGTTGGACACAAGCGGAATTGATTAATAAATTACAACAATTCCAGGATGACCAAACCGGATTGTTGCCCGACCCGCACTCGCCTCCAGGCTTGGATGACCAGCCTGAACAGTTATCTGATTCTCTCTCCCGTTACCATCTTCTTGCTGTAGGATACGCGCTTGAAACACTCGGATCCGAGTTGCTACATCAAGTAGCCGTTATTGAGAACATGGATTCAGTAACCTTGTTTAAGCAGTTGAATAATCTGCCATGGGAAAACAATGCCTGGGGTGGGGGGGACTGGATTGACTGCTATGCCACAGGTCTTTACCTTAACATAAAGATGTTTGGCTCAGGAAAACGTCCCGATGATCTGTTTGGCTGGTTGTCGATCCATTGTGATATAAACTCCGGTCTGTGGGGGTTACCCACCACTGAAGAAGGTTGGTTGCAGCCGGTAAATGGTTTTTATCGGCTAACCCGAGGGAGCTTTGCTCAGTTCAATATTCCCTTACCTTACCCGGAGCGAAGCATTGATACCGTGCTGGTTCACAGCAGGGATCTCCGGTTCTTTAGTGCGGAGACTCTCAATGCATGCAACGTATTGGATGTCGCTCATCCTTTATGGCTCTGTCTTAAACAAACTGACTACCGGCGTGTGGAGATCTGCAATTGGGCAAAGAATATGCTCAACGAAGTCCTGAAATTCTGGGTTCCTGGGCGAGGTTTCGCATTCCAGTTATCACAGCAGCAGGACACTGGTTTACAAGGCACAGAGATGTGGCTAAGCATTATCTATATATTAGCCGATTTATGTGACTTAAGTTTTTCACTGGGTTACACCCCAAAAGGAGTGCATCGCCTGGAGCCAGCCTTATCCTTAGCCATGAAATAACCAACTGAACCGCCTAAAATTTTGCGGGAAATATTGGGTCATAACAGAGGCGTTATGAAAAGAAAGGCACCAGCACCGGTGCCTTTGTTCTATGGGGCAACCCTCTTACAAGACATCTGCAGAACGGCAAGTACACTCCAATCCAGTGCGAATACCTGGATCTTATGACTTTACTCAATTGCCACATCACGCCCTGAGACATTCAACAAGCTTTATGGCACTGCAAATATTTCGCTTCGTCGTAGCGAGTTCTGGTCTTCCAGCAGCGGTAAATGATTCTTATCCATTTAAATGCCAGAGCCCGTATCGCGGATTGATGAGATTTTCCCTTTTCTCGATGGCCCTGATAATACAGTCTGGCCCAATATGGCGAGTTAACCGTCTTCACAATCCATTCCACGAATGTCTGCCGGACGAACTTCGCACATTGCCATCGCTAGTGAACCCAGGATTTTTGGCCGCTTCGCTCGGTTACTGGTGCGATGCCAGCGTAGTTTTGAATTGCCTCAGCGCTGCTAAACCGGTCACGGTCATCACCAATTGCAGCAAGCATCCGTGGGCCCATACACGGACCCATGCCCGGAAGTGATTTGAACAGCCCCGCATCTGGTAATGTGTCAAACAGCGTTTCAATTCGTTCGTCATAGGTTTTAAGAATTTCACTCACGACTTTAATTTGTGTCGCCAGTGCTGCTGCCATCAAAGCATTAGCCTCTATAACACTCGGGTCTGTAGTCAATGGGATCGCGTTATCAATACTAGCAGCACGTTGCTCGGTAAGGGCCACCAAACATATCAACAGATATTCGAATCTTTGCTATTAAGGTACGACAACCGATGACCGCTGTTAGTCTCTGTACATGACTATCAACAAAACCAACCCAATCAACAAAGCATTGTCAGGCTAAAGTGGGATTACAATTACTCATCAACGATTCCATAAATACACGAAGAATCGTCGGTTGTGTTGCTGTACGTTTTGTGACAGAAGAAAACGGCCATTTAGAGCCAAATTGCTGCGGCACAATCTGGCGCATATGACCGGAATCAACCCATTGGCGGGCGTAATGTATAGGAAGGAATCCGATGTAAGCCCCGGTCAAAATGAGAATGGCCTGCGCCTCAACATTGTCTACAGTCGCCGCTGCACTACCTGATTTGAGCAATTGCAGATCGCGTTGTTGCAGGAAGCCACGCGCCACAATTTGACTATCACGGACCGCTGCAATCAGGCCATCACCCTCTGCCTGGTTATTGAAAAGCGGATGGTAGCAACTGCAGTACAAGCGATCCTCCTCATCGTATACCTGCGTATAGGCCAACCCCGCCACCTCGAATGGAAAATGTCCTATGGCGACGTGCAGTCGTCCATCCAATACGCGTTCCTCCAACTCGGCTGGTGTACCAATGTAGATATCCAGTTGCACATCATGCCCAAGCGAGACGAACTGTCGCAAAGTGCGTGACAGAACGCTGCCACTATCGGTAACGGTATTGTCGATGATGCCCAGATAGAGTCTGCCCGATATATGCCGCTTGAGCGCTGAGGTATCCATACAAAAGGTGTCTACTGCCAATAACAAGCGTTGTGCTGCCTCGTAAGTCGCCGCGCCATGTTCAGTAAGCCGAAAGCCACTTCGTCCCCGTTCACACAATTTGACACCAAGCCGTGTCTCAAGGCTGGTCATCTGTTCACTAATAGTGGACTGACTGACATTCAGGGCTGCCTGAGCGGCCGAAAAGCCATTGCATTTCACAATTGTCATGAAAATTCTCAGTAGCTTTAGGTCAATATTGTGCAGTTGATTCACTTCTCTTTCCTCTTACGCATTGCTTCGGAAATGCCGATATGAACATCTGATGTTTTCTATTTTTATACTGCAAATTGTTGACCATAGTCATTGTTAAGGCAAATAAACAAGTGCCTGCCGTTCATCAGAAAATCCACAGATGGGGAGAGAAAATGGGGAACAATAACTATGAGACTGGACGATTAAACTTACCGTTTGTCGGGCATTGTACTTTTGCCAAATCGCCGGTATGCCTCAACTGGGAAGAGATTGATGCCGACGTGGCGATTCTTGGAGCCCCAAATGATATGGGGACCCAATGGCGCGCAGGATCCCGTTTTGGGCCACGCGGTATTCGCGAGGCATCTACTTTGTTTTCATTTGGTCATGCCGGTGCTTATGACCATGAAGATGATGCGCTCTACCTGACACAAGATCAGGTACGCATGGTCGATGTGGGTGATGCTGACATCGTGCATACCGACATGGTCAGTAGTAACGCAAACATCGAGCTTGCAGTACGAAAAATTCTTGCCTCCGGCGCCATGCCGGTGGTGCTGGGGGGTGACCATTCGATTCACGCACCTGTCATCAAGGCATATGCAGGACGAGGACCGATTCACATCGTTCACTTTGACGCCCACCTCGACTTTGTCGATGAACGTCACGGCGTGCGCTATGGCCATGGCAGCCCACTACGCCGTGCATCAGAAATGGACCATATCGTCGGCATGACACAGCTTGGCATCAGGAATGTCTCCTCATCCAACCGCAGCGACTACGACGCAGCCCGCGCAGCAGGTTCGAACATCCTGTCAGTGCGTGACGTGCGCCGTTTAGGCACTGAGGCTGTACTAGCGCAAATACCTGAGGGTTGTAACTACTATCTCACTATCGATATCGACGGTTTCGACCCCTCTATTGCACCAGGTACCGGTACGCCGAGCCACGGCGGATTCCAGTACTACGAGGTCCTGGAAATCATTCAGGCATTGGCCAAACGCAGCGGTGGAAACATTATCGGGATGGATTTGGTCGAAGTAGCCCCTGCCTACGATCCCACTGGTGTGACCTCAATTCTGGCCGCCCAACTGCTGATGAACAGCATTGGTTTCATTTTCTACGAGCGTAAGCAGGCGTTGTCTCGCTGAGAACTATAAAGAGAGGATGATCAAATGGATGCAACAGTAAAACACTATCTCGACCAATACGGTATTTCCGAGGCAACGCGACGCTTTTTGGCCAAACCGCAGAAAATGTTTATCGGTGGCCAGTGGGTTGACGGTAGCGAAGGAGAAGTCAGTGCCGTCACTGAGCCGTCCACCCAGGGCCAGTTGACGTCGATTCCGCTCGCAACGACCACTGACCTGGACCGAGCAGTAGCTGCGGCCCGCTACCAGTTCGACCACGGTGAATGGCGTCGCCTGAAGCCACTGGAACGCGAGCGCCTGATGCACCGCCTGGCCGACCTGATAGAAGCCAACGCCGATGAACTGGCTGAGATCGAATCAATTGATATGGGGAAATCGGTATCGCAAGCGCGTGACGTCGATATCCAGGGCACCATCGACACCTTCCGCTATTTCGCTGGCTGGGCCTCTAAGCTGCATGGTCGCACTGTCGAGCCATCCCTGCCGGGCAATTATCTGGCATATACCCGCAAAGAACCGATCGGTGTCGTTGCCGCTATTGTGCCGTGGAACTTCCCACTGCAAACCATGGCATGGAAACTGGCGGCCGCACTAGCGGTAGGCTGTACGGCCGTGATTAAACCCGCTGAACTAACATCATTGTCGACGCTGCGCTTTGCTGAATTAGTACAGGAAGCTGGTATTCCTGACGGCGTTATCAATATCATCACCGGGCATGGCCATGTGATTGGCGCAGCCATGGCCAGCCACCCGGGGATCGACAAGGTAACCTTTACCGGCTCCACCCCTGTTGGTCGTGAAGTCGGGCATACCGCCGTCGAGAACATCAAGCGTGTCACCCTTGAATTGGGAGGCAAATCTCCCGTTCTGGTACTAGAAGATGCCGATATCCCCGCCGCAGCTCAGGCGGTCGCCAACGGTGTGTTCTTTAACTCTGGCCAAGTGTGCGATGCCGGTACCCGAGCCTATATTCACCGCAGTATCTACGATCGCTTTTTGACGGCACTTGCCGACTACACCTCGACGCTGAAGATTGCGCCAGGTCTGGATCGGGAGTGTTTCATCAGCCCACTAGTATCGGCCAGGCAGAAGGACTCGGTACTGTCTTACATTGATGCTGGCGTGCGCGAAGGTGCAACACTTTACTATGGTGGTCGTCCTCAGCAAGAAGAGGGTTTCTTCGTTGAGCCAACCATCTTTGCTCACTGCCGCAACGATATGCGTATCGTACAGGAAGAGATCTTCGGCCCGGTGCTAGTGACCGCCCCGTTCGATACAGTCGAAGAGGCAATTGAGCTCGCCAACGATTCACCGTTTGGCCTGGCTGCCGCTATTTATTCAAACGACCTGGCCCGCGTACACACGCTAATTCCCCAGCTACATGCCGGCTCGGTGTATGTCAATGCGCACAGCACCATCGACCCGGCACTGCCATTCGGTGGTTTCAAAGATTCTGGTTTTGGTAAAGATCTGGGCCCTGAGCAGCTTGACCACCTGATGGAAACCAAAACGGTGTGGATCACCTTGCCTTCATAGTCCGACTCGCCAGCCACTTCCGAAGCAAGCCGCTGCTGTTCGGAAGTGGCCAGATAGCGCACAACACACTGAACTAGTGAGCCGGTTACTACCTGGCTTAATGAATTCTTATTGCTTCACCCTTATCGAGTACGGGGTATTTTATGCAAACAGAATCAACAGCAGTGAAAGCCACCAGCAACGATCAAAGCCCTATTGAAGGACGCTCGATCGATTTTGTACCAGAACAAGAGCGTACCGATAAACTCTCAAGCCAGGGGCCATTCTGGTTCGTCGGCAACTTTACCTTCTTCACCATGACTATTGGCTTTGTTGGTCCGAGTGTCGGTCTTGATGCACTGTGGACCACGATTGCTGGCACTCTGGGCATCATGTTCGGTACGTTGTTTATGGCTTTCCATGGCTCACAAGGGCCACACCTGGGGCTACCACAGATGATCCAGTCACGCGCACAATTTGGTTATCGTGGCGTGGTGCTGGTCTTGATAGCGACACTGTTTGTGTTCGCGGGCTTTAATATCGTCAACCTGGTGCTGATGATGCAGGGGCTGAAAACACTGTTCAGTTGGGATCCTTTGCAGGTTGCGCTGGCAGTGACTGTTCCCGCTACCATTCTGGCCATACTCGGCCACGACTGGATGCACAAAACCTTCAAATGGTCGCTGTATCTATCGTTGCCTTTGTATGGACTGGTCACTCTGGCGGTGCTGATGGGCTGGGTTCATGATGCTCCAGTAGTTGAAGGGGCGGTGCAGGAAGCACCGCTGGGCTTCAACTGGACAGGATTTATTGCACAGTTTGCTGCCGCCGCCAGTTACAACATAGCCTACGCGCCGTATGTGTCCGACTATTCGCGCTATCTGCCTAAAAATACCTCAAGCAGCAAGCTTATCACGGCGGTATTTCTGGGCGCATCGCTATCAGGTGCCTGGATGATCTCAGTAGGTGGCTGGTTGGCTGCCCATCTGCATGCGACTGATGTACTGGTGGCACTCAATACTGTTGGCACCGGCTTTGCTCCACATCTGGGTACCTTTATGGTGGCTATCACCATCCTGGCCTTCCTGCCTGTTATTGCGATGAACATTTACAGCGCCAAACTCACGGCCATAACCAGTGTGGATTCCTTCAGGAAGATTGAACCGACTGCCAAAACCCGCATTGTGGCGATCTTCTTAGTCGTGTTCCTACAATTGGGTGTAGCAATGAGTATCTACAACTCCGGCTCTGGCTTGTCGGTGCTCAACATCTATCTGGTTGTGATGCTGTACTTCCTTGTGCCATGGACAGCAGTCAACCTCACAGACTATTTCTTTGTGCGCAAAGGACGCTATGCCATCCCACACTTCTTCTTGCCACACGGCAACCTCTATGGCCGCTGGGGAGCTCGTGGTTTGCTCTCCTACATGGTGGGTTTCATGGCGATGGTCCCATTCTTCTGCATCTTTGAAGGGAGTCGCGAGGTGTATGTCGGCCCGATAGCACGTGCAATGGGTAGCGTTGATCTGGCCTGGCTGGTGGGGCTTATCGTATCCAGCATCGTCTACTACCTGTCTTGTCGTTCGCTGAACCTACATCACGAAGAAGCGGTGATCGCGCAAATCGAAATCAATATGCCGGAGTACACCACCGGGAATAAATGACGCGTCTGAGGTTGTTGTCCAGAACATGAATGGAGCAAGAGCAATATGTCTACCAAACAATTTGACTATATCATCGTGGGTGCCGGATCAGCGGGTTGCGTGCTGGCAAATCGTCTGACCGAAGATTCAAGTGTAAGTGTGCTGGTGATTGAGTTCGGCGGCAGCGATAAAAGCATTATCATCCAGATGCCCAGCGCGTTCTCAATACCGATGAACACTAAAAAATATAACTGGCACTACGAAACGGAACCCGAGCCACATCTGGATGGGCGTCGCCTGCACTGCCCACGTGGAAAAGTGCTTGGCGGTTCGTCGTCCATCAATGGCCTGGTCTACATCCGTGGCCATGCGTGCGACTTTGATGAATGGGAGTCGTTAGGTGCCAAAAACTGGGGTTATCGCAACTGCCTGCCCTATTTTCGCAAAGCAGAGAATTTCAAGTTTGGTGGCGACGACTACCGCGGTTCAGAAGGCCCGCTCAGCACTAACAACGGCAACAATATGCAAAACCCCCTTTATGGGGCCTGGGTAGAGGCTGGTACACAGGCGGGCTACATAAAGACCGACGATACCAACGGTTACATGCAGGAAGGCTTTGGCGCAATGCATATGACGGTCAAGAATGGTGTGCGATGGTCCACCGCTAATGCCTATTTACGCCCTGCCATGGAACGGCCCAACCTGACCGTTATCACCAATGCAATGACGCGTAAACTAGTACTGGAAGGTAAGCGTGTGGTGGGCGTCGAATATGAACACGGCGGGGAAATACACACCGTGCGCTGCACCCGTGAGGTGTTGGTTTCTTCAGGTCCGATCGGTTCCCCCCATCTCTTGCAGCGTTCAGGTATCGGCCCAGCCGAAGTATTGCGTCAAGCCGGTATTGAAGTGAAACACGACCTACCCGGTGTTGGGGAAAACTTGCAAGATCACTCTGAGATTTACATTCAATTTGAATGTAAGGAACCCGTTTCTCTTAACAGCAAAATGGGGTTGATCCCTAAGGCACTGATTGGGTTGCGCTGGTTACTCTTCAAAGATGGTCTGGGTGCGAGCAACCATTTTGAGGCGGGTGGTTTCATCCGCTCAGAGAAGGGATTGCGCTGGCCAGATATCCAGTTCCATTTCTTACCCGCGGCGATGCGTTACGACGGTGACAAGCCGTTCAAGGGACACGGTTTCATGGTACTGACAGGGCCAAATAAGCCGAAAAGTCGTGGTTATGTACGGGTGCGATCTGCCGATCCGTATGAACATCCTGAAATCCGTTTTAACTATTTGGAGCGGGAAGAGGACCGTGAAGGTTTTCGCCGTTGCGTGCGCCTGACACGCGAGATTATCGGTCAGCCTGCCATGGACAAATTTCGTGGCGTGGAACTTGCCCCCGGCCCGAACGTGAAAACTGACGAAGAAATTGATGCTTTTGTGCGTGCCAACATGGAAAGTACAATGCATCCATGTGGTTCTTGCCGGATGGGTGAGGACGATTTGGCTGTCGTCGATTCTGAATTGCGTGTGCACGGCCTACAAGGACTACGCGTAATTGATTCATCCGTATTCCCAACAGAACCTAACGGCAACCTGAATGCGCCGACTATCATGCTGGCAGAGCGCGCGGCTGATCTGATTCGTGGTCATTCGATGCTTGCGCCGTCCAATGTTCAGGTCGGTCTGGCAGACAAGTGGCAAACGCAGCAACGCACCAGCGAGCCCCGCCGCAAAGTCACCGTCTAGCTCATCCAGTTTAGATAATGTTCGGTTTCCACTGCTTTGATTAAACCCACCAGCCCAATAAACGGCTGGTGGCCTCGCCCTAAGCTGACAGACTTGCTACCCTCTTTAACAACCTCTTGGCTGGCGTCGATGATTTGTCTCATATTCCGTTAAGATCACTACCGCCGGCGCCCGCTCTATAAGTATTTATAAGGGTTCATCGATAATGGCGACTCAAACACCTAAAACCCCAAGCGCTCCGGTATCGTCAAAAGCACCGTTTAGCCCAGAAAGCCTGCAATTCCTGAATAAGCTCGCACAAAACAATTCACGCGATTGGTTTAAAGACCATCAGGATGAATACGAAAATAACGTCAGAAGCCCTGCTCTACGGTTTATCGAACAGATGCAGCCTGGCATTCTGGCCATATCGTCCAAACTGACCGCCGTGCCGAAAAAAGTGGGGGGTAGTCTGATGCGTCCTCAGCGCGACAGTCGTTTTAGCAAAGACAAAACGCCTTATAAAACCAATGTCGGCATTCAATTTCGTCACTTCCAGGGGAAAGATGTCCATGCTCCTGGGCTCTATGTTCATATTGCCCCGGAAGGTTGTTTTATTGCGGCCGGGATTTGGCACCCAGAATCTAAAGCCCTGAATGCCATTCGCATGTGTATAGATGAAAATCCAAATGCTTATCAGAAGGCGTTGCAGACCTTGCAAAACCAGGGATTTATCATGGATGGCGATAGCTTAAGTCGCCCGCCAAAGGGTTTTGATAAGACGCATCCCCTGCTAACAGAATTGAAGCGCAAAGATTTTATCGCCGTCAAAAATATCGATTTCGAAGAGTTGTGTAAGCCTGGTGCCATCAGCTTTTGTGCCGAACAGTTTCAGCATTGCGCACCATTGATGGCCTACCTCTGTTTCGCACTTGAGCTCGATTTCTAGAACCCTCGATCAAGTTGCCAAAATGTTAAGTTCGTCACACTAATGGTGTTACACTACGCGGCTTTATCGCAGTAACGACGCCAGGTGACGAAATGAGTGAGCATATTGAAGGAACCATCGAACCGAGGGTCGTCGCGCGGCCTAATTGGTCGGCGGTATTTGCCGTGGCATTCTGCGTCGCATGCCTGATCACCGTAGAGTTTTTACCGGTCAGTTTGCTGACGCCGATGGCGCAGGAATTAGGCATTTCTGAAGGTGTCGCGGGGCAGTCCGTTACCGTTACTGCCTTCGTCGCCATGTTCGCAAGCCTGTTTGTGACCAGTATTATCCGCTCAACCGATCGCCGCTACGTAGTGTTCCTGTTTGCCATTCTGCTTACTCTCTCCTGCCTGCTGGTTTCCTTTGCGAGCAACTTTACGATGCTGCTGATGGGCCGAGCCTGTCTGGGCGTTGCGCTGGGTGGTTTCTGGGCGATGTCCGCTTCATTAACCATGCGCCTGGTCCCGGCTCGAACGGTGCCAAAAGCGTTGTCGGTTATCTTTGGCGCAGTGTCTATCGCACTAGTGATTGCCGCGCCGTTAGGCAGTTTTTTAGGTGGGATTATTGGCTGGCGCAACGTCTTTAATGGCGCGGCGCTGATGGGCGTGGTGTGCATTATTTGGGTGTGGAAAGCGCTACCATCGCTACCGGGTGAATCAACCCAGCACAAGCAAAACATGTTTGTCCTGCTTAAACGCCCTGGCGTTTTGGCTGGGATGGCTGCGATTTTTACCGCCTTCGCCGGGCAGTTTGCCTTCTTCACTTATATTCGCCCGGTTTATATGACGCTAGCCGGATTCGACGTCGATGGCTTGACACTAGTATTACTGAGCTTTGGGATCGCCAGTTTTGTCGGGACTTCGCTTTCTGCCGTTTTCCTGAAGCGCTCGCTCAAGCTGGCGCTGACCTGCGCCCCGCTGATACTGGCGCTTAGCGCCTTAACACTGGTGTTGTGGGGATCGGATAAGATTGTTGCCTCGGCGATCGCCATAATTTGGGGCTTTGCCTTCGCGCTTATTCCGGTCGGCTGGTCAACGTGGATCACCCGCTCGCTGGCGGATCAAGCTGAAAAAGCGGGATCTATTCAGGTCGCCGTGATCCAGTTGGCCAACACCTGCGGCGCAGCAATTGGCGGGCTCGCGCTTGATAACCTCGGCATATTCTCGCCGCTGGTGTTATCTGGCAGTTTGATGCTACTGACTGCGCTATTGGTAGCGGCAAAAGTGCGGGTGAAGTAATTGTGTCGGATGGCGCTAGCGCTTATCCGACCTACAAGCCGACAAATCACTGCAACCCATTAACCCCGCCAGAAAGGTTTGTCCCCCAGAACCGTCGCACGGTGCATAATGCGCCGCGCTGGCAGATAATCCGCGTTAGCATAATGCTGTGTGACGCGGTTATCCCAGAGAGCAATGTCGTTTTCCTGCCAACGCCAGCGCACCTGGAACTCCGGTTTTGTAATATGCGCGAACAGGAATGCGAGCAGTGCATCGCTTTCTTTTTGCGAGATATCGACAATTCGCGTCGTAAACCCCTCATTAACAAACAATGCCTGCTTGCCGCTGACCGGATGGGTGCGAATCACCGGATGCAGCAACGGGGGATTTTTAACGACCGCTTCGCGCCAGCGCTGATGTTCCTCTTCGCTGCTCAAATGTTTATATTCCGGGAATGACTTCCTGAAGTCATGCTCTGCCCGCAGTCCAGACAATAAACGCTTAAACGGTTCTGAAAGCGCCTCGTACGCCGCAATACCGCTGGTCCACAAGGTGTCACCACCCGTTTCAGGAATAAGCTTTGCCGCCAGAATCGCCCCGGCAGGCGGCGTTTCAATAAAGGTCACGTCGGTGTGCCAGTTGTCGTTATCCGGCGGATTATCGTTATGCGTATCCAGCACAATAATCTCTTCCACCCCTTCCGCATGCGGGTAAACCGGGTGGATATGCAGGTCGCCAAACCGCTGCGCCAGCGCTCGCTGTTGTGCAGGAGTAATCGGCTGGTCGCGCAGGAACAACACCTGATGGCGGATCAGTGCGTGATAAAGCTGCTCAAACTGGTTATCGGTCAAACCCCGGCTTAGAGTTACGCCACTGACCTGCGCACCAATGTACGGCCCCAACGGCACAACATTCACTTTTTCACTCATTGCCCTTCTCCATGCCATGGGGTTAAGCGGCGCTGCAAGGCGCGTAAACCCAGCTCTAAACAAAATGCAATAACTGCAATCACGCCGATGCCTGCCAGCACCACGTCGGTTGCCAAAAACTCACCGGCTGACTGCACCATAAAACCTAATCCACGCGTGGCGGCGATAAGCTCCGCGGCAACCAGCGTTGACCAGCCAACGCCAAGCCCGATACGAAAGCCGGTGAGGATTTCCGGCAGCGCACCGGGTAAAATCACATGCCATACCACCTGAAGGCGTGATGCCCCCAAAGCCTCGGCAGCACGAATCCGCACCTGTTTCGCACCGCGTACGCCAGCCATCGTCGACATCGCAACAGGGGCGAATATCGCCAGATAAATCAGCAAAATCTTTGAGGTTTCACCGATGCCGAACCAAATCACCATCAGTGGTAAATAAGCCAGCGGCGGCACCGGGCGATACAGTTCAATCAACGGGTCGAGAATGCCTCGCACCGTTGGGCTTAACCCCATCGCGATACCCACCGGAATACCAATCAACACCGCAGCCAAAAGTGCCGTGAGAATGCGTAACAGGCTGGCGGCGAGATGCTGCCAAAGTGTGGCATCCATAAATCCTTGTGGCCCGGCGATGCTAATCAGCTTCATCAATACCTGGCCTGGCGGTGGCAAAAATAGCGGGCTTATCCAAAGCTGTGCCGCCACCCACCACCACAGCAAAATGATTGCCGTCACCGTTGTGAGGCTGAGCGTTATCTGGCGCGAGAATGGCCAGCGCAGCGCCAGCCGTTTGCGACGGGCTTTATCCTGAATAACGATGCTCATAAAAAACCCTCGCGTTGTTCAAACACCCGGCTCAGCACGTACTCGCGCTTAGCGATAAATTCCGGGTCGGATTTGATGTTTCGGCACGGTTCACCTTCAGCAAACCTGCGGCCAAAATCGAGCGGTAAACGCTCCAACACGCGCCCCGGTCCTGGTGAAAGCAACACGAGTTCGGTTGCCAGGAACACGGCTTCTTCAATGTCATGCGTAATCAACAACACCTGGCGACGACTTTCGTGCCATAGCTTTAACAGCAGGGTTTGCATTTGCTCGCGAGTAAATGCATCCAGCGCGCCAAAAGGTTCATCGAGCAGTAACAGTTGCGGACGCGTGGCCAGTGCGCGAGCAATTCCCACACGCTGGCGCTGCCCGCCTGAAAGCTGCCAGATGGCGCGCTTCGCCTTATCTTCCAGCCCGACTTTGCGCAGCATATCGATCGCGATTTCCTCACGCTCTGGCTTTGGTTGCCCGGCAAGTTGCAGGCCGAACGCGACGTTATCCAGCACGGTTCGCCACGGCAGCAGACCTTCATGCTGAAACACCACACCGCGCTCAGCGCCTGGTCCGGTAACCTGCTTACCCGCAAGCGTGATACTGCCGGAGTGATAAGGAACAAAGCCAGCTATCAGGTTCAGCAGCGTAGTTTTCCCGCAGCCGGATGGGCCGAGAACCACCAGTAACTCACCTTCATCCACGGTCAGATTGATATCGTTGAGAACGGTTTTACCATCGAAATCTGCGCTTAAATGCGAAACCTGTAACATGGCTAGCTCCTTACTGCGCCAGTGTTTTCACGAAGCGGTCGGTGACAAACTGGCTGTAATCCGTCTCTACCGCCGGGACTTTGCCCTGTGCTTTGAGGAACTGAGCGGTGTCGACAATCGCCTTGTTTACCGGGCCGCTGAGTTGCTCAGTTTGCTGGCTGGCGGTGAGATAGGTATTGCCTTTAACCAGCACCGGAACATCGCTTTCGGGCACACCGCTCAGGCGCGAAAGTTTGCTGAGGTTATCTGGCTGTTTCAGCCATTCGTCGGGATTATCGATATAACTTTTCTGCGCGGCGAGAGCGCTTTTGGCAAAGGCTTCAACAACTTCAGGATGGGCCTTAGCAAAGTCTTTACGCACCACCCAGACATCCAGCGTTGGTGCACCCCATTTACCCACTTGCGCGGAATCGGTCAGCACGGTGCCCTCTTTTTCCAGCTCGTTGACCGCTGGTGCCCAGACATAAGCCCCGTCGATATCACCGCGCTGCCAGGCGGCAATAATCGCCGGAGGCTGAAGGTTAAGGACTTCAACCTGACCCGGTTTGATACCCCAGTGTTTCAGAGCCGCCAGTAGGCTGTAATGTGTGGTGGAGATAAATGGCACGGCAATGCGTTTGCCAATCAGATCTTTCGGGCTGGTGATGCCCTTCTTCACGACCAGCGCTTCAGAGTTACCCAGTTGCGAGGCCAGCAGGAACACTTCGATTGGCACTTTTTGGCTAGCGGCCACCGCAAGCGGGCTTGAGCCGATATTGCCAATCTGCACATCACCAGACGCCAGCGCACGTACTACACTCGCGCCACTATCGAACTTGCGCCATTCCACTTTTGCGCCACTATCTTTGGCGAAAGCGTTATCGGCCTGCGCGACTTTGGCGGGTTCAGCAGATGTTTGGTACGCGACGGTGACATCCACTGCGAATGCCGGTGCTGCAATAAGGGCCAGAGCGGCCAGCCAGAGAGAATGTCGTTTTGTTACCATGATGAGTGCTCCTGTATCGGGGTTAGGAGCAGTATTTCCAATGGCGAGGATTAGATAAAAGAATTAAAAATTATCGCTAATGCTTTTATATTTTTAGATTAATTTTGGGGAAGGATAGTTGAGAAGTGGGAATGGAGTAAAACGCGTTCTGAAAAAGAAACGGGCCCGATGGCCCGCTGGGATTAATGTTCCAACTCAAGCTCGCGAGCCCGAGTCGCTTGCTGGCAATATTGCTCGTAACGCTTCCGAAACCAGGCCTGCTGATCGGTGCTCATGTTGCCGGTTACAGCCTGAATATCAACCACTTGCCCAAGTGCATACATACGAGCAAAACTACGTGCCAGAAAATCGAAATTGTTTACTGCCTGTAGGTCTCTTTTCATCAGCATATTCCTCTGGTTAGCTCATTTCTGGTGAAAGGCCATATGCTTTATCTGGTCTCAGTATTCGCCAGTTTTTGAATGTTT